>Ga0315287_10002471_pt1 | contig 17552 bp, 15 predicted proteins | sample YL17G11_0_MG_FD_205037 | JGI IMG/M metagenome (GOLD analysis project Ga0315287, IMG submission 205037) | Sediment microbial communities from Yellowstone Lake, YNP, Wyoming, USA - YL17G11_0 | ecosystem: Environmental > Aquatic > Freshwater > Lake > Sediment | place: USA: Wyoming | collected...
TCCCTGACCCACAAAAAATTCTCTCTCTCTCTCTCTCTCTCTCTCCCCTCCTCCGCCTCTCCCCCCCCCCCCCCCTCCTATTCCCCATTCCGGAAACGATCCCGAGCGACCGTCAGAATGTGCCTCCTCATAGCCAGGCGCGAGTTCGAGGCCAGCGCCAACCGCCTCCTCCTCGACCTCCAGCGCGGCGCGGCGGGCGCGGCCTCGGCACTCCAGGACTTGCGAACCGGCGTGGGCGCCTCGGCGGCGGCCCTGGACTCGCTGTCGCTGGGCATGCAGTCGCTGCGCGACGAGCAGCGGAAGAAGGCCGCCGAGGACGCCGAGAGGGCCGCGGAGGCGCTCGCCCGCGTCGAGGAGCGCGCGCAGGCGGCGAGACTCGCAGCCGAGAGGGCCGCCGAGGGCGGCGAGCGCGTGCTCGCGCGGCATTCGGCGCTACGGGACCTGCTCGCAGGCGTCGAGGCCTCGCAGGCCGACCGCGCCGCGGCGGCCGCGGCTCGCGCCGAGCGGCTCGAGGCGGCCGTCGCGGGGGCCGCGCTCTCGGCCGAGGCGGCGCGGGGCGCGCAGGACGCCCTGGTCGAGGGCGTGCGGGAACTCCGCGAGGGGGCCTCTGCCCTGTCGGAGATGCTTCGCCGCAGCCTGAACTACCAGAGGAGGCTCGAGGCCGCCCTGCACGCGAGGCTCCTCGGCAGGCTCGCGGCGGGGGCGGCGAGGTTCTACGGCGGCGCGGCCGCGGCGCTGGCGGCGGCGGCCGCCTCGGGGCCCGGGAGGCTCCGCGCAAGCCTGGGACCGGCCGCGGCGACGCTCGGGGCTGCTCTCGGAGGAGAGCTCGCGCTCGACGCGGTGAGAGAAAAAAAACGTGTTTTGCGTCGGCGCGCGCAGCCCTAATTCCGACGCACACTGACAATTTCTTACTTAAACCCTCGTATCAAGCTTCTTCATTTTTTTCCCTCTTCTTGGTACAAAAACTCTCTCAGCTCCAGCACGTCGTCCCTCCCTTCCTCTCCTCGGCACTCCCGCGCCTCCTGCGCCGGGCGGCCGCCACGCTCGCCCTGCTCCTGGCGCTGCGAGTGGCGTGGCGCTGGGAGTCGAGCGAGCGCAGGCACTACCGGAGGGGTTTTGCCGCGGCAGAGGCGAGCGCGGCGGCGGCAGTGGAGGCCGACAGGAGGAGGTGGATAAGGCAGCAGCAGCAGCAGCAGCAGCGGCGGTTGATGATGCAGAGCCAACACGAGGAAGGAGAGGAGGAGGAAGAGCCGCGGCGGCGAGCTGCTGCTGCTGCTGCTGCTGCTGCTGCTGCTGCTGCTTCGGCGGCGGCGACCCCACCTCCCGCGGCGGCGGCAGATCTGGCGGCGGCACCTCTCTCTCGGCCCCTCCCGCCGCTCCTGCCCTTCCCGATGACGGCGGGGAAGACAGCGGCGCAGCAGCAGCAGCATCAGCAGCCCGCGGCGCGCCTGGAGACGCCCCCGACGGCGAGGAGGACGTCGCCCCGGCAGCAGCAGCAGCAGCAGCAGCAGGAGCAGCAGCGGGCGAGCCAGCGCAAGGCGAGCGCCGACGAGGAGGAGCGCGGCGCCACTCTGCCGAAACCGACCGCGGCGCCGAAGAAGGGGAGCTGCGGAAGGACCCCCTCCTCCTCTCAGCAGCAGCCTCCAGCGTCAAAGGCGAAGATGACGACGACGACGCGGAAGAGGAAGGCCGTCAGCAGCCCCGCGACGGGGGGCGCAGCCAGGACGAGGAGCAAGACGGTCGCTGCTGCTCCCTCGGCGAAGCGGCGCAAGTGAAAGGAGGAAAGTTGAAATTTTATCTTTTCGACCTCTCTCTTTCCTTCACTCCCTCTCTCCATTTCCTCCTCCAACTTTGCACTCCCTCCCCCGAAAGCCCACGATGAACTGCGCCCTCGCCACCCGCTCCACCTCCGCGCTCCGCGCACCGACCCGCCAGGCTCGCTCCGGGCGCGTGACCGTCGCGCCCAAGGCGTTCAGCGACGTCAACCTCGTCATCGGAGGGGGTAAGAAGATCTGAAGAGGATGGGCTCGCGTTGCTCGTCTCCCTTTCGCTCGTCATTCTCCCTTTGCTGGACACCTTCGCGCACCTTGTCCACCTCACCCTAGTGTCCGAATTGCCGCTTTCGAACAGCACGCGTCGAAAGGGGCGAAGAGCCCGGCGATTCGCTGCTTGCAATCGACGGTCGCCGCACCCTCGCGAAGGAGGAGCCATTTCTTCTTTGTCGTCGAACGGAGAGCCGAACAAAAAAAACTCGACCCTTTTCCCCTCAAACTCGAACTCAAACGAAACCTTCTCCCTTCCCTCCAAAACCACAGCCACGGTCGCGTGCCTGACGCTCGGCCGCTTCGTCTTCACCCCCCAGCAGCGCAAGGCGTCGGCCAAGGCCGGCCCGCCCATGCAGAACGGCAAGACGCACAAGGAGGCCGGCGACCGCCTCGCAGAGGTACGGTCGTTGAATTGCGATGTTTCATGCAGTTCGTACCTTTCCCTCTCTCTCTAGCCATAGCTCGGCGCAGAGGGGGAAACTGCAGCTCTAAAGCTTGCGAGGTCGCGGGGAAGGAGAAAGCGAAGCGTTCGAAGAGAGAAGCGACGGCGAGCGACCAATCTCTTCGACGTCCGATCGCGTTTTCCTCCTCGGCGCTCACCACCCCACCCCACCCCCGTTACCCATTCGACCTCTCTCAACAACCCCAACCCCAACCCCAAACCCAACAACAACAACAACTACCAACACACGACGACGACAGGAGGCCTCCTTCGCCCTGGCCACCAACGACCCCTCGGGCTTCAACGCCATCGACACGCTCGCCTGGGGCGCCATCGGCCACGCCCTGGGCTACTTCGCCCTGGCCACCAACTCGCTCTCGGCCGCTGGGTTCGACGCCAAGCCGTTTTGAGAGAGGAGCTTTTTCGCTGGCGATGAGAAGTTTCGACCCCTAAGAAGGGGGGGGCGAGTTTTTGACCAGGGAAGCGAGAAGTGGGTAAGCCGCGTGCATTTTTCTTTCGCCTCTTGCTGAGAGCGCGACGAGGCCCAGAAAAAAGAAACGAGAAGAAACAAACAAGACAGAAAAGGGGAAGAGAGATGATTTTTGCAACAAAACTCTCTCTCGATGTTTTCCTTCTTCTGTTTTTCATAACCACAGCACTTTCTCTCCCTGTCTCTTCCGCTTCGCCCCCCCGTTTCCCTCTCTCCTCCATTCGACTAGTAGTGCTGATGTTTTTTAGGGGTGCTTTTGGTTGTACAAAAAGGGAGAAACACAACAACTTTTGCTCTTCCTCTTCCAGCAACGAAACGCGCAACGCGAAATTTCTCGTCTCGAAAAAGAAGAAAAAAAAAGAAAAAAAAAGAAACGACAAAACTCTCTCTCTACTTCTCGTCCGCGAGCTTGTCAGCCCGGTAGAATCTTTTCCTCCAGGCCGTGAGCCACGTCCACGTCAGCGCCAGGAGGACCGCGGCCGCCGCACAGGGGAGGCCGACCTGCGCGAGGGCGGCGACGGTGAGCGGAGGAGGAGGAGAAGACGCGGCGCCCGAAGCCGCGAGCAGCGCCGCGGCGACGACGCCGGCCGCCGCCGCCGCCGCCGCGGCCACGCCCGCCGCGACCGCGACGAACGCGCGCGCCCTCTCGAGCCTCCCCAGCGCGGCGAGGCACACGGAACAGTGCCTGGTGTGTCTCTCCCAGTGATTCAATAGCTCCTCTTTCGGGAGGGGCTTGAGGGACGCGGCGGCGAGCGAGGAGGCCCCGAGGTTGGCGCCCCAGGGCCCGCCGCCGCCGTGCCGCTCGACCCAGTCGTGGAAGGCCCTCACGCCCGAGTCTGCCTGCGTCGCGAGCCAGTAGCTGGACTTCCACCTCGAGGAGGGGGAGGGGGAGGGGGAGGGGGAGGAGGAGGAGGAGGCGGCGTCTGGGTCGGGGGCTGCTGCCGCCGCGCCAGACGAGGGGGAAAAACCTCCCTTCTTCGGAGGCCCGCCCTCCGAAGCCGCCAGCGCCATCATCCTCTTGTAGATCCCGTGCATCACCAGAACGTCCTGGTCCGCCAGCGACTGGCCCAGCACGTGCGCGAGGGACGAGTCGAGGAGCTTGGAGATCAGCGACGACTGCAGGCGGGACAGCAGGGGCGGCCTCTTCGGCTCCGTCTTCCTCTCCTTCGACAACGACGACGACGACGACGACGGCGGCGGCGGCACAGCGGCGGAGGAGGTGCTTTCTCGCCAGGCGTCCGTCAGGGGAGCCCTCTTCGCCTCCCCTTCCTCCTCTTCCCCTTCCACTCTCCTCCTCCTCGTGAAGAACTTGGCGAAGATCATGCTGACCCCGGGCTCGCTCGGAACGAAGTAGATCAGGGCGCAGGCCTCTTTCCCCCTGCTGGGCCCCGAGTCGAAGGTGTAGCGCGTGAAGACGCTGCACGGCGGTTGGAACGAGCGCGTGGCGCGCATGCCGTGGAGCTGCTGGGACTTTGTGTAGCCGCCTGAGAGCGGAGGAGAGGGAGATAAAGAAAGAGAGGGAAAAGGTGAGCGCGTTTCTAGAGAGAGAGAAGAGAGAGAGAGAGGCGAGGGAGAAAACGTTGAAATTTGTGAAGAAAGAGAGAAAGAGGAAGTCCCGAACTCTCTCTCTCTCTCACCGTGCTCCACCTCGAAGCCGGCGAGCGTCACCGGCCTCTCTGCTGAGATCCGCATCTCCATCGGACGCGCACTCTGCCTGGTGTTGGGCCCCATCGTGGTCTCGTGCTGCGAAGGATTTGTGTTTTTTGTTTTTTGAGGTTTTGTTGTTGTTCGTGTCGAGTTTGTTTTCTTCGGCGCGAGTTTTTTTCCCCTCTTCTCTTTCTCTCCTTTTTCTCCGTTCTCTCCTCTCCCTCTCTCTCTCGAAAGAAAAACTGCTCACGAGGAACGGCGCGTGGTTGGGGTCCATGCTGTTCTCCGCCATCAGGAGCCAATCCACGGGCGGCCTCTGGAAGCCCCAGTCCCCTCCGACGCCCGAGGCGCTCCCGCCGTTTTCGACCGCCGCCCTCTCGGGGTCGCAGTCTCCGACGAGCGGCAGCGGCGTCCCCGCGGCGTTCTCGAACCCTCCCTCCCGCTCCTCCTGGGGCCACACGAAGACCAGGTTCTGGGCCGCCCTGCAGGGCAGCGAGCGGAGCCTGGACCGCGGCGACGCGAGCACCGCAGCCTCGGCCCTGGCATCGCTTGCCTGGGGGCACCTGGAGCACAGGCCGCGCTCGCCGCCAAACTCCCAGCCGTGGTAGCGGCACGAGAGCACGCCGCCCTCGAGCCTCCCGTCCGACAACGCCGCGAGGCGGTGCGGGCACTCGTCGGCCGCCGCGCGCCACGAGGGGGGGGCGCCGCCTCCCTCGCTGCCGTCGAGCCACACGACGAGGTTCCTCCCCAGGAGCGTGACCTTGTTCGGCTTTGTGGGGTCGAGCGTCGAGAGGATGGAGCCGATTGGGTACCAGTGCGCTGTCCAGTCGAAAGAGGAGGAGGAGGAGGCGGAGGAGGGGGAGGAGGAGGAAGAGGGGGAGGAAGACGTGGAAGGCGGGGGAGGGGAGGCCGCGGCGGCGCGGGCGGCGAGGGAGGTGAGGTGGCGAGGTCGAAGCCGCGGCGACGACGACGACGTCGATGACTTTGCAACTCGGCGGAAACATCCTTTCCCTTGCGCATTGGTCGGCCTGCCCGCGGCCTTCGGGGACCCGCGGCCGGCAGCAGTTCCTGCAGGGCACTGAGAGGCCCTCAGCATTGGTGCGAAGCTAGAAAATCCGGGGAAACGCGGGGGTTTCTGACGAGAGAGTGTCGATCGACCGCTGTTCGTTTTTTTTTGTTTCGCGAGATGAACGAAGAGTCACTCAGCAAGAGAGAGGGAGAGCGAAAACAAAAATTCATTTTTTTCTCTCTCTTTCTCTTTCCCCTCTCCCTGCAGCCCGATTGCGCGCACCGGCTAGCAGGCACCTTTTCGCCGTCTCCCAAGCACACGCGACGCGGAAAGCATCATCACCAGCATCATGGCGCAGCCTTTCGCCGACCTGAGCAATCTAGGCAGCAGCGCTCGTGCCGCTACTGCTGCTTCGCTCAAAGGAAACATCGTCGGGAGCAGCACCGCCGACGCCGACGACGTCCCCGGAGCCTCGACGCAGGCCGCCCTCGACCGCCTCCTCGGCGGCTCGAACGCCCACCAGCTCGCCCTCGACGCCACGGCGGGCCACTCGGGCTGGCAGCCGCGAGGGAGGGCGGTCGTCGCGACCAAGGCCGCCGCAGTCGCGAAGCCGAGCGCCGCGAATGGTGTCTCGACCTCGGCGGCGGCGACGCACCCATTGAATCCTTCTTCGAGTTTGAACGCTCGAGCTCCTCACGTTCCTGCTCAAGCTCATGACGACGCCGGCGCCGAGGCCGACGACGACGCGTCTCCGCCCAGCAGCGAAGGGCGCGTCACCCGCGACGCCGGGGCGACGCCGCCGATGAGAATTGGCGGCGGAGGAGTGGAAGCGGCGGGGGCGGGAGATAACGGCGCCGCTGATGAGCTCAACGGTCGCGACGACGAAGAAAATGCCTACGGCGACGACGGCCACGAGAGCGGCTCGAGCGGGCCCTGCCAGCTCCCGCCCTTGGCCGCTCGGAGCGCGATCGTCAAGCGGAGGCAGGCCGCCGCGGCGAACAGAGTGAGTGGTAGTTGAGAGAGAGAGAGAGAGAGAGAGAAAGGGCGAACGAGCATTTTTTCAGTTACGGAGAGAGTTGCCTTTTTTTCCCCCCCTTCTGAACCTCGACGACCTCTTCCTCTCTCTTCTTCAAAATCGCTTTTCTTCAACAGGCCGCGAGAATGCCCATGCTCGAGGCTTCCAGCGGAGGCGAGGAGGAAGAAGAAGATGAAGATGAAGAAAATGCTGCCGCGCCCTCGAGGCCTCTTGCTCAAGCTGCTGCCGGAGCCGCAGCAGGGCGGCGGCGGCAAGCAGCAGCTCCCCCCGCTCCGGCAGCGGCAGCAGCGGCAGCGGCAGCAGCGGGCGGCAGCGGCGGCAGGAGGGGCGCGGCGACCAGGAGGAGACCGGCAGCAGCAGCGAACGCAGCATCGAGCGCAGCAGCGAACGCAGCACCAGCTCCGAAGCTCCCTGCCTTGCCCCGCAACGACGCGCTCGCCGCCGTCAGCGAGCTCAACTCGCTCGCCGACGCCCTGCTGCCGGCGCCGACCCCGGTCGCCGAGAGGAGAGGGGCCGGCGCCTCCGCCGCCGGCGGGCCCGAGGGAGGCGCCCCGCGCTTTGCGCCCGACGGCACCCCGCTGCGCGAGAGGCTCGCCCGCGCCTGGAACGGCAAGTCGTACTACGACCGGCTCGTCGAGGCCGCCGGCGCGCCGGGCTCGCCGGCCGCCAATGCGCTGCGGAGGGCCGGGGGGGGAGCGGGCGGCGGTCGGAACGGTCCCCCCTCGCCTCCGCCCTCGCGAGCGACGCTGGGGAGCCACGGGCACCCTCTCGTGCCCCGGGTCGCGGGCCTGGCCAAGCCCCCGCTGGCCTCTGCTCGCGGCGGGGGCGCCGCTCCCGCCGCCGCCGCTGCTGTCTCCGCCGCGGCTGCTCCGCCTCCCTCCCCGCGCCGCGCCGCGGCCGTCTCCGTCGCCGCGGCGGGCCGCGCCCGCGACGCCGCCGTGCGCAGGGCCAGGGACGCCGAGGCCGCGCTGGCCCTGGAAAGGGCGAGCTCGGCCGCGAGGTTAGAGGCGCTCGAGGCCGAGGTGGCGGCGCTGCGGCAGCAGCAGCAGAGGGCGGGTGCGCTGGCAGGCGTCGGCGTCTCTTCCTCTTCCGCCGACGCCGCGGCCCTCCGAGCGCTGTCCGCCCGGTTCCAGCGCCTCAGGGAGGAGCTCGAGGGCGCTCAGGCCGACGTCGAGAGGATGCTGGCGGAGCGGAGGTAAGGCGATTTGTGAGAAAAAGAGAAAAAGAAAAAAGAAAGAGTGCTGGTTTTTTAATTTTTTGAAGAAATTGATCGTGAAAAAACGAAAAATTGATTTACTTTTTCTTTAGTTTTTTTTCTTTTTTTTTTTCCACACGAGAAAAGAGAGATATACTGATGGAGGAAATTCTTCAAGTGCTTTGCGTTGTCGTTGTTCCCGCTGCGAAGGAAGAGGAAGAAGAAGACGTGAAAGAGGCCCCTCTCGTCTTTCACCGCCTCACTCTGGGAAGCTCCACCGACGTGAGCGCCGCCGGAGGCAGCGCCGCCGACAGGTCGCGCGCCTCCGCGTCCCCGTCCGCTTCCTCCTCGCTCGGCGGCCGCGGCCTGTCCGACGCGGGCGACGCGACGCGCGCAGCGCCCGCGGCGACCCCGCGCGCCACGCGGGCCGCCGCGGCGGCGACCGGCCGCGCGAGCGCCGAGGCCGCGGCCGACGCCCTGGCCGAGAGCGGCGGCGGCGACGGCGGCGCCTCGTTGGCGTTCTCCTCCTCCTCCTCGAGGCCCTCGGTGATTCGGAGGCCGGCGTTCCCCGAGCGAGCGGCGGGAACGGCAGCAGAGCCGCCGCGCTGCTCCCGCGCCGCCGCTGCTGCCCCCGCGGACTCGACGTCTCCCGGAGCAGACCACCGATTCTGCAGCTGCTGCTGCCGCTGCTGCTGCTCCCGTCTCAGCGGCCTGTGCTGCTTCGAAGAGGGAGCCAGCCTCGGCCCGCAAGAGCCCGCGTTGTTGGAGGCCGGGAGGCAGGGGTCGTCGTCGTGGGACGCGACGGAGGCCGCGGCGGAGCCAGCTCCTCCTCCTCCTCCTCCGCCGCCGCCGACGGCGCCGCCGCCGCCGCGCGGCAGCAGCCCCTCGTAGGGCACAGAGAACAGCGACACCGCCGCCATGGCCCCTCCCGGCGGGCCGAGACCCAGCAGCGGCCTCAGCGAGCTCGGCGCGTCGACGGAGAAGTCGTCGGCGAGGTCGCCCATGAGCGAGTTGCAGGTGCGGCGCCTGACGCGCGACAGGGAGGAGGAGGAGGAGGCGGGGGCGGCGGAGGGCCGCGGCGCCGAGGCCGAGGCCCCGCTGCCGCTGCCTCGCCCCCAGGGCCCTGCGCCTTCGCCTCCTGCTCCTCCTCCGAGCGCGACGTCCTCCCACCTTGGGGGAGAGGACCCGGCGGCTGCGGCGGCAGGCGCCGAGCTGTGGGAGCCAGCCCCCGCCGAGGAGGCCGGAGAGAGGGCCTGCTGCTGCTGCAGCTGCGCCCGGCCCCACTGCTGCGGAGGGGAATGCCCCGCCGCCGAAGCAGGAGCCCCTGCCGCCGCGGCGGCGGCGGCGCGCTGCTGCCGCCAGTGCTCGTTCGCAAACGGAGAGCGGGGCGTGCCCCTCCCTGCCCCTGCCGCCTCCGCCGCTGCTGCTGCGACGCCGCCGAGCTCCAGCGGAGGGACCCCCGCCGCCGCGGCGACGGGAGAGCCGCCCCATCCTCCGTCGAGTGACGACGCGGCGGTCGCCGCCGCCGTCGATGGTTCGTCCCTCCTCTGCCTCCGCCTCCGCCTCCGCGCCCTCTCCCCGTCGTCGTCGTCGCTCCGCACTCCTCTTCCCCCCGTCTCCTCGTCTTCTTCTTCGTCTCCAGAGGTGACAAGGGCCTCCACGCTGATGCCGTCGTCGTCGAAAACGGGGACGACGGCAGAGGCAGAGGGGGCGCCGCCACTGCCGTCGTCTTCTGCCCTCGCCGCCGCCGCCTCGCCCCCTCCGTCGCCCCGTCCCTCCTTCGCCTCCGAGGCAGCGGCGCCGTTGGCAGCGGCAGCAGCAGCTCTCGCCGAAGGAGGAGAAGAAGAGGGCACGACCGCCGGGGTCAGCAGCCAGACCCCCACAAACACCACCGCGACGCCCAGGGCGAACATGACCGCCGAGAGCGTCGAGAACGAGCGGTACTCCTGGTAGTAGACCATGCCCGAGACGATGGAGAAGAGCGTCCACGAGATCTGCATCGTCGGGACGATCACGACGGCGGGGAACAGCCTCAGGCCCTTGTTCAGCCTCGAGACCCAGAAGAGCGCGGTGACGATCAGCGCGAGCAGGCTCGTCCAGAAGAACCACGAGCCGAGCTGCGAGCTCCCGTGCAGCGTCGTGCGTAGCAGCGTCGAGAGCGCCTTGCAGAAGAGCACCGACTGCGTCCCGAGCAGGCCCGAGAAGAGGGCGTAGGAGACTGGCAGGGACCGGGACCAGCGCGAGCGGGCGGCCGCGGTGCGGCGCGGGTCGAGCGAGGCGGCCTTGCCGTGCCTGTAGAGGCAGTAGGCGACGGCGACGCCTGGGGTCGAGTTTTTTGTTTTGTTTTGAAAAGTTTGAGTTTTTGGAGTTTTTTCCCTTCTTTTTTTTTTTTCGAGGAAAAAGAAAACGAAACGGGAAAGAAAGAAAACTCTCAACTCACCGACGACAGCCAGGACCAAGTAAGCGATGTACGCCGGGTTCGTGTAGGCCTTCATGAGCTGCTTGGCGCTCAGGAGCTCGGAGCCGTGGTTGCCAAAGGTGACGAGGAGGACGCAGCCTATGAAAAAAAGTTTTTTCCCGTTTTTTTAAAATTTCCGTCTCTTTTAGTTTCTCCGTTTTCTTCTTCTCTCGCCTTTTCGCCGCGCTCTTTAAAAGAAAACGGAACTTGCTTGCTCTCACCTGTCACGATCAGCGCCGTGGCGCACAGCACTCTCCACGTCACGGCCTCCTTCAGCACCAGCCTTGCGAACACGACGTTGCTCACAAACTGGACGCTACCCAGGGCCGCGAGCAAGGACTGTGCCGCGAAGCCGAAGGAGACGAAGTTAAAGACGTTCCCTAGGGCGAAGAGCGCGATGCCTGCCTGCCACTCCCTGAAGGAGCGAGCCGGGCGAGGCTTTGACGCGCGCTGTCGCCGGAGCTTGGCCGCGAGGACGGCGGAAGGGCCCTTCCCTCCTGCTCCGAGCGAGGAGGGCGGCGGGGAAGGCACGGTCGAGGAGGAAGGGGAGGCCGGGGCGTTGTTCCTCTCAAACTCTTCGAGGGCCAGGGACTTGTTGTGGCCGAGCTTCATCAGGTTCTGGAGGGCAAGAGGGAGAGCGAGGTGTTCGGGTTTTCGATCGGAGGGCGAGAGAGAAGGGAACGAGGAGGAAAGCGGCGGCGGCGTGAGCGAAAGCAGAGAGAGCGTCAGACGAAAAAGAGGTGGAGCCTTTTTCCCCCTCTCGCACGAAGAAAAAGGGGAAACAACAAACAATCAAACGAACGAACGCACCGTCCCGAGGTTAATCAGGATCGAGCCGAGCTGCGACGAGATTGCGGAGTGATGTTAATCAGACGGAGAGGGGCGGGAGAGAGAGGGTGACGAGTGAGTGAGCGAGGACAAAGGAAGGAAGGACGAAAGAAAGGAAAAAAAACCGCCGCTTTGGTCGCGTTTTGATTTCGTCGAGAGCATGGAGCCATCATCATCGTTCTTCAAACTCCCAATCAGCTTCCCGTCGACACGCCTCATCGAGGCGTCTTCGGGCCCCGTCCGCGCGCCCCTGACGGTGCCGAATCTGATTATCAACGCGACGCACCAGGTTGACTGTCGCCCCGACGACCCAGGTCGGCGCCATCGCGACGAAAAGAAACGGGAAAGAAGAGAGCGAGCGTCGTCAAGTGAAAAAGCGATGGTTCTGATCGGAATCTTTGGTGCTGCTCTCTCTTTCACTCTTGGCGCCCTCTCCCGCGCGCGTGGCGTGCGCCAGGAAAGTAAGTGGAGAGAAGAGCACTTCCCTCTCTGCTGCTACAGGCGGCGAGCAGAAGGCGAGCACACGGGGAAACGAGAACGCGAGAGAGAGGAAGAGAGAGGAAGAGAGAGAGAAAGAGAGAGCGAGTCTCTCTCGCTCCGTCGAGAAGTGTCGTTTGCGTCGAAGAGAGAAGAATGCCGACGCACAGTGTCTTTCGCCGCCGCCCCTCTGCTCTCTGCTCTCTGAAAGGGCAGAGGGCCTTTCGCGTTCTCTTCCTCTGCTTTCTCTCTCTCTTTCTCTCTCTCTTTCTCTCTTGAGAGAGAGACAGAGAGAGACATTTGTCTGCTCTCGTGGGCCGGAGCACGACACTCGAGAAACGGAGAGAGAGAGAGAGAGAGAGAGATAGAGAGAGAGAGAGAGAGAGAGAGAGAGGGAGAAAAAAGAGCGAATGTCGTCTGATGCAGCAGCAAACGCTGCAGTCGGCGGCGAGTTCCTCGCGCGCGCGCTGGGCACGGTGCTCGCGGCCAGGATAGGAGGGCCTCTGGTCGTGTCGAGCGATGCGAGAAGCAGCAGCGGCAGCGGCGCAGAGGAGAGGCTGTGGGTAAGGCAGTGCTGTTTTCGTCGTCCCTCCCCGACGCTGCATTCGTTTCGTCGTCGTCCCCCTTGTTTCTCTCACACTCCCTCCTCTCTTCTCTAAATCACCTCAGTTCAACCTCGACTCGCCCCTGCCCGTCGCCGCGGCCGCAGCTGCTGCAGAGGCTCGGAGCTCGACGACACGCGGAGGAGGCAGAAAGAAGGCAGGCTCCGACAGCAACACCAGCTCTGTCGTCGTCGTCGTCGACGTCCTCCTCGAGCCCGGGGCATCATCTTCGTCCTCGTCGTCGTCGTCGTCGTCGCCCGCGACGGCGGCGGCGGCGGCAGCAGCAGCAGCGCCTCCTCGCGATGACGGGAGGCCCCCGCCACTGGGCGAGGCGGAAAACGGAGGTAAGGAGAGAGAGTTGACGATAGAAGCAAAATAGAGCCCTCAATGGAAAGATAAAAACCTCGTTCCGAGAGGGTTTTCCCGCGGCGGTCGCACCTTACCCTTCTCCCTCTTTCTCCCTCTCTCTCTCTTACGCACGCAAACGAAACCCCAGGCCGCGCCCTCCTCGAGCGCTGGGTCCTCGAGTACGTGCCCCCGCCCCCAGCAGGAAGAGGAGAAGAAGGACAGAAGACTGGAGGCGGCTCGAACCTGATGTACAAGTCCCTGGTTGTCGCGCTCCGGGCCGTGCACGCCTCGGCGAGGGCGCTCCCTGCGCACTCCCTCTTCCTCTCTTCTTGCTCTGCCGCTGCTTCTCCTTCCTCCTCCAGCTCGTCGTCCAGGCTCCCGCCGCTGCTGCAGTTCCGCTCGAGCCGCGCCGGCTCGTTCCAGGAAGCAGCAGCAGCAGCAGCGGCGGCGGGAGGAAAAGAAGGAGAAGAGGCGAAGCTGTTTTCGGCGGCCACCGTCGTCGAGGCCTCACCCTCCGTCGGGGGCGCCACCGTCAGGGTCCTCTACCGGCCCCCGGCCGCCGTCGCGGCGCTGCGGGCGAGCAGAGAGGGTCAGAGAAGCAGTGGGAGCAGGAGCAGCAGCAGCAGTAGCGGCAGCAAGCAAGCGCCGCAGCCTCCTCCGGCAGCGCTCGCCCCCCACGAAAACGACACCGGCGGCGGCGGCGACGGGGGGGACCCGGCGGAAGGAGACTCCTTTGTCTCCGGCCTCGGCAGCGGCTTCGTCGTCAGAACTTCTTGTTCTTGTTCTTCTTCTTCTCCTTCCCCTTCTGCTGCGCGCAATAATGAAGGGAGCTTCTCCTCCCCGTGCCGTTCTCTCGGGGGGAGGAGCAGCAGCTACAACAACAACAACAACAACAACAACAACAACAGCGGCAGCAGCGGCCGCCTGCCCCTTGCTCCGCAGGCGCTCTCGGCGTCGTTCCGCTCCACTCCTGCTTCTTCTCTCCCGACAGAACCGCCGTCGCCGCTCGCCGCGGCCGTGAGAGGGGCAGCGCACGGGGCCGTGTTCGCTCTGGCGGTCGCGGCGAGCGGTGTGAGCGGGCTGCTGCGGGGGAGCGGAGGAGGAAGCGGGGGAGGAAGCGGAGGAGGAGGAGGGGGGCAAGCGACGGCGACGGTGACGGCCTCTTCGCCGCTCGCCTCCTCGCCTCTTCCCTCTTCCCCGTCGCTCGATGCGACACTGCGGCAGCAGCCTTCCTCTTCTTCTCTCTCTTCGGCGACGAGACTGCGGCAGCAGACGGCGCCGATGCTGATCCCCGGAGCAGCCGCGGCCGCGGCCGCGGACGCCAACGGCCAAGCCCTGGCCGCCTCTGCCTCTGCCGGCGGCGGCGCATCTTCCTCCCGCAGCGGCGGCGGGAGCAGCCTCGGGAGGCCGCCCCTCTCTGGCCAGCAAACGACTGTGGGGTCTGCGCCCGCCCTTCGAGGAGACGGCGGGAGCGGAAGCGGCAGCGGGATGCATGCGCTCTCTCCGCTGGCAGCCTCGGGGAAAGCCGCTCTGCCGCCGCCGCCGCCGCCGTCGGCACTGTCCGCCTCGCCGTCGGCGGCGTCGCTGGGCTCGTCTTCTTCCTCTTCTTTCCAGATGCAGCAGCAGAAGCAGCAGCACCATAACCAGAGCTACGTGCGACAGCAGCAGCAGCAGCAGCAACAGCGAGCGCCGTCTTCGTTTCTGCGCTCCAGCTCGATCCCCGCCTCCCCGAAGCTGCCCTTTGCGCCCTCGTCGCTCTCGGGCTCGCCCGGCGGAACCCGAAGCGGCAGCAGCAGCTACTCAGCAGCGGCCGCCTCCGCCTCCGCCGCGGCGGCTAACGCCCTCTCGGACCTGCTGGGCTCCTCGCCGGCGACGGCGCTGCTGGGCGCCGCGACCGCGGCGGGGAGCAGCGCGCTGGCCGCCTTCAGGACCAAGGGCGGCGGCGCCGGGGGCGGAAGCGGCGGCGGCGGAGGGTTTGGAGGAGCGGCCGCGGCGGCGGCGGGACCCTCTTCCTCTTCCTTTCCCTCTCCCTCTTCCTCTTCGCCGTCTTCTGCCCTCTGGGCCGCGGCCCGCGGCGGGCTCTCGCTGCTCGAGCAGCGAGGGGACGGATCCTCTCGAGCGGCGGCTCCCTCCCACTCTCCTTCCCCCGGGGGCGTAGGAGCGGCGCTCGCTTCCTCTGCCGCCGCCGCGGCGGCCTCGTTCTTTTCCCTAGGAGGCAGCGGCGGCGGTTCCGGGAGCCTGACCCCTCGGGGGAGCTTCGGAGCGACTCGGACAACGACGATCAGGATGCATTCGCCCTCGCCCTCGTCCTCCCCCTCTTCCTCTTCTGCTGCTGCTGCTGCGGCGGCTTCTTTGCTGCGGAGCGGAGGGGGAGCGGGAGCGGGGCCAACAGCCAGCGCGAGCTGGAGCGGCGGCGGCGGCTCTCTGCCGCTTCTCTCTCTGGGGCCCCCCGCCTCGCCTTCCGTCCCTCTCGCCCCTTCTCCTCCTTCCTCATCTTCAAAGGCCTCCATGCTGTTTTCGCTGACGGCTCTGGGAGCAGCGGGGACAGAAGAAGGAGGGATAGGAGGGGCGGAAGAAGAGATGCTGCTTCCGTTTGCGCTCGAGGGCGACGACAGCGACGACAGCGACGGCGCCGGCGGCGACAGCGGCAAAGAGGAAGAAGAAGACGCGAGGCGCGAACGGAACGAGAAGGGAGGAAAGATCACCCCTCCTCCGCTTCCTCCCCCTCCGCCGCGGATCCGGACGACAGCTGCGGCGGCGACAGCGGGAGCGGGCGCCGCGCCTGCTGCTGCTCCCGCTTCTCCTCTCGTCTCACAGCCGCCACATCCGCTTCCCTCTTCTTCCTCCGCTGCTCCCGTCGCCAACCTCCTCGCGCTGCTCGACCTGAGCGAGGCTCCCCGGAACGAAGAAGAGAGCAGCAGCAGCAGCAGCAACGACGGAGGCGAAGATGACGCAGGTGAAGAAGAGGGCAGGGGCGGCAGCGGCGACCCGCTTTCCTCGCCCCGCTTTCCTGCCGAAAACCGCGCTTCTTCCTCTTCTTCCCTGTCTGCTTCTCGCCTGTCCTCGTCGTCGTCGATGACTGTCGCAGAGGGCCTGGCGCGCGTCCGGGCTCTGCGCGCGGCGCTGCCGAATCAGGTCTGAAAGAAAGAAGAGGAAGAAACAGAGAATGAGAAGAACGAAGAAGAAAGTAGAAGAAGAAACAGAGAATGAAAAGAGAATGAGAAGAACGAAAACATTTCTGTGAAACAAAGTGAGTATGAAATTATGCGCATCTCTTTTTTACATTCACCCGAATCAGAGAAGGAGGGACAGGTAACAAACAAGCGGGAGAAAAATAAACAGAGACTCGGGGAGGAAATCGGAAAGAATCGCCGGGCGCAAAAAAATGCAAAGGTGAAAAAAAAAAAAAAAGACAGAGAAGAAAAAGAAGAGGAAATCTCTCACTCTTCCGAGGCTCGAGGAGCGCCAGCAGAGCCGTCCTCGCTCCTTCTCCTCCTCCTCTCCTCGGCGGCCTCCCTTGCGGCCTCGACCACGGGGGCCCACCTCAGCACGGGAGAGCACCTCTCCGGGTCCTCCCTGACGGCCCTCGCCAGCAGCGCGACGGCGGCCCTCGCGTTCCCGCGCTGGAGCTCTAGGAGCGCCCACGCCTGCGCCAGCGGGGCGGTTGCGGCCGGGGGACCCCCGCGGTTGAGGGAGAGGCCGGCCTGGAGGACCGCGACGGCCGCGGAAGGCTGGGGGAGGCGGCCGCTGCCGCCGCCGCTGTTTTCGTCGTCGCTGTTGTTTCTGCTGCTGCGGCTCCCGCTCCTCGTCGCTCGCTTCTCGGCCTGGGCCCAGCTCACCCAGGCCTTTGAGTTCTCGGGCTGCAGGCAGACGACGCGCTCGAAGACCGCGAAGGCTCGCTCGTAGTCCTGTTGTCATTTTTTTTTGTGGAGGAGGACGGCGGGCGACGGCGGCGATGGCGAGGGCGAGGGCGAACGACAGCGGCGGAGGGAAAAAAAGGAAAAAAAACCTCGGTGAGCCTGAAAGGCGAGAAGGAGCAGGCAGGGCGCACGCTTGCAGCTTGCAAGCTCACGCCGTTTCTTTTTTTCCCTCCCTTTCCGGTTGTTCGCTTTTTCTCTCTCCTCCTTCTCTCCTCTTTCTCACCTGCTCCCGGCAGAGGGAAAGGGCCCGCGAGTACATTCTGGGCGGCAAGTCCGAGCTGGAGGGCGCGGAGAGGAAGCGGGCGATCCTGGCGCAGAGGGCCGGCGGCGATGACGACAGGGACTTCGGCGGATTTGTTGACCTCAGCATCGGCGACAAAGGCGAGGGCACTCCGCTGCTCGCTCTTGCGACTGCGACCTGGGCTCGCACGCTGGGGCGAGGAGAAGAGAGGCGAGAGCTCCGTTGCGGCGCGCCCCTCGAGCTCGGATGGCCTGCCATGGGCGCGGTTGAGCGCGAGAGAGCGCGAGAGCGACTTTGCAAAAGTTACACCGCGACGACGTCGAGCCGAGCGAGAGGCCGAGAAAAAGTGTTTCGTTTTTCCGGTCCCGATTTTCCCCTCCTATTTTATACTTTTGTCTTTCACAGAGCCCCCCTCGCTCGCCTCCCTGCCCTGCCCCCCGCTCCGCCCCCCAGCCCCCTCTGCGCCGCGACCACGGCAACCGCCGCCAAGGACCCCGCGGCGAGCCACTTGGTGGAAGAGCACCTCCCCGCGGCGAGGGACAGCGCCGAGAGGGGCGCCGCCGCGACGAGGCCGATTTTTCCCGCGACGCCCCCCGCTCCCCTCCCTCCCGCGCCGCTTCCTCCCCCTCCCCCCGCGCCCCTCGCCCACAGGTGCGCGAACAACAGCGCGTGCGCGGGAAGGGCGGCCAGGACGAGCCCGGTCTCCCTCACGGCGTCGCCGAGGACCCCCGAACCCCCGGCGCCCCGAGAGCCGAAGCCCGCCGCCACCCTCCCCCGCACCGCGGCGTCCCTCGCGAGCGACAGCAGCGTCGCC
>Ga0315287_10002472_pt1 | contig 17546 bp, 11 predicted proteins | sample YL17G11_0_MG_FD_205037 | JGI IMG/M metagenome (GOLD analysis project Ga0315287, IMG submission 205037) | Sediment microbial communities from Yellowstone Lake, YNP, Wyoming, USA - YL17G11_0 | ecosystem: Environmental > Aquatic > Freshwater > Lake > Sediment | place: USA: Wyoming | collected...
GTTGGAAGTCTTTTTTCGGATGAAATCCGCCTCGAGAAGGTGTCCGACGGCCTCGTGAATCAGGACTCCGGCGTGGCCGGGGGCCAAAACCACCGGCATTTCGCCCGCCGGGGCTCCCCGGGCCTCGAGGAGGTGAACGGCTTCGTCGGCCGCATCCCGGCCGATTTGGCTCGGCGTCTCGAGGGAGGCGAAGCGCTCAAGGCCGACGCGTCCGCCGCCGCCGGAGAATCCGTACTCGCGGACGGCCCCTTTTTCGGCGATTGCGACGCAGGTCAACTTGACCATGGGCCGGACATCCGAGATCCAGAGACCCTCGGAATTCACGACCGTGACTTCCTGAACCAGGTCAGAGAGGCCGGCTTTGACTTTCTTGATTTCAGGCGCCCGGCTCACGCAGGCGTCGTAAGCCTCGCGGACCAGTTTGATTTTGATTTCGAGGTCGGCGTCGTGGGCGGGTTGAAGAACCGGATACATTCCGGACCGGGGCTCCCGGCGGTGAAACTCGGCGGGCCCGGATCGAGGTCCCAACGAGGCCACCGCCGCGGCCGAGCGGGCGGCTTTGCGCATCCGCTCCGGCGAGAGGTCGTTCGTGAAGCCGTAGCCCGTCTGCTCGCCCGACCAGACCCGGACCCCGAGTCCGAGGCCGATGCTTTCCGAGGTTTCTTTAATGATATCCTCCTCCATAAAGATGGAGGAGTGTCGGCGATATTCGAAGAAGAGTTCGGCGAAATCGCAGCCGTCGGCGAGGGCGTCGGCCAAGACAAGCCGGATGTTTTCCGGAGTCAGTCGAAACCGTTCTTCAAATCGATTCATGGACGGCCGCTTATTCTATCACGTTTCCGGCGGAAGGCCAGAACGGCCAGGCCCGCGAGCCCGAGGCCGTATTCGAACAGATTGGTGATCAAATGGATTCCCAGGCCGGAGAGGATGGCCAGGCTCGGGTCGAATCGCATCAGTTGAAGGGCCGCCGCCCAGGCCGATTCCCACGTCCCGAAACCGGCCAATCCCTTGAGGGGAAGGGCGGAGGTCATTTCGGCTCCGGTCAAACCCAGAACGGTTTTCCAGAAATCGAGGTCGGCGTAAGCGACGCCCCGGCTGCGCAGAACGGCGTAGAGGAGCGCGAACAAGGACAAATATTTCCCCAGCCGGATGAATAAAGAAAGAATCAAGACCCGGGGATAATCTCCGCGCGACCGCGTCTGCCGGAGAATCGCGTCCGTCCGATCCCATTTCTCGAAAGCCCGGAGGACGCCCGGCCGGCCGTTCCATCGCGTTTTGGCGATCAAAGCGGCCGCGGTCCGGCGAAAAATATAAGCCGCATCAGCGATTTTCCAGGCGAGAACGGCGAAGAGAGCGAGAAAAAGGAAGGCTGCGGCCAGAAAATACCCGCTCGGGATTCCGGAAGTTCCGAAGCCGACGATCAGGACGGCGGCGATGAGAAAAGGGGCGAGCGTCAGGAAGTCGAAGACGAAGGCGATGACGAAAGAGGACGCGGCATTTTCAAACGGTTTCTCCATCCGGTCGGTGAGGACGTAAAGATAGGACAACGATCCGATTCGGGCGGGGAGAAGGTCGTCGAAGGAATTCCGGACCAAGGTCACGATCAGGATATCGCCCCAAGAGATGGGGACCGGACGCAGCAGGCCCCGATATCGCCAGGCCCGGAAAAAAGTCGCGGCCAGATTGACACCCATGTAGACGAGAAGCGCCGGCAGATAGACGGACGTCAGCATGTCGATGAAATCGGCCGGTCGAACCCGGGTGAACAGGACGAAGAGGAGAAAGGCGGACAGAACGAGGGAGAGAAGAATCAGCGGCGTTCTTTTGAAGGTCACGCCGGTATGTTCCCATGCCCCCGGACGGCTGTCAATGAACGGTCGACGCACCCTTGAGTTGTGCTTTTTGTTGGCCGGATCGTTCGGAAAAATATTCGGAAAAGGGGGAGATCCTCGGTGGACAGCCGGAAATGAAAACGCCCCGGACCGAACGTCCGGATTCGGCCCGGGGCGGGAACCTCAGCCGACTTTGATCGTGATTTTTTTCTTGTCTTTTCCGCCGGCTTTGCTCTCGATGGAGAATTCGACCCAGCCTTCTCCGCCGGTCGATTTGACCAGATACCGGAACATCCGGGTTTGTTTGCTCAAAAGACGGAATTCGGTCATTTTCCCGGCAGCAGCCTCGATCCGATCGGTCGCGTTGTAGAGGTCGAGCGTCGTGGTTTTCGGCGAGATCGGGACCAAGCTCAGATTCGAAGAACCGGCGAACGTCAAGCGATCCATCGCCGCCGTTTTGAGCTGGACCGCCCGATCGGAGGACGTGGGATAGATCCGGTCGTTCTTGACCGTCACGTCGACCCAGAGGAGGTCTCCCGCAGCCGCGGTGACTTTGATGTTGCCGATTTCGACTTTGGGGAACTGGCTGGCCGCATAGAGGACGTACAAGGCGTTCCGGATCGCCTCATCCTCGATATACCGCGAGGGCGGGGTCCGACCGACATGCTTCTTTTCCGCGTTGCCGATCCAGATTTCGCCGAGGTCCGGATGATTGAATTTGCGGGGTTTGATCCAGCCCTCGCCGGTCAGATCCAGATCGATCCAATGGTCGAACTCCTCGTCCGAAACCTGGCCGTCCCCGTTTTCGTCCGCGTCCGGATGATCGCCCCAGAGTTCGATGAGGTAGGCATATGCGCCCCGCATGAAATAGGCCGAGGCCGCCGCCTGCCCCACCATGCCGCTGATGGTCGGCCGGTAATCCTTGAGAATCCGGGCCCCCATGGTGACCATTTGGGTTTGAACATCCATGTCCTGTTGATAGGCCGTGTCCACGATCCGATCGAACAGCTGGGCGTATTTGTTCGTCTTCCGCATGTCCTCCAGCCGGGTCCGAACCTGTTCCTGGCGCTGTTTCATTTGGTCCGGCGTCAAAGAGGCCGCCGCCCGGGAGGCTTGGGGGGCGGCGAACATGATCAGGCGCCCGGTGTTGTGAAAATGGAAGGCAGCGAAAATGTTGGGGTGGGCCAGCCAAAATTCAAACACGTTCCGGGTTTCGGATTCGCTCAAAGGATAAGGCTGGCCGTTGGGAAGATTCCAGTCGTAGGGGAAGTTCCGGTTGGGGTCGGGCCCGCCCAGGTCGTCCTCGTTGATCCGGCCGTCGCCGTCGTTGTCGAATCCTTCGGATCCGATAAGCCGGAACCGGGGTCCCGCCTCGGACGGGTCGGAGATGGGGATGAACCGGCGTCCGTCGGGCGACCATTTCAGGTTGCCGTACGGATCTTCGGCGTACATCATCGCCAACTCGCCGTCGCCGTCGACATCCTCGGTCTGGTCCTCGTCGAAAAGGCCGTCCCGGTCGTCGTCCGTCGGACGGAAGGGTTCGCGGGGGTTGTTGGCCGTGTTGGGCAGACGGGCATAGGAATCGTTGCCGTCCACGTTCAGTCCGGGAAGGATGTAAAACGTGGTCGCATCGACCAAGCCGTGGACGTAGGGATCGTAATCGTAACGGGTCAAAAGGTACCAGGCGGTATATAGGGAACACATGACCCCGTTGATCTCGTTGCCGTGAATGGCGCCGTCGACCCACATCGCCGGCTTGTCGGAAGCTTTGCCGGTGGACTTGGCCGTTATGGTCAGAAGAACCTGGTCGCGGCCCATCCGGCTTCGGCCGATGGTTCCGACGTCGGCGAGGGCGGGATATTTGGCCTGAAGATCGCGGACGATCTTGGCCCACTGATCATAGGTGTAATAATGTTTCCAGCTGATCGGGAAATCCATTTCGCCGTGGTATCCTCCGGGACTCGGCTGAAGTTTCTGTTGGGAAAGTCCGAGACCGGAGATCGCCGTTAAGCAGAGACCGACGAGGAGAAGCCTGGAAAAGAGGGGTTTCATGGTTTTTTCCTTCACTTGACCACCACGGCTTTGACCGAAGTCCCGCCCTTTTGAGAGGATACGGCGACCGTCAGGGGGGTATCTCCCTCCACGGCGACAAGCCATTTGACCTCGCGCTTCGGGCCGGTTTGAGCGGAAGTGATCGGTTCCGCTCCGCCTCGAGAACCTCTTTGGGGCATTCCCGGGATCATCATCAGGTTGGGCGCTGCCCCGCCGCGCATTCCTCCGGTCGCCGGAGCGGGTCCGCCGGCGTATCCAGGCACCTTCAGGTTGCCGTCCAGGACGCCCAAGCGCTGCCAAACGCCGCCTTGAAGGTAGGTGACCTTGGTCCGGTCTCCGACCAGCCAAACCACGTCCTCGCGATTGTTTTGAAGCGTGGTCCCGCGGGCGACCTGGGTGGCCATGGCGCCTTTGTTTTCGATGACCGCGGTCACCTCGATGATTTTAAACCGGCCCTTTCCGCCGGCTTTCCGGATCGTGACGACATCGCCCTGGATGGAGGCCTTGGCTTCGGACGGCGAGTTGGCCGTGTAGAGCACCTGGGCGGAGACATCTGTAACCACAACTTCGGGGAGAAGTTCGGCTCGGAAACGTTCGAATTGCCAGTGTTTTTCGCAGACGCCGAGAAGGGGTTCGCCGGGAAGGGCGTTGCCCCGGTATTTCGGAATCCAGCCGCCGATTTCTCCGTCCCCGAGTTCGGGATGCTTATAGGGCTTCCAGGGCACGAAGAGCCGCCCGCCGTATTTTTCGTCGTTGATTTTCAGCAGGGCCCGCTCCTGCTCGTTTCTCGCGTCCGGCCCTTCGGGAATCTTGGGAAAACCCGGAATGTCGTTGGCCGGATTCCACAATTCGGTTGTGACCGCGTAGGCTCCGAATTGCTGATACCACCAATCGATGACCATGCCGTATCCGTACCGCCGTTCCTGGCTCTCATCATATCCCATGATCCAAGCCCGGGGCATTTCGTATCCGCGTTCGACCGCGTATTTATTCCGGGATACGCCCCGGAGCTTGGCCTTGAAATCGGCCATCTGTTCGGGTTTCTGCCACGCTTCGGGAACGGGTTCCCCGAGAATTTCCAAATACTTTTTACCGAGAACGAGGTCGTAAAAAACGACGTCCTTGGGCGCCAAGGTCGCGTCCGAAGACGTCCCCGGGACACGGTAGGTGAATCCGCCGGAGGTATGAAAATTCTGGACCGAAAGGATGTTGCGGTGATTTACCGCGAACTCGACTACGGCATGCGCTTCGGGAGAGGAGGTGGCGTAATCGCCCGTGCCGCCGGCGAAACCTTCCTCCGTCCACCAGCCTTCGGGAAAATTGCGGTTCACGTCGAAACCCGCCTCGCCGTCCTCGCCCCGTTTGCCGTCTCCGTCGTTGTCTTTGTCTTCGGTGATCACCGAGTACCGGGTCTTGGTCGTCGTCTCCCGGGCTCCCACCCGGATCATCAGCCGCGGATCCTTGTCGTCGATCACAAAAGACCCCTTCGGATCTGGCCACCGGAATTGGGTCAGATGGCCGTCTCCGTTCAGGTCGTCCGGGCCGTCTTCGTTGACTTTGCCGTCGCCGTCGTCGTCCTTCATCGCGGTATTGCCGCGCTGGGACAGCTCCCGTTCGACGCTGTTGAAGACCCCGTCGGGATTGACCGTCGGACAGACATAGACCACCTTGGTGTCGAGAAGCTTGGTCAGTTCGGGTTCGGACCCGTATCCGGTCACGAGTTTGTCGATGATGTAAAGACAGACTTCCGTCCCCGTGTATTCGTTGCCGTGGGTTCCGCCGTCGATCCACTGGCCGGGCTTGCCGAGATCCGGCGTCTGGGGCTTCGGGTCGGCTTCGCCCCGGAGATGGGTCAATTGGACCAAAGCGTCGATCGTCGTCCCGGTTTTCTTATGAGTGAGAACCAGGACGTAGATCGGCCGCCCCTGGCCGCTTTTCCCGATCTCGACCAGGTCGGTGAAAGCCGGATAGGCCTGGGCGACCGCCTTGAGATAGGCCACCGTCCCCGTATAGCCGTGATAATCGGCGAACGTGATCGGCACTTTTTGAGCCGCCGGGAGGGCGGCCGCGATGAGCAGGACCGCGATCGCGGCTCCTGCTGCCGTCCGGAATCTTCCTCTCTGCATGGGACCTCCTTACTCCTCGGTTGAATTATCGCTTCGGCGACACAGATCCATGCCTTCTATCATTTTCAAAATGGGGGTTTTTGTAAAGAGAAGAATTTCAACCCGCAACGAAGGCAAAGAGAAAGCCCGGTTGGTTTGACGGCTTTCGAGCGAAGACCTATAATCGAACCCCCATGATAAAGACCTGCGATCAGTCGCTCATCGATCGGGCCCTCGCCGAGGATATGCCCCGGGGAGATCTCACGACCGACAGCCTCGTTCCTCCGGATCTGCAGGCTCGGGCTGTGCTCCTGGCCAAGGAAAGCGGGATTCTGGCCGGCCTCGACCTGTTCGGCCTTGTCTTCCGGACCTTAGACCCGAAGACGAAGTTCCGCCGCCGGATTCGGGACGGCGCATCCTTCCGATCCGGAGACATCCTCGCCGACGTGAGGGGAGCCGCGGGCGTACTTTTGAAGGGGGAGCGGACGGCCCTCAACTTCGTCCAGCGCCTCTCGGGCATCGCCACGGCCACCCGCGCCTTTGTCGAGGCCATCGACGGAACCCGGGCCCGGATCCTCGATACGCGAAAAACGACTCCGGGTCTGCGTGATATGGAGAAATACGCCGTTCGCATGGGCGGCGGTCGAAACCATCGGCGGGACCTTTCGGCCATGGTTCTCATCAAAGACAACCATTTGGCGATCGTCGGAAGCGTCTCCGGAGCGGTCCAAGCCGCCCGGGCCGCGGTCCTCCAGCGGATTCTGATCGAAGTCGAAGTCACGACAATCGAACAGGCTCGGGAGGCCGCGAAGGCCGGCGCAGATTGGATCATGCTCGACAACATGACCCCGTCCGCGATGCGGGCGGCGGTGCAGGCCGTCGGCGGCCGGGCGAAATTGGAAGCCTCGGGCAACGTCCGTCTCGGCAACGTTCGGCGGATCGCCGAAACGGGCGTGGATTTCATTTCCGTGGGAACACTGACCCATTCCGTGGCCGCGATCGACCTCAGCCTGGAGATGGAGCCCGGGGTGAAAGAGGGGCGAAGATGGACGAAGTGAGGCTCCGCGCGGACGTGTTGATCATCGGCTGCGGGATCTCCGGCGCCGCGGCGGCTTTGGCCGCCGCCAGGACGGGTTTGGACGTCATTCTAATCTCCAAATCCCCCGACCCGGAGGAATCGAATACTTGGTACGCCCAGGGCGGAATCGTCTCCCTCGGACCTGAGGATGATCCGGCCCTTCTCCGGGACGATATCATCCGGACCGGCGACGGGATCAACAATCCCGAGGCGGTGGATGTCCTGGTCCGGGAGAGCAAAGCCTTAGTCGATCGAATTCTGGTCGACGAATTGGGAATCGAATTCTCCCGCAACGGAGGCCGCGATTGGGATTTTGCCCAGGAAGGAGGACACTCCCGCCGGCGCATTCTTCATGTCAGCGATACCACCGGCCGATCGCTCGAAAAATCCTTCCTTTCGGCCCTGCGGAAGCTGCCCAATATCCGGCTTCTCACCGGACACACGGCGATCGATTTATTGACCGTTCCCCATCACAGCAAGGATCCCCGGGCTTATTACCGCGAACCCGCTTGTCTCGGCGCTTATGTTTTGGAAAACGACACCCGGCGGGTTCGGACGATTCTGGCTCGTCGAACGGTCCTGGCCTCGGGCGGCTGCGGAGCCGTCTTCCTCAATACTTCGAATCCACGGGAGGCCATCGGGGCCGGTTACGTGATGGCGATGAGGGCCGGAGCCCGCATCGCCCACATGGAATACATCCAGTTTCATCCGACCGTCCTCTATCATCGGGACGCCGACGGGTTCCTCATCTCCGAAACGGTCCGGGGCGAGGGCGCCCGGTTGAAATCGATCGAAGGCCGGACATTTATGGACAAACTCGGCGGGCTGAAGGATCTGGCTCCCCGCGATGAGGTCTCCCGGGCGATCTATGAAGAGATGATCCTGACCAACGCGACCCACGTTGAACTCGATCTCGCATCTTACGCCAGCGTTGATGTGAAGTTACGGTTTCCCCATATTTACGAGACCTGTCTCCGGTTCGGGATCGACATCTCCCGTGATCCGATCCCCGTCGTTCCGGCGGCCCACTATTGCTGCGGCGGCGTCCTGGTTGACGCCTGGGGGCGGACCTCGCTCCGCGGCCTTTATGCGGTCGGGGAAACGGCCTGCACGGGCGTTCACGGGGCGAATCGACTGGCCTCGACCTCGCTCCTGGAGGGGCTCGTTTGGGGAACCCGGGCGGGCCAGCACATCGTTGAGGACCGCACCATTCCGGCCGCCTACGCCGAGAACGACATCCATGAATGGTATTATCCGACCCGAACGGAAGCGATCGACCCGGCTCTGATCAACCAGGATTGGCTGACGATCCGTTCGACCATGTGGAATTATGCCGGCATCATCCGCACGGCCAGGCGGTTGGAGAGGGCCAAGTCCGACCTCGAGTATCTTCAGCACCGGATCGAAAAGTTCTACCGGGAAGCGATTCCCGAACCGGAGATCGTCGGTTTGCGCCATGGCCTGCAAGTCGCCTTGATGATCGTCCGGGCCGCCTTGGCCAATCCGGTCAGCGCCGGGGCCCATTTCCGCACAGACTGACAGCGGCCCGAGCCCTTCGTAAACGCGGCGCGCATTTCGTCGGATTGACATTTGTCAGGGTGCGGATAAAATGAATGATTCCATAAAATCTTGATCCTGCGGAAAAAGCGGAGAGTTCCATGACCGACGGAAAAGACTACAAAGCGACGCTGCGGCTTCCTCAAACGGCGTTCGCCATGAAGGCGAAGCTGACCGAAATGGAGCCGGCGATGCTCCGGAAATGGGAGACGCTCGGTCTGTACGAAAAAATCCTGGCTTCGCGACAGGGCTGTCCGACGTTCGTACTTCACGACGGTCCCCCTTACGCCAATGGTCAGATTCATCTCGGAACGGCAATGAATAAGATCCTGAAGGATTTCATCGTCAAATCCCGGACGATGATGGGCCATCTCGCGCCGTACCTTCCGGGTTGGGACTGCCATGGCCTGCCGATTGAAATCCATGTCGATAAACTCCTCGGCGAGCAAAAAAAAGACATGCCTCTCACCGCTTTCCGAGAGAAGTGCAAATCCTACGCCCTGAAATTCATCGACATCCAGAGGGAGGATTTTAAGAGACTGGGCGTTTTCGGCGAATGGACCGCGCCCTATCTCACCATGAATCCCTCCTATGAAGCCGATATTCTCCGCCGTCTGGCGGCCTTCTTTGCCGCCGGCGCGGTCTATAAGGGGAAGCGGCCCGTGCACTGGTGCCCGACCTGCCGGACAGCTTTGGCCGAGGCGGAAATCATTTACAAGGACAAGACTTCGCCCTCGATCTACGTCAAATTTCCTCTTCTCTCCGACCTGAGCGAAAAGGCCCCCGCGTTGAAAGGCCGGAGGGTGTCCGTCATCATCTGGACGACGACTCCCTGGACCCTTCCGGCCAACCTGGCCGTGGCCTTCCATCCCGAGCACGAATACGCGGTTTTCTCCGCCGACGGGGACGCGGCGTATCTCGTGGCGAAGCGGCTCGTTCCTGTCGTGGCCGAAATCCTGGGCTTGTCCGAACCGAGAATTCTGGCCACATTCGAAGGCCGGGATCTGAACAAGCTCGCCGCCCGCCATCCGTTCATCGACCGGGAATCGGTCTTCGTGCTGGCCGACTATGTCACCCTCGAAGACGGAACGGGGTGCGTGCATACCGCCCCGGGTCATGGGTACGAGGATTATCTCACCGGCTTGGCCAACGGGCTCGACGTCTATACCCCCGTCGACGACAAGGGCGAGTTTACGCCCGACGTGGCCAAGTACGCCGGGATGAATGTGTTCAAGGCCAATAAAATCATCACGGCCGATATGCGGGCGGAGGGAACCCTGCTCCACGAGAGTGAGCTCACCCATTCCTACCCGCACTGCTGGCGGTGTAAAAATCCGGTCATCTTCCGGGCCACGTCGCAATGGTTCATCTCGATGGACAAGAGCAACCTGCGGGCCCAAGCCCTGGAGGAGATCGAGCGCGTCCGCTGGATTCCGTCCTGGGGCCAAGAGCGGATTGCCGGTATGGTGACCAATCGGCCCGATTGGTGCATTTCGCGCCAGCGGTCCTGGGGCGTCCCGATCCCGGCCTTTGTCTGCGATTCCTGCGGCGAGGTCATGGCCGGCGAACGATTGACCCGCCATATCGCCGATATTTTTGAAAAGGAAGGTTCGAACGCCTGGTTCTTGAAGCCGTCGTCCGACCTCCTGCCGCCGGAGACGATCTGTCCGAAGTGCGGGGGAACACGCTTCGAGAAGGAGCACAACATTCTCGATGTCTGGTTCGAATCGGGGGCCAGCCAGAGCGTTCTCGGCAAAAGGGCCGATCTCCCCTGGCCAGCGGATGTCTATATCGAAGGTCATGATCAGCATCGCGGCTGGTTCAACAGCTCCTTGCTGATCGGCGTCGGCGCTTCGGGGGCTTCTCCGTTTCGGGCCTGCATCACCCATGGCTTCGTCCTGGACGGACAGGGCCGGGCGATGTCGAAATCGGCCGGCAACATCGTCGAACCTAGGGATATCATCGCCCAAAACGGCGCCGAGATTCTCCGCTTGTGGATCGCCATGTTGAATTTCAAGGAGGATGCCCCCTTCGGCAACGAGATTCTCAAGCGCCTGGTGGAGGCCTACCGGAAGGTCCGAAACACCTGGCGGTTCATCCTCGGCAATCTTCAGGATTTCGACCCGGCCCGCGACGGCTTGAAGGTTGCGGAGATGGAACCCCTCGACCGCTGGGCCCTCGATCGGAACGCCGAGGTCAGCCGGCGGATGATCCGGGCCTATGAGGAATACGAATTTCACGCGGTCTTCCATGCCGCCTATAATTATTTCACCGTGGATTTGAGCGCCTTCTATCTGGACGCGCTCAAAGACCGGTTGTACTGCTCGGGCCGGGACTCCCGAATCCGGCGTTCCGCCCAGACGGCCCTCTTCCGGATTCTGACCGATTCGCTCCGCTTGCTGGCGCCGCTTCTTCCGTTCACAACCGAGGAAGCCTGGGAAACCCTGGCGGCTTTCTCCGGCAAGGAAGAATCCATCCATCTCGCCTTTTTCCCCGACACTCAAACGAACGGGCTTTCGGAAGACGAGCGGCGGGACTGGGAGGTCCTTCTCGCCCTTCGGGAGAAAATCCTCAAACAGTTGGAAACCGCCCGGGAGTCCAAACTTATCGGCAACGCCCTGGAAGCCCAGGTCACGATCCTGGCTCCCGCGGATCAGATCAGCCTGATCGAGGTCTCCGCTGATCTCCTGAGTGTTCTCTGCATCGTCTCCTCCGTCCGGGTCGAGAGATCCGCCGGGACCGACATCGAAATCAAAATCGCCCCGGCCGAGGGACAAAAATGCCGTCGGTGCTGGAATTTTTCGATCAGTGTCGGAGCGTCTTCAAGCCACCCCGACTTATGCCGCCGGTGCGAAGGTGTTCTCGCGGGCTGCTGAGGATGCGATGAGACGACACGCCCCCTACGCTCTCCTCGCCGCCGCGGTCATTCTCCTCGATCAAGCGACAAAGGCCCTCCTCGTCCGGACCGTGCCTTTCTATTCGTCGGTCCGGGTCATCCCCGGATTCGTCCATTTGACCCACATTCATAACAGGGGCGCCATTCTCGGGTTCTTCAGTCAGTCCGAGAGTCCCTGGACGCCGTTCATTCTGCTGGGGTTGAACCTGGCCGCTTTGACCCTCGTTTTCTGGTATTACTCGAAAACCGCCCGGGAAGAACGGGGGATGAGGACCGCATTGGCCCTGATCGTCGGAGGGGCCGTCGGCAACATGATCGACCGGATCGCCCGGGGTTATGTGGTCGATTTCATCGAGCTCTCGATCGGCCGATTCCATTGGCCGACCTTCAACGTCGCCGATTCCGGCATTACCATCGGAGCCGTCCTGCTCCTTTTCACTGTCGTTTTCAGGAGGCCTCATGCATCCGATTCTGTTTAAACTCGGACCGTTGACGATCCATTCGTACGGATTTTTCATGGCCCTGGGCGTCGCCCTAGGGATCGGGTTCCTTTACCGTCAGGCCCGCCGGCAGGGGCTCGACGCCTCGCGTCTGGTCGATGCGGCCTTCTACATCCTGATCGCCTCCTTGGTCGGGGCCAAACTCATCCTCCTGGTGAGCAATTTGTCCTATTATCTCCAAAATCCCAAAGAACTTCTCTGGATTGCCCGGTCGGGGGGTGTTTTCCAGGGTGGTTTGGCGTTCGGCGTGATTTTCGCCCTCTGGTATTTCCGCAGGTTCAAGCTTCCGACCTGGAAGATCTCCGACATCGCCGCTCCGGCCTTGGCTCTCGGCCACGGCTTCGGGAGAATCGGCTGTTTCCTGGCCGGGTGTTGTTACGGCCGGACCTGCGCTCTTCCCTGGGCCGCGACGTTCGGTGACGAATACGCCCATGGCCTGACCGGAGTTCCTATCGGCCAAACCCTCCATCCCGTTCAACTCTATGAAGCGATCCTGAATTTTCTGAATGCGTTCGTTCTTTATCGTCTCCTGCGGAAGAAAAAATATGACGGCCAAGTCTTCTCCTTCTATATCCTGAACTACGCCGTCATCCGGTATTTCACCGAGTTGTTCCGGGGCGATCACGGACCCTCGGGGTACTTATTCGAAGGGCCGTCGGCCTTGTTGAGCCTCTCCTATTCGCAACTCTTCTGTCTGGTCGCCTTCGCCGCGGGACTGCTTCTCCTCCGCATCTTCAAGAAGCGTTCGCGTGGATAAAAAAGCCTTCCGCGTCACCGATGATTTTGGAAAAGGTGTCCGCCTTGACGTTTTCCTCTGCCGCCAGATCCGCGAATTCACCCGGGCCCAGTTCCAACGGTTCGTCGATAAACAACAGGTCACGGTCAACGGAGATTTCCGGAAATCCAGTTATGTCTTGCGTCCCGGGGACCTGATCGAGGCGGCGGTCGAACTGCCACCGCCCGAGCCGCTCGGGCCTCAATTCATCCCGCTCGATGTCCTTTATGCCGACGCGCATGTGGCCGTGATCAATAAACCGAGCGGTCTGCTCGTCCATCCCGGGGCGGGGCGAAATTTCGGGACCTTGGTCAACGCCCTGCTCTACCATTATCCCGAGGTGCGGGGCATCGGACCGGAGGACCGTATGGGCATCGTCCACCGGCTCGATCGGGAAACCTCCGGCGTCATCGTCACCGCCCGGAGTTTGAAAGCCTACCAGGAGCTCAAACGGCAATTTAAAAGCCGGGAAGTGAAGAAAGTCTATCTCGCTCTTGTCTGGGGCCACCCCTCCGAAAGCGAAGGGACCATCGATCTTCCGATCGGCCGTCACGTTCATCACGGCCAGAAATTCTCCGTCGAAACCCGCCGGCCGCGGGTGGCGATCACGGACTATACCGTCCTCCGCCGCTTTTCCGAGTTTTCCCTGCTGGAAGTTCGTCCTCATACCGGACGCACCCACCAAATCCGCGTCCACCTGGCCGCGATCGGCCGGCCCGTGGCCGGGGATCGGATCTACGGGCCGAGGAAATCCCGGCGGGAGATTCCGCGCCTTTTTCTCCATGCCCGGAAAATCGGATTTCGTCATCCGGAAACGGGGGAATGGCGGGAATTCGAAGCCCCGTTGCCGGCAGACCTGGAACGATTTTTGGAAACGCTCGACTGACCGGGCTCGATTCCAGGCCTTCGATCGTCGAAGATTGACGAAAAAATCTTCCTTCAGGATAAGATTGCGATCGCTTCGATTTCGACCTTCACATCCCGGGGAAGCCGGGCGACCTGGACGGCGGCCCGGGCCGGCGCGGGTGACTTGAAGAATTCCGCGTAGACCTTGTTCATGGCCGCAAAATCATTCATGTCCTGAAGAAAGACGGTGCACTTCACCGTCTGATCCAGAGAACTTCCGGCGGCCTGGAGAACGGCCGAAAGATTCTGAAGGACGCGTCGCGTCTGATCCTCAATCCCTCCCTCGACCGGGACGCCCGTCGCGGGAATGAGGGGAATCTGGCCCGAACAAAAAACGAACCCGTTAGCCACGATTCCCTGGGAATACGGGCCGATGGCCTGGGGAGCTTGATCAGTTTTGACTTCTTTTTTCATGGGAGCGCTCCTTGTGGGATCCTGATTTCGCCCGACGGACGACACGAATGGAATCGCACCCAGCGCGATCAGAGCCTCGCGTCGCTTCATCCCCGGCCTCCTCAGGATAAAACCTTGACAGTGACGGGACGACTCTCGACCGGTTTCCCGGCGAGAACGATCCGGACCTTTATTGTATAGGAACCGGGCCTCAGATTCCATGTCCACCGGAACGGCGGGCCGACTTCGGCGACCCGGACGCCGTTCACGATCCACTCCACCGTACCGGGAACCGGTAAGGTTTCGATATTCGCCCTCAGAGTCAAGGATTGAAACTCGGATCGGAGGATGGAATCGATTTTGAAGACGTCCCCGTCGCGCGGAAACTCGACCTCGATGGAGGCCCGGGGACGGCCGGCGACGCGAATCGCGGACCGTTCCGGAGCGGGGCGGTGGGGGAGGGAGCAGACGCCTTGAGGTTCCGTTCCGGCCTCGAAGATCTCTGTGATTGCGGAAGGACACGCGGACGAGGGACGCTCTCCGGAGAGCGGGCAGACTTTCATCCGGACGATTCCAGGAGGTTCGGGGAACGACGCCTCGGGATTCGGAGCTTCGAGAAGAAGCATCAGGTCGCGGAACAACGGGCCGGCGCCCGTGACGCCGGAGACGTTGTGCATCGGCGCGCCGTCGAAATTCCCGACCCACACCGCGACGGTATACCGGGGCGTGTAGCCGACCGTCCAATTGTCCCTAAAATCCTTGGAGGTTCCCGTTTTTACCGCGGCCGGGAAGGGGAGGTACAAGGGACCCCGGTATCCGAACGTCGGGATCCGGGCATCCCGGTCGGCCAGAATATCGGTAATGATGAAGGACGCCGCCGGAGAGAAAATTCGGATCGGAGAGGGGGCCGGGGCTCGGGTTTGAAGTCGGCCGTTTTTCCCGAGGACAGACTCGATCGCTCTCTCCTCGAGATAAATCCCGCCGCGCGCCAGAGCGGCATAAGCCCGGGCGAGTTCGAGAAGCGTCACTTCGCCGTTGCCCAGCGTCAACCCGATTCCATAGTACTCCGCCTCCTTTTGAAGGCTGCGAAAGCCCATATCTTTGAGCCGCCGATAGAGGCGTTCGGGGCCCAGGAGGTCGAGGACGGTCACCGCCGGGACGTTGTACGAACTGGCCAAGGCGCTTCGAAGACGGATCGGCCCGTGGAATCGCCGGTCGTAATTATCGGGAGCGAACGTCCCGGTCAGGGAGGCGAATTCGGTCGGGGCATCATCGATCAGCGTCGCCGCAGTCAGTCCGTTCTCCAACGCCAGGGCGTAGGTCAAGGGTTTGAGAGTGGAGCCGGGCTGGCGCAAAGCCAGGGCTCCGTTCACCTGTCCGTCATGAACCTCGTCGTCATAATCCCGGGAGCCGACCATCACCCGGACGGCGCCCGAGTCGTTTTCCAGGACGACGGCCGCGCCGTTCGTCAATCCTTTTTTCTCCAACGTTCTCAAATGAACGGCGAACAGAGCCTCGGCTTTGCTCTGAAGGGGAAAATCGAGCGTCGTCCGGATTTCGGCCGCTCCCGTCCGGTCTTCGTCGGAAAGTCCGGCCAGGGCGAATTCGACGAAGTGCGGGGCCCGAAAATTACGGGAAGCGGCCGCGGGTTGCAAGGGTTCGAGGAGGGCCCGCTCCATCGTCTCCGAAGAAATCATTCCGAGCCGGGCCATCCGCCGGAGGACGGATTTCCGGCCGTCGGATCGGATCGGTTCCTCCCGCGTCAAGCGGACGCGGCCCGGAGCGCGCGGCAGGGACGTCAGATATGACGCCTCGGCCAGGCTCAGGTCGGTCGCCGGCTTGTCGAAATAAAATCGGGCCGCGGCTTCGATGCCGTACGCTTGGCGGCCGTAGGCGATCCGGTTCAGGTATTGGATGAGGATCTCTTCCTTGGACAACGTGTGTTCGAGCCGGACGGCCAGCCAGGCTTCGGCAATTTTGGAGGGAACCGTCCGGGGAAAACGGTAAAGATTCCGGACGAGCTGTTGGGTGATGGTCGAGGCCCCGGAAACGACCCGCCCCCGCCCGAACAGCTGAACGACAGCCCGGGCCAGGGCGTAGGGATCGAGGCCGCCGTGGAAGGGAAAACGCTTGTCTTCGGCGGCGATGACCGCCCGGATCACGTGGGGGGAAATTTCGCCGAGCGAAACCCACCGGCACCGGCCACCCTCGTCGGAAAGGATTTCCCGCAACGGACGTCCGTCCCGGTCGGCAAAGCGCAGGGATAGAACCGGAATAGGGGATAGGCGGCTTCGGGGAATGGGGATAAAAAAGGAGACACCGGCGACGGCCGCCGCAAGGAGGCCCGCTCGAGTGATCGCCGGAATCCGAATCCGTCTCACTTCACGATCTTGACGGCTTGTTCCGATCCCCGGCCAAAGACCTCCGGAGCGTACATTTGCTGAATCCGGGGACCGGGAGCACCGAATGTCCCGAACGTCAAAGCCCGGACGAGATAACGATACCGGTGGATGCCCGCGCGGAGCGAATCGGCGAACAGGAGAATCCGGGTGTCGCGCATTTCGACATGGTTCCAGCCGACTTCCCAGGGCCGTCGTCCGTCGGTCTCCAAAAGAACGACGAGGGCCCGTTGACGCTCCTCGCTTTCAGTCAGAAAATTCGATTGGACGGCCTCGAATCCCGCGGGGAGCGGATCATCAACAACCACAAAGAGGCTCTCCTTCGGAACGGCGACGTCCAGCGTCACGAGGGCTAGCGCGCCGGCCGGAACGTCGGCTAGGGGACGGCCGTCCAAGGACTCGATCCGCTTATAGACGGCCAAGCCCTCATCCCGAGGCGGCAGGGGTTGGAGAGGAGCGTACGTCAAACGGAGATTGAAGGAGAGGAGTCCCGGCCCCGATTTTTCGGCCCGGAAGGGCAGGTCGCGGCCCTTTGGAAATCCCGCTAGCGGAACGGACGCCTGGAATGAAGCAGTCGGCCCACGGAAGTTTTCTTCAAGGAGGGTTTTTTCGGCGAGAAGAAGCCGGGCCCGGAAAGCGGGAGCGCTTTTTTCGACCGTTTGATAATATTCGTTCAAGGCGTAGAAGACGAAAAAATTGTCCTGGGTGGAAGGCCATCCGGAGACCGATTTTTTCCGAACCATCCAACGGGCCGCGCCGGAAAGGAAGGGCTCCGTGGAACCGGCTTCGATCAGGGCTTGGAGGATGATCGCCGTCGTTCGCAAATTGGAGGAGTAGATCCATTCCAAATTCGTCGGGTCGCTTTCCTCGAAATGGGCGTCGGAGGCCGTCATCCGGACTTGGTTAAGGAATTCCCGGATCAAAGTATTTCGGGCGTCCACCGCGACGTTCCACCGCCGCATGGACTTGAGGAGCAGCGCCCGGCCGAACAGCGTCAGCCGATCGCGTTCCTGGAACAATTTATCGGCGTAGGCCGACTCCGGCCGTCCGGCC
>Ga0315287_10002473_pt1 | contig 17540 bp, 14 predicted proteins | sample YL17G11_0_MG_FD_205037 | JGI IMG/M metagenome (GOLD analysis project Ga0315287, IMG submission 205037) | Sediment microbial communities from Yellowstone Lake, YNP, Wyoming, USA - YL17G11_0 | ecosystem: Environmental > Aquatic > Freshwater > Lake > Sediment | place: USA: Wyoming | collected...
CGAGCGGGCTGCTCTTGCTCGCCCGTCGCGACGTAGACTTTTTTCGTGGCGTCTCCGAGGTCATACGGCCTCCCCGGATAAGCCTACCAGCACGACCGGCTTTCTCCCATTCTGCGCGAGCCCCAGCGCAGCTCCGCCGTCTCGAGCTCCGCGCGCGAGCAGCCGAGGAACCTGGACACAGGCCGAAACGGCAGTGATAAGCTTCTTCAGGACCATGCGTCAATGAGGCTGGCAGCCGGCACGCGGCTCGGACGGTACGAGGTCGTCGCGCCGCTCGGGGCGGGCGGCATGGGCGAGGTTGAGCCGTCTTGCGGGCGTGAGCGCAGCGGGAGCCCGCAGGCGAAATCCCGAGCGCAGCGAGGGATCTCATGCTGACGGCAGGCACTCACATCGGTCCTTACGAAGTCTTGTCGCCGCTCGGGGCGGGCGGCATGGGCGAGGTGTATCGGGCTCGCGACGAGCGGCTGGGGCGCGACGTGGCGATCAAGGTGCTGCCCGCCGAGCTCGCCGCCGACCCGGAGCTGCTGCGGCGCTTCGAGCGGGAAGCGAAGGCGACGGCCGCGCTGTCGCACCCAAACATCCTCGAGATCCACGACGTGGGGACGCACGAGGGCGTGCCGTACCTGGTGGAGGAACTGCTCGAAGGGGATTCGCTGCGGGAGCGCATTAGTCGCGGCATCGTGCCGGCGCGCGAGGCGGTGGCGATCGCGATCCAGATCGCGCGCGGGCTCGCTGTCGCTCACGAGAAGCGCATCGTCCATCGCGACCTCAAGCCGGAGAACGTGTTCATCACCAAGGAGGGGACCGTCAAGATCCTCGACTTCGGCTTGGCGAAGCTGGTCGAGGCGGTCCCGCTCGGCGAGGCGGAGACGCTCACGCGGGCGCCGACCGGCGTCACCGAGGCGGGCCGGGTGATGGGCACGGTGGCGTACATGGCGCCGGAGCAGGCGCGCGGGCTGCCGATCGACCACCGGGCGGACATCTTCGCGTTCGGCGTGGTGCTCCACGAGCTGCTCTCCGGCGAGCGGCCGTTCCGCGGTGAGACCGCGACCGACACCATTGCGGCGATTCTCAAGGACGACCCGCCGCCGCTGCCGGCGAGCGTCTCTGCCGGGCTCGCCCGCGTGGTGCGGCGCTGCCTGGAAAAGGAGCCGGCTCGTCGCTCCCAGTCGGCCCGTGATCTCGTCTTCGACCTGGACGAGTTGACCGAGGCTGGTGCAACGGCGCCCACGGATCGCCTTCCCGTTCGCCCCCGGCCGCGAATCCGCGTCCGCATCGTGCTTGCGCTTGCCGCCGGTGCCGCAGCTCTGTTCGCCGGCTATCACCTTCTGCGCGGGCGGGCCGACCGACCGCTGCAGGCGACGCAGTTCCGCCTGCTCTCGGACTTCCCGGGGTCGCATCGCGCTCCCAGCTTCTCACCGGACGGCCGGATGTTCGCCTTCCTCAACGTCGAGGAGGCGCCGCCGCAGGTCTGGGTCAAGCCCGTCGAGGGCGGCGAGCCGGTGCGCATCACCACGGGCGACCGTTCGGCGGCGCGCCCGCGCTGGTCACCCAAGGGCGACCAGATCGTCTTCGAGCGCCGTGGCCAGGGAATCTGGTCGGTCCCCACCCTCGGCGGCACGCCGCGGCAGATTGCCGACCAGGGTGTCTGCCCGGCGTTCTTCCCCGACGGCGAGCGGATCGTCTTCGACCGTGGCGCCGAGCTGTGGACGGCGCGGGTCGACGGCGGTGACGCCCGCAAGCTGCCTGGCCTTCCCGAGAACTTCTACTCTGTGTACGTTCCCCGCTGTGCGGCGGTGTCGCCCGACGGTCGCTCGATCGTCTTCGTCCAACCGGAGGGACCAACCGGTGACCTCTGGATGGTCCCTTCCTCCGGCGGCACACCGCGCCGGCTCACCACCGAGGCCGACGCCTCGGGTCCGCCGGTGTGGACGCCCGACGGGCGCCGCGTCATCTGCTCGTCCGCCCGCCGCGGCAGCCGCACACTGTGGAGCTTCCCGGTCTCGGGGGGCGACCCGGAGCCGCTGACGACCGGCGCCGGCGAGGACCTCGACCCCGACCTCTCAGCCGACGGAACCCACCTCATCTATGCCAACGCCCGGCGGTCCTACGCGTTAATGTTGCTTGACCCGGAGAGCGGGAAACAACGAGAGGTCATCGAGCGGCACAGCCACGCAAACGGCCAGAACCTGTCTCCCGACGGGAGCCTGATCGCGTTCTTCGAGGACACGGAGGGCCTGGGGACACAGATCTTCACGGTAGGCACCGATGGACGCGACCTGCGACAGGTCACTCGGGACGAGCACAACATCAACATCATGCCGCGCTGGTCGCCGGACGGCTCTCAGCTCTACTATTACCAGGAGCTGCCGGAGCCTTCCTACCGGCGCATCCCGGTCGACGGTGGACCGAGTGTCACGATCGTGTCGGGATGGCGATGGGACACCCACACCAATGCTGTCGTCGACCCCGGTGGTCGCACGGTGGCCTACACCTTTGTCGAGGGCCACCGGTTGCTCGCAGCGCGGTTGCGGGACCTCGCCACGGGGAGGGAGCGCGAGCTGCAGCGACCGCTGCATGACCTGGGCTGGTCGCCGGACGGCACGCTCCTGGCCGGCAACGACGAGGGAGAGCGCATCTGGGTGTGCCCCGTGGATGGGGGTGTGTGTGTCTCGCTGGTCGATGGGTTCTGGCCGATCTGGTCGTCCGACGGCTCGCGGATCTACTTCCACCGAAGGGGGCGGCCGCTCGACGACCCCAGCCTCCGCTCGCTGGAGGCGTGGGTCGTTGCCGCGAGCGGCGGGGAACCCCGCCGCCTCGGAGTACTGGAGCCGCTCCACGCGCTCCACACTCCCTTCGACGTCTCCCCCGGCGGCGAGATTCTCTGGACGCAGGTGCGCCGCAGCCGCGAGGAGCTGTGGCTCGCCACGCTGGGTACCGGCGTGCGATGACTGGCGCTGGCGCGGCACCTCGCACGCCATCTTGATGCCCGAGGAGCAGCACGACATCGTCCCGGTAGCGGTGACTAGGACGTCGACGAGGATCGGCAGTCCGGCGTCCGACGCGATAAAGCCGACGCCTCGTGGCGGGCACGCCGCCGGCGGAGCCTCACCATCAGACGCCCCTGAACAGCGAGAAGACGGCTCCGGTCGGGTCGGCGGCCATGGCAAAACGGCCGACACCGGGTACGTCCTGCGGCGCCATGTGCTCGCGCGCGCCCATTGCGACCGCGGTCGAAAAGCCGGCGTCGACGTCGGCGACGGCGAAGTACGGCACCCACAGCGACCGCGGCAGCGCGCCGGCGGGCAGCTCCATCATGCCGGCGACGTCCTTCCCGGCGCGCTTGAAGAGGTGATAGGCCCCGGCCGGGCCCATGTCCATCGTCCCGTGCCCCCAGCCGAACACTGACCGATAGAACGGCAGTGCGCGACCGGCGTCGGTGGTGAGCAGCTCGTTCCAGCAGACCGTGCCCGCCGGCGGCGGCCCCGACTCCTCGAGCGGTGCCGGGCTGGCGGAGACGAACGGCGAGATCACCGCGCCGGTCGGATCGGTCAGCACTGCGAAGCGGCCGACGTTGGGGATCGGCGTCGGCGGTACACAGGTCGTACCGCCCGCGGCCTCACCGCGCGCCGCCGCGGCGTCGACGTCGTCCACGGTGACGTACGCGATCCAGTGTGACGGCGCGCCGGCGGCGGCGTCGAGGCCAACGATGCCGCCGAGGCCGCGCTCGCCGACGTAGATCATCGGGTACTCACCCATCTCGCCCATGTCCGCGATCTCGTATCGCCAGCCGAACAGCCCGGCGTAGAAGCTCTTCGCGCGGTCGACGTCGGTGGTCATCAGGTCGTGCCAGACGAAACGTCCGGGTGTGTCCATCGTTGCCCCCCAGTGCTCACGAGTCTACGAAACAGCGCGGCCTCGGTTGCAGGGCCGCCACCCGCGGGCTCGCAGGCGCAGTCGTGTACGCTGGCGTCCAGGAGGGCGCAGCCGTGAAGAGCGCCATCGCGGAGGCTATCGGAATGCCGCTGCAGCCGGTGGCGGTGCTGCTCTCGGACGAGAAGCCCGCGGGCGCGATGCAGTTCGCCGAGGAGCGCTGGGGGTGCGTCATGTGGCTGCTGGCCAGCGCGGCGAAGGGCAAGGCCGCGGTGGCCGACCGCGCCACCTTCGGCTGCATCGGCGGCGGCGTCGGGCTCGGGTTCGGCAACCAGTACGAGAGCTGGCCGGGCGGGATCGACTGCTTCTACCACTTCCTGTCGACCGGCAACGAGGGGTGGGAGCACGGCCGCGAGGTGGCCGCCTCGCTGGGAGCCGGATGGCGGCGCGAGTCTGTCAAGCACTTCGTCCACGGCGAGCGCTACCTCAAGACGCCCGAGCTGACGAAGGAGTTCGTCGACGCCCTGCCGATCACCGAGGTGCCGACCCGCTACGTGGTGTTCAAGCCGCTCGCCGACGTTGCCGCCGGCGAGATCCCCGAGACCGTGATCTTCCTCGTCGACCCGGACCGCCTGGCGGCGCTCGTCGTGCTCGCCAACTACACTGGCGGCGGCAACGAGAACGTCGCCATCCCGTATGCCGCAGGGTGCCAGACGATCGGCATCATCCCCTATCGCGAGGCGCGCTCCGAGCGCCCGCGCGCCGTCGTCGGCCTCACCGACCTCTCGGCGCGCGGCTACATCGCCAAGCAGGTCGGCCGCAACCTGATGACGTTCGCGGTACCGTTCCGCATGTTCCAGTCGATGGAGACCAACGTGCCGGGGAGCTTCCTCGAGCGCGACACCTGGCGCTCGCTGCTCGCCGACAACCCGCTGTAGGGCGGCTGCGATCCCGATGAGCCCGACTGCCGCCCCGGAGCGCGCCCACCCTCGCGGGGGCGCCGGCGCCCCCGCCGGCGCAGGGGAGCGCGTGGGCCGCGCGGGCGAGGGCGCCCGCGCCCCCAAGCACGGGGAGACGCCGGCCGCGCTCCAGGCGCGCCGGGATTCCTCGTCAGGCTGTGCCCTCCTCGGAATGACAGCACAGGGGGTCGGGGCCTCTAGATCATGAACGACCACGCCGCCCAGCGCCTCGGCATCCTCTACGCCACCTCCGCCTTTCTGATGTGGGGGCTGTTCCCGCTCTACTGGAAGGCGCTGGCGGCGGTCCCCGCGCTCGAGGTGGTAGCCCACCGCACCACCTGGGGCTTCGTCGCGGTGGCGGTGTGGGTCACCGTCCAACGCCGCTGGCCGGAGGTGCGAGCAGTGGCCGCACGCCCGCGGACGCTGACTCTGCTGACCGGCAGCGCACTGCTCATCGCCGCCAACTGGCTGCTCTTCATCTGGGCGGTGGTCAACGGCCACGTCGTCGAGTCGAGCCTCGGCTACTTCATCAACCCGCTCGTCAACGTCGTGCTCGGCGTCGTCGTGCTGCGCGAGCGCCTCTCGCGCCTCCAGCGCATCGCCGTGGGGCTCGCCGCCGCCGGCGTTGCGGTCCTCACCCTCGGCCATGGCCGCTTCCCCTGGATCGCGCTCGGCCTCGCCGTCACCTTCGCCTTCTACGGCCTCGCCCGCAAGACGGTGGCGGCGGATGCGGTCGTCGGCCTGCTTTACGAGACCGCGATCCTCACGCCGCTTGCCGCCGGCTACATCATTCTGCTCGCAAGCCGCGGGACGGGCGCGCTCGCCGGGGCCGACATGCGGACCAGCACGCTCCTGATCCTCGGCGGCGTCGTCACCGCCGTGCCGCTCGTGTTGTTCGCCCTCGGCGCCCGCCGGCTGCCGCTGTCGACGGTCGGGATCATCCAGTACATCTCGCCGAGCTGCCAGTTCCTCCTCGCGGTGCTGCTCTACCGGGAGCCGTTCACAGCGTCCCACGCCGTGACGTTCGCCTGCATCTGGACCGCGCTCGCGCTGCTCGCGTGGGACCTCCGCGCCCGCCTGCGCGCGCTCGGCGCGGCGGCCGGGGCGGCGGCCGCGGAGCCGTGACCGAGGCGCGGCGCGCGTACCCGGACACCGCTGCGACCGGTGTTATCCTCGTCCCATGAAACTCCAGAAGCGCTACCCCCACGTCGAGGCCGTGCTGGTCGTCACCATCGTCGCCCTCGCCGGCGCGCTGCTCCTGCCGGGTTGCAAGGCGGCTCGCGAGAAGTACTACAACGCCCTCGAGAAGGTGGGCATCGAGAGGCGCGAGCTGCTCGTCTCTCGCGTCGATAAGGCGCGCGAGGCGCAGGTCGACGCCGAGAAGCAGTTCAAGGACGCGCTCGAGCAGTTCCAGGCGCTCGTCGGCCACCAGGGCGGCGACCTCGAGAAGATGTACTCCAAGCTCTCCTCCGAGTACGAGGCCAGCGAGAAGCAGGCCGAGGAGGTGCGCACGCGCATCACCAAGGTCGAGCAGGTGGCGCAGTCGTTGTTCGCCGAGTGGCAGAAGGAGATCGGCCAGTACCAGGACCAGCAGTACTGCCGCGAGAGCGAGCGCGAGCTGGCCGCCACCCGGGCGCGCACCGATCAGGTGGTCAAGGCGATGAAGAAGGCTGCGAAGACGATGGACCCCGTGCTCCTCAAGTTCCGCGACCAGGTGCTGTTCCTCAAGCACAACCTCAACGCGCGGGTGCTCGGCTCGCTGACCGGCACCGCGAAGAGCCTCGAGGTCGAGGTCGGCGGCCTGATCCAGCAGATGCAGGGCTCGATCGCCGAGGCCGAGGGTTTCATCAAGGAGATGAAGGCTGGCCAGAAGTAGTCGGACGGACCGGACGGCAGCATTCGAGCTTCGTACGAAGACAGGCGCATCGGAGGTCGACATGCCCGACACGACCACAAACGAGGTTGCCGTCCTGACGGTGACGCTGACGCCGGCGGAGCTCGCCGCGCTGGCTGCCGCCGCGCGGCGCGCCGAGATGCCGCTCGCGCGCCTCGCCCAACTCTTCATCGCCTACTGCCTGACCCAGCTCGAGACCGGCGACGCTGGCCTCGAACGCGCCGTCAAAGGCAGCCGCGACGCCTCCCTGCGCTGATCGCGCCGCGACCCCAAGACATCACGAACGCGAGGCTGCAAGGTAGTGTCAAGGCTGCACGATCCAGGAGCAGCTCATGACGTCTTCGGCGTGCCGCTCTCGTCGCCATCGGAATGGCGCGACGTCACCGGGGTGTTGAGCGTGTGGAATCGAGGAGGAGCCATGACGACCCCAAAGAGGCTCACAATGACCGCCGGTTTCTGGTTGGTGTTGGCGGCCGCGGTCGCCGCCGCCGGCGACTCGGTCGTGGGAACGCTGACGGTGAAGGGCAAGCCGGCGATTCTGAAGTACGTCACCGCCGCGATGCAGACCGACCCGGACGATGCCGGCCGCTCGTGGCTGGTCGTGCTCGCGAGCGACGTGCCCGTCGCCGAGGCCGATCGCACGCCCGCCCGGCTCGGCGAGCTGGCGGCCGCCGGCAAGGTGAAGGCGGTGCGTTTCCTCTGGCTGGACGGCACGGACACCTTGTTCGCCGTCCCCTACCACCAGGCGCTATCGCAGACCGGCCACCGCGGCTCGGTGACGCCGTCGATCGACCTCGAGCGCTACGACGGGACACGCTTCGAGGGCACCGTGAAGTCGAAGATGATGGGGCAGGACTGGTTCTTTCAGGCGCAGGTGAAGGCCGCGCTCACCAAAGGCGGCGTCGCCGAGATCGAGCCGGCCGCCGCGGAGGAGGAGTCCGCCGCCGGATCGGCCGCGCCTGCGGACGACAAGACAGCCAAGAAGACCTCCCTGGCAAGGCTCGGCTACGAGTACACGCCCGACATGTTCGAGCACGCCCTCCACGACAGCAAGGTCGAGGCGGTCAAGCTCTTCCTCGACCTCGGCATGCCGGCCAACACCAAGGACGGGCCCGACCGGCAGCCGCTGGCCGTGGCGGTCACCCAGTGCTCGTACGCCCACGAGGCCGAGGCGCTCGAGATGGCAAAGGCGCTGCTCGCCGCCGGCGCCAAGGTGGACGCCGGCGCCAAGAACGGCATCACGCCGCTGCTCTCGGCGGCCCAGTTCTGCACCGGCACGGATATCGTCGAGCTGCTCATCAAGGCCGGCGCCAACGTCAACACCAAGGCGCCGGGCGGCGCCACCCCGTTGATGTTCGCGAAGATCTTCAGCAAGGCCGAGATCGAGGCGGTGCTCCGGAAGGCCGGCGCGAAAGACTAGCGCGAGGGCCGCGGCGCGGGCCTCAGATCGTGGTGTCGCAGTGCCGCGCGGCGCAGGCGTCGCGGGCCATCCGCACCAGCGTCCAGTACGGCGGGCGGCGGCCCCGCTCCACGGTAAGACGGGCCGCCGCGGCGAGGACGTCGCTCGCCAGTGCGGCGTGGAGCCCCTCGAACCGCTGCGAGCGCAGCGCCGCCGCCGCGCTCATCCCCTCGGGCACCGGGCCGACCGAGCCGACGACGTTGAGGGCGACGCTGTACGCCTTGGCGAGCCGCGCGAACGGCAGCCTCGCCGCCGCGTAGCCGAGCCGGCGGCCGCTCTCCGCCTGCTCGAGCAGGACGTCGACCACCGCGTTGTCGACGTGGTCGCGGAACAGCACGTCGGGGTCGCGCCACTCAGCCACCACCGCGAGCTGCGGGTCGTACTCGAGATCGGAGGGCTCTTCGGTGACAAACTGGCGGACGCCGAACGCGGCGAGCCACGCCGCGAGCCCCGGCGACGAGATGCGCGACAGGCTCGCCCACAGCGTCACGCCCTCGGCCTCGTAGGCGGCCGACACCACCTCAGAGCAGAACAGCGCGTCGTGATCGCGGAAGTCCATCGCGAAGTCGTACGGGGTGTGGCGCTCGCGGGCGCGCTCCAGCGCGCCCGTCGCCGCCCGGTCCGGGAGCAGCGGGGCGGCGCGCACCACGTCGAGATTGGCGCGCAGCCGGAGCACCATGATGCGCAGCTTGACGTCGCGCAGGTACTCGTCGGCGGTGGAGACGACCACGCCCCGCTCGATGTGCGCCTCGACGACGGCGAGGCCGCCGGCGGCGTCGACCCGCAGCAGCGCCACGTGCGAAAAGTTGCCCGGGTAGTCGTTGCCGCGGGCGATCAGCGCCGAGGTCGGCGCGCCGCCGCGCGACACCAGGATGTCGCCCGAGTGGAGGGTGACGCCGTGAAAGCTCGTGCCCGGCGTCGATGACGGCTCGTCGGTCCCCGGCACGAGAGCGGGGACGGCCGTTGGCGGCGCCTGTAGCATTGCCTCCTCGACGGCGGCGCGGCTGCCGTAGAGCAGCCGGTAGACGCCGTCGCGGGCGGCCCGCGAGCTCATGTCCCAGTGCCGCGACTGCTCCTTGACCGCAGTGCGGACCTCGCCGGCCAGTGTGACGTACTCGCCGAGGAACGCCGGACAGGCGGCGACGTCGGGGGCGAGCTCGAAGATCGTCCGCTCGATCGCGACGAACACCGCGGCGTTGGGCGGCTCCTGCCGGCCGGCGAGCGATCCGACCAGCGCGCGACCGCGCGCGAGGGCGCCGCCAATCTCCGGTGCGAGTCCCGTGCAGCCGCGCGCTCGGGCTGCGTCGAACCGTCGCTCCAGAGCGGCCCAGAGGTCGTCTTCGCCCCACACGAACGGCCGGCCGCCGCGCGGCGGCACCACATCGGGCTCGCCCGGCGGCAGCCAGAGCAGGGCCGCCGACCCGAACGCGAGAGCGACGGCCACGAGCAGCCGGCCCCGCCTTCCGGGGCCGGACGGCCGCCGGCGGGCGGGGGCCGGTGCAACCGGGGCGGGAGCGCTCATAGCCGGACCTCGCAGGGACTCGTTGCCATCGTAGCAGGGCGCCTGCGCCGCGGTCCGCGGCGCGCGGCAACGATCTCGCGGCTCAGGGCCGCAGCAGCTTGAAGGCGTGTACCCAGTCGTTGCGCAGGAACCCCGGGATGCACCAGAGGATGCACAGCGGCTCGATCGCCCGGGCCGCCTCGATGGCGCCCAGGTCCTCGCTCTCCCACCCGAACCGCGTCAGGATCCCGGTTACCTCGGCCTTCGCCGCCGCGTCGTTGCCGCAGATGAACATCGTCGGCGGGCCACCCGCGAGCGACGGGTCGACCATGAGGGCGCTGCCGACGCAACTGAACGCCTTGACGAAGCGCCCGTGCGGGGCGGTGCGCTGCAGGCGCTCCATCAACGAGTCATCGAGGCTCGTGAAGAACGACAGCACGCCGTTGTCGGGCGGCGCATCCGCGATCGGGTTGGTGGTGTCGACGACCACCTTCCCGGCCAGCGTCTCGGCCCCGAGAGTGTGCACGGCGTCGACGGCCGCGGTTCCCTTCACGGCAAGCACCAGAATGTCGCCGAACCGCGCGGTCTCCTGCCTCGTGCCGGTGCGGGCGCCGTGTCCGGCCGCCGCCGCCCACCCGGCCAGCTTGGCGGGCTCGCGGCTGCCGATCATCGTCGCGAAGCCGTGCTTGACGAACCCCGCCGCGAGCGTCTGTCCGACGATGCCGGAGCCGATCACACCAATTTTCTTCGTGGTCATGCGGGCGCCTCCCGGTGTCTTCGGCCACAACGTCGCCCCGAGGTAGAAACTTCCCCCCTCCCGCGTGAAGCCGGGCGCCCCCCACCGGCGTATAATATTGAGTGAAGATCCATGGACTACGATCCTCACTTCTGGCAGGGGCCTGTACTCATCCGTTCACGACATGAGCTCCTTCGGCACACGCTCGTCGCGCTCGTCGCGGCGATCGGCGTCGCCTGTACCGCGGCGGCGCCGCCACCTCCGGTCGCAAAGCTCCAGCCGCCGGTCTTCCGGCAGCAGGACTGGCGCGACGCGGTGCTCTATTTCGTGCTCATCGACCGCTTCGCCGACAGCGACCCAAGCAACGACGCCAACGCCGATCGCAGTGCCAAGGGGGCATTCCACGGCGGCGACCTCAAGGGGCTGACGAAGCACCTTGACGAGATCGCCGAGCTGGGCGTCACCGCCATCTGGATCAACCCGGTGGTCAAGAACATCGAAGGGTTCGTCACCGGCGCCGGGTTCCCCGACTGGGCGTACCACGGCTACTGGGCCGACGACTTCACGCGCACCGACCCGCGCTTCGGCAGCGAGGCCGACCTCAAGGCGTTCGTCGACGCCTGCCACGGGCGCGGGATCAAGGTGCTGCTCGACGTCGTCTACAACCACGCGGGGTACGGCTCGCACTACCTGACCGACCCGAAAACGAAGAGCTGGCTGCGCAGCACCGAATTCGGCGGCTGCGGCGACGTCGACCTCACCTCGTGCGTTGCCGGGCTGCCCGACTTCAAGACAGAGCTGCCGGAGGTGGCCGACCTCGTGATGACGCCGCAGCTCGCCCTCGCGCAGCGGGTCGGCGTCGACGGGTTCCGGCTCGACACCGTCAAGCACGTCGACCACCCGTTCTGGCAGGAGCACCGGCGCCGCACGCACGAGCAGCTCGGCAAGGGGTTCTTCCTGCTCGGCGAGGTGTGGGGCGGCGACGGTCAGGTGCTCGACCCGTGGTTCGCCGGCGACGAGCTCGACGCCGGCTTCGACTTCTCGTTCCAGGGGAGCGCGCTCGGCTTCGTCCAGGGACGCGGGCGGCCGGTCGCCTTCGACCGCTACCTGAAGGGCCGCGAGAAGATCCGCGATGGGTACCTGGTCTCGCACTTCCTCTCCTCGCACGACGTTCCGGGCGGCCTCTTCCAGCTCGGCGGCGACGCGGCGCTGTTCCGCCTGGCGGCGGTGCTGCAGTTCACCAGCGCCGGCATCCCGATGATCTACTACGGCGAGGAGGTCGGGCGGCCGGGCGGCGACTGGCCGGACAACCGCAGCGACATGCCGTGGGGCGACCGCGCCATCCAGCCCGGCGCCGGAGCGCCGCGCGACGAAGCGCTGCGGGCCGACTACATCCGGCTGATCGCGCTGCGCCGCGCGCACCCCGCGCTGTCGCGGGGCGTCCACGCCCAACTGGCGGCGGACAAGGACCTCCTGGTGTTCTCGCAGCAGGACGCCGCTTCGGGCGACACGGTAGTGGTGGCGGTGAACCGCGGCGGCGCGCCAGCCACCGCGAAGTTCGCGGCGCCGGCCGAGTGGGCCGGCAGGCCGGTGACAGACGCGTGGGGCCATGCAGCCGTGACGGTAACCGAAGGGAGCGTCGAGCTCACGGTCGCAGCGCGCACCGCGGGCGTGCTTGTAGCAAATTTCACAAGATAAGCAACGGTGGCGAAAGGGGGGCGGACAATCCATGGCGAACGTCCAGTTCAACGACGTGTCCAAGCAGTACGGCAAGGTCTCCGTCATAAGAAACCTCGACCTGGAGGTCCGCGACCACGAGTTCATGGTGCTGGTCGGCCCGTCGGGTTGCGGCAAGTCGACGGCGCTGCGCATGCTGGCGGGCCTCGAGGAGATCTCCGGCGGCACCATCACCATCGGCGACCGGGTCGTCAACGACCTTCCCCCGAAGGACCGCGACATCGCCATGGTGTTCCAGAACTACGCCCTCTACCCGCACATGACGGTGCGCGAGAACCTCGACTTCGGCCTGCGCATCCGCAAGACACCGAAGGCGGAGACCGACCGCCTGGTCGCCGATGCGGCGGACATACTGGGTATTGCCCACCTGCTCGACCGCAAGCCGCGCGAGCTCTCGGGCGGCCAGCGGCAGCGCGTCGCGGTCGGGCGTGCGATCGTCCGCAAGCCCTCGGTGTTCCTGTTCGACGAGCCGCTGTCCAACCTCGACGCCAAGCTGCGGGTGCAGATGCGCGCCGAGATCTCCAAGCTGCAGAACCGGCTGCAGACGACCACCGTCTACGTCACCCACGATCAGGTCGAGGCGATGACGATGGGGCACCGCATCGCGGTGATGAAGGACGGCGACCTCAAGCAGGTGGGTACCCCGCTCGACCTCTACGAGAAGCCCGCCAACCTCTTCGTCGCGAGCTTCATCGGCACGCCGCCGATGAACTTCGTCACGGCGACGATCTCGGACGGCGGCGGCCTGCTCTCGGCGTCGAAGTTCGTTCTGCCGGTGCCGGCAGCACTGCGGCCGGCGACGCGCGGCAACGACGGCCGCAAGGTGATCGTGGGCCTGCGCCCGGAGAACATCCTCGACGCGGGCAAGCCGGCGCGCGGCGAGACGGCGCGGCTGACCGTCGAGGTCGACATCGTCGAGCCGCTCGGTCACGAGGTGATCATGCACGGCCGGATCGGCGACAACGTTCTGGTGGCCAAGCTCGACCCGCACGGCGCGCCGAAGATGGGGGCGCTGGTGGAGCTCGTCGTCGAGCTGGATGCCCTGCATCTCTTCGACGCCGAGACCGAGCTGCGCCTCGGCGCCTGATCAGGAATCGAGGAGGATGGCGATGAGAACGACACAGCGTGGACTCTTCCCAACAGTCGTCCTGACGCTCCTGCTGGCGGCGCCGGCGCTGGCGGCCGGCCCCGTGGAGCTCGTCCTCTGGCACGCGTATCGCGGCGAGGAGGCGGCGGCGTTCGAGAAGGTGATCGCCGGCTACAACGCGGCCAAGGCCGCCGAGGGCGTTCACGTGACGACCCTGCCGGTGCCCTACGACGCCTTCGCCGACAAGATCACGGCCGCGGTGCCGCGCGGCAAGGGGCCGGACATCTTCATCTTCGCCCAGGATCGCCTGGGCGGCTGGGCGGAGGCGGGAGCGACCATCGAGCCGATCGACTTCTTCGTCGACGACGCGGTCAAGAAGCGGTTCATCCCGACCACCGTCGAGGCGATGACCTACCACGGCACGCTCTACGCGCTGCCGCTCAACTACAAGGTCCTCGCGATGATCTACAACACCAAGCTGGTCAAGACGCCGCCCAGGACGACGGGCGAGCTGGTGACGCTCGCCAAGTCGCTGACCGACGCCAAGACCGGCCGCTTCGGGGTCGCCTACTGGTACTCCAACTTCTACTTCCACGCGGCGCTCATGAACGCCTTCGGCGGGGGCGCCTTCGACGCGGCGGGCAAGCCGATCCTCAACTGCGAGGCGAACGTCAAGTCGCTGGACCTGCTCACGAAGTGGGTGGACAAGGACGGCTTCCTCCCCGCCGAGCCCTCCACCGCCCTGATCACCACGCTGTTCAACGAGGGACGCGCCGCCATGGTGTTCAACGGCCCGTGGTTCCTCGGCGAGATCGCCAAGGGCGTCGAGTACGCGCTGGCGCCGCTGCCGACCGTGGACGAGGCGGGCGGCAAGCCGATGCGCCCGTGGATGACCGTCGAGGGCGTCTACATCACGGCCGCCTCCAAGAACAAGGAAGCCGCGTTCGACGTCGTCAAGTACGTCACCGACGCGCCGCAGGCCAAGGTCCTCGCCCTCGAGGGGCGCCAGACGCCGGCCAACAAGGACGTCTACGCCGACGCAAAGGTGGGCGCGGACCCGATCATCAAGGTGTTCCGTCAACAGGTCGAGGTCGCGGTGCCGATGCCCAACCTCGCCGAGATGAGCATGATGTGGTCGCCGGCGACCTCGGCGATGACCGCCATCGTGCAGAAGTCCTCGTCGCCCAAGGCCGCGCTCGACCAGGCCCAGAAGGAGCTGGAGGGCTCGGTCGCCATGCTGCGGAAGAAGTCATGAGCGACCCCGCCACCCTCAGGCGCCGTCTGACCGCAGGCCTGGCGCTGGCGGTGGCGCTGGGTGTGGGCCTGTGCCACTGGGTGCTCCTGCGCACGCGCGCCCAAGAGGAGCATTCCCGCAACGTACGAGTCGCGGTGGTGGAGCTGCGCGCCCTCACCGAGGTGGTCACGCGCGCCGGCGGCGCCGGTGACGGCGCCCGCCGGGCGGCCGTGGGCTTCGCCGCGCAGCAGGGAGATCTCGCGACGGCGCGCGTGATCGCCGGCGTGTCGCTCGAGGCTTCGACGGCGCCCGAGGACGCCGGCGACAAGGCGGCGCCGCGCCGGCTGTCGAAGGACGAGAAGGCGTTGTACGACCTCGGCCAGCGGCTGCGGGCGGCGATCGACACCAACCGCAAGGAGGGCGCGGCCCGCAAGGGCGAGATCGAGGTGGCGCCCACCGCCGCCGGCGGGCTGACGCTGGCCGAGCCGCTCGAGAAGGACGGCGCGGTGGTCGGGTTCGTGCAGCTCGAGACGAGGCCCCTGCCGCGCGCCGCGGCCACCGGCGTGCTGCTGCTGCTCGCCGCCGTCGTCGTGCCGCTGCTGCTATTTTTCGTCCTCTCCGGCCTCCTCGGCGAGCGGAAGCTGCTGCTCGCCGCGCTGGCGACCGTCCTCCTGCTCGGGACCGTGGCGCTCTACGGCCACTTCGTCTTCACCACCGTGTCCGCCGACCGCCGCGCCACCGAGCAGGCGGTCGGCGCCGCGGTCACGGCGCAGATCGCGCGAGCCGGTGCCGCCCTCGAGGAGCTGTCGCTCGCCGAGCCCGCACCGCTGACGCCCGCGGGCTGGGACGTCGACGTGTACCGGCAGCCGCTCGGGCTCATCGGCCCGACCGGAGCCGTCGACGGCGCGGCGGTGGAGCGCGGCCTCGCCGCCGTCGGCATGCACCTGCGCACCGTGGTGGCCGCGTTCGGGGTGCTCGCCCTGATCGCACTCGCCTTCGTCGGCTTCGGCTCCGCGGCGCGGCTGGGCGAGACGCTGCGACGCCACCGCTCGGCGTACTACTACGTTTTCCCCGCCTTCTTCGGGATGATCCTGCTGGTGTTCCTGCCGTTCCTCTACGGCGTGGCGCTCTCGTTCACCGACTTCAGCCTCTACACCGCGCAGTCCCCGCTCGCCGATGTCTGGGTCGGCGTGAAGAACTTCGTCGACATCCTCGGCGACTTCCACATCGCCAGGAGCACGCCCGACGGCCTTTCCTGGAACTACCAGAACATCTACTGGACGCTGGGGATCACGGTGATCTGGACGGTCTCCAACGTCGCCTACGGCGTCGGCATGGGGCTGTTCCTCGCGCTCATCCTGAACACCAAGAAGCTGCTCGCGCGGCCGATCTACCGCGTGCTCTTCGTGCTCCCCTGGGCGATGCCCAACTACATCACGGCGCTGATCTGGAAGGGGATGTTCCACCAGCAGTTCGGCGTGATCAACCAGATGATCCAGATGTTCGGCGGCACGCCGGTGTCGTGGTTCGAGAAACCCGCGACATCGCTGTTCGCCTGCATCGCGACCAACGCCTGGCTGTCGGTGCCGTTCATGATGGTGATCTCGCTGGGCGCGCTGCAGTCGATCCCCGCGGACCTCTACGAGGCGGCGCGGGTCGACGGCGCGACCCGCTGGCAGCAGTTCCGAGCGATCACACTGCCGTCGCTCAAGCCCGCGCTGATTCCCGCGGTGATCCTCTCGGTGATCTGGACGTTCAACATGTTCAACATCATCTACCTCGTCTCCGCCGGCGAACCGGCGCACTCGACAGAGATCCTGATCACCCAGGCGTACAAGTTCGCCTTCGAGCAGTACCGCTACGGCTATGCGGCCGCGTACTCGATGGTGATCTTCGCGATTCTGCTGCTCTACGGTACCTGGCAGAACCGCTTCACGAAGGCGACGGAGGGAATATGAGAAGAGCGGGGCTCGGGATTCGGGGCTCGGGGCTCGACGCCCGCCCGCCCAAGGAAGGAACGGGGCTCGGGATTCGGGGCTCGGGGCTCGACGCCCGCCCGCCCAAGGAAGGAACGGGGCTCAGGATTCGGGGCTCGGGGCTCGACGCCCGCCCGCCCAAGGAAGGAACGGGGCTCGGGATTCGGGGCTCGGGGCTCGACGCCCGCCCGCCCAAGGAAGGAACGGGGCTCGGGATTCGGGGCTCGGGGCTCGATGGGGAATCGGGGAGGCGGGGATGAGTGAGAAGGCGCAGGGGTCACGCACAGGGGAGTTCCCGCACCTGCCGCTGCACATCATCTTGCTGATCTACGTGGCGGTCACCCTCTACCCGCTACTGTGGGTGTTCACCATCGCGTTCTCCGGGCAGCAGAGCCTGGCGATCGCCAGCATCCCTGCCAACCCGACGCTGCTCGACCGGCTGCGGGCGATCACGCCGTGGCCGGCGCACCTCACCGTCTCCAACTTCGTCGCCGTTTTCACCGAGCAGCCGTTCGCGCGCTGGCTGCTCAACAGCGCCATCATCGCGGTCGCCACCACCATCCTCGGCGTCTTCCTGGCGTGCACCGCGGCGTACGCCTTCTCGCGCTTCCGCTTCCCCGGGCGGCGTGCCGGGCTGATGTCGTTCCTGGTGTCGCAGATGTTCCCGGGGACGCTGATGATGATCCCGCTCTACATCATCATCGTGCAGTTCCTCGGCCTCGGCTCCAACTTCATCGGGCTGATCCTGGTCTACTCGATCACCTCGATCCCCTTCTGCGTGTGGATGCTCAAGGGGTACTTCGACACCATCCCGAAGGAGCTCGAGGAGTCGGCGCTGATGGACGGCGCCTCCACGGCGACGATCTTCTTCCGCATCGTGCTGCCGCTCGCCAAGCCCGCCGTCGCCGTGACGGCGCTGTTCTCGTTCATGACCGCGTGGAACGAGTTCATCCAGGCGGCAACGTTCATGGATAGGGCCAACATGTACACGGCGCCGGTGGGGCTGCGCTTCTTCGTCGGTGGGTTCTCGCAGCAGTGGGGGTACTTTGCGGCCGGAGCCATCGTCACGGCCATCCCAGTCGTC
>Ga0315287_10002475_pt1 | contig 17530 bp, 10 predicted proteins | sample YL17G11_0_MG_FD_205037 | JGI IMG/M metagenome (GOLD analysis project Ga0315287, IMG submission 205037) | Sediment microbial communities from Yellowstone Lake, YNP, Wyoming, USA - YL17G11_0 | ecosystem: Environmental > Aquatic > Freshwater > Lake > Sediment | place: USA: Wyoming | collected...
GGCCTTCGGGCAGACGGCGCCGCCCGCTGAGAAGCAGACCGCCGCTGCTGCGCAGGTCCCGAAGCCTGCGGAGGCGAAACCGGCTGCGGCGGTTCCGCAGGCAGCGACTCCGCAGAAATCTGCGGAAGCGCCACCCGACCAGAAGCCCGCGGATCCAAAGATCGATCCGAAGGCCGATCAGAAGCCGGCGGACGCGAAACCTGCCGCGCCCGCAACGCCGCCACTGGCGCCCGACATGAAGGCCCTGCGGGACGCGCAGCAGCTCACCGACCTCGACAAGCAGATCGAGGCGCTCAAGAAGGTCATCGCCGACTTTCCGAAGACCAACGCCGCGTCTTCGGCCGAGAACATGATCCTGAGCGCGCTCGCGCGAAAGACGACCGCCGACATCAAGGCGCTCCAGGAGCAGGCGAAGAAGTGGGTCGATGGCGCCCCGGCGAACGAGCAGTTCTCGCGGGCCGGGCAGACCGCCAGCGTGCTGGCCGGCGCCGGCGTGCTCCTGGACGACGCCGAGCAGTACGCGAAGACGAACCTGGGCGGCCTCACGGACGAGAAGGCGTGGATCGCCGCGCAGAAGAAGTCCGCGGCCGACGCCGCAGCCGAGGCCCTGAAGAAGGACCCGACGGCCAAGCCCAGGCCCGAGACGAGTGACGCGGACTGGTCAACCCGCTACGCGTCGACGCGTCAGTCCAGCACGATGACGCTTGCGCAGATCTACGAAAAGACAGGCAAGTCGGCCGACGCCGAGAAGGCGTATCGCGACGCGTTTGCCCTGAACCCGAAGTCGGGCGGCGCCGCGGCGCTGAAGCTGGCGGAGTTCGCGAAGGCGGCCGGCCATCCGTACGAGCAGCTCGAGTACCTCACCGTGGCGACGCTCGCCGGGCGCGTGACCGCGGCCTCGCGCGCGGACCTCGAAGCCGTCTACACGCAGACGCACGGCGGCACGGTGGCCGATCTCGACACGATGCTCGACGAGCGCTACGAGAAGGACGCGATCAAGGTCGAGCCGAAGCCCTACGCGGCGACGAAGGCACGCACGGACCGCGTGGTGCTGGCCGAGTTGTTCACCGGCTCAGGCTGTCCGCCGTGCGTGGCGGCCGACCTCGCGTGGGAAGGCGCGCTCGAGCGCTACTCGCCGAAGGAACTGGCCGTCCTGGTCTACCACCTGCACATCCCGCGGCCGGACCCGATGACCAACCCGTCGACGGTGACGCGCAAGGAGTTCTACGACGTTCCCGGGACTCCCACCTATTTCATTGACGGCGGCAGCCAGAAGGTGGGCGGAGGCGCGGCCTCCAACGCGGAGAAGCTGTACAAGGACACGGTCGAGCCCATCGTCGACAAGCGGCTGGACGTGAAGGCCGCCGCGAAGATCGCCCTGAAGGCGTCCATGACCGGCGATCGCATCGACGTGACCGCCGACGTGAAGAACTCCGCCAAGCCCGATCAGAAGCTCCGTCTGCAGATCGCGCTGGTGGAGGAGATTGTCCATTACACCGGCGAGAACGGCGTCCGCTTTCACCCGATGGCGGTGCGCAGCCTCGCCAGCACCGAGAAGAACGTGCTCGGGTTCCCGATGACCGGCGGCAAGGCCGACAAGGTCACCTACACGTTCGACGTCGCCAAGGCCGTGGCCGACGCCAAGGCGCATCTCGACGAGATGGAGGGCGGTTCGAGCCAGCGGTTCGGCAAGTTCCAGTTCATCGAGCGGAAGAGCGAGATCAACCGGTCGAACCTCCGCATCGTCGCCTGGGTGCAGGACGAGAAAACGAAGGACGTGCTGCAGACGGTGACGGTCGACCTCGCGCCGGAGGCGCCGGCAGGCAAGGTACACTAAGTGTTCGGGGCCTTCACAGGGGAGATGCTATGAGCAGGTCACGTTTCATTCTCGCGGCGGCAGCCGGACTGGCCGCGGTGCTCGCGATCGCGTCGGTCTCGGCGCAGGACACCAAGGCCGAGAAGCCGAAGAAGTACACCTTCACGGCATTCGCCATCAACATGGGGTCCGGTCCGAACGCCGGCGTCGTGGACATCGCGCTCGAGCGCCTGTCCAGCGACGAGGAGCGCGCGAACCTGATTGCCGCGTTCATGGAGAAGGGGCAGGACGCGCTGCTGACCGCGCTGCAGAAGGTCAAGCCGAGGGTCGGGTACATCCGGACGCCGAACTCCCTGGGCTACGATCTGCAGTACGCCTACCGTTTCGTCAATGCGGACGGATCGAGCCGGATCGTCATCGCGACGGACCGGCGGGTCGGCTTCCTCGAAGCAAGCCGCCAGGCCCGGACAATGGACTACCCGTTCACGCTCATCGAGATGCGCATCGACAAGGACGGCAACGGCGAGGGCCGGATGGCCGCGGGCACCAAGATCTCGAAGAGCAAGGACGGGAAATCCGTCGAGCTCGAGAATTACGGGATCTCGCCGGTGGCACTGAACAAGATCCACCTGCTCAAGTAGCGGCAATCGCAGGCGTCGTCAGCCTGCAGGAGTAAGAAAGCCATGAAGACCATCAAGACCGTGTTCCTGGTACTCGTCGCCCTTGCGGTGGCGGTGCCTGCCCTCGCGCAGCCCACCCGGCTGTACGACAACGACGTGAAGGCCCTCCTCGATCAGTCGAAGCAGAGCTTCGACAAGTTCTGGGACGCCATGGACGGCCAGGCCAAGGCCAGCGTGTTCAAGGGGCCGGAGGGTGAACTATCCGTCAAGAGGATCGCCGAGGACTACAAGAAGACGATCGAGCTCGCCAAGGAGCGTTTCAACGACAGCTACTCCGCGAGCACGGAAGTTGCCGCGGTGCTGCGTGATGGCGTTCGCCCGAACAACTTCGTGGCCCGCCAGGCCGCCAGCTTCAAGGGTGCCTCGGAATGGGCAGCCCACGCCGCGCATATCAAGGCGCTGGCTGGCGAGTATGGCGCGGTGTTCCCGCCGGTGGAGGGCCAGACCGTCCGCCGCTACACGGACAAGGAAGTGAAACTGGCGGCCGACGGCGTCGAGCAGGCCGCCAAGGCGCTGGCCACGGCGTTCGACAACGCGCTCAAGCAGGACAAGGCCATGGCCGGACCCGCCCGGCAGGCACAGGTTGCAGTCGTCAAGAGCCTGGGCGACAGCGCCAAGGCCCTCAGCTCGCGGATCGGCTCGCAGCCGGCGTCGGCCCAGGTGACGGCGCTCTTCGATCAGGCGACGAAGGCGAAGGCCACCCTCACTGGCAGCAGCGCCGCCGCGGCGACGCAGGCCGGGTGGGCGGGCATCAGCAAACCGCTGACCGTGATCGCGACGGCGTTCCACACGACCTGGACCGAGTAGCCTTCGCATTCGGGTTCATGCGTCCGGCGTCGGCCCTTGCAGGGCTGGCCGCGGACTTCCAGGATTCAGGTCAGGGGGCCGGCCAGAAGCCGGCCTCTCGGCTGTACGGTAGACTGGCCGCAGCATGCCCGCCGCCTCGAAACCTGCCCAATCCCGCAGCACGTTCCCACGTGTCGTCCTGATCGTTGCCGCGTTGGCCGCGGTTGGCGCGGCGTGGTTCCTCTGGCCATGGGGTCAGAGTCGAGTTCCTGCGGGTGGGGCGCGGTGGGGTCAGAGTCGACTGCCCGTGCCGGGGGACCCCGCAGTCGACTCTGACCCCACCGCGGCGGCCAGCTTCGTCGGCGAGCCGGCGTGCACGAAATGCCACGAGGCGCAGGCGAAGGAATGGCGGCTGTCGGACCACTTCCGGGCCATGGAAGTGGCGACCGAGCAGACGGTTCTGGGCGACTTCAACAACACGACGTTTACCTACGCGGGCACGACCTCGTCGTTCTCGAAGCGCGACGGCAAGTTCTTCGTGCGCACTGACGGCCCGGACGGCGCGCTGCATGACTACGAAATCAAGTACACGTTCGGCTACCGTCCGCTTCAGCAGTATCTGATCGAGTTCCCGGGCGGGCGGATGCAGTGCCTGCCGATTACCTGGGACGCCCGGCCGAAGGCGCAGGGCGGGCAGCGCTGGTTCCATCTCTACCCCGACGAGCGGATCACGCACACCGATCCGCTGCACTGGACGGGGCCGAACCAGAACTGGAACTACATGTGCGCCGATTGCCACTCGACCAACCTCCGGCGCGGTTTCGATCTGGCGTCGAATGCCTACAAGACGACGTGGTCGGAGATCAACGTGTCGTGCGAGACGTGCCACGGCCCCGGGTCGGCGCACGTCGTGTGGGCCGAGGCGAGAAAGAAGCAGGGGCTGACGGGGCGCGACGAGACCGGGATGGGGCTGCTCGTGCAGGGGCTGCGGGCCCAGGACTACAGCGGGTTCGGCGTCGGCGACGCCACCAGCGCCACCGCGCGCCTGGCCAACCGCCCGCGGCAGCGGGCCGAGATCCAGGCGTGCGCGCCGTGCCATGCCCGACGCGGGCCGATCACCGACGTGCCCGACTACGGCAAGACCTTCCTCGACAGTTACCGCCCGGCCCTCCTCGATGACGGCCTCTACCACGCCGACGGCCAGATCCTGGAGGAGGTGTACGAGTACGCGTCATTCACGCAGAGCAAGATGTACGCGGCAGGCGTGACCTGCTCGGACTGCCACAACGCGCACAGCCTCAAGCAGCGCGGCACGGGCAACAACGTCTGCGGGCACTGCCACCTGCCGCTGACCTACGACACCCCGGCGCATCACCACCACAAGCAGGGGACCGACGCCGCGCTCTGCCGAAACTGCCACATGCGGACGACCACCTACATGGTGGTCGACCCGCGCTACGATCATTCGATGCGCGTGCCGCGGGTGGACTACTCCATCACGTACGGCATCCCGAACGCCTGCACGACGCCCTGCCATACGGCCAAGAGCCTGACGTGGGCGAATGATGCCGTCGTGAAGTGGTACGGGCCGACGCGCACGCGCGGGAACGACTACGTCGTGGCGTTCGACGCCGCCCGCAAGGGACTGCCGGACGCGGAGCGCGCGCTGCGCTCTGTCGTGCTCGACGCGACGTACTCCGGGACCGCCCGGGCCACAGCACTGCAGCACCTGCGAGACGTGCTGGGCCCTGGCTCGATCGATGCGCTCCAGGCCGGCGCGACCGACGCCGACGCCCTCGTCCGCGCGACCGCGGCGCGGGCCCTTGAGGCGCTGCCGCCGGCGGACCGCGTCCGCATCGGGCGGCCGCTGCTGACCGATCCCGTCCGCCTCGTGCGCGCGTGGGCCGCGCTCGCGCTTGCCGGCACACCGCCGGACCTGCTCACCGCCGCCGAGGCGGCCGATCTCGAGCGCGCGACGCGCGAGGAGATCGCGCTCGAACTGGCCGTCGCCGAGCGGCCGGAAGGCCACATCAACCTCGGCAATCTCTACCTGCGCCAGGGCAAGGTGGCCGAGGCCGAACGGTCGCTCGCGACCGCGCTGCGCCTCGATCCCCGCAATATCCCCGCGCGCGTCAACCTCGCGGATCTCTATCGGGGATCCGCCCGCGAGGCCGATGCGGAGCGGATGCTCACCGAGGCGCTCCAGATCGATCCCAACGTGGCCGAGGCGCAGCATGCGTTTGGCCTGCTCCTCATCCGGACGAACCGCCGCGAGGACGCCATGCTCCGGCTGAAGCGCGCGTACGAACTCCAGCCCGCGAATGCGCGCTACGGATACGTGTACGCCGTGGCCCTGAATGACCTGGGGCGTCGAACGGAGGCCATCCGGCTCCTCGGCGGCCTTCAGAAACAAAACCCGGCCGATCGCGATCTGCTCGTGGCGCTGGCGTCGTTCGAGCAGGCGCGCGGCAACTGGAGCGGGGCGATCGGGTGGGCCGAGAAGCTCGTGGGCGTGCGGCCGGACGACCAGGAGGCGCGCGCGATGCTCGCCCAGCTCAAGCAGCAGGCCGCCGCCGCGCGGCGGTAGCGGCGGCTACGCGGTCGTCGGCACGTGCGGCCGGACCAGTTTCACCACCAGCCGGGCAGACTCGCGGGCATCGGTGGCGTCGCGCTTGCGGTAGAAATCTGACGGTGTGAGGTCTTCCGCTCCATAGAACGCCAGTTCCCGATCGCGTCGCAGCGCGCGGGACGCCGCGGCCAGTCGTGGGATGTCCGCCCTGAGCGCGTCGGGGATGCGATCGCGCTCGGCCTCGACCACGTCCGCCACGTCGTGGATGCGGGGCGGTTCGACGCCGACGGCACGCAGCAGCCCCTTGAGCGCGAGCTCGACCACCTCCTGCGATTCGCGAACCACATCGGCCCAGCTCTCGGCCTCGAACAGGACATCCAGCGCGCGCAGCCTTGCCTCCGCGCGCCGCAGATGATCGGATGCGAGATCCCGGTTTCTCATCAGGCGGCCTCCGTCCAGTAGGGCTGGCCGTGTGCGGAACGCCGCACCAGGCGCCCAGCCGCGATGTCGCCTCTGATCGCGGCCAGCTGGCGCGTCACCGCGCCGTCTCGCTCGCAAAGCACGACACCGTCGATGGCCGCCTCGCACCAGGCCCCGGGCGCGGTGCGCCGATCGTCGGGCAGATGGATGAAGTGCGGATCGACATGCCGGCCCTGCCACTCGACGGGCTCGACATCCCAGTCGCGGTACAGCGCCCGCGTCAGCGGGATGGCAGGGTCCACGACGACCAGCAGATCGACGTCAGATGCGGCCGTCGAGTCGCCGCGGGCGTACGAGCCGTAGACGAGCACCCCGGCCAGCGCGGAGCCGAACTGCGCGAGCGACCGCTCGACGCTCGCGGCCGCCCCCGGCTCCAGCAGCAGCGCGGGCCCCGGCACGCTCAGCCGTCGGGTGCACAATTCGTTGAGGGACACGCCGAGGGATCGCGCGGCGCCCTGGAGGCGCTCGTGGAGGTGAGCCCCGATGCGGAGCAGGAACCGGCCGGACAATGCGGTCGAGGCCCGTCGTGTCACCATACAGGCCGAGATGATATCACTGATGAGTCGTGAGTGATATCGAATACGTCCACAGCCGCCGCGCGCTCAGGGCCGCTTCGCGGCGGCGACGCCGTACGTGTCGAGCAGGGTGTCGGTGGCGCGCTGGAGCGCGATGACGGCCAGCTGCAGGTCCACCAGCGCGCGCAGTTCCTTGACGCGCGCGTCGACCAGATCGCGCTGATACCGCCGCAGCTCGAAATCGTTCGAGAACCCCGCCGCATACCGGGCCGTCTGTCCTTCGAGCTGCTCGGCGAACAGCTGCGTCGTCAGCGTCGCCGCCTCCAGGCTCTTGCGCTGCGTGGCGATGACCTGCACGGTGTAGCGGACGTCCACCATGACGGACTGCAGCGTCTTCGTCTTCTGCGTGTCGAGGCGGTTCCGGATCAGGTTGACCTGCTCGAGCTGGGCCCTCGCCGCCCGGTTGCCCAGCGGCACCTGCACGGTCAGGCCGAGGGCCCATGCCGGGAAGTCGAAGCCGAACACCTGCCGCCACGAACGCTGGAAGCCGCCGAAGGACGGGTTGGTCGGGTCCGCGATCCGGGCGTCCCCGAGTTTCACCAGCGCGGTCCCCGACCGTCCCGCCGAGGTCAGGCTCGCGGTCAGGTTGACGGTCGGCAGTGTCTCCCGGCGGTAGAACGTCCGGTCGATGGCATTCTGGGCCATCTGCAGCCGGAGCTGTTCCAGCTCGGGGCGCCGCGTCGTGGCCAGGGCCAGCGCCTCCTCGAAGGTGATCGCGCCACTGTCGGGTGCCGGCCTGTCGGTCGGGAGCACGACCCGTTCCCAGACCGGAGACGCCGGGTCCTGCGAGATGAGCAGTTTCAGGGCGTTCTCCGCGCCGATAATCTGCACCTCGGCCTGCAGGATGTCGCGCTCGCGGCTGGCGATCTCGGCGCGCGCGGCCGTCAGCGCGATCGGCGGGAGCAGCCCGCTCTGCACGCGCATCTTCGTGCCCTCGTACTGCACGATCGCCAGATCCTTCGACTGACGGCGCGTTTCGTACACGCTGATCGCGTAGGCCAGCTCCCAGTACTGCGCCAGCACCTGCTGCACCATGCCCGTCAGCCGCTGGCGGTACTGGCTCGCCGCCAGCTCCGCATCGATCCGCGCCAGGTCGATCTGGCGATCGGCGGCGGTGACGAGGAAACCCCGCAGCAGGGGCTGGGTCAGCGACGCGCCAAGCGACGACGAGACGACGGGATTCAGCGTCGGCACCGTGCTGCTCGTCCCGGTGCGCGTGCTCAGCAGGCTCACCGACGCGCTGCCGCCCCCGGGGATGTTCTGTTTCACGCCGGGGCTGTAGGCGGTGACATCGATCTGGTCGGACGGGATCGCCGTGCCTCCCGACGACCCGGTCAGCGGACTGGCGGCGGAACTGCGCGAGGCCGTGAGCGAGACCGACGGATCGTAATACCCCCGCGCGGCGTTCAGGCGCTGTCGCGCAAGCTGCTCGTTGTACCGCTCGATCGCCATGTCGAGGTTGTTCCGGAGCGCCAGCTCCACGGCCTCGCGCGACGTCATGCGTTGGACCCGCCTGTCGCGCGTGATCCGCTCCTCGTACGGGAGCGTCGGCGCGAACGCCTGCTCGCGGGCAGCCGCCGGCGGGGCGGCCGGGGCCACCGGGGTCTGCCCGCCGGCCTCGACCCCGGCCACCAGCATCCACGCGCAAAGCGCGAGGCACACGCGTCGATGCGTCTCGGTCATCCCTGGGATGGCTCCTGTGCCACCGCCATGCGGTAGAAGAGCCCCTGTCGAGCCATGAGTTCGTCCGGCGGCCCCTGCTCGACGATGCGGCCCTGGTCGAGGACGAGCACGAGGTCGGCCTGCTTCGCGCCGGCGAGCCGCTGCGTGACCATGAACACCGTGCAGTCCCGGAAGTGCAGGTCCAGGCTCTGCTGGACCGATCCCTCCGATTCCTCGTCGAGGTTCGACGTGGCCTCGTCGAGCACGAGCAGGCGCGGGCGGTGGAGCAGGGCGCGGGCAATCGCCACCTGCTGGCGCTGCCCGCCGCTCAGGTTCGCACCGTTCTCCTCCAGGCGTGTCTCGTAGCCGTGCGGCAGCCGGCTGACAAACGCGTGGGCGTTCGCCATGCGCGCGGCCCCGACGACCTCCGACAGCAGCGCCGCCGGCATCGTCTGGCTGATGTTGGCCCGCAAGGCGCCTGCGAACAGCCGCGGGTCCTGGAGCACGACGCCTGTCTGCCGGCGGTACGACGGCAGCCAGATCTGCGCGAGGTCGAAGCCGTCCACGCGGATGGTCCCGCCGGTCGGCTGGTAGAAGCCGAGCAGCAGCTTGAGCAGCGTGGTCTTGCCCGAGCCGCTTGGCCCGACCACGGCGATGCGCTGCCCGCCGTAGCATTCGAACGACACGCCGCCGAGGGTCTCCGGACCGTCATCCTCGTAGCGGAAGGACACGTCGTCGAAGCGGATGTGCCCCTGCACCCGCTGGAGCACGACCTGGTCGCCCGGCTCCTCGGGGCTTTCGCGGGGCGTGTCCAGGATGTCGTTCACTTCCTCGATGGACGCCAGGGCGTCCTGCAGCCGGCCCCACGCGGCGACCAGTGTCGCAAACGGCGCCGACAGCATCCGGGACAGCAGCAGAAATGCCACCAGGACTCCCGCCGTCATCTGGTCGCGCACGACGAGCACGGCGCCGTAGAAGAGCACGGCGATCGGGCCGAGGTAGCCGATGGTCTGGCTGCCCAGGACCGACAGCGCGCGGTACCGGAGCGTCCTGAACGACGCGTTGATGCGCGCGATGAGCCGGCCCTCGAACTTCCACCGCCTGAAGTGCTCGATGGCGAGCGCCTTGATGGTGGAGAGGCCCGAGAACGACTCGAGCAGCAGACCGTCGCTGTCGACCTCCGTGCGAAGCGTCCCGACCTCGCCCCGTCCCAGCCGACGGGTGGCGACGTAGAGCTGCCCGACGTCGAGCGCCACCACGGCGAGCGCGACCGCGGCAAGACGCCAGTCGTAGTGGAGCATCAGCGCCACGGCGATGGCCGCCGTCACGATCTCGAGCAGGAAGCCCACGCCCGTTCCCGTGAGCAGCGACGTGATGGCGGCCGTCTCTTCGAAATGGCGGACCGCTTCGCCGGCGTGGCGGCTCTCGAAGAACCTGATCGGAAGGGCCAGGAGGTGGCGGAACACGTCTCCGGAGAGACGTGCGTCCACCTGCTTCGCGATGAAGTGCAGCAGGTACTGGCGGGCAAACCCGGCACCCCACGTCAGCGTGAGCACGCCGCACATGCCGAGCATCGCCGTCCACAGCCACGACGCGTCCCTGCGCGCGATCACATCGTCGATGACGAACCGGGCGAAGACGGGCAGGAGCAGGGCCAGCACCTGGACCAGCACCGAGGCCAGGAGCAGCTCGGCGAGGACCACGCGCGACGGGCGCAGGTACGCGACGAAGCGCGTCAGGGGCATGCTGCGCTCCGGTTGCTCGAACAACCGGTCGGTCGGGCGCAGGTAGACGATGTCCCCGGTCCAGCCGTCGCAAAACGCCGCCTCCGGAAGCCGGCGGATCCAGGAGGCGGGATCGCCCACCGTCACGTGTCCCGCGCCGGCGCGAATCACGACGACCCAGTGGCCGCCTGCCCAGCCCGCAATCGCCGGCAGGGCGTTCCTCGACAGGTGCGCGAAGGTGGCCGGGCCGGCCGCCGTCTCGAAGCCGAGGCGATCCGCCGCGCGCTGGAGCGCCGCAAGGGTCGGCGGCCGCCGTCGGCTGCCGGTGTGCTCCCGCGCCGTGCTCAGGCCGAGCCTGCGGCCGTGGTGTGCGGCCACCGAGGCCAGGCACGCAGGCCCCGCATCTGACGCGCGGATCTGGCGCACGAGCGGGAACCGCCTTGGCGGATGCCGGGACGCGGCCACGGCCGGCGTCCAGGGGATCGTGCCAGCGTCGAGCAGGGGCCGAGCCGCCTCCGGAAAGCCGGCGCGCGCCGGTTGCGCGTTGTCTGGTGCGGGGCGCGCTCCAGCCGCCGCCGCGTCATCCCCGCCCGCGTGCGCGTGACCGCCGTCTCCCAGCAGCTCCCGTCTGGCCACGTAATCGCGCAGCGCGGCATCGATGTCGGGCCAGGTCTCGAGCAGCGGGCGGAGCCTGTCCGCCGGGAGTATCAGCGCCTCGACGTCGGTGAGACAACTCACCGAGAACGGCGACGGCCCGTTGTCGATGACCCCCTCCCCGGCATGCGCCCCGCGGCCGATCTCGTCGACGAGGATGGCCGGGCCGGCCGCGCGATCGTCGAGCACGCGCACCTGGCCGCGGATAACCACGTAGAGCGCCTCCGGAGGCGTGCCGCTCCTGGTCAACGGCGTGCCAGGGCGCAGCGACACCGTGTCGCAGCACTCCCCGATGGCGTGCAGATGCCGTTCGCCGAGTCCGGCAAACGGCGGCACGTGCCGAAGCAGTTCGAGCGCTGCCAGGGTGGCCATCGGGCTACTCGGCGCGCCGCCGCGGGGAGCCCGGCGCGAACAGGCGCGACATGAGTCGCTGGCGGCCGGTCAGCAGCTCGACCTCCACCTCGAGGCCGGGAAACAGCGGCAGTACCCGGTCGGCATCCGCGATGCGCGTCGCGAGCAGGTCGAGCGTGACCGTGAAGCTGTTGTCGTTGCCGAGCCCCGGCACGACCGTGCGCACGCGCGCCGGCAGCGTGCCGAACTGCTGGAACGGATAGGCGTCGATCTTGATCCGCGCCTCGATGCCCGGCCGCACGAACCCCACGTCGCGGTTGGGCACGGCGGCCTGGACGACCAGCGGCACACCGTCGGGGACGATGACCGCGACCAGCGCGCCGGCGGCGACCAGCTCTCCCGTGCCGGACACCTTCATTTCGGCAACCATCCCCGCCACCGGGATGGTGACCGAGGTCAGGGCGATCTTGCTCTTCGCCATCTTCAGCCGGGCCTCGGTGGTCCGGAGGTTCGCTTCGACGTCTTTCAACTGGATGCCGAGGTTGGCGCCCTCCTGCCGGAGCAGGGCGAGCTCCTGCCGGAAGCCGTTCTCGGCCTTGCGGACGGCGCCCGCCCGCACGGACGGTTCGGCGGCGATCCGCCCTTCGAGCTCCGTGAGCTTCATCTTCTGGTTCGAGATATCGACGGCCCCCTGTTCGAGGCGTCGGCGGGCCTCGGCCGCCGCACTTTCGGCGCCGCGGACCTTCTCCTCCTCGATGGCGAGTTCGAGCGACGAGATCAGCTTGCGGTCGGCCAGCGCCCGGAAGCTCTGCAGCTGGGTCTGCTTCTGGACGAGCGCCGCGTCGTTCGCCTCGAGCAGCCGGGCCTGGCTCGCGGCGTTCTTCTCGTTGACGGCGATGTTCTCGCGGGTCAACTCGATTTCTTTCGCAGACGACGACCGCCTGGACGGCCAGCCGGCGACCGCGCCGCGGGCCATGTCCACCTGCGTGCGGAGGTTCTCGAGGTCGTTCACGATCTGCGCGACGCTGCCAACCGTCGCGATCGACGACCGCGTCGCCGCCTGCAGGCCGGCCACCGGGTCGGCCAGGATGCGATTGACGACGCGCCGGGTCGCGGTGAGGGTGGCGAACTGTTCGCCGAGGGCGTCCGCCTTCTGCTGCAGTTCGGCCACGCCGAGCCCGGACTCGCCCATGTCGAGCTTGAGGATCGGGGCGCCGGCGGGCAGCCGATCGCCAACCTTCGCCAGGACGCTGCTGACGACGCCTCCCTGGAGCGCGTCCACCAGGACGACGTCGCCTTCGGGCACGATCCGCCCACGCCCCGTGACGACCATGTGCACACGGCCGAAGTAGAGCAGGCACGCGGTGGCCACCACGATGGCCGCCACCAGGTAGACGACGCCCCGCGTGACGGTCGACGGCATGGCGGCGACCGTCTCGGACGCCTCCCACGGCACCCGGGAGGCCGGCGGGTTGTCGGGTCTGTTCGCGTCGTTCATCGCACGTCCCTGCGCATGCGGGCCCGCATCAGGCCGACCGCGTGTTCAAGTACCAATAGAGCCCCCGTCGTGCCATCAGGTCCGCATGCGATCCGGTGTCGATGACGCGCCCCTGGTCCAGCACGACGATCAGATCCGCGTCGCGCACGGTGCTGAGGCGATGCGCGATCACGAACATCGTCCGACGGTCCTGCGAGGCGGCGATCTGGCTGTGGATCGCGCGCTCCATCCGGGAATCGATCGCCGAGGTGGCCTCGTCGAGCAGGAGCATCCGCGGCCGTCCGGCGAGCGCCCGCGCGATCACCAGGCGCTGGCGCTCCCCGCCGCTCAGCATCGCGCCGCGCTCGCCGATCCGCGTGTCGTACCCCGCCGGCAGGGCCTCGATGAACTCGTGGGCGCCGGCCATGCGGGCGGCCGCCACAATCTCGTCGAGGGGCGCCGCCGGATCGGTCTGCGCGATGTTCTCGCACACCGTGCCTTCGAACAGGAACGGGTGCTGCTCGACCACGCCGAGCTGCCGCCGGAGATCGGCCTTGGGAATGCTGCCGATATCGATCTGGTCGAGGAAGATCGCGCCGCGCGTCGGCGGGTACAAGCCCATCAGCAGGTTGAAGAGTGTCGTCTTGCCGGATCCGCTCCGGCCGACCAGCGCGACCTTCTGGCCCGGGAGCACGTCGAAGCTGACATCGGTCAGGGCGTCATCCAGACTGCCCGGGTACCGGAAGGAGACCTGCCTGAACACCACGTGCCCCTGCAGCACCGGGGCGACCGTCGTCGTGCCGCCGTCCTCCGTGTCGAGGTCCAGGATCGCCGCGAGGTGCTCGAACGACTGGCGCGCATCGCGCAGGGCGTCGCGCGATCGGAGCAGCCCGCCCAGCGGCACCATCATGGCGCCGTAGATGCCGACCGCCGCGACCATGCGTCCCGTCGTGGCGCTGCCGTCGAGGGTCAGGACGGCCCCGACGGCCAGCAGGGCGAGGATCGCCGCGGCCTGCAGCACGCGACCCGTCAGTTCGAGATGGGCGGACAGCCTGGCCTCGTCGAACTCGTCCGCCTTGCGCCGGCGCATCAACGTGCGCCCGTGTGCGAGGAAGAACGGCTCCAGCACGAGCGTCTTGATGGTGGGCAGGCCAGCCACCGTCTCGATGATGTGCGAACGAAGGGCGCCGTGCGTGTCGAGGCGGCGACGGCCAATCCGCCGCATGAAGGGCGACGCGACCAGCATCAGTCCGGCGTGGGCCAGCGCGAACAGGAGCGCGACGCCTGCCAGCGGCAGGCTGATCAGGGCGAGCAGGGCCAGGTGGGCGATGACGCCGATCGGATCGACGATGACGTGGAACCCGGCCTGGAACGCGTGCCTGACCAGCGCGTCGTTCTCGCGGAACCGCACCGCCAGATCGCCGACGCGGATGGCGGCCGAGGTGCTGGGCGGCAGGCGGAGCACGTGGTCGAAGAACCGCAACTGCAGGCCGAGCGTGATGCGACCGCACGCGTGGGCGACGAGGTACTCGCGAAGGCCGCCGGCCGTGACGTGAAACGTCAACAGCACCAGCATGCCGAGCAGCAGGAGCTGGAGCAGCGACTGATCGCCGTCGACCAGCACCCGATCGATGATCCACCCGCTCGCCAGCGGACCGCCGACGCCAAAGACCAGGGTCAGCAACGACACGATCGCCACGGCGGCCAGCGCCGGGGCGTACTCGGCCAGCAGGGCGCGGCGCAGGTCAGGAGCCGGGGCAGACAGCGTGAGCATCCGCCCGCTCCACGCGCGCCCGAGCGACGCGAGATCCTCGCAGCGGACGCCGGTGGCCGGGTTCGCCACCACCGCCTGGACTCGCGTGGCGCGGTACAGCACCGCGAGCGAGCCGTCGGTGTCCTCGATCACGGCCGGCAGCGACACATCCGCCAGGCGCGCCGGGCTCACCGAGACCAGGTGCGTCAGGTACCCGCACTGCTCGGCCTTCCGGCTCAGGGTGAGCAGCGTGTCGGGGGTGCGATCCCAGAGCAGTTGTTCGAGCCGCTCCTGCCACACGCCGTCCCGTCCGTGATGGCTGTCGATCATGGCCAGGCAGGCCAGGCCGGCGGCCATGGGCGTGTCGGCAGCCACGAACGGATAGCTGCGGGAGAACACGCGGCCCTTGATGGTGGCCCAGCGCACCGACAGGCTCGGCAGGGCATCCTGTCCGTCGCGCGTGTCGTCGCCGGACAGGGCATTCTGGTACTGCAGCAGCCGATCGGTGGCCAGTTGGTACAGCGCATGCCGGGCGCGTTCGTCCGGCGTGAGCTCGTCGAACAGCGCGCTCGGAATCGCGAACACCTCGCAGTCGGCGTCGGCGATGGCGTCCGCCATGCGCGGCGTGCCGTACAGCAACTCGATCTCCCCGATGAAGTCGCCGTCACGGCGGATCGCGAGTTGCCGGCGCGACTGGCCGACCGTCGTCATCAGCCTGAGGCGTCCGCGGCGGACGATGAAGCAGGAGTGGCTGGGGGCGTTTTCGTGAAAGAGGTACGCGCCGCGCTCGAGCGTCGTCCGTTCGAGCTGCTCGAAGAGCCGGGCGGTGCGGGCCGGGGTGAGATGGGCGAAGAGGTTCAGGCGGCGGAGGAAGTCGAAGTCGGCCTGCCGCTCGATCCGCTGCCTGAGTCGCCGGCGCTCGTCGGGCGGCAGCGCGTTCGCGAACGTGTCGAACGCGAGGCGCGGGAGCATGACGACCGTGGCGGGCCCGTCAGCCCGCAGCGTGTACGGCCACGGCCAGCCGCCGAGCAGGCTCTGCTCGCCGAATCCGTCCCCGGGGGCAAGGAGAAGCGGGAGGCCCTGCCCGGAGGCGGCCTCGTCCGCGGCGCGCACCTTTCCCGAGGCCACGATGTGCCAGGCGTCGGCCGGCTCGGTCCGGCGGACAATCAGCGCCGCAGGCTCGAATGTCCGGACGGACGCGAGCGACGCCAACTGTCGGAGACGGTCAGGATCGAGGTCGCTGAAGGCGTACAACTGTCCGAGGATCCGAGGGGGGATCTCCAGAGTCACGACGTCCGGAGACGCCGACCGGGGGCCAGTAGGGGGGCCAGGGATTCCATGATGGTACAGGGTGGACCACGTTGCTGTAAAGCGAGGGTATGATGTGACGCCCTTTCTGGCGCGCCCACCACGCGCCCATCGGCCGAACTATGGACGCTGGTCCCACAACCCGCCGCTCGTTCCTGACGACGCTCGGGGCCACGGCCGGCCTCGCGGGCCTCGCGGCGCAGGGCGGCATGCTGATCAGGTCCTGCGTGCCCAACGTCACCTACGATCCGCCGTCCACGGTGAAGGTCGGCCCGCCCGAGTCGTTCGCCGACGGCCTCACCTTTTTCCCCGCTCAGCGCCTCTTCATCGTCCGCGACAGCAAGGCGTTCCGCGCGGTGTCGGCGGTCTGCACCCACCTTGGCTGCACCGTGCATGCCGACGTGCAGGAGCCCGCTGACGGCAAGGACGCCGGCGCGCGACCGACTACCCAGGTGCAGCAGTTCACCTGCCCGTGCCACGGCTCCCGCTACCGCGCGGACGGCACCAACATCTCGGGCCCGGCCCCGCGGCCGCTCGCCCTGTACCGGCTTGCCCTCGCCCCGGACGACGGCCAGATCGTGGTCGACCTGAAGGCCGAAGTCGATCGGGCCTTCGCGCTGACGCTGCCATGAGGATCCCGCCGGCGACCCGCCGCCGCTTCTGGAGCATCCTGCCGGCGTCGGCCGGCGAGGCGACCGAGGCCATCCTCGCGAATTTTCTCCTGCACTGGTTCCCGGCGCGGATGCGCGCGACATCGCTCGCGTGGACGCCGTCGCTGTGGCTCGGCACGATCACCGCGGTCCTGTTCGTCCTGCTGCTCGTCTCTGGCCTCCCCCTGATGGTGTTCTACATTCCATCAACCCGCGAGGCGTACCAGTCCATCAAGGACATCGAGCACGTCGTCTCCTTCGGCTGGTGGTTCCGCGCGGCGCACCGCATCGCGGCGCACCTGATGGTGATGGTCGTGTCGCTGCACCTGGCGCGGGTGTTCCTCACCGGGGCCTACAGGAACGCCGGCGCGCGGGAGCAGCACCGCGAGTGGAACTGGGTGATCGGCGTCGCGATGCTCGCCGGGACCGTGGTGCTGTCGTTCACCGGCTACCTGCTGCCGTGGGATCAACTCGCCTTCTGGGCGGTGACGGTCAGCATGAACATCGCGGCATCCACGCCGCTGGTCGGGCCCGCGTTGCGCGACCTGCTGATCGGCGGCCGGGAAATCGGGCAGACCGCGCTCATGCGCTTCTACCTGCTCCACATCGTCGTCGTGCCGATCGCGATGGCGGTGCTGTTCGGCTATCACATGTGGCGCGTCCGCAAGGACGGCGGGCTCGCGCGCGGGGACGCCCCGCAGGACAAGCCCGAGGTGGTGGTCGCGATTCCGGCCGTCGCCAGGCGCGTGGCGGTGGTCACGCTGGCAACGTGGCTCGTGGTGACGGTGCTCGCGATCGTGATTCCGTCGCCGCTCGAAGAAGCCGCGAACGCGCTGTTGACGCCCAACCCCGCGAAGGCGCCGTGGTACTTCCTCTGGCTCCAGGAAATCGTCGCCGACACCACGGTGCGGATCGGATCGGTGGTCATCAACGGCGCCTTCATCGGGGGCGTGCTGCTGCCGACGGCGCTGCTCGTCCTGATGACGCTGTGGCCGTGGCTCGATCGATCGCCGGCCACTGTTGTCGGCATGACGATGCCGCGCGA
>Ga0315287_10002477_pt1 | contig 17520 bp, 14 predicted proteins | sample YL17G11_0_MG_FD_205037 | JGI IMG/M metagenome (GOLD analysis project Ga0315287, IMG submission 205037) | Sediment microbial communities from Yellowstone Lake, YNP, Wyoming, USA - YL17G11_0 | ecosystem: Environmental > Aquatic > Freshwater > Lake > Sediment | place: USA: Wyoming | collected...
CAAAAAAAGGACGAACAACCATGCGCTACCTGATATTCACGGACATCCACGGCAACGTCGAAGCCTTCCACGCGGTCCTCAAAGCCGTCCAGAAAAAGAGGGTGGACCATTACGTCTTCCTGGGCGACCTCGTCGGCTACGGCGCGTCCCCGAACGAGGTCATCCAGAAGATCCTGACCCTTAAGCCCTTGTCCATCATCCGCGGCAACCACGACAAGGCCGTTTCGGGCCTCGATTCGGTCCAGACCTTCAATCCCATCGCCGCCTCGGCCATCTTCTGGACCAAGAAGACGATCGCCCGGAAGCATCTCGATTTTCTCGTCCGGCTGAAGCAGAGCCCGGAGGTCATCCAGGACTCCATCACCCTCTGCCATGGCGCGCCCTTCGACGAAGACTACTACATCTTCGGGGAGTTCGACGCGGCCGAAGCCTTCTCCTACATCCAGACGCCCGTCTGTTTCTTCGGCCACACCCATTTCCCGTTTGTCTACACCGAGAAGGACGGTACCGTCGAGGGCACCTTTCTCGAGGGGAACGCCAACGAGATCCGTCTCGAAAAGGGCGTCCGTTACCTCATCAACCCCGGCTCGGTCGGCCAGCCGCGCGACAGGAATCCCCGCGCCGCCTTCGCCATTTACGATTCCGAAACACGGGTCGTCAAGTTCAGCCGCGTGGAATACGACATCGAAGAGGCGAAGAGGAAGATCATCGACGAGCGGCTCCCGCCCGCCTTGGCCGAACGGCTGAGCCTGGGCATCTGAGCCCGTCTCCCGTTCATCTCCCGATTTCGGCGATCAATATCACCCCTCTCCCCCCGGACCCCCGGGAACCTGTCCCGACGGTTCCCCCGCCGCGAACGGCGGGCCCCCCTCCGCTACGGGGGTCTTCGGGGCGATATCAATCGCCGGCGGGAGATGAACGCTATTCTGCAGGATTCACGTTGCCGCAGACACACAACCTTTGGCTCCGGCAAGTGCGCCGGGAGGCGCTGATCACGTCTTTCTGGGTTGCTATTCCCGTTCGCGGAAGAGCCTGTCGCCGAGCGTCTCGCCGAGGAAGAACTTGAACAGGAAAAAATAGATAAAGACGAAAACGGCGTAAAGCAGGAGCATGGGGCCGGACATCGACCCCAGGATGTCGAAGAGGGTCGCGTCCATGGAATTGGCGGCCAGCCAGAGGGCGACGAGCCAGAAAAGCCCGACGAAGAGGACGTCGAAAGCCTTGGACTTGAAGAAAACCGAGAAGCTGAACGGCGGCCGCGGCGACGGTTCCTCACCCTCCTCCTCGGCCTCGGCAATGGCCTCGCGGCGCTCCGATTCGCGGGCGGGACGGACGGCTTCCTTCTCGGCCTGGACGGGTTCGGCCGTCGGGAATATCTTCTCCCGCACCTCGTCGTCGTCCGGTTCTTCCTCCCCTTCTTCCTCTTCCGCGGCGGCCTGCTCGAAGGGAAGCGGGGACTGGCTCACTCGCTCGGGCAGGCCGATGGTCGAGTCCGAATCCCTCCGCCTGGGGAATATCTCGACCTCGTCTTCACCGGCCGGCGCGGCAGTGTCCGCGACGCCCTGATCCAAGGCTCCGACCGGCCCCGTCTCGTCCGGGAACACGGGCGCGCCTTTCATCGTGCTGGCCCAGGGGGGGAGCGTTCCGCTCGGCTCCCGGACGCCTTTCGGAAGAGGTTCGACTTCCGCTTCCTTTTTGGCCAAGACCTCGAGGAACTTGTCGATCCTCTCTTTGCCCAGCTCGACGGTCTTGCCGATCCCTTCGAGCTCCAGGGTGTCGAACGTGACCGGCTTCGGCGAGGCCTCTTCGTCGGGCTCGTCCTTGTCCCGGTCCTTGTTATCCATGAGGTATTCGATGACGGGCTCGGTTTTCTCGGCCGTGGGGGGCAGCTCATCGGTCTTTTCGGCCGGGGTATCTTCCCGAACGGGGACCGCCGGGACTACGACTTCCTCCTCGTCCTCGAACTCCTTTTCCCCGTCCGCTTTCGCTATTTCAAATTCCTCTTCCAGGTCTTCGTCCTCCTCCTCGTCCTCGTCCTCGTTCTTTCCCGTATCTGCGCTCTTCAACTCGGCCGAGTCTTCTTTTTCTTTGGGGTCCTCGGACTCGCCCTTGCCGCCCGCTTCGACCGCCTTGATCTCGTCGACGAGGATGATCTCTTCCGTGAGTTCCTCGTCGTCCTCTTCAGCCTCTCCCGCGAGGAGCTTGTCGAGGGCCAGTTCCTCGGTCTCCTCTTCGAGTTCCTCGTCGAGGTCCGGGTCCTCTTTGGGCTTGGATTCGCCCTCGGGCTCGTCGACCGTGTAATCCTTCTCTTCGGTGTCCGCGTTAATGATCTTCTCGCCCGGGATCTCCTCTTCGACGTCTACGTCCTCGGGGAAGAGCAGCTGCGTCCCGCAATTGTTACAGTATTTGACGTTTTCGTCGATGATGGCGTGGCAATAGGGACAGCGAGTGATGGCCATTGATCATATTATCACGGGGAAAAGGGGCCAATGTCAATTGAAATACGGGACCGCTTCCCTTAGACTATCGTCCGGAGGTAGCCCATGCCCCAAACGACATTTCGGACCGCCTTGATCACCGGCGCCTCGGCCGGCCTGGGAGCCGAATACGCCCGCCAACTGGCAGCTGCGGGAACGAACCTCATCCTCGTCGCCCGGCGCCTGGACCGGCTCGAAGAGCTGGCCCGCGAGCTCCGGGAAAAGCATGCCGTGGCCGTCGAGGGCCTCCAAGCCGACCTGGCGGCCTCCGAGGGTATCGAGCGCGTCGAGCGCCGTATCGCCGAAACGGCGACCCTCGATCTCCTCATCAACAACGCCGGCTTCGGCGGCGGCAAGGGATCATTCGCCGAGCGGGATGCCGGCCACCACTTGGGGATGGTCCAGGTCCATGTCGCAACGACCGTCCGGCTCAGCCGGGCCGCCCTGCCCGGGATGATCGCCCGCGGCCGAGGCGCGATCATCAACGTCGCCTCGATCGCCGCCTGGTCCGCCTTCTCCGGACCGATGTACAGCGGCACCAAGGCCTTCCTGGTGATGTTCTCGGAGAACCTCCGGTCCGAGCTCCTGGGGACCGGCGTCTGCGTCCAGGCGCTCTGCCCGGGCATGACCCATACGAAGTTCCACGAGGTCGCGGAAATAGACAAGTCCGTCGTACCGTCGGCCCTCTGGATGACAGCCGAAGAGGTCGTCCGCATTTCCCTGCGCCGGCTCGGACGCGGCGCCGTCTGCATCCCCGGCTGGAAGAACAAGACGATCGCCTTCCTGATGCGCTGCCCGCTCACCGCGGCCGGGATTCGTGCTTTCAGCCGTCTCCCAGCAATCCGCAAGCGGGCCAACCGCTGACGGCAGGTGGCCTCCCCGCCTCCTCCGGGCAACGTACCGCCGATTTGCCCACAAGCGAAAATTGACATCGACGCGGTTTAACCGACGTGCCGTTCGCAGATCGCGTTCAGGATCTCGCGGAGAGCCGTCGATATCGGACGCCGCTCTCCATGATCACGAACTCCTTATCGGGGGCAACCGCCGAAAAGAGCTCCGCGAACTTTGCGACGCTCGGCACGGACCGGCCCTGCTCGTACCGGGCATAGCTGTTCGGGGACTTCGAGCCCAAGCGCGCGGCGACCTCTTCCAGGCTCAGTCCGGCTTTCTGCCTCATCCGCCGGAGCAACAGGGCCGTGAGAGCGCCTTGATCGGAGGCCCCGATCTCGAATACCCTCCCCTTCGCCCCGAACACGCGGACCTCAAAGCCATTCTTATTGACGAGAGACTCGACGGCATCGGCGATCATCTCGTACGCCTCCTTCTTGGTCCTGCCCTGTGTGGCGATGTCCAAGATGGGTATCTCGATCGCCCAGTACTTTCCGATTTTGAATACCTTGCCTACGAATCTCATGGCTTGACTCCTTTGGTTGTCCGCAAGATCGCCTTCGCTGTATATTCGTTGATCTCGACGTGCCTCGGGACTGCGACCTCTTGTTCACCGCAGGCCCAAACGTCGTGACGGCGGCCGCGGCGGACGAGACTCCAGCCGAGGACCCGAAGGCGGTCCTCGAGCTCACGGCGTTTCATAGGGCCAATATACACGTATATGTGTAAATGTCAAGTGAAACTCGGCGAACTTCCTCTGAGCATCCTCCCCAGGGGCGGAAGTCGCGGCTCCAATGCCATCGATGCTGAGGTTGACAACCTCTCCGGATTCTGTAAAATATTGACCCTAGGGCGATTAACTCAGCGGTAGAGTGCTACCTTCACACGGTAGAAGTCAGAGGTTCAAGTCCTCTATCGCCCACCATTCCTCTATCCGAAACGCCGTACGAGCGTTTCCCCCTTGATTGACCAAGGGGGCGGGGGGATTAATAGATACAAGCAAAGTCTTGAGAGGCGTTTCGGTTCGACGCGGTCCTTATATGTCCCCCTCAGTGGTGCAAGGGGGATATATGGAGGTTTTTTCGTCAAGCAGAGGCCCCGCCGGTATCGGGGCCGGCGGCTCTTACGCCGCCAGATCCTTGGCGACAGATTCGACCTCCTCGATGGTCAGGGGTTTCTTCTTGCCCAGGATGCGGTAGCCGTCCGCGGTGATGACGGCGTCCTCCTCGTTCCGGATGCCGCCGAATCCCTTGTAGGCCTCGATGCGGTCGTAGTCGAGGAATTCCGGGAACTTCTTCTCGGCCCGCCACTGGTCGATCAAAGGGGAGTTGAAATAAATGCCCGGCTCGATCGTGACCACGAAGCCGGGTTGAAGAGGGCGCGCCAGACGGAGCGACTTCAAACCGAACTGCGTGCTCTTGGGCTGTCCCTCGTAGCCTACGTAGACCTCGCCAAGATCCTCCATGTCGTGGACGTCGAGGCCCATCATGTGGCCTTCACCGCAGGGGAAGAAGAGGGCATGGGCGCCGCGCCGCACGGCTTCCTCGGTCTCCCCTTTCATCAAACCGAGGTCCTTGAGCCCCTCGGCGATCTTCCGGCAGGCCGCGAGGTGGGCTTCCAGGTGCTTCACGCCGGGCTTGAGGCTTCTTTTCGCGGCCTCGTGGGCGGCCAGGGTGATCCGATAGATCTCTTTTTGCCGTTCCGTGAACTTCGGATCGACGGGCACGGTGGAAGAGAGGTCCGCCGCATAGTGCCGGGCCGTCTCCGCGCCGGCGTCGAGAAGGAACATGCCGCCGCTCCTCAGGACGCCCGTATGGGCATGCTGGTGCAGGACCTCGCCGTGGACCGTGGCGATGATGGGGAACGCGAGGTTTCCGCCCGAGGCCAGTGCGACCCGGTGGACGGCCGCGGCGATCTCGGCCTCCGCCACGCCCGGCCGGGCCATGCGCATGCCCGTGAGATGCATGTCGACCGTGACATCCACAGCTTTCTCGATCTCGGCGATCTCCTCGGGGGACTTAACGGACCGCTGGGCCACGACGGCTTTGATGAGCTCGACGGAGGCGTCGGAACCGGCCCGACCCGGTAGCACCCCAAGCCACTCCTGAAGCTTCAGCTTGTTCTCCGGGCGATACGGCGGAATGAAGTGGATCCTCCGGCCTTGCGCCCGGGCCCGGGTCAGGACCCCGGCAAGCCGGGACAAGGTTTCCGTGCGCTCCACGCCGACCTTCACGGCCATCTCCCGGAGGGACGGCTGAGGCCCGGTCCAGACGAAATCCTCGACGGTCAGATCGTTGCCGTAGATCGTGTCCGTGCTCTCGTCGAGGTCCACGACGGCCGCGAGGCCGGCCGCGTCGAGGCCGAAATAATAGAGGAACGTGCTGTCCTGGCGGAAATGGTAGGTGTTGTCCGCGTAGTTCATCGGACTCTCCTCGTTCCCCAGGAAGAGGACGAGTCCGGACCCGACCTGCGTCCTCAGACTTTTCCTTCTCGTCACGTAAATACTCTGATCGAACATGCTGTCTCCTTTCCGAGCGGAGGGCTATGGTAACACGATTCCCGTGGAAATTCACCGGGCACTTAATCGAGACCGCCCGCCTCCCGAGCTTTACGTCTCAACGACCGGGACGGGCGCGGACTGGGTCGTCAAGCTGATCGACGTCTACCCCGACGACGCTCCCGATCCCAAGAACAATCCAGCGAACATCCGCTTGGGCGGCTACTAGAGGCTTGTCCGCGGGGACATCATTCGCGGAAAATTCCGTAACGGCTTCGAGAGAGCCGAGCCGTTCGTTCCGGGCCGCGTGACCACGGCCGCCTTCGAGCTGCCCGACGTTCAGCACGCCTTTCTCAAGGGGCATCGGATCATGGTCCAGGTCCAGAGTTCCTGGTTCCCATTATTCGACCGGAATCCCCAGACGTTCTGCAACATCCGCACGGCCGGCGAGGCCGACTTCCGGAAAGCCGCGCATCGCGTTTATCATACGGCCCGGTATCCGTCGGCGATCACGTTCATGGTCCCGGCGAAGTGAGCTCAGAACAAAATCTTGGGACGCGTCTTTGTATGCCCGGAAACGCCATCCTCTGAAGTCCACCATGATTGGTCAAGGGGGGAAAGCGGGATAAATAGTCTGAACAGATCTCCCCTGGGCATCGAGAGGAGTTCTTGACTCGAATCGTTTGTCACATCCGGCGCGAAGACCTGGTTCATTTTTTCCCTTCGCCCAAAGACTTCGAAGGTCCCAGGACTCGCTGGCCGGATTCCAAATCGAGCAGGGCCCTCTTGCGAGGCAATCCCCCGCCGTAACCGACGAGCGAACCGCCGGCGCCGATCACGCGGTGACAGGGCACGATGATCGAGATCCGGTTCTGGCCGTTAGCCCGGGCGACGGCGCGCACGGCCCGAGGCCGGCCGAGGGCCGCTGCCTGCTTGCCGTAATGGACCGTTTGACCATAAGGGATGTTCTGGAGCGCGCTCCAGACGGCACGTTGGAATTCGGTTCCGGGCGTAAGGAGTGGAACATCGAATTCGCGGCGCTCGCCGGCGAAGTACTCGGCAAGCCGGCTTTCGACGATCTCATGGAGCAGCACGCGGCCGGGCCGGGCTGGGGCCTTGAGCAGGCGCTCGAGATCGCCGATCTCGGTTACGAGCGCGCGGCGGTCGGCGAATTCGAGGAGGCAAAGGGCTTCGCCGAACGAGCCCGCGAGCATGGGGCCGAGCGGTGTCGCGATGCGGCTGATCCAGATCGTGCCGGTGCGTGCCGCTTCGCGCGGACTCGCTCCCGCCCTGGTCCGCGCCGCCTCCCCGAAGCCGCTCAGGCTTTCGTAGCCGGATGACAGGGCGGCCTCGGTGACCGTGACGCCGCAGCGGATCGCGTCGAAAGCGCGGGCCAGGCGGGCGGACCGCGAGAGGGCCTGGAAAGTCATGCCGAACCTCCGCTTGCACCAGCGCCTGACCGCGTCCGGATCGAGGCCGCGGGCGCGTAGCTCCGAATCGCGGACACGCTCGCCATCGCCCCCTCCGGCTTGCACGGTCCGAACGAGCTCCCGGTATGCCGCGGGGTGGGATCCGTGGCCGCCCAGCGGATCGCAGATCTTACAGGGCCTGAATCCGGCGTCCATCGACTCCTTCGCAGAGGCGAAGTAGCGGACGTTTTGGGCTTTGGGCTTCCGCGCCGAGCAGACGGGCCTGCAGAAGATGCCGGTGGTACTAATGCCGTAATAGACGACCCCGTCATAGCTCGGATCACGGCGAAGCAGGGCGTCATACCAGGCCCGCTCGACCTTGCCAAGGCTACGGTCAGGCTTCGGTTTTGGGCTCTTGTCCAGGGCATTCATGGCTGCTCTCTCGCGATACAGTCTAGCGCACGGGACGCGGCTCGGCAACCGAAAACCCGACGACTTATTCCTTTGGCGGATCGGGAGTATGCATTCGCTGTTCGGGATCGATCCCGACCATCGCGCATGGAGATCGCTCCCCGGCCGTAGACCGCGCGTCAAAGCCGGTCAAGATATCAGGTGAAGATTCCCCGGTTGGCTAGGCCGCTTTTGGCTTGTAGACCAAGGCCGCAGTGATCCCCATCAGGACGGATTGAATCAGGCCGGCGATGATCCAATACCACACGACTGCGTACGGAATCGGATAGATGATGAATTGTTCAAAGGAACTGACAAAGAACGTGAAGAGGCCAATGTAAATGCCGAAGCGGATTCCTTCCATGAGGCCTTTTCGCTCGTGGCCTTTGGCAAAAATGAAGGTGAAGAAGAAGGCGAAAACGGCCATGGTCAAAAACCGTACCCAGGAGTGAGCATTCATCTCCGCTCCCGGACGCCAGGCGGTCTGGACATCGGGCCTCATGTAATAGCCGCGGAGAATGACGCTGTGGGTGATGAAAGTCGTTGCGCCATACACCAGGTACACGAAGAGAGCGGCCAGCCAGAATTTTTTCCGGTTCATAATTCCCTCCTCCGACAAGATCAGATCTGCCGAGAATCGTAAATCACGATGGCACGCATGTCAAGAAACGCGGGATGAGCAGCGGGCGTTTTCGCCACTGTTAAATCACCAACACCTTGATATCGGGGTAGCCCATCAGCTTGAAAATAAAATAGTTGACTGCCGCTTCGCCGGGATCATCGGAAAAGCAAACGAGCTCCGCATATCTCGGGACCCCGGCCTTGGCCAGAATGTTCCAGATATCTTTCGCGGCCTTGGGCGTGCCGTCGGCATTCAGGAGATCCGTGTACGGGACATGAATAACCTTGCCATCCTGAACTTGAGCAGGCACGTCCTTGCCCGAAGCGATAAACACCTTGGGATACACTCCCTGGTTGTTCTTCGGGTCCGTAATGATCACGCCTTTGCGGACATTCCCGGGATAGGCCGCGGGGGGTATGGATAGGTCCTGGGGGCCCTGCTTGGGGCCCACAACGGTGGCCTCCTTTTTCAGAGCGAAACCAAGTTTTGCCCATTTATCCATGGAGTCCATGAAGACGGATACTTTTTTCTGTCCCAGTTTCTCCAGCATCACGAACGCAAGGGCCGCGTCTTGGGTCAACCCTGCGCCTGAAATGATAACCGCTTCGTGAGACGCATTGACGCCGGCCGGACCCAGAATTTCAGCCAGCTTGCCAGGACCGTTGATATGGCTTTTGAACACGTCCGCGGGGATGTTAAGCGCAAAAGGCACATGTCCCTGATCGAATACGTCTGCGGGCCGCACATCCACGATGCTGACGTGTGCGCTTCCGAACATCCTGATCCTCTGGCCGCCCCAAAACTGCAGCCAGTTTGTTTCCCTCATCACGAACGGGGCATCATAGGTCCAGTAAGGGAGTTCTCTTTCATCGGACAGCCATCCGAGCTCGGACTCCTTGTAAAGCTTGACCGTGGGGTAATTCAGCAGGAACTTAAGGGCGAAAAACGGCACGCTGGCGGCTACTCCGCCCCCGCAATGGGTATAGATCCGCTGTTCAGGCCTGACGCCCAAATAGCTCAGCATTTTTCTTATGTCTTCCGCTGATTTGAAGGTCTTGTCCGGATTGTAAAAGTCGGCGCTAGGCAGCAGGATGGCATTGGGGATATGTCCGGCCCTGTCGAAGACAAGGGCTTCTCCAAAATGCCAGTCGGCGCCAAGGGCTTCCAGCAAAACATTGTTGACCGGGTCCCCGGAGGCGGCGAGGTATTCCGGAAGGTAGACTCTCACATCTTCGTTAAGCGTCTTGATTTTGAAAGATCCTTTCTTCGGGACCGGGGGAGGATCCTTCGTTACCGGCAATCCTGCCTCCTGCCACTTGAAAAGCCCGCCGTCCAGGATGACAAGGTCCTTTGCGGGGAAGCCGTAATAATAGAGGGAATAAAAGAGCCTGGTGGCCAGCATTGTGCCGCCGGGATCGTACATGACGATCTTTTTTCCGGGACTGATCCCCCAGGACTGGCAGAGTTTTTCCATATCGGCGACCGGCATTTCCTGAAGGCCATACCAGGCGTAGATGTCGACGCTAACTGCGCCGGGAATATGTTTTGCCGCGTAGATCTGAGCGGGTGACGCGTCAAAGATCAGAACATCGGCGTTTTTTAAGTTATTCTCAAGCCACTTGACGTTGACGAGATTGCCTTCGATTCCGTCCGCCGCCGTCAAGGACTGCGCCAGGAGCAGGGTGCCGGCAACGGCAAGAAGGAAGCCATACCTCAAAACCTTCGACATGTTGTTCTCCTGTCGTTTCAACGTTTCTGTTATAATTAATCCTATCATTCTACTAGGATATCGTCAAGGAACGAAGAACGGGAGGCCCGGCTTGATCAGGCGGTCCTGGGCAAGAAAACATCAAACGGCGTTGCCACTCGGCTTGGAGAACGGATACGGCCCGAACCCTTTCAAGCCACGATTTTATGAAATGGTTATCACAACATTTCCTGTCTTTTGCCCTGTTTCGACATACTTGGTAGCCTCGACGATCTGTTCCAGGGGGTAACGTCTATCGATAACGGCCTTATACTTTCCGGCCTCGATAATTTCTTTGAAAAATACGATATCTTTTTTACTGTCTTTGGGGATCGGAAACTTTACTTTTTTACTGCAGAAGATCGGTGTCCACAGGGCTAAAAAGAGATTCTGCGCCAAGAACCCAAGATCCGTTGAATAATAGACTCCGCCGGGTATTAACAATTTTTTACAACGAAAGTATGAACTTTTACCGACAGCATCAATAACGACATCATTCACTTGATCGTCTTTTGTAAAATCGTCTTTTGTATAGTCTATTATTTTTTCTGCTCCAAGTGATTTCACTAATTCTATATTTTTTGTATCGCAAACCGCCGTAATTTTTGCGCCATAATATTTAGCCAGTTGGACACAAGCGGAACCAATAGACCCCGAAGCTCCATTGATCAGGATATTTTTTGATTTTTGAAAATTGATCTTCCTGATGTATGTCATGGCCAGCATGAGTCCGTCACAGACGGCGGCCGCCTCTTCGTAGGACATCGAGGTTGGCTTAATGGTGATCGAGCCTTTTTCGGGGATACAAACGTATTCCGCGTGAGTTCCAAAATGACCCGTGCTTAATCCAAAAACCTGATCGCCCCGTTGGAATGTCTTGACGTCCTTGCCGATGGCTTCGATCTCCCCGGCAAACTCACTGCCCAATATGTTTCTTTTGGGTCTCAAGAGCCCATTGATCAAGCGAATAATGAAACCGTATTCCGGTTTACGAAATCCGCAGTCGGTTCGATTGACAGTTGTGGCATGTATCTTTATGAGAACTTCGTCGTCTCTGGGAACTGGCTTTTCCACCTCTTTGAGTTGAAGGACTTCCGGCGGGCCATATCTTGTATAGACAATGGCTTTCATAAGATTCCTCCATCAATGCTTGGGCGGGGCCGCCTGGCCTCCCGATAATCCCGTCTGATCATTTTAAGGGAGTATTCGAGAGAACTCAAGACCGTTGATTTCCATCGAGGGCGCGGAGGGAACCTTGAACCCGCCCCTTTCGCGTGTTATAGTCGCGTCGGCCGGACATCATCGAACCGGATCACGGAGGAACACGACATGACCATGATGCGGGCGAACAGGCGTAGGGCATCGCTGCGGACGGCGGCAGGGCTGACGGTCCTCCTGGCCGTGGCGATCTGCGTGTCCTTGCTGGCGGCGCGGACGGACAAGCTCCAGGGCGCGGGCATCCGCAGTTCGACCTATGGCCGCCCGAACGACCCCGGCCCGGGGTACTGGGCGCGCACCGGAACCGAGATCGCGGCCAAGTTCCCCGGCGCGAAACCGGAAGCCATCTGGATCGTGAGCCGGCTGAAGGACCGCGGCACCGAGATGTCGTTCCCGGTCCCCCCCGGCGGCGACCCGCTTATCACGGGGATGCCCGAAGACCTCAGCGAGCCCGTGCTCCAGCTCTTCGACCAGCTCGGCTACCGCGTCTGGCTCCAGACCGAGCCGGGCTGGGCGCCCGTCGACAAGGCCTTCCACGTGATGCTCGACCGCTACGGCCACCACAAGTGCGTCATCGGGGTCGGCGTCGACGTCGAGTGGCACCGCTCCAACAACCCCGACCTCGGCGACCCGGTGACCGACGAGATGGCCAGGACTTGGCTGGCGGCGGCCCGGTCTCATAACCCCTCCTACCGCATGTTCCTGAAGCACTTCCGCGAGAACGTCATGCCCCCGACCGTCCGCGACGGCATCATGTTCGTCGACGACAGCCAGATCTTCAAGTCGGCGGACGAGATGATCGACGAGTTCGCCAAGTGGGGCAAGACCTTCGCCCCGGCGCCCGTCGGGTTCCAATACGGCTACCGGAGCGACAAGCCGTGGTGGGGCAAGATGATGGACCCCGTCAAGGAGATCGGCGACCGCATCCTTGCCGCGACGCCGAACACCGAGACGCTGATCTGGGTGGACTTCTCGGTCCAGGACGTTTTCCCGCCCGACCCGTCCAAGGGAGACCGCGTCCCTCCGAAGAAATAGCGGGGACGGCCCAAGAAGCGCATGGCGGCCCGCGCGGTCTTCGGCCACCACACGCCCCACTTCGTCGAGCCATTGGAGCGTGAGCTTGGTTGTGCCCAATTTGTGCCCGGAAGGGGATAAAGGGGATCAATAATCTTCAGATAAATCCTTGAAGGCATTTCGGGTCTTGCACAATTCCAGGGCCCGGAAAAAGGATCTGCAGAGTTCAGCCACTTTCTCTTGGCTTAGAAGAAAGGTCCGTGCCCAATCGTGATCGAAGCCAAGAAGGCCTTGGACAAAGGGCGGACGAGAGGGGCCGGCAGCGCCGGAGTTCCGCTATTCCACGACCTCGAGGACACCCGTCATCCCGTGGTCCTTATGGCTCTTGGTGAAGGGTAGTTTTTTGGTGCACCAGAAGGGGTATTTCCCGACCTTCGTGGGTGTGAACTTGATGCTCTTCGGCTCTTTCCCCAGGGAGACCGAGAATTCGATCCCGGCCTCGGGAGCCTTGAGGGAGATGCTGTGGGGGGTGGCTCCTCCCGTTTTTTTCACTTTCAATTCGACCGGAATGTTGACCTTGACGACGATGACGTTTGGATCGAAGTAGTAACTCCCTCCGGCAATCTCCGCCCTTTGGACACCATCCGTGCCGATAATCGCGACAAACCGAATCTCCTTGGCTTCCTGGGCAAATCCGACGATCCCCACGAGCAGGATCAAAGCCGCCGCCGACGCTCGTAAAATTCTCATTTTCCCCTCCGTCGAAGTATCTCTGTATCTCAAGCTAATTATACCATAGCCGCACGCGGGCGCGTTTTTCGGGCGGGAAGGGGCGGCCAGGGATTGTCTGAAGGCCCCTGCGGATCTGTGTTATAATAGTCCTAGTTGGCTGGGTATCTCTGGGTGGGGAGGTATCAACATGAAAAAGCTTTTCGTCCCTGTTTTTATTCTCTCGGGCATCCTGGCCGTCTTGACAGCGGTTTCCTCTTCGACCGTCTCCAGACCGCGCCCGGACCCCAGCCCGGCAGTCCACGCCATGGCCTTGGCCGTCCGGGTTTATGACGGCAACACGCTCGTGCCGGACTTGACGCTCAAGGATTTCGCTGTGCTCGAGGCCGGCTTCGCGGTTGATCCTACGGCTCTCCTCTACGTGCACAAAGACACGATCGAGCGCCAGGAAGGGAGCATGGATGTCCTGCCCAACCTGTCGCGGCAGATCACCCTGCTCTTCCGGATATCCAACTACAACAGCAAGGTCGCCGAAGGCCTCGACGCCTTCTTCAAGACGGGACTCCTTCCCGGAGACACGCTCGAGATCCAGACGCCGATGAAGAATTACAGGCTCTCGCCGGACAGCCTGGCGGCCAAGCCCCGCGACGTTCTGGCCAAGGAATTGAACGAGCTCATCCGAAAGGACATCGTCCAGGGCGGGATGGCCTATAACAGCCTCATGCGCGACCTGAAGAGGATCGTCAGGCAGATCGGCGGTACGGGCAGGACCAGCGTCGGCGACACGGAGGCGGACACCGACGACGGCACGAGCCTGGAGATGCAGTTGATGAATTACACCGACGCCCTCCAAAAGATGGAGGGGCTGCGCGTCCTGAGCGAGGACGGCCTTGTCTCTTTCGCCTCCAGGCTCAAAAGCCAGCCGGGCCAGAAGTTCGTCTATTACTTCTTCCAGCGCGAATTCCGCCCGGAGATAAGCTCCAACGCGCTCGACCAGCTGGTCATGGGAAACCAGGACCGGCCGGACATCCTGGCCGGAGTCCAGACGGCCTTTCAGATGTACAGCCGTTCGATCACGCTGAACCATCGGCGGCTCAAGGAAGCCTTCGCCGACTCGGGGGCCCACTTCAATTTCCTCTTCATGAACACCCAGCCGGAGAGGATCTCCGGGGTCGTCATGCGGGAACAATCGGAAGACATCTTCAAGGCCCTGACGACGGTCGCCCAGGCGACGGGCGGGATCGCCGACACCTCGCAGAACCCCGCCGCCTCGTTCAAGACGACGCTCCAGGAATCCGAAAACTACTACATCCTCTACTTTATGCCGGCCTCGGCCGCCCCGTCGGGGACGTTCATGGACCTCGCCGTCAAGGTCAGAAGCAGGGATTACCGCGTCGTCCACCGGGCAGGCTACCTGACGGGGTCCTGACCCGGCTTTCAGCGGCCGCCCGCGAGCTCTTCGCTCACTCGAGGATCTTGAAGTACTTATAGACCGGATAGACGACACTCCGCTTGTCGGTGCCGACCGACTTGAAATAGGCGTCGAAGACCCCCCAGCCGACGAAGCCGTCCGCGGCCTGAGGCTCGAGGCAATAAAAGGCCAGGTTGGCCAGGGGCTGGGCCATGTCCACGCGGAACGTGCCGGCCGGAAATTCTCGGACCGGCGACGGGGCGAACCCGCCGTCGAGCTTGATCATGTTATAACCGCCGCTCCTCCCCTGTCCGACCTTGTCGATCACGAACTCCTCACCGGAGGCCTTGACCGGCTTGGCCAGGACCTCGACCTTGACGTTTTGGGCGCGGAGCTTCTCGGCGATGAAGTCCAGCTCGGCCGGGATGAGATAGCCGCGGGGAACCCTGGCCTCGACCGTGCCCACGGGTTTGCACAGGAACTCGACGCCGCGGACGAGCTCGGGGACCTGGAGCATGTGCGGGGCGATCCTGGCCCGGACGCTCGTGCCGGGGACGAGCGTCGAGGCGTTCCGCTCCTTGTACACGAGGATGTCGACCTTGCCATAGGACTCGTATTTCCCGGCGACGAAGTTACGGAGCTCGCCTGTCTCGGCCTTGGCCTTGACGGCTTCGACGACGTCCCGGTCGGCGGCCCGGCAGACCTCCTGCATCTCCTTGCCATGGACGTTGGCGTATTCGAGGACCCCGGCGATGAGGGAGTAATGGGCGTAGATGCGGCGTTCGAAGGATTCGTGCCCCGGCGTCTCGGCCAGGATCGTCATGCGGTTCCGCAGGCCGTAGGCGTTGGCGACGAACTTGGCCTCATTCGTCCACATGGCCTCCTCGTGGCTCCAGACGGTCGGCGGCCACTTGCCGTCGGTCTCGCAGTGGGTGAAGACCTCGAGGCCGAAGTTATTCCGGGTGGCCTCGCGGACGGCCGGGAAAAGCTTGTCGAAGACGTAGTCGCGCGGACCGGGGTGGGAGGCGGGCACCGTGCAGGTCGCGTAGCCGATGGCATAGCCGTGCTGAACGCGGCCCATAAGATGCCCGTCGTAGATCAAAGTCGGGTCCCAGCGGTTGAAGACCGTCCGGTAGAGCCCGGCGATCTCGGCCGTCTCGACCTGGATGGCGTCGCGGTTGAGGTTGATGTTCTGGGCGTTGACGGCCGAGCCCAGGATATGAGGGGTCCCGTCGCTCAGGGACAGCGTGTCGGTCCCGTCGACATTGAAGTTCGGACAGACGATGATGATGAGGTTGTCGAGGAGGCTCTTGCGCTTGCCGAAGAGGATGTCGCGCATGAGCATCATCAAGGCCTCTTTGGCCTCCGGCTCGTAGGCGTGGATGTTCCCCTGGAGGTAGACGACGGTCTTGCCGGACTTGGCCGCATCGTCCGCCGAGGTCACGCGCGGGTTGGCCAAAACGACGGCCGGGCAGGTCCGGCGCAGGGTTGTCGTGAACATGTTGAAAACATACATTTTATCGCTCGACCAGCGGAGGGCATCGATGAATTCCAGGACGTCGGTCGAGGACGCGGTCCGCGCGAAATTCGTTCTTTCGGGAACTGTTAGGTACTTGGCCGGCCATTTCCCGTTCCAGCCGGCGGGCACGGAATCGCCCCAGTAGATTTTCTGGGCGGCGGGGATGCGGGGCGCGAGAAGAGCCAGGAGAGCGGCGATCGCGATGACACGAGGGAACATTTTATTCATTGTGCCTCCTGTTTTTTATGGGGTCGGACCTCAGTATCTTACTACGGGGAGCAGCAAATAGATTACCTAATCTTTTCTGCTCCCCGAGTACTAGCCGGGCAATAAGGGAATCTGAAGTCAACTATATTCTGCCCGGCTTAGTAATTAATATGAAGCATATAATCAACCCGTTCGCCTCGCAGAACGACGCTTTTTAAAACCGTTGATACAGAGGCGGTCGGGCTCTATAATAGGGCCGAACGATGAGAGGAGGGTGCCATGGACATCACAGTCGTCCCCATCGATAAGCCCGAGGACATGAATTTCATCCGCCGGATCGGCTATAAGCTTTGAGCCTCATGCCGAAGCCGCCGCGCCTTCTGTCCCTGGACGCCCTCCGGGGCTTCGATATGTTCTGGATCATCGGCGGCGACGCCCTGTTCCGCGCCCTGGGCGAGGTCACGGGCTGGGGCTGGGCCAGATGGGGAGCGGCACAGCTCGACCACGCCGAGTGGGCCGGGCTCCACTTCTACGACCTCGTATTTCCCCTGTTCATGTTCATCTCGGGCGTCGCCATCCCGCTCTCGCTTCTAGCCCAGGCGGAAACGGCCGCAGACAAGCGCCCCATCTATCTCAAGCTGGTCAAGCGGGCCCTCTTGCTCGTCCTCCTCGGCTTCTTCTACAACCATCTGACGGACCTTCAGTTCGCGACCCAACGCTACGCCAGCGTCCTCGGGCAGATCGGCCTGGCCTATCTCTTCGCCGCGCTGATCATGCTCAACGTCCGGAGCCTCAAGGGCCGCCTGGCCGCCCTGGCCGGGATCCTGATCGGGTATGCCGCCGTTCAATGGCTCGTCCCGGTGCCGGGGGTCGGCGCCGGGGTTCTGACGCCCGACGGCACGATCAACGGCTTCATCGACCGCCTGCTCCTGCCCGGGCGTCTCTACGACCGCGTCTTCGACCCAGAGGGGATCCTATGCATCCTCTCGGCCACGTCCGTCACTCTGATGGGCGGCCTGGCCGGGCTCGTTCTGCGCTCGGAAAGATCGAGCGCTTACCGTAAAGCCCTCATTCTCGCCGGGAGCGGGGCGGGCCTCGCGACCGTCGGGTTCATCCTCGGTCATTGGTATCCCCTCATCAAAAAGGCCTGGACTTCGACCTTCGACATCACCGCCGCCGGGCTTTCCTGCCTCCTCCTGGCCCTCTTCTACCTGGTCGTGGACGTCTGGAAGGTCCGGAAATGGTCGTTCTTCTTCCGGGTCATCGGCCTGAACTCGATCACGATCTACCTGGGGACGCGGATCGTCGATTTCGACTTCACGAGCAAGTTCC
>Ga0315287_10002481_pt1 | contig 17498 bp, 10 predicted proteins | sample YL17G11_0_MG_FD_205037 | JGI IMG/M metagenome (GOLD analysis project Ga0315287, IMG submission 205037) | Sediment microbial communities from Yellowstone Lake, YNP, Wyoming, USA - YL17G11_0 | ecosystem: Environmental > Aquatic > Freshwater > Lake > Sediment | place: USA: Wyoming | collected...
GCGCCGCCTTCGCGGCCGCCGCCGCCGCGGCCTCCAAGGCCTGCACCCGGGCCGTCGCGGACTCAAGGTGGGACCGAAGGCCGTCCAGAGCGGCGGTGGAGGCAGGGGCAGGCGCCGGGGAGCGCGTGGTGCGCCGGCGCTGGGGCGGCCGCTCCGGCCCGCTCCCGCTGCTGGTGGAGGCAGTGGGGGCGAGGGCGGGCGGTGGGGAGGGCGCCGCCCCCGCCCGGCCGCCGGCCCCTTCCTTGGCGACCTTCAGCCGGGCTCGCAGGCTGGCGGACCGGGCCTGATCCTTGGCGAGGCAGTCCTGGGGTCAAAGGGAGGGATGGAGATGGAGAGCAAAAAGTTTTATAAAAAAACGAAAGCGCGCCCGACCGCGACCGTCTGCCTTCCAACCTCCTCTCTTCCTTTTCCTCTCTCTACCCTTCCCCCCCCGATTCGCACCTTCAACGCCGCGTTCGCGCACCCTAGCCGGTCCTGGACGTGCAGCAGGTACTGGACCGTCAGCTGAGCCACCCGGAACAGGCGGCGGAGGGAGACCTAAGGTGGAGCGGGTGTGAGCAAAAAGACAGGGTGCAGTTTCGGAGGGGGATGTGCGAGAAAACCCGCCCTCGCCCCCCTCTCCTTTTCTCTTCACCTCACCTCTGACACCCGGCCGCCAGCTTCGGCGTCCAGGTCGCCAAACGCGATGGCGGCGACGCACCGCTCCAGGGCGTCCACGTCGGTGCGGGCGGCCTGATTGAGGGAGCGGAGGGTGTGAGTGCATTGAGAGGGTTTGCGCCTGGATGCAAGGAGCGCACACACCCCTTACTCTCCATCTCGCGTCCTATCCTCTTTCCTTCTCACCACAGCATCCGCGTCCACGCCGTGCAGGGCGCCCCAATCGATGCGCTCCCTGTGGGCGTAGAAGCGGAAGGACGCGGGGGAGGAGGCGGGCTCGAAGGCGGGCATGGTTATTTTGGGGGTTGAAAGGAGATAATGTGGACAGGCTCACTTTCTTTCTCACTCTCTCACTTTCTTTCTCGCCTGTGTGTGCAGCAACACGCAGGGCGTATAGTCTCCTCGTTTTTAGAAAAGGCGCCCTCCCTTTCCCCGCCCGCTCAGCACATGACCGTCCTGGTACCCCAGGTGTGTGTGCAGAGAGGATGATGGCGGGGGAGAGAAACGGGGAGAGGGCGGTCCTCCCGACCGCCTTGGCGGAAGAGAGAGAGCACGCTCTCTCCGCTGCCTCCACATTTCGTGTCCCCAGAGCCCCTCCGGCCGCGCACGCACGCCTGCACCCCCGGAATTACACCCGTCCCGCCGGCCGGGCGTGTAGCCGAGATGCTGGGCATAGCCTGAGAGCAGCTTGTCAGCCGCGCCGAGGCGTGCAAGGCTCCCTCCGCGCGCGCCCTCTCCACTCAAAGCGCCAGCAGCGCGCCCTCGCCTCTCTTTGCTCAACCACCTCACCCCACCATCTTCACAGATGAGCCACCCATCATCCACCACCTTCACTGGCGGCGAGGAACTCCTCGGCCGCCTGGTCGAGGCCTGCCAGGCCTCGCCCACACGGTCGACCGCGCCGACAGACGGGGCGGGCGGCGCGGCCTCGTACGGCCGCGTGCTGGTCCCCTTCGAATTTGACGAGGGCCCCCCGAGCGGGCGCGGGCGTGCGCCGCCCGCGTCAGCCGCGGCCGCCCTGAGCGGGCCGATCGAGGACGGCACCTCCGCACTCCTCGCCCGCAACGGCCGGCGTGGCCAGCAGCCGGGGCCAGGGCCGAAGGTCGTGCTGTCGACCGCGCTGGCGCCGCCGCCGCCGCCGCCTAAGAAGGGTGGCAAGAAGAAAAAGGGAGCGGCCGAGGCGACCACGCCCGCGGCCACGCCCACGCCCGCCTCAAAACGCGGGGCCAAGGGCAAGAGGGGGGCCACCACCCCTTCCCCGCTCCCGCCGCCCGCCGCGGCCTCCACGCCCGGCGGCGGCGGCGCCTCCAATTATGCGGGGCCTGGGTTTTACATATCCCCGACGCCCGCCGACCTGCCCCCCCCCCCGGCCGCCCTGCTCGCGCCGCGCCGCCCCTCCCTGTCGGCTGCCGCTACGCTCGCGCCACACGCCACCTTTCCGCCCTCGCCGCTGCCCATGCCCGCCCCGGCCATGGCGCACGCGTACACACAGGCCGGCGGGCCGCCCGCGGTGGGTGCCGGGCCGCCCCACTTCGGCCACCACCACCCCTACTCAGCCCAGCAGCATTACCGGGCGCCGCCCTACCCTTCGGCGCCGCCGCAGCCCTACCCGCAGCAGCAGCACCAACACCCGCAGCAGCACAACTACCACTATCCGCTGCACCCGGGCTCGGCCGCTGCCCCGCTCCCGCTCCCGCCCGCCTCCCCGGCCTCCCCGGCGGCCTGTGCGGCGGCCACCGACGGCCTGCGCCGCCTCCTGCGGCTGTGAGGAGGGTCGTTCCTTTTCCTAGGATTTTCACGCGCGCGCGCACACACACAATCAACACCAACGCAACACGGACAGAACACACCTGCGCTCGTAGCGCTGAGCAGGTGGCGGCGTTTTTTTATATTGCCGTTTTCGAGGAGGAGATTTTTTGTGTGTGGTGTGTGTGCCCCCAACCTTGACCCTTTTTCCCCTCTCTTTTTTTCCTTGCGCGCGCTCCTGTGCCCTCCACACGAACATTCGGCCCCGCAATTATTTCTTTTGGGCGGCGGCGTGTGTGGGATGGAGAGGACAGGACGCACACCGAACAAAGAGGGGAGCGCAGCATAACGCCGCCGCGCTCTCATCAAAAAAATAAATAACGCGAGAGATGGTGGGAGAGAGAGATAGAAGGCGCTCGCCTCTCTTTCTCTCTCTCTTACTCTCCTCCCGCCACCCTGCGCGCATGCTTTATGAAGGCAAGGATGTGCAAAAACCAATAACTAGTCCCTTGCCATAACACACACTCTCCATTCAACTCACGGCCTTGCGCGCCTTGGCGACCCGCAGAAGGTGTTCGAGCGCCGCTTCCACCCCAGCCAGCGCGTCCCGGGCCGCCGCCGCCCGCTTCCGCAGGGGGGCCCTCAGCGCGGCCAGCTCCGACGCAACGCCCGCGGACCCGGCCAGCGCGGGCGCGTGCACGCGGGCCAGCAGGGCCGCCGCCCGGACGAGGAGTTCGGGCGAGGAGGAGGGCGGCAGCAGGGCGGAGGCAAGGCCGCCCGCGGGCAGCACCGCGCTCCCGTCCGCCAGCCGGCGCAGGCGCCGCAACAGGCGGGCCGCGTCGGCGGGGGGCAGGGCCAGCAGGGCCGACTCCAGGTCGGACGGGCGCACGCCGCGCAGGGCCCGCAGGACGGCCGCGTCTGGGGACAGGCCGAGCAGGAGCGGGGAGGGCGCGGTCGGCCGGGGCGGAGGCCGGCCCGCGGCCGCCGCCTCGCCAGCCTCCTCCGCGTCCAGGGCCACCCGCTCGTCCTCCACGTCCGCGGCCGCCAAGGCTTCGGCGAGGGCGTCTGCGGAGGTCAGGGCCTGCCCGGTCGCGCGCAGGGACGCGGCCGCCGCGGAGGAGCCGTCCGCCGGCAGGTCGCCGGTGAGGGCCGCGGTCGCAGCGGCCGCGCCGTCGGCCCGCCCGGCCGCCTCGGCCGCGCCCGCGTCGAACAGGCTCTCCAGCCGGCGCTCCCGTTCCTCCTCCACGAAGAATGGCTCGTCCGTGCGAGTCCACGCCCGGAGCGTGCGGTCCGCGGACCCGGACACGACCAGGCCCCCACCCCAGCCGGGCGGGATGGAGGAGGACGACATTCCGGGCGGCGGGGGCACGGCTGCCAGGCACCAGACCTCGCCCGTGTGGCCATCCAGGGTGAGCAACGCCTCCCACCGGTCCGCGTCCCAGTAGCGCACCGTCCGGTCCTTGGACGCCGAGAACAGGTAGTGCGTGCCGGGCACGAAGGCCAGGGCCATGACGGCGTCGCCGTGGCCGCGCAGGGCGCGGTGGCAGTCACCAAAGTCCAGGCCCCACAGGCGGACGGCCTTGTCGGCGCCGCCGGAGGCGAGGAGGACGCCATCGGACGCGATGTCCAGGGCCAGGGCCGGCAGGGAGTGGCCGTAGAGGGCGAGCGCGAACTTGAGGGTGTCCGTGTGGAAGACCTGGATGGTGGAATCCAGCAGCGAGACGGCCAGCAGGCGGCCGTCGGGGGTGAGCCGGACCGCGAGCGCGTCGTCGGCCAGGCGGAGGGTGCGCACGTGGCGGGCGCCCAGGCGCGGGGCGGCGGCCGCGGTGCTGCCAGGCACGCTCACGACCTCCCACTCCCAGAGCTTGAGGTCGTGGTCGGCGGAGGCGGAGACGAAGCCGGACCCGTCGGGGAGCGAGGCGAGGGACCAGACGGGGCCAGCATGCGCGCGGGCGGGCGGCTCCCCCCCTTCCCCGCCCTCCTCCTCCTCCTCCTCCTCGCCGCCGCCGCCGCCGCCGCCGCCCACCCACCGGACGCCGCCGGTGGCCACGTCGACGAGGCACACACCGCCCTCCTTGGTCCCGACCACGACGTGGCGGTCGCCGGGGGCGAAGAGGGCGGCCAGGCCGGTGCCGCCCAGGTCGGCGGTGCGGAGGACTGACCCACCCAGACCGGTCCCCTCCCCTCCCCCCATGCTCCACAGTTTGAGCACGGTCCCGGACGCCGCCGCCAGCAGGCGGGCGTCGGAGGAGAGCGCCACCGCGCGCACGCCCGTGCGGTGGCCGGGAGCCTCAATGGTGGAGACACGGTCCGGGGTGGCCAGCGCAGCGGCAGCGGCACCAGGCTGGAGGTCGCCGCCCTCTCCAGCGCCACCACCGCCACCACTCCCGCCGCCCTCCGCCGGCACGTCCCACTGTTCCAGGACATTGGTGGCCAGTCCCAGGGCTAGGCGCCCCAGGGCTCGGCGGCGGGCGTGGTGATGCCCACCCCCTCCACGCCCCGGGTCGGCGGAGGCGGAGGTGGACGGCGGCGGGCGGGCGGCCAGCGCGCGGACGCGGGCTTTCGGGCGCAGGGCGGGGCGGCCCTCCATCTCGTCCGCCGCGTCCGGGGCAATGAGGGCGGGTGAGATGGTGTCAGCAGTTGCAGCAGCAGCAGCAGTGTCGCCGCCTCTGCCGTCCTTGGCCGCCTTCTCGCGGCGCCGCTTGGCCCGGCGGGCGGCATGCTTGCGCGCGTCGCCGGGCGGCCGCTCGACCCACACCTCGACCGCCCGCCCCGCCGCGGCGCAGGCGAGCAGCGAACCCGCCGCCCCGCGCTCCAGGGCCGTCCAGGCGAGGGCGGTCGCGCGTTCGGGGGCAGACCGGCGCAGCGTGCCGTGCGGGGTGAGGGTGGGCGGGGCGGCGCCGGCCGCGGCGCCAGGGGCGGCGGCCCCGGGCGCGCCCCCACCGGCAGCGGACACGGCCGCGACGCCCGCAGCCGCGGCCGCCGCCGCGAGCCCCTCCGCGTCCTCCACCCGGTACACCACCACCTCCCCGCCCGACCCGGCGACCGCGACCCGGTCGCCCGCCGGGTCGACCGCCAGCGCCCACAGCTCGCCCGACGCGGCGGCGGCGTCGCTGGCGGAGGGGTGGCTGCCACCACCACCAGCGCTCGCGACGGCCAAGGTTTGGACGCACGCCCGGGCGGCCAGGTCCCACACCCGCACGTGGCCGTCTTTGGAGCAGGACGCCAGGCCCCGCCCGTCGCGCAGAAAGGCCAGGCCTGTGACCTGGCCGACGTGGCCGCGCAGGCGGAACAGGCCAGCCTCGGCGGACGCGTCCCAGAGCACAATGTCGGTGTCCGCGCCGCCCGACGCGAGCAGGCCGCCCGCGGGGGGGCCCCAGGCCAGGGCGGTGATGGGGCCGGAGTGGCCGGCCAGGGCGGCATCGCAGGCGCCCGTCCCCCAATCCCACAGGCGGACCCGGCCGTCCGAGTGGCCGGACGCGAGCGGGCCGCGAGGCGGAGTGGAAGGCAAGCCGCCGCCCACGCCGGCCGCCGCCGCCGCATTGCCGTCCTCCACCGTCGCCGGCCCCGCCGCCAGAATCGTCACCTCGCCCGCCACCTCGCCCGTGTTCTCTGAGCGGGCTGGGGTCAGCGTACGCACGCGCGCCCCCGTGCGGGCGTCCCAGAGGGCGACAGACTCGCCCGCGCCGGAGGCGAGGAGGCCGCCGTCGGGGGAGGCATAGGCGAGGCCGGGGCCGGCGCTGATGGCGCCCAGGACGGGCCCCGGCTCGTACCGCAGGTAGGCTTTGACCATGTAGTGTGAGTGACTGGGCACTCTCTCGGGTGCGTTGGTGCAAGGGAGGAGAGGGCACCGCGCGACAAGAGAGGGCGCAGGAAAGAGGAAAGAGATGTGAAGGAGGAGCGAGAACCGTCGCAGCTAGCCACTTTTGTTGGGAGAAGACGGGCGCCCTATCTCCGTCCTCCGTCTCCGCCATGTCACCCACCGCCATGAGAAGGGTGTGCCTCCTCGCCTGTGCCATCATCGCAAGCATTGCCGCCATTGCCACCGCAGCAGCAGCAGCACCAGCCCTGGCCGCAGCGGCGACGGCGGCTTTAAGCAGCGCAGCCGCACCGTCGGCGCTCCCACCCCCACCCCTGCTCCGCCCGCCGCCGCGCGGCGTGACAGGCCTCACATCCACCACTGCCGGCGATGGCTTCTGTGTCCTACGCAGCCTATGGTGAGTGCTGTGAGGAAAGGATGAGGCGCGTCGTGCTCCTTCTTTCTTTCTTTCGCCCCCCCTCCATCGCACGCACTTGCCGCGCGCCCCGACCCGCCCCTCCCCCCCTCCCCCCTTTTTAGGTTCCACGCCGGCTCCTTTTACGCCCTGGCCCCCCCGTCCAGCCTCCCCGACCTGGAAGTCTGCTTGAAAGGCGCCGCTCTCCTCATCTACGCGTTGCCGTCTGCCTCCGACCCGCTCACAGCCGGCGCCCTGGCCAAGCCGGCCTGGGTGGGGGCGCCCACGCGCGTGGTGGCCCCGCCCCTGGGCTACGAGCCGCCGCCCTTGACCCGCCTCGTCCGGGCGGGCCAGTGGGTGACAGCCATGCTAGAGAGCAGCGTGGAGGGTGGAAAGCTGTCACCTGCGAGTGTGCTGCTGATCGCGGGCGCGGACCGGGCGCCGGCCGTGCGGGATGGAGCGGCGGGGGCCGCGGCCCTAACCCTCGGCGGCGGGGCGGCAGACGACGGCGGCGAGGCCACTGCTCTCCCTCCCCTCCACGCCCTCTTCGACGATGACCTGGCAGCCCTCGCAGGCGGTGGGTGGGTGGGCTTTGAGGAGGTGCTCCTCCCGACGGGGGGCGAGGGCGGCGGGCCCGGGGCGAAGCGGATGGTAGAAAGAGCAGGCATGGCATCTAGTTACTGGTGCGCTGCTAAGCTTGGGCAGCCGCCACGACCTCCCCTCCTCCCCCCGTCCATGATCCTCTTCAACCCGCCGACGGGCCGCTTGGGCGACGCGGGCGCCATCGCGTCTGCTCTGGCCTCCGCGGCGGACGCAGCCGGCCTGGCATTCCGGGTCGTGGATGGCGAAGCGGCGATGGGAGTGGGAGGTGGGGGGGGAGGCACCCCCCCGCCCACCCTCCTCTCCTCCCTCGCGGCCTCCCTGGCCACCGCCCGCCTCATCGTCGGCCGCGGCGGGGCGGACCTGGCAGCCGTCGCCGCGGCCGCGCCTGCCGGCTCATCACTACTCGAACTGACGCCCGTCGAAGGCCACCCGGCTGTCGCGGCCGTCGTGGCTGCCAGGGCCGCGGCTGGGCAGGCCAGCTCGCTGTCCTCCCACGCCCTGTGGACCCCGCACCCGCCCGGGGGGCCCGTCGGCGCCCACCTGGCCTGGGCCGACCCAGGGGAGGGCCGCCGCTATGGTGCCTGGGCCCGCCCGGACTGCCGCGTGGGCGCCCTGCACGGGGCCGAGTGCGCGAGTGCGGCTGCGCGCGCGGCGCTGGTGGTGGGCGGGAGGTGTGATGGTGGTGAGGACAGCAGCGCCGCCGCCGCCGCCAGCCTGACGTCCATGGTCGACGCCGCGCTGCGGGGCGTGTACGAGGCGGAGGCGCGGGCGGGGGTGGGCCTGGCATGAAAAAATGAAATCGGCACACCCGTTTTTTTTCGCACGCCCCCCCCTTTAACCCACCCCCTCTCCTCCTCTCCTCCCCGTCTTTCACATTTCACGACCCTTCCTCCCCAAACTCGGCCGTGAACTTCTCCTGGATCTCCAGGTCTTTGGACGACACGGTCGGCCGGGCCTTCAGCAGCGCCTTCTCGAAATCGCGCATGGTGATGACGGGCGTGGCGACCCGGTCGGCGAGGCCCTTGTCCGCGAGCTCGGTGAGCGTCGTGGCGAACGCGCCGGGGTCCCCGGGCGAGCAGGCGGCCAGCTCCTTCTTGCCCGTCACCGCGTCCACCACCTCCCGGAAGTGCGTGGCCTCCTGCGTCTTGCGCACGGGTTCCATGAGCACGTCCTTGACCACCACCGCCACGTCCGACCCCGAAAAGCCGGCCGTCTTGGACGCCAGCACATCATAGTCGGCGGGGACGAGCGTGTTGGGCGTGTCACCCAAATGCACCTTGAACATGTGTGCCCGGGCGGGGGCTTCGGGCAGGGGGATGTAGATGCGCTTGTCAAACCGGCGGCGGATGGCCTGGTCCAGGGTGTACGGCATGTTGGTGGCGCCCAGGACCAGGATGCGGCGCTTGGGGTCGTCCGACCCGCTCCCGACTCCCTGCATTTGGACGAGGAATTCGGTCTTGATGCGGCGGGCCGCCTCCGACTCGTTGTCCCCGCGCGCCGAGCAGAGCGCGTCGATCTCGTCGATGAAGACGATGGCGGGCGAGTTGTCCCGGGCCATGGTGAACAGCTGGTTGACGAGCTTCTCGGATTCGCCCAACCACTTGCTCACCAGGTCGGAGGACGAAATGGAAAAAAAGGTCGAGTCCGCCTCCGTGGCGACCGCCTTGGCCAGGTAGGACTTGCCCGTCCCGGGCGGGCCGTACAGGAGGATGCCCGACCAGGGCTTGCGCTTGCCTGTGAAGAACTGCGGGAACTTGACGGGCAGGATGACGGCCTCCTTCAACGCGTCCTTGGCAGCCTCCAACCCCGCGACGTCATCCCACTTGACGTTGGGCCGCTCCGTCAGGATGGCGCTCGCCAGCTGGCCCTTGAGCTTGGCCGCGTCCTCATCCTTGGCGGCATCGCCACCGCCGCCGCCCCGCGCCTTCTGGGCGCCCGCCGCGCCGTCGCCCGGCGCGGCCTCCGGGGTGGCCCCGTCCAGCACGCCCTTGATGTATTCCGCCCGGGCCAGGTACTCCTTGAACTTGGCCGTGATCGCTTCCTTGGCCTTCGGGTTCTTCTCGTACTTCAGGTGCGTAGAGAAATAGTCGAGGGCGACCTTGTACAGTTCCAGCGCCTTGGCGTAGTTGCCGGCGTTGTCCTCGTCGACGGCCTGCTTGACGTATTCTGAGAGAAAGACAAAAATCGAGAGAGGTTTCATGATGTGTGTGAGAGAGAGAGCGTGGGGGGTGTAAGTCTCTCTGCGGCGCCCTCCTCCTCCCAGTGTTCCCTCCCCACAAGAGGGTGCGCGCGTGTCTCTGCTACGTCTTTCAGGGCGTGCCTGCGCGCGCGTCACTCCGGAATAGGCGGCACGCCGGACTAGAGTGGCAGGGGGGTGTGCGTCCGCGTCCGCGGGGTGGTGCGCCGGCGTTCCTTTTCTTCTCTTCGTCTCCTCGTCCCAACAAAAGACTCACCAATCGCCTTGCCCTTGAAGTCGGAGTACATGGCGGGCAAGGAGATCAAGCTAGCCGAGGGGCGGGCGCGTGCGTCGGCTCTCTCTCAAAGGCGGAAAGAGAGACAGGCGCGGGAGCAGCACGAAAGTTGGGCGCGGCCCGAAGTTGACAGAAAGCGTCTGTGCGTGTACCCGGGCGTTGTGATGGGCCGGGGCGAGACTTGCAGAGAGCGGTGCTCTCTGGATATTCTCTGCTGACGGGCCACACACACACGCGGCGCGGTAGGGAGAGAGTGGAGGCGTTGAATAAATGAATGGCAAGAAAAAAAGAGAAAAAACTCGGCGCCCTCCTATTCGTAGACGGCAGCGGCAGTGCGCCCCGCCGCTCTCAACTCACCCCATTTCCTCTGCCACGCGCGACGCACGGGCCACCCCGTCCACTCCCCCTCCACCGCCGCAGCACCGCCGCAGCACAGGCACGCACAGCCACTGCGCACGCACACGCTCCCCTCGAGCAAACCAACTCACAAAGCCATGAGCGGCATCACCGCGCCCGCCGTCCTCACCCTGGAGACGTTTGTCGAGAGTGAGTCAGGGCAGGAGAGTCCAGGGCACAGCCTGCTGCACGCGTGGGGCGTGGAATGGGGATGAGAGGCGCGAGCGGCATCCGCAATCCACCCGCCGCCGTGCCAAACCTGCTCTCCCGATCTCTCAAACCTCATCATTTTCTCCTCATCCTTTCAGGCGTCTCCTACCTCCCCGCCGAGCTCACCCGCCTCCTGGCCACCATCCGGGATCTGGACGAACGCGCGTCCGCCCTGGCCGACTCCATCCGCATCGACGTGTCGGCCTGCCTGGCGGCCCCGCCGCAGGCGGGGCGGCCGGCGGGCACACCCGAGGACCCGGCCATCAGCGCCCTGCGCTCCAAGATCACGGCCGACCAGCGCCTGCTCGTCCAGTGGGCGGAGGAGAAGGTGTCCCTGGCGACCGTGGCGTACGACCTTCTGGACCGGCATGCCGCGGAACTGGACGTGGAGGCCGCGGCCCTGGCGGCCGAAATGGAGGCGGACGGGAGCATGGCGGCCATCATGGGCGAAGCCGCGGCGGGCGGGCTGGCCGCGTACGACTCTGTCTTCGGGAGTGGGGCGCTGCCACCCGGCTTGCCGGGCGCCACCTCCATGCCGGCGCCCGCGCTGGGCAACCCCCAGCTGTCGGGCTTCCCGCACCAGCAGCACCAGCAGCAACAACAAAACCCTCACTACCACCCGGGCATGGACCCGCACGCCGCCGCCGCGGCGGCCGCCCACCACCAGCAGGCGGCCGCCCAGGCCGCCACGGCCCAGGCCCGGGCGGCCCAGGCCGATGCGCGCGCCAAGTCGGACGCGCGGCGGCGGGAGCGAGAAGCAGCCGCCCAGCGGGCGGCCATGGCGGCCGACGCGGCGCGCGCGGAGGCCGCCGCCCAGGCCGCCCAGGCAGCGGCCATGGCCCAGGCGGCAGCGGCGAGGGACTACGCCGCCGTGGCCGCGGCGGACGCGGAGCGGCGGGCCCGGGCGGCGGCTGGAGCCGCGGGGGCGGGGGCGGGGGTGGGCAAGCCCGCGGCGGGGGGCGGCGGCGGCGCGCGGCGCGCGGCGGGCGTCGGCGTCGGCGCCAAGGCCGAAGACCACCCGGCAGCCTTGCCGCCCGTCGCCTTCCCAGACGCGAGCGGGGCGTTCCCGCCTGGGTCGCTAGGGGCAGCCGCCCCCATCCCGGCCCCCTACGCGCCCGCCGTGCCGCCCGGCATGCGGACCTCCGCGCCTGCACCCCAGGCTGTGGGGCGCCTCCTGACCAACGCCGACATTTCCGTCACCCTCAAAGGCAGGCGGGCCGAATTGTTCTGGCCGGACGACAACCTGTGGTACCTCATCGAGGTCACGGACGTGGATGTGGCGGGCAAGCGGGCGGCCGCGACGTACGTGACGGGCGAGACAGAGGAACTGGATTTGGCGGAGATTGTGCGGGAGGGGCACATGAGCCTGGTCACGCAGGACCTGGCGCTTTGAGGGGGGAATGTGATTCAGGTATGTGTACGTGTGTGTAAATTGATCGGCGTGAGGGCGTGTTTTGTTTTGGATGGAGCGAGAGGGAGAACTAGGCTAGGTCCAGTCGCGGTCATCTCCCCATTCACGAAACCATTTTTGTGCCCTCCTCTCTCTCGCTCTCTCCTTGACCCTGCAAGGGCGCATGCAGGCCTGACGGGCAGAGCACAACCGCGTGTCAGCACACTGGAAGGCAGAGGTCCCGCGCGCGGCGTGACGCGTGCGTTCGCAGAGCGAGTCACAGAAAACTGCCGTCGTCGGGCGCTCGACCCACTCGCCCTTCCCCTCTCCACCTCATGCCCTCCGCCTTTGTCACCTCCGTGTACCGCCTGGCCGGCTTAGAGCGCCCTGACCGGTGGGTCGAGCCCTCCCACGCCGACTGGGCGGCCGGGTTGGAGGCCGGGCGGGTCAGCAGCGTGTCGGGCGATGGCGGAGCAGCCCGCCTGGGCGCGACCGAGCTGGAAACGGCCAGCGCGGCGGCGGCGGCCGCCTCCGACCCGCCCGAGCGGGTGCGCGGGCGGGCGTCCCCAGCCCGCATCAAGCTGCGGGTCGAGAATGAGCGGACCCTCGAAATCAAGATCGTCTACCGTTTGGGCGGGCCTGAGAAGGGCAGTGGAGGCGGGCGGGGCGGCAGCCTGCTGCGGCGAGGCGGCGGCCCCTCCCCACCACCGCGTGCCAACACGTACCGAGTGGACGTTTACCTTTTTTGCCCGTCCGAGCTTGAACCAGCCGACCCGACCTCCTCCTTCTATGCCAACCTGTTTGTGGTGATCCGTCTGCATACACCGCACGTCGACCTGGCCGACCTGGGCGCGGCGGGGGCGGCGCTGGGGAAGGCGCCGTCCGCCCTCACCGCAGGCACCAGCCACGGCGGGAGCACCAGCCTGGCGGTGGCCACCTCGCTCCTATTCGCCCTGGCCCGGTCGTTCGGGGACATGCACGCCTCCTCGTCCGCCGCGTCGGCCGCCCGGGACCGGGCCGCGTCCTTGGGCTGGGCCGACCCGCGGCGACGCACCGCCCGGAAGGCCTGCCTCGCTGCGGACGCCGCCCGGGCCGCCCGCGCGGACGATGCGGTCCAACTGATGCGGTTGCTGGCCTGCATTTTCCGAGCGGCCGTGCGGCGGGCGACGGGAGCCGCCGCGGACGCGGCCCTGGCGGTGGTGGAGGGCCGGGGCGGGGGCGACCCGGCCGCGGCCAAGGCGGCTGCGCGTGCGGGCATCGACCTGGTGGAGCAGGCGTGCGGGGCTCTGGAAGCGCTGGCCACCGCGTGCGACCCGTGCCGGGCGGACGTGACGGGCGCGATCCCGGCCTTTGTCCGGGAGGCGGCGGGCCTGGTAGAGGAACACACAATTCTTGAGGCGGAGCGGGCCTTGCTGAAACTGTTGGTCGACCTGGAGGGCAGGCCCCTGCTGCCTCCACCCACGGCCGCCGGCCCAGGCGGCCCCGACGCGAGCCAGCTCGTCATGCGCGTCCCTGGCGGTGGCGCGGTCGGTGGGTCCATTCTGCCGCTACCCCCTCCACCCCACCCCACGCCCGCGGGCTGGGCCGGACGGTTCCCGCACCTCGACGCGGTGCGGGAGTCGGCGGCGGCTGCCAGGCGGCGCTCGTCTGGTGGCGGTGTCACGGGCGCCGCGTCCCGGGGCTGGACAGCCCGCAGCGGCATGGAGGGCGATGACAGCCGGACGACCGCGCACAGTGGGGCGACCACGCCCCTGGGGAGTTCGCCGCCACCCGGCCCCATTCCGCTTCCGCCGCAACCACCGGTGGACGTGGAAGCATACGGCGGCGAGCTGCGCCAGCGCCGGGCGACCACGACCGCCGCCACCACCGTCCGCATGGGCTCCCTCTCCCCGCCCACGGTCCGACCGGCCGCGCCGTCCTTCGGGTCCCTGGGCCGCCGCCCCAGCCTGGAGATGGTGGTGGTGCCGCCGACGGCGCTCGGGGCAGCGCGACCTGCGATGCAACCCTCCACGCCTGGGCCCGTGCCTCCCACCACCCCCGCCGTGGCAGAGGACCTGGAGGCCGCCCGGGCTCTCCTGCGCGAGGCTGTCGCGGGGCTGGAAGCCGCCCGCCTGCGGCGCGGGTTCACGGAATCCATCATGCGGGACGGCCCGCCCGAGGTCAACGAGTCGTACACAAACCGGCGGCAGGCGCTGAAAAAGCATGCCCGGGCCGCCATCTCGCTGACGCCGCGCACCAAGCCGCCACCCACCTGGTTGCAAGATGCTGTGGGGATGGCGGTGGCGGCGGTTGCCATGGCGTTTGCGACGTCCACGGTCTGGCTGGCACAGAGGTGAGAAAGAGGCGGGGCGGTGGCTGTGGCTGTCGCCACTCCCGGCCGCGTGCGCGACACGGGCGGGGGAGGTTTTTTGTCCAACCCTAGACCTTTCTCCACCTGGAATGAGCTGCGCTCTTTCCCGGGCGGACAGGCCGCCCTCCTCCATCTCGGCCGCCAGGTCGGCCTCCTCCTTTCCCTCTCATCATCAGCATCTCTCTCTCACACACACACACACGCGCTCTCCCAGGTACGCCGGCGAACAGTACGGCGCCCTGTACATCATGATCCTGGTGTTCGGCTACGTGATCAAGGACCGGCTGAAGGAGCTGGGAAAGCGGTACTTGCAGCCCGCGGCCTCCTGGTTTGGCGTGGTCTTCCCCGACCGGATCGTGAATGCGGAGGACGGGCGGGGAGAGACGGCCGCCACGGTGGCGGAGCGGGTGCGCTTGCTGGACCCGGAAGTGCTCAACCCGCGCGTGCGGGCCCTGCGCAACTATGGGGCCGCCCTAGGCGCGCACGCCCGGGCGGCCGCCCAGCCGGAACGGGTGCTGGCCTACTCAAAGGAGACGCGGGTGTCCTGGTCGCGGGTCGACGCCCGCCTGCAGGGCGTGGGCGCCCTGTCCGACATCATGCGCTTCGACCTGGCCCCGCTCACCCGGCGCATGCAGGCCCCCACGGAACCCCACATCCGCCTCAGCCGCGCCGCGGGGGCGGACTGCGCCCCCGAAGCCGTCCCCTGCGCCCGGGTGTACCACGTGAACGTCGTCCTGCGCGTGCGGGCGGCGGCGCCCGCTGCTGTGGGCGAGGCAGGGGCGCCCTCCTCCACGCCGGCGCCCATGGTCATGCTGCTGGAGCGGGCGCGGGTGGTCATGAACCGTGACGGCATTCTCCGGCTCGAGGCCGCCGCGGGCAGCCTGCTCCGGGAGCGGGAGCGCGGGACCGCGTCCCGAGGCGCGGAGAAAGTTGAGGGGGGTGCGGGCGCGCCTGGCGGTGAGAATGGTGGTGAAATCCACGGGCACGGGCATGGCATGCTGACGGCCGGCGTCGCCCGCACGCGGCGGGCGGTGGGGTGGGTGCTGGGGCGTCGGTGAAGTAGGGCGACACCGTGCCGTGCTGCCGGAGTATGGCGGCCAGATGCTGGGGCGTGGATGAGGTCGGGGGTGCAACACGCTCTCCCTTCCCACACACATTCATCTTCTTGTCCCGCAAACCCGCCTCCAAACCCCTCTCCTTGCACCTCCCTGCTCACGTCAGCAAGACTGCCACACGCCTTTTCTCCCCGCTCTGGAGGTCAAAGTCATCGCGGGCGGCCTCTGTTCCCGCGGTTTTGCTTTGATTTTGAGGCAAACAACGACTCAGCTCTCTCCGACGCGTCGGGTTTTTCTGGCTCTTGCTTCGACACAGCCCACCGCCTCTACCACCCCTCGCTTGTGCCCGCCACGTCCGCAAGCACGTCCCCAAACATCGCAGAGTTCCTGTAGACGGGGTTGGCCGCACTGAAACTGCTGCCACCCCCTCAAAAAACGAAAGCCCTCGGAAGCCTGCACTCCCGCTCGCGCGCTCTCCTCTTTTCCTCCAACCTGCTGAAACATTCTCCGCCATAAATTTAATGGGCCGCATCTTCAAGCAGTACCTGGACGAGGTGTCCACCAAGATCTACGGGTGCGCCTCCTGCCGGTCCCACGTCGCGGACGCGGACGCCATCGTCTCCAAGGCCTTCCAAGGCAGGCACGGCCGGGCCTACCTGGTGGATGCGGTCGTCAACGTGAGTGAAGGGCCCCGCGAGGAGCGCCTCCTCATCACTGGCTTGCACACCGTCGCCGACATTGCCTGCACGGGCTGCGCGGCCGTCCTGGGCTGGAAATATGTTCAGGCATTCGAGGAGGCGCAGCGGTACAAGGAAGGGCGGTTCATCATTGAGAAGGCTCGGGTGGTGAAAGAAGGGGTTGGGTGGTGAGGTGGTTTTGATGGTGGGAAGGGATGGGAGGGAAGGATGGGAATGGAGAGCGTTTTACTTTTGCCTTTTGCGTGTGCGTGTTATGAATCCTCGTTCTCCTTACACGCACACGCGCACGGCGGCGCCATCCGTTCAATCCTCCTGGCTAGCGGCGTCATTGAACAGGCCAGTGTTTTCGAGGAGGCCCGCCAGGAAACCGCCAGGCTTCTCCTCCTCCTCCTCCTCCTTCTCGGCACGCCTGCTGCTGGCCGCCCGGGACTGCCTGGACGCAGCCCGGGAGGGAGGGGGTGACGGGGCCCGGGACTTGGCACGCGGGGGTGGAGAGGGCGGCGCTTTTGCGCGCGGCGCAGGCGCGGCGGTGGCCCGGCGGCCTGGACCAGAAGCAGCCGCGGGCGCCGCCTTGCCCTCCTTCTTCGCAAATAGGCCGCCAAAGGGGAGGGCCTTGGGCGCCGGTGCGTCCTCGACCGGCCCCCGCCGGCGCGGGGGTGGTGGCGGGGCGCCGGCTTTCGGGGCGGGCGGCCGCGTGCGGGGCTTGGGCGTGGGTGGTGGCGGGCGTGCTTTCGGCGGGGGCGGCGGCGGGCGTGCCTTCGGGGCCAGCGCCGCGGCCTCCACCTTGCGCGTGCCGCCACCAGCACTATTTCCACCAAACAGGCGGGCCAGCGGGTTGGCAGGCGCCTCGTCCTCCTCTTCCTCCTCTTCCTCCTCGACCTCCTTGCGCCCACCACCAAAGAAGCGGGCGAGCGGGTTGACGCCCCCCTCCTCCTCCTCCTCCTCGTCGTCCTCCTCCTCCCCCTCCTCAGCCGCCGGTCGGGACAGGAAGCCGGCTAGGGCGGCGGGCAGGGCAGGTGGGGTGAAGGATGGTAGGCGGGCTGGCGCTGAATCCCGCTTCACCTCGCACCCTCCCAGCGCGGCCGCGACGGCAGCGAGCGTGCCCTTTGCCGCCCCACCACCCGTCGCCCACGCCTCATAGCTCGCCCCGCGCCGCCCTTTCACCAGGAAAGCCGCAATCACGTCTGCCACCTGGCGGGGCGAGATGGGAGGGGCGGGGTCCGGGGCGGAGGCCGCCGGCCCGACCGCCGCGGGCACACTGTTGTACGGGCCGCCCGCGCCATTGTCCAGGCCGCCCGGCAGGGCGAGCGTGAGGGTGGGGACGGCCACCCCGCAGGCGGCTGCGAGGGCTCCGGGGCGGCCGTCAGTGGTCGGCCCCACCGTCAGGATGACGACCCGGGCCGCGCCGGCCGCGCCAGCCGCGGCGACGGCGGCCGCGGCGGGGCCGGACGAGCGGCCGCGGCCTCCTTCACTCCCGCCCTCGACCACCACCACGGTCGAGCCTGCCACGACCGCGTCAGCAGCGTCGCTGGCCTCCGACAGGGTCAGGCGGGAGGCTTCCTCGCGCTTCAAGACTTCGGCTTTGCGCAGGAAGGCGATGTCAGCCTCGGCGACGTCGGCGTCGGCGACGGCTGAAAGGAGGTGATGAGAAAAAGGTGAGGGTCGGATGGACGCTCCGCGACGGGACTCGAGCGCGGGCGATTGGCTA
>Ga0315287_10002482_pt1 | contig 17497 bp, 13 predicted proteins | sample YL17G11_0_MG_FD_205037 | JGI IMG/M metagenome (GOLD analysis project Ga0315287, IMG submission 205037) | Sediment microbial communities from Yellowstone Lake, YNP, Wyoming, USA - YL17G11_0 | ecosystem: Environmental > Aquatic > Freshwater > Lake > Sediment | place: USA: Wyoming | collected...
GGAATGATGGAGAGGGGGTGTACGTGCGCCGGCGACACGACACGTCTCCTTTGTGCAACCAACGACCAAGTGCGCCAGGCTGCTGCAGGCCCAATGAAAAAAAAAAAAAAAAAAAAAAACCTTTTCGTCCTGTTCATTCATCTACCCTTCAACACGCCCTCCACCACCGCCTCCAGCCCGACCACCCGCTCCCTGACCCTTCGCACCCCTTCCGCCAGGGTGTCCACCCCTCGGGACGCCCGGGCCAGGCGGGCCCCCGCGGCGGCGAGCGCCCGGTCGGCGGCGAGCGCACGGGCGGCCGCGTCCTCGACGCCGTCGGCCGCGGCATCCCAGCCGCCCGCGTGGTCCGCGGTGGCCGCCGCCGCGGCCGCGACGGCCTCGGCCAGGGAGGCTGAGGCGGCGCGCCAGGCGGCGCGCAGGGCGGTGGCGTCGGCGGTCAGGGCGGACACGAGGGACGCGGCCGCGCCAGGGGAGGCGTGGGGAGGCGGCGGGAGGTCGTCGGGGGGCGGGCGGTGGTCGGGCGCATCGCTTGGCGCGCGGCCGCCTCCTGTCTCGCTCACCGCCGGCCGGGGTGCGGCCACCTCGTCCATGGCGTCAGTCGGGGTCGACGACGGAGAGGCTTGGCGTGGAGTCGGACGTACGAGGGGAGTTGGGCGGGGGGCGTGGGCGGCGCGCCCGCACCGTGAGAAAGAGTAAAGAGGCCAATGAATGATGATGCTACAAAAATGAAAGCGCTGGGGGAAACCCCTCCCGCGCCGGCCTCACCCGTCAATCATAGTAATAGCACCGCCGCCCCCCCCCGCTGGCCGGCACGTCGCACCAGCCCGCCCTCAGCACGCCCGCCGGCGCTGCTGGCCCGCCCGCCCCCGCCCCACACAGCCTCAGGGCGGCACACCCCAGCCCGGCCGGGTCGCCCCCCGCAGTCGCGACCGCCCGGGCGGCCACGCGCAGTAGGGCGGGCGCGCCCAGGGCGGCAGCCTCGTCGCTGACCTCGCCCGCGCTCGCCCCCGCCATGGCGGCCACCCGGGCCTCCAGGGTCAGGTCGGGCGGGGCAAAGTCGTGGAGGGCGGGGGCCTTGGCTGCGAGCAACGCCGCGCCGCCGCCGCCGCCGCCGCTGCCGCCTGGTAGCGGCGACCCCAGCCGGCACGAGCGAGCCTGCGTACCGCCCTCTGCCGCGCCCTCCGCCTCGGCGTGGTGCGCTCTCCAGGCGGCCTCCGCCCGGCTGACGGCGACCGCGTCGACGGCGGTGTCCAGGGAGACGGGCGCGTCGGGGCGCAGGGGGGCGGGGGCGGCGGCCACCGCGGGCGGGGTGTTGCCGCTACCCGAGCGGGGCGTGGTGGAGCCGCCGCCTGCGACCAGGGCGGCCGAGACGGACCACTCCCCGCAGAGGGGCGCGCCCCCCGACCCGGGACGGGAGCCGCTGCTGCCGCCGCTCCCGCCGTCCGCGTCGGTCAGGAAGCCCCACACCGCGCCCACCGCCCGCCGCAGGCCGTCAATGACGGCAGAGGGGGTGATGGCGGGGTGGGAGGAGGGGGCGGCGCCGCCGCCGCCGCCCGCGCGGCGGCGGGGCGGGGGGGGCGCGAGGTGGCGCCCGCCCGCCGCGGACCACTCGCCCAGGGCGGCCGCCGCGGGGCCGCAGCCGACGTGGGCGGTAGTGATGAAGAGCCGGGCCGGGGTGGAGGGGTGGGTGGCAGCCGCGGCGGCGGCGGCCAGGGCGGCGGGCGTGGAGGCGGCGCCGGGCGTGCTGTGTGTGCATTTTGGGGGGGAGGGAGGAGGGGTGAAAAGGTGAGGGGGAAGGGCTCGAGGGAGGGAGGGGTCGCCGCATGCGTGGAAGAGAGAGGCCCCGCCCCCGGCTCCGCCTGTCCACCAAACGCACCGGAACACGGTCGCCCGCACGCCCGCCTTGCTGACCAGGCTGTCCACCTCGCCTTTTCCACACGCCGAGCAGGCAAGGATGAACACATGCGCCGGGGCAGCGTCCGGCACGGCCGACGCGCCGAGCGCTGCCGCAGACGTCGTCGCGCCCGCCCCGCCCCGCCCCGCCTCCACGACGCCCGCGGCGGCCAGGACCCTCCCCAATGCCGCCAGCGCCGGGTCGCGCTTCCTGGCGCCCGCGCCCGACCGGCGCACGTAATACCGGGGCTGGGTGGCGTCCGCAGCGACGGCGCCTGAGAAGGCGCCCGGTGGAGCGGGGGGCGTGCCAGCCCGGCGGCGGGTGGGGGTGGCAGGGAGGGAGGCAGTGGGCGTGCTGCCCCGGCCTGATTTCAGGGCTGATTTTAGGGGGCGCACGTCGACATTGTCGCAGACCTGGATGTGGATTCGAGTGCGCGGGGGGCCGCGTGGTGTGAGGGGGGGAGAGAGAGAGCGGGGCAAAAAAGACGGTCCCGTGCCGGCCGCCGGCCCGACGACGCTCAGCGGGCAAAAGAGCTGCTCTGCACGCCCACAGGCAGCCCGCGCCCCCTTCCCCCGCCGCCTCCGCCATACCCCGAGGGTGGCATTTCCAGGGCTAAAACTCACCGACGAAGCACTGTCCTTGGTGATCGGTTCCATGCAAAAATGGGGAGGGGTCCACCCTTGCAATTTGTTCTCTGCAATAAAAAGGTGCTCGACTGATGAGTCGCCCTCTTCTTACCTCTCCCCCCCTTTTTTTCATTTTTTCATCCCGCCCGCCCCCACCGCCCCCGCCACGCACACCCCGACCAGGCGCCGCCGGGCCACCTCCACCCCCGCCCTCAGCTCCGCCGTCGCACATTCCCGGTCCGCTGCCGCTGCGGCACGCGCCGCCCGGGCCTCCGCCACCGTGCGCTCCCCTGCGGCCGCCTCACACGCGGCGGCCGCCTCCTCCCGCTCCCGCGCCGCGCCCGCGCCGGCCGCCCGCGCCCGCGCCGCCGGCAGGGCGACCCGCTCCAAGCGATCCACGTCTCCCTGCAGCGCCGCCACAGACACGGCCAGGGCGGCCGTCTCTGTCAAGTGGCGGGCGGCCGCCTGTGCGTCGGCCGCCTCCAGCGCGGCCGCCGCAGCCGCCGCCCCGGCGGCCGCGGCGTCGGCCGCCCGGGCGGACCGGGCGTTGGCGGCACGCACACCCGCAGCAGCGTCCTAACAATGTGGAGAAGAGTGTGTGTGCGTGCGCGCGATAAAGGGAGGCCCGCACCCGTGATGCTGCCCCCCCCCAAAAACCACCACGGACCCCTCCATTTTTTTTCTCTCTCTCTCTCGCTTCTCTCTCTCACCCGCGCCGCCTGGGCCCGGCCCTCGCGAAGTGCCGCCTCCGCCCTCCCCGCGGCGGCCTCCGCAACCGCCATGGCTCCACCGCGAGTAGTGACAATGGCGGTGCGGGCGGCGGCGGCGGTGGCGAGGAGGGCCTGTGCGGGTGGGAAAAGGAGAGGGGAGGAGGGGAGGAAGACAACAAAAAATGAAGCCATGGAGAAGAGAAAAACCAGCCCCCAACCCCAAGCAGCGCGCACGCCCCTCTCTCCCCCCTCCTCACCTCCAGCTCCCGCCCTAAGAATTGGCACACCAGGGCGTCTGCCTGCGCATCTGCCTCTCGGGCCCACCGGGCGAGGCGGGCCTTGGTGGACGCGGCGGCGGCGGACGCGGCGGCGGCGACTGACTCAGCGTCCGCGGCGGTGGCAGCTGCCGCGCGGGCGCGCCGGGCGGCGGCCGCGCCCGCCGTCGCCGCCGCCCCTGCCTCCCGGGCTTCGGTGATGGCCAGCTCGGCGCTGGCTGTCGCTTCCGCCAGGGCGCCGGCGTCCAGGGAGCAGAGGGCGGCGAGGGCGGCAGCCCGTTCCGCGGCGAAGAGGGAGAGGAGGGCAGTGAGAGTTGGGGGCGGGGTCGGTAGCTTCAGCGGGCTCGGGCGCGGAGCAGCAGTAGCAGCAGCAGCAGCAGCAGTAGCAGCAGCAGCAATAGCAGCAGCACCGCGGATCAGGGTGGTGGGGGTGGTTGCGGGCGCGGGGGGCGGTGGCGGTGCCTGGCGTGTGAGCGGAGAGAGGGAGGGGAAGGGGAAGGGTCTCGTGTCATGGAGGTTTTGGGGCGTGCGATCGCGCGCCTGGAGAGTGCGGGGGGCAGTTCGATGCGGCGCGGCGTCCTCTTTGCTATCTTGGGGCGTGTGCGTATGCGTGGGACGTACCGACATTGAGAGAAGGTCTCTGTCGGGGCACGGCCGGGAGAGAGCAGGCAGGGGAGGGAGGGAGGGAGAGCGGGGGGGTTGCTGCACTCTGTAGACTCCGTTCCACTCCCAAAAACGACAAGGTGAGCCTTCCCCTTTGCGCCTCCCCCCGCGCGCGTGCACCCCGTCCCCTCCTGCCCACCCGTCTTGTCCCGCCAACCAGCCCAGCGTCGTTCCGTGCTGGACACAGGGCTGGATTGACCGGGCTGGTTGTGGGGCGGTGGGGCTGGGCCGGGCGAGGGAGGTAGACGAGAGAGTGAGAGAGATCGGCGAGCCTTGTCCCGGGCCGCCGCGCCAGGGCCCGACCAAACGGCCTGGTCGCCCTCGTCGCGCCGGGAAGCGGGGCGGCGGAGACCTCGCCCTGACACCCTCTGTCTTCTGGGGACGTCGGAGGACGGCGGGCGTGCCCACTGCGTCGCCCCCTTCCTGCCGGCGCCGGCGCGCGCTGCTGCCGGCGGCGGCCGACTGAGGGCGTTCGGCCCGCCCTGCCCGGTGCCCTGGCCCGGCCCGGCCCGGCCCGGCCCGGCCGCTGACCTCGCCAGGGTCGATTGTACAAGTGGCCTCTGGCTTCGAATCCGCGCCCTGGTTGTTGGCCCCTGTCCCCCTAGAGCGGGTGCCGTCGCTCCCCAACCCCCACAGCCGTCTCTCACTGTCCATCGCCACCCCCCCCTCTCTCTCAGGCGCCTCCGCCTCCCTCGACGCCTCGCACACCACACCCTTTAACAACCATCCAATGGCGACCGCCTTCAAGCCGGGCGGCGTCCGGGACGTGCCGCACGGCGAGTTCATCGCCGCGTACGCCAAGCACCTGAAGGGGAACGACCGGGTGCGTCTCTTTTTTATTTATTTTTTGCGCAGAGGGGATCGGCGGCCACAGGCGGAGCGATGGAAAGCCGGGGGGAGACAGGCGCCCGGCAGGGCGCGCGCCTGCGTCACATAGCCAATCGCCTGCCCCACACACTGCGCTGGGTTGGGAGGGGTGCCGGCGAGCGGGCGGGGCGCAATCACAGGGCGGGCCAGAAACTTTCTCAATCACACGAACCTTTTTCGGACGAGCCCCCCGCGCCTCACGCCCCTTCCTTCAACCTCTACCCTCGACAGATCCAACTCCCCTCCTGGGTCGACCTCGTCAAGACCGGCCCCCTCCGCGAGCTGGCCCCCTACGACTCCGACTGGTACTACGTGCGCGCGGCCGCCATCGCCCGCAAGGTCTACATGCGTCAGGCCCTGGGCGTGGGCGCCCTGCGCCGCCAGTTTGGCGGCCGCAACGAGCGCCGGGGGACGGTGCCCGAACACTTTGCCCGCGCGTCGGGGGGTGTCATCCGCCACGTCCTCATCCAGTTGGAGGCCATCGGCATCGTGGAGAAGGCGCCCGGCGTCAAGGGCGGGCGCCGCATCACGGCCCAGGGCCAGCGCGACCTGGACCTGATCGCCGGGCGGTGCGAGCGGACGGTCGAGCCCCTGGGCGGGGCGGCCCCGGCGGCCGTGGCGGCCGGCCCGGACGCGGCGGCCGAGGCCGAGGCCGAGTGAAGGGAGGCCCAGGGTGGGTGGAACCCTGATTCTGCGGGCGGTTGGTGAAGCTACTGTTGTCGGGTTGCGGGGTGGGGGGGCGCGCGCAGTGCGTTGTCCCTGGTTGCCCCGTCCTCTGTGTGTGGGGGGTGAGAGAGAGAGAGAGAGAGAGAGAGATTGGGGGGGGTGTCTTGTGAAAGAACACGGGTGAACAAACAACAAGCCGGAACACACAACACACGCACAAGCATTCTTTTACATACACGCACGGCGCGCACACGGGGTGCTTGGAGGGCGTGGAGAAGTATGTCGGCGGCATGAGGGTGAAAAAAGAAATAAAATGGGGGTGGAGAATGAAGGAAGAGGGTGGGCTGGGGGGGTGGTGGCATTAAGGGGCAACACACGACCCCGTACCGCCCGCCATAACTCTCCTTCCTTACTTCATGGAAGGTGGGACGCCAGCCGTGGGAAGCGCACAGCGGGTGGTGCGTGTGCGCTGTCCCATTCGATAGTGTTAAGATGTACAAGAAAGATAAGGTAGGATGGATGGATGGATGCGATGGGCATGATGAATTATGAGAGATGGTGTAGGTCAGAGCGGCAGCGCAATCCGCTCTCGCTCGTCCGACCCGCCTCGTACTACTGCCCCCGCCCTCACGCCAAAAAAAAAAGGGCAGAGAGAGGGGAAAGGGAGGGAGAGTTAAAACGAAGGGCCCCTCTCACTCAGCAAAATCAATCCTTCCGCTTCACATGCCGCCAGCCGTCATGTTCATCTTCTTGGCGTCCCACTTGGCCTTCGCGTCCGCGATGTTGGCCGTGGAGGGGACGAGGACGGCGTCCACCACGTGGACGACGGCCGCGCCGGCCGGCACGTCCGCTTTGATGACGTTGGCGGAGGACTCGGTGCCCTTGATGACGACGCCCTTGGACAGGTCGACGGTCAGCGGGGCGCCGCCGAGCTTGGTGGGCACGCTCTGGCCGTTCTTCAGGTCGGTCGACTTGGCGGCGACGCCGGACACGATGTGGTACTTCAGGATGGACTTCAGGTTGGGCGAGTCCAGCAGCTGCTGGGCGGTGAGGCCGTTCTTGGTCAGGTAGGCGGCAAACGCGTCGTCGGTCGGCGCAAACACGGTCGCGACGACGGAGGAGTTGGACAGCGACTCCACCATGCCGGCCTTGGTGAGGGCGGCGACCAGGGTGGAGAGGGTGGGGGTGGCGGCCGCGACGGACGCGATGGAGGAGGTCGCTGTGGGAGAGGTGGAGAGGGTGGGGGAAGACGGGGGTGGGTGAGGAAACGTGGGAGGGCAGCAGGGGGTTCGAGGTAGAGAGCGAGCCACGACGCGGGGCCCCCCCGCGGCTGCCCGCGCCTTCCAACCCTCCGACACGTGCTCTCGGCACATCGCGCGCGCGCGCCCAGGCGGGACGACTTCGACCCGCGCCCGCAGTCGCCATCGTCAAAGTCGCTAGCCTAAGGTGCTGGAGACGCGACGCTCGGGCCGGCGGCGCTGCCGCCTCCACGCGCTGGCCGGTTAATTTTGGCTAGCGTTGGTGGAGCGACACTCGCGCAGATGCAGGGAAGAAAAAGCTTCCACGCCTAGCCCCACCATCCTCCCGCCCCGCCCGCTCGACCAAGGCCTCCACGGAGGCCATCGACATGCCCAACTATCACGATGGTGGCAAGAAAACAGGCACCGGGTGGCGGTGGCCGGCGTGGGCGGCGTCCTTCTTGGAATGGTTCTGGAAATATTTGATTCTCCCATCAAAACTCAAATCACGCCCCACAACCCACCTTGCGCGGCCGCCCCGACCAGCAGGGTGATAGCCAAGAGAACGAAAGACGCGAAACGCATGGTTGAGGAGGTGGGCGGTGGGAGGGAGAGGCGTGGGTGGGGGGGAGGATAGGAGAGGATTGAGATGTGAGGACTACGAGTGTGCTGGCAGCGTGTCTCTTCTCGGTAAGTTACACGAAAATACGTGGCTCTGCCGTGTGTCGCACAGGATACACGATACAGGATACAGGAGAGGGCGTGGGCAGGCGAGGAGTTGACACAGACTTTGCATGGGCGGCCTCAGCACCCCCTCCCCGTCTCGAGAATGCAGAAGGGGGCGGCCCCACAGCAGCCCTTGCCTGCCCTTGCCGCCTCGCCTCGGGGGTACCCCCGACTCTCGACCTCTCGCCCTCGCACTGGGCTGGGTTGGCTGCTGCTGCAGCTCTCCTCTCCCTCCCTCTCTGAAAAACACAACACGCTTCCCTCACATCACCCCCGACGGCACGAAGGCGCCGTTGATCACAGCGACCTCGCCGCCCGACTTGGTGCGCAAGGTGCCGACCACCTCCGCACCTTGGCTGCCGCCGCCCCCCTCTGAGGACCCAAACTCGATGCGAGGGGCCATGGCCGCCGACTTGACGTACACGACCACGTCCGACCCGCCCGCCGTCTTCAGGGTGTGCACACCCACGGGGAGGGAAGACAGACGGACGCCGGGGATGGTGTGCAGTTGCACCAGGCGGCGGGCGAGGGCCGGCGGGGTGGTGGCAACGACGTCGGCTGCCCGGCCCGCCGCCGCCGCCGGCGCCCGCCCGGCCGCCGAGTGCTTCGCCAGCAGGGCGCCCAGGGCCGCGTCCGTGGGGGCCAGGAGCGTGAGCTCGCCGCCGCTTTTCAGGGCGTCGCCCGCGGAGCCTGCCTTGTCGACGATGCCGCGGGCGACGCCCAGCGAGCCGTCGCCCGCCAGGGCGGCGTACGGGGTGTCTGCCTCGGGCGCCATCAGGCGGCGCCGGCGGGAGGCAGGGAGGGCGGGCGCCGCCCCGGGCGCGGGGGCGGGAGCCAGGGAGGAGGCAAGGGGCTGCTGGGGCTGCTGCGGGGCGGGCGTGGCCGGGGTGGCGCCGGCGTCGGCGCCGGTGGGCGCGGCAGGCATGCCGCGGCCGCCCACCCCCACCACCCCCGTCCCCGGCCCGTGGCAGCGGACACAGCCGGCGGGGTGGAGGTGGGGTACAGTCCCGGGCGGGCAGGGGTTGACCAGCAGCGGGGTGGCGGGGTAGAGGAAGGCGGGTTGGGCTGGAGAGAGAGAGATGTGATGATGTGGGGACGGCGGGTGTGAAGTGGGGGGGAGACAGGGATTGTGACGAGGAGGTAGGAAGCGAAACCTTGTGTGTGTGCAGGGCGGCGCGCAGAGAGACGCGCCCCGTCGGCGCCTGTCACGACCCCACTCTCACCAACCACTCTCACCAGCCACAGCGGAAATCAGGGCGAGGCGGGCCAAGATGAGGACGGGGAGTGAGATGGGCATGGCGGGTTTGTGGTGCAGGTGGGCGGTGGCGGAGAAAAGGGAAAGCGCGTGCACGTGAAAATGGAGACGTGGCGCGCGCGCTGGACCCGGGCGATTTCTTCTACCCCCTCTCCTCCGTTCGTCCCCAGTTTTTTTTTTTTCTCAAAAGCAAAAGCGAGGCAAAGTCTACACACAAGGAAGAGAGCGGGGCCAAACTCTCAAAGGGAAGCGGGCAGGAGGAGGGCAAAGGCGCGTGGGGGCAGCAGCAGAGGCCCCCCCCCCCACACACACCCCTCCCCCCAACCTCTCGCTCTCAACCCTCCTCACCATCAATTCTCCCCCTCTTCATCGCTCTCTCTCTCTCCCGCTCGGTCGGGCCCGCGTGCCGAACGACTCCGCGCCAGGAGTGACGCCCGAACCATCCCCTGCCCCTTCTCCCCCCCCCCCCCTCCCGATCTTCAAGCGCCCTGCGCGTTGTCAAACGCGGCCGCGGGCGGCAGCAGCACGCGGTCGATGGCAATGATGTGGCCCTCCCCGTTCGCCGTGCGCACGCCGCGCTCCGCGACGGAGGTGGCATCGCCCGGGACCCCGCCAGCCACGGACAGGCGGACGGGGCCCGCGGACTCCACCTTGACCCCGGCCTGGCCCCTGGTGGCGTACGTCTCCCCGACCTTGAGCCCGTCCAGCGGCACGGAGTCCACGACCACGTGCTGCAGCAGGATGGCCTTCAGGACGTCCGGCTTGTCGGCCAGCAGGTCCGCGGGCTTCTTGCAGGCGTGGGCCGCAAAGGCGGTGATGGCGGCGTCGGAGGGGGCGAGGAGGGTCGCCTTGAGGCCCGGGTCGGAGAGCGTGCCGGCCAGCCCGGCCTTGTCGACCAAGGCCGCCAGGAACGTGAACTCTGGCGCGCCCTTCGACGCGTCCGCCTGCGCCTTCAGGATGTTGTAAATGGAGTCCCCCGCGGCCGCCCCGGTGTGCGGCCCGATCTCGGCCAGCTTGTGCGGGGACGGTCCGGGCGAGGACGCGTGAAAGGGTGCGGCCGGGCGCGCGGCGGTCGTTGCGGGCGCGGGGGCAGACGCGGCCGCGTCGTAGGCGGCCGCGGCGGGGGAGGCCGCGAGGTTGGGGCGTTCACGCAGCTGTTGGGCTGCGTGGGTGGGCGTGTGTGGGGTGGGTGGGTGCGGGTGGGTGAATGAGAGAGAGCAGAGGGGCGTGAGAGGAAAAAAATGGACGATGATGGGAAAAAGGGGGTGGGTGCAGTAGTAGTGTAGTTGTCACCCGTTGGGTTTTCCCCACCCTGACCCGTCCACCCTCCTGCGCCCCTTCCCACCCCACTCCGCCCCGCTGGCACCCCCACCCAGGGCACCCCCACCTGAGGTGCAGCCAAAGACCAGGGCGACCAGGGCGAGGAGGAGGGCGGTGGTTTTCATCGTGAGAGGGGGGCAAAAGAAAACTGTGCAGGCGAGGAGCGCGGGGGATTTAGAGAATGAGTGAGAAACAACACAAACACAACCTTTGGCCCTTTGGCTCTCTTGTTATTTTCTCTCTCCATTTCGAGGGCAAAGCAAGGTCGTCTACACAGAAAGACAACACACGCACACCACAACAACAAAAACAAAAACCAGCGCACCGACAAGGAAGAGGCAGGCGGCGGAAAAAGGCGCAGCGGGGGTAAAAGAGAGCGCGCGAGAGCCACCAGGCCCGGCGCGGCGCGCGCAGGCAACACACCAGACACCACCCCTGCGCCCTTCATCTTCATGCGCGCCCTCCCTCTTTCTCCACCTCGCACACACACGCACACCCAAAGGCAAACACACCTCAGTCCTTCTTCCCCGCCAGCGGCTGCCCCGCCGGCGATTCGGCGGCCTTGGCAGGAACCTTGATCTCGACCTCCTCCAGCTCGTCGTCCTTCTCCTCAGCCTGCGCCAGGCGGCGGCGGCGCCCGGCCAGGCGCTCAAACAGGGGCTGCCCCATGGGCGACCCGGCAAAGGCAGGCGCGATCAGGCTGGGGGGGGGGGCCGTCGCCGGGTCCATCATCCCCGTGCCCGCCGCCTGGGCCAGGTGGCGGCGCTTGTTGGGCGAGGGGGGCTGCTCCGGGGCGGGCTTGGCCGCGGGCTTGGGCTCAGCAGGGGGCTGCTCCGGGGCGGGCTTGGCCGCGGGCTTGGGCTCCCCGGGCGGGGGTGGCTGGGCGGCAGCGGGCTTGGGCGCCGCGGCCGGAGCCATGGCCGGGGCCATGGCGGGCGAGGCCGCCCCGCCCTCCGCAAGCGATGGTTCGGGCTCCTCCCCGGGTGGGGGTGGCTGAGCGGCCGCGGGCTTGGGCTCAGCAGGGGGCTGCTCCGGGGCGGGCTTAGCCGCGGCCTTGGGCTCCCCGGGCGGGGGTGGCTGGGCGGCAGCGGGCGTGGGCGTAGCAGCCGTGGTGGGAGGCGGCTCCTGGGCTGGAAAGAGGGGTGGGGGGGAGGGGGGGTGTGAAAAGGGAAAAGGAAGTCGGCAGGCGGCCGCGCTCTAGCGCGCGTTTGCGTGTTGTGGGTTTCGGGTGGGCATGCATCCCCCTCGCCCGCCCCCTCCTCGCACCCGACCCCACGCTCACCAGCCACGGCCGAGAACAGGGCGAGGAGGGCCAGGATGAGGACGGGGAGTGAGATGCGCATGGCGGCCGGGTTTGTGGTGTAAAGGTGGGAAGGGAAAGGGAGGGGCGCGGGAAGGTGACAGTGATGGAGAAGAAATAACGGCATTGGAGTTTTCCCCCCCTCTCTTTTTTTTTTTTTGAACGCATGGCCATCCCCCTGACCCGGGCGGCGACCTCCCTCCTCCTCCACGCCCTCATGTGAGTTGAGCTGTGGGGCGGGCCTCCACTTTCCTCTCTTTCGTATTTTTTCTCTCTCCCATCAAACAACACGCTTGATGAACTGAGCGTGCTCATCCTCATCTCCTCCCTCCTCTCTCCACTGCTCTCCAGGTCGCCCGCCAGGAAGCGGCACCCCTTTTTCACGGCGGCAGGTGCACGGTGAGTGCGGAGGCGTGGGCAGGTGGGTGCCAGGCGATCGAGTCGCAAATAGGAAGTAAAAACGTGCACCCCGTGCCACCCCGTGCCCTCGGCTGCTGGCCATGCAGCCTGCCTGACCTTCACGCTCCCCACACGCGTCCACACACAGCCCCCACACCACCCCCACCGCCCGCGCCGCCACCCCCATCATCGCCGACGACGCCCAACCCGCAGCAGCAGGCACCCAGCCCGTCCCAAACCCCGGCCCCAGCAGCCCTGCCCGCCGGACGCCGCCGCCCAGGACCGCCAAGAATGAGGCGACGCCCACACCACCCCCGGCGGCGGCCGCGGCCAAGAAGCCGCGCAAGGCCGCCCAGGCGGTGCTCGGCGGCGGCGGCGGCGGCGGCGGTGCTGCCACTTCCGGCGCCGCCCCTCAAAAAGCCACGCCCGGCGCCCCCGCCCCCTACCCGGCCCTCCCTCCCGAGGCCGCCCACCCGTACGCCCACCCCCCGCCCCGCCCGCCCGGCCACTACTGCCCGGCCGCCCAGCGCCTCGCCCCCGTCCCGGACGACGCGTACGTGGCCCTGTCCTGGAATGTGGCGGGCCTGGCGGGCCTGCTGCGCAAGGACGCGCACGCCCTGGCCCGGCTGGTCGCGACAGAGCGCGCGGACTGCCTGTGCCTCCAGGAGCACAAGCTCCAGGCGGGCGCGACGGCGGGCGTGGAGGCGTCCCTGGGCCTCCCGCCCGGCTGGCACGTCTCCTGGGCGGCCTCCACCGCCAGGAAAGGGTACTCCGGCGTCGCCATCGCCACCCGGCACGCGCCCCTGGCCGTGGTGCGGGAGGGCGTCGGCCTGCCGGAGGCCGACGGGGAGGGGCGCGCGCTCGCGGTGGAGCTGCCCCGCTTCTGGGTGGCGACCGCCTACGCCCCCAACTCCGGGGAGGGCCTGCGCCGCCTGGGGTTCCGGGTGGGGGACGGCGGGTGGGATGCGGCCCTGGCGGCCTGGGTGGGGCGGCTGTCCGCGTCCAGCGGGGGCAAGCCCGTGCTGTTGGGCGGCGACCTCAACGTCGCCCGCCACCCCGTCGACATTTGGGCGCCGGACAAGGCCCACGAGAAGGCCGCGGGCTTCACCCCGCAGGAGCGGGCGTCCTTTGCGGCCCGCCTGCTGGACGGGGCCGGGCTCGTCGACTGCCTGCGGCGGCGCATCCCGGCGGACATGCCGGCCTACACGTACTGGTCGTACAGGGCGGGCGGCCGGCCCAAAAACAGGGGGTGGCGCCTGGACTACTTCCTCGCGCCCGCGGCCTTTGACGCGGACGCTGTCTTGGACGCCTTCCAGCTGCCGCACGTGCCGGGGAGCGACCACTGCCCGGTGGGGGTGGTGGTGCGGGGCGGGGCGGGGGAATGAAAGTGCGTGAGGGACCCCCCCCACACACACACAATTTACACACACTTTTTTTTTTTTTTTTTTTTTTCCTACTCAAAGCACCGCCCGTCCATCTACTCAAAGCACCGCCCGTCCATCTACTCAAAGCACCGCCCGTCCATCAGCCCCAGGGGCGACGCCAGGCGGGGCGCAAACCCCATCTGCCCCAGCACGTCCCGGGCCACGTCTATGCCGGGCGCGACCTCGATGAGCTCCAGCTCTGCCGCCACACCGCCGCCCACCACCACCAGGCGGAAGACGGCCCGCTCCGTCACGTACAATACGGGGCGCCCGCGCCCCGCCTCGCCGGCAAACGTCTTTTCGGCCACGCCCGCTTTGAACTTGCGGTGCCGCCCCTCCCTCACGATCCGCAGCATCGGCTGCCGCCCGCTGGCGCCGCCCCTCTCCACGGCCACGGCCAGCCCGCCCGACGTGAAGGTCCCCACAAAGACGACCGCCCGGGACGATTGCGAGATGTCGATGAAGCCGCCACACCCGGGCGCCCGCCCGGGGAAGGAGGAGACGTTCACGTCCCCGCCCGCCGACACTTCGGCCGCGCCCAGCACCGCGCAGACCACCGCGCCGCCGTTGTACAGGTCCAGCATGGTCGGGGTGGGGACGTGGGCTGCCGCGTGGGAGGAGGCCCCAAAGAGGCGCCCGCCCACGGGCGCGCCGCCGATCGCGCCCGCCTCGGTCGAGAGGACGAGGGGCAGGGAGGCCGGAATGTCGGCGGCCGCCAGCGGGGACGCCACGCAGGCGGCCACGCCCTCCGCCATGCCGACACCGATGTTGACGAGGGAGCCGGGCGTGCAGAGGGCGCCCAGGGCGAGCATGGCCCGGCGGGCGACGATGCGGCGGACGCCCGTGGGGAGCGGGGAGGCGGCCGCGGGGGTCGGTGGCGGTGGTGAGGCGCCGCCGCCGCCGCCGCCGCCGCCGCCACGGCTCGCGCTGCCGCACAGCGCCGCGACCGCGTCTGGCGCCGGGTCGGCCTGCCCAAACCCCAGGGTCTGCGGGCCTGGCACGACCACCACCCGGTCCACCAGCACGCCCGGAATGATGACGGCGCGGGGCGGGATTGAGCCGGCCGGGACGACGCGAGCGACCTGGACAATCACGGTCCCGCCGCTGTTGTGCGCGGCGATCGCCTGGGACAGGGCGTCCAGCACGAGGGCCTCCCGCCCAAAGGCGATGTTGCCGTCCTCATCCGCCGTCGTGCCCCGCAGCAGGGCGACGTCGATGGAGCGCGGCGGAGTGTAGTGGAGGAACGTGCGCGGGGCGCCACCTGGCGGGGTGGCCGCCGGTGGGAAGGTGACCCGCCGCACGACGTCCCGTGCGGCCGCCCGGGCCGCCGGGGGCCCACGCTTGCCACCGCCATTCACGGGGTCAACGAACGTGCCCAGCCCGATGCGGGTGATGGGCCCCGGGCGGCCCGCGCCCACGTCCCGAATCATGTGAGAGACGACACCGAGGGGGAGGTTGTGAGCCTCCAGGCCGCCGGCGGCGATGAGGGACGTGAATTCAGGGGACGCGCCGGCCCAGGCGTAGATGAGGCGGGACAGCAGGCCCGGGGCGGCCAGCCTCCCCAGGCCGCCGCCCTTGCCATCGCCCACGGCCGCGACGACGAGCAAGCCGAGGGAGCGAGGGGAGGCGGTCGCATCGAAGCGCGCGCGCAGGGCGTCCACCAAGGCGGCCGGGTAGCCGAGGCCGACAAAGCCAGACACCTGTGTGAGAGGTGAGGGGAGGATTTTTGAACGCACGTGCACGCGTTTGGATGGAGAAGGTTGCCCCACCCCAGTGCCCCAGCGCGCGCGCTTTGAGTCAGCGGGTTCGGGCGGGGGGACGCATTCAAGCCCCCTTACTTTTTCTCGCTTCCCGTCCAAGCCTCTCACCACCAGCCACTTACCACCAGCCAGCTGCCGTCTTTGATGTCCGCCACGGCGTTGGCCGCGGAGAGGAATTCCGGGCGGGCGCCACGACGGGTGCGCGGCTGAGGGGAAGTAGGCAAAGGCGACCCGACCCTCCCGCTCCCGCTCGCATCTTCTTCGTGCGCGCGTGTAGAGGAGGGCGCGACCTCCCACGCAAAGGCTGTGAGAGGCTTTCGGACCCGCGACGGGTCCAAATGCGAGGTCAGGACGAGGACACGCGGGCGGGCACGGTCCATGATGCGTGCAGAGAGAAGAATGAAAAAAGAAATAGGAACTGCTCGCGCACGCCCTTCTCCATTCTCTCTTCTCCCTGGTCAACGAACCTTTTGCAAAGCCGCCAATGACGCCGACGCCGACGACCGCCACCACCACCACTGCGCCTGGAGGCGCGGGCGTCCGCCCCCCAGCCCGCCGGCGCACCTCCTCCTCCTCCTCTCCCCTCACGCCTCGCTGGCCCAGCTCCACGGGCGGCAGCAGCGTGTCCTCGGCCGCGTCGTCCGCCTCCACCGCCGCCTACCAGGCCGCTGCAGCCGCGACCGCCGCCGCGCAGGCCGCGGCCGCGGCCGCCCGGGATGCGGTCGCCGCCTGCGTCGACGCCACCCGGCGGGGGCGGCCTGGCAGGGTACCCGGCGATGCTGACGCGGCTGTGGCTGCTGTTGCGGCGGCTGGAGGCGCGCCCGCAGGCGCTGACGCCCTCGCCGCGGCCCTGCCCCCCCCAGCCGCGGCCCTCGTCCGCCGCCTGGTCGCCGATGCGGCCGCCGCCCGGGCGACAGCCGCGACCGCGATCTCCCGGGCGGTGACAGCGGAGAGTGGCCTGGCAAGCGCGGTCGCCAGGGCGGGCACCGCCAGGGAGGACGCCGCCCGCCTGGGGAGGGCCTTGGAGGTGGCCACGCGCGGCCACGCCGCGTCCACCGCCGCCGCCGCCCGCGCCCTGGCCACGGATTCCCAGCGCACCGCCGCCCTGTCGGCCACCGCACTTGAGGCCGCCGCCCTGCGCGCCGCCCTGGCCGCCGCCCGCACAGCCGCGGCCGACGCGGCGGTCGCGTCCACCCCCTCCACTCGGGAGCGGTCGCTCGCGGCCGCCTTGGCGGCCGCCAAGGCCCGGGAACGGGAGTTGGGGGGGGCGCTCCGCGCGCACGCCCGGCTGGCCGCCGCCCTGGAGCGGGCCCTGGATGAGGCCGGCGTGGTCGTGTGAGAGAGGGCCCGGACCCCAATGAAAAACTAAAAAACAACAACAACACGCTCCCGAGACCTTTTGCATCTCATTCACAAAACAAAATCAATCTGCCAGCCCCGTCAGCGCCAGGATCTCCGGCACCTTGGACCCGTAGTCCAGGTGGCCGCTCACCACCGCGCCCAGGTTGACGTTCTCGACGCCAGGCACGGGGACGGGGCACAGGCCCCCCGCGGGGCGGATGAGGCCGGAGGACGCGCGGAAGGCGACCCCGAGCACCCAGTCCGAGCGGCAGTACCCGTTCAGCAGGCGCCCCGCGACCGCCCGCCTGGCCATGGCCCACCGCTCCGGGCGGGCGGTGACGGGGGTACCCAGGAGTATGGCGTGCTCCACGATGCCGGCCCCGCCGACCGGGGCCGGGGGGGTGGGTGGGGGGTGGGGAGGGGGGGCCGCCCGGCCGCCGCCGCGCGCGCCGCCACCGCCAGGCGGGCCGCCCCCCGCGCCGCTACCCCCGCCACTCACGCGCCCGTCGTCCGCGCACCGGACCAGCTCCAGCAGGCAGTGGAAGACCAGGCGGGCGCCCATGGAGTAGCCGACCAGGGTGACCGGCCGCCCGCCGGCCCCGCCGCCCATCAGGACGTGCGCCAGCAGGCGGCCAGCCTTCACCGCCCGGTCCAGGGCCATCGCCCAGGCCGAGTCGATGCTGTTGGACACCGACACCAGCGCCATGGGCGCCGCCGCCGCGGCGGCCGCCCCCGCGTACAGCCAGTGCTGCAGCGCCAGCTTGACGGCCTCCTGGGCGGCCTGGTTGCGGACCCAGGCGGTGACGATGGCGGACAGGCGCATCAGCTCCCGCGACTCCCAGACGAGCGCAAAGCGCGCGGCGTCGGGCTGCGCCCCGCTGGCCGACGCGGCCGACCCCCCGCCCGCCACGCTCGCCGTGCGCCAGGGTGTGAGGAAGTCCGGGCGGGAGCGGGCCCACCCGGAAACGCAGACCGTGACGGCCAGGCGCTGGTCCTCCGGCCGGCGGCACGCGGCGAGCGGGGCGGGGAGGAG
>Ga0315287_10002483_pt1 | contig 17496 bp, 15 predicted proteins | sample YL17G11_0_MG_FD_205037 | JGI IMG/M metagenome (GOLD analysis project Ga0315287, IMG submission 205037) | Sediment microbial communities from Yellowstone Lake, YNP, Wyoming, USA - YL17G11_0 | ecosystem: Environmental > Aquatic > Freshwater > Lake > Sediment | place: USA: Wyoming | collected...
AAAGGGACGCAGCGTCGCCGAAAAGGCGATGACCCGTGCGAATGGCTCAAAGCAAGCGGCCAGATGTGCTGACGCGTCGCAGCACAGCAGCTTCATCAACTGATCGCCGCTGCTACGTTCGTAGAGGCAGGCATAGGGATTGACCGAGCCATCCTCACCGTCTCTAGGTTCGGCTTTGGCCAGAAAGATCTCGGCGACCGCTTTAAAGGTCAAATAAAACTCGCGCCAATAAGCCGTCAGCCGCAGCACCGGATCGGCTTCGACGATGACGACGTCGCTGCTTAAATACCTGGCCGTCAGGATATCCCAGCGGTCGTTGAGCGCAGCAAAGGTGTCGACCAGCGTTTGATCCAAGGCAAGGCGCCGAGTGTCCGGCCCCTTGCTGGTGATCAGCGCCATCGTCTCCGCCGGCACCGCCTGATCTGGCAACAGATCGCCGGCGTCCAGGCTGAGCGCCGTCAGCTCACGGACTGAGAGTGTGGCCGATTGGTTCTCCGTCGCCCGCGTGAATAAATTGTGCGCCTCGTCGATGATCAAGGACGGCTTTGCCGCCTTACCGCGCTGTCTGGCGGTCACCCGAGTGATCAGGCCGAGCGCCCCGATGACGTAGTGATAGTCGCCGATGATCAGGTCAAACGCTGGGGTGGCGTCCATGCCCAGCTCCGCCGGGCAGACCTCGTAGCGCTCGGCATAACGCTTCAAGGTCGCCGCGGTGACCGCCTGCAGGCGACCGAGTTTGGCGACTAGGTCGTGCTCGGCAACCTTCTGATAGTAGTCCCTCGCATACTCGCAGGCGGTAGGGTTGCAGACCATTTCGGCCTTCATACAGATGCGCGCCTTGGCCGTGAGCGTCAACGTACGGATCATTCCGATCTGTTTAGCGGCATGTTCGGGCGCGGCATGCTGGCTGTTCTTTGGCGTGATAAAGATCGTCGCGGCGCCCGCCTGCAGCGCCTGCCGCACGGTGGGCAGCAAGATCGCCAAGGTCTTTCCCATGCCCGTCGGCGCTTCGATCAGCAGGTGCTTTTGCGAAGGCTCCGCACCTTCAATCAGGTGCATGAGATCCTCTTGCCCCGAGCGCGGCGCGGCAAAGGGAAAGGCTAGCTCTTTACCGCGTGCTTTACGCTGCTTTTTGCGGCGCTGCAGCACGACCTCCTCGGCCAGGATCTCGGCGAGGCGCAGTTGTAGCCAGGATTCGTAGCGCTCCACGTCGAGCTGTACTGGTAGAACGGTCTCCTGCCGCGTGCGAGACGACACGATCAGAAGTTGGCCTGCCGCCTGAACACCGGTGGTCTTGTAGTGAATATAAAGGTAGGTCAGCAGCTGCAGCCAATACGGGTGCGTTGGTTGGGTCCTGAGTCGCCGCGCTAATTCCGCTGCGTCAAAGGCGGTTTTGATCTCCTCAAATAACGGCAAATCGCCGGCGTAAAAACCATCGGCACGGCCACTCACACGGACGTTCAGGTGTTCGTCGCTAAAGCTATGCACCAGGGCATATTCGGCCGTGTAGGCAGCATCGCTGGCCGCGCGCACGGCTTGGAGTTCAGCGTGGATCTGCTGGCCTTGCTGGGGCAGTGGACCATACCCCGAGTGGGTCTCGATACTGCCGGTGCGCGGTGCCGGAAGGGCGAATTCGCGTACCGAGAGCCCGACCTGAAACGTCTTTTTAGCCTTGATCAAGCCCGAGCTCCCGAGCCATGGGTCCGCTGACTGCCTGGATGCGGTCACCATACATGCTTATGTTTTAGTGCGAAACGCCTTCGTGGGAGCCGGCTCCGAAAGCGAAACGCTAGGACGTGCCCTCGTTCGATCCTATGGACCATTCATGGGAGGTCCTTCGATGTCCTGACAGGTCGCTGGCATTTATCGACGCGACGGCTATCCTCGGCTTATGGATACATACTCTCCTGAACTCCAGCCTTCCCGACCTCCTGTTAAAAGAAGCCTCGCTACTTTCCTATATGGTCAGTTGACAAGTCGCATCATTGGTTGCGCGATTGAGGTGCACAAAGAACTCGGACCAGGCTTTTTGGAATCCCTATATGAGGAAGCCTTTTGCGCCGAACTCTCGCGTCAAAATCTAGCCTTTCTCAGACAGCGACCGGTGCGTATTTGCTACAAAGGCCTTGCCATCGGCACTCATCGGCTCGACGTGGTCGTCGAACAGAAGGTGATCGTGGAGCTTAAAGCGGTTAAAGCGATCGATGAGGTGCATTTAGCGGTTATGATTTCCTATCTCAAGGCTTCGCGTTATCCACTCGGCCTCATCGTCAATTTTTCGGCGGCAAAGACGCAAATTCGACGTCTTTCGCGCGAACTTTCCCAGCAACAGGGAGAACAGGAAACTGGAGAACAGGGAGATGAACCTTGACGGCTTAGCCTGCGCCAGGCGCTTTTTCAGCCGTTACGGTCGGCATCCCAAATTGCGCCTGTTGGCGCGGTGATGTCATCTTCTAGGAAGGTTATAGTTCCGGCCATAGACCCAAAAATGGGTCCACCAACTAGCACTTCTTCGACAATTGGGAGAAGCCTCGCTACGGGACGACCGTGCTTGGTGATGATTAGTTCACCGCCGATGGTGGTCATCTCGTCTATGAGTGCTAGGCACTGGTTTTTGAATGCCCCTGCGGGGATGACTCGTGAGCCCGATATTTTTAATGTCATAAACAGGCTCCCATAATTTTATGCCATAACTCTTACTATGAAAATAACACAATCGGCAGAAATACTGTCGATCATTAATTTATTCCATGAGTGGGCTCATGAAGCACATTTTAGGACATTTATTTCAATCGTTTATAGACGACGTACGACCAACGGCTTTGTTGCATAAATCCTGCCCTCCAGCCTTCCCGTCCTCCCAGTTGCGCGGAATAAAGCCGATTGAGTCCAGATATATAGGTGACGTTTTTGTAAAGAGACATGGGTTACACATCTGGCCTGAAAGGGGGTGTCCCATGCCCTGGAAGGACACATGTGTAACCCATGTCTCTTTACAAAAACGTCACCTATATATCTGGACTCGACCCCAAAAACTGGGAGGACGGGAAGGCTGGAGGGCAGGATTTATGCAACAAAGCCACGATGCCCAAATGAGGCGGAATGGTCGACAACGGCCCTTAGCCCTGATCGTTCCAAGTGGCAAAGGCATCCGCTAATCCCGCTCGCGCCATCCTAGTGACAAAGACCTCTGGTAAGCTCGCCCTTAGGTACAGCTCCGCCTGCCCAGGCGCCGGCCTAAAGCGCAGGGAGTGAGCATGCAACAAATGATGCTCCGGGTCCCCTTCACTGCCCACGCCGATCGCGCCGTCACCCAGCCCACCATAAAGCTGGTCGCCCAGCAGTGGCAGTCCGTTGATAGCAAGATGCACGCGGATCTGATGCGTGCGACCGGTCGTCGGCTGGCACAAGACCAGACTGATCCCCTCCGCAAGATTTTCTCCCAGCACGCGCACCGCGGTCTGCGCCGGACGCCCCGATTGATGATCGACCCGCACCTTACCCATATGCGGATCAAAGCGCCCCAGCGGAGCTTGCTCGATAAACTCGCGCCGCTCCGACACGCCTCGGCACAGAGCTAAGTAAGTCTTGTTTATCCGCCGAGCGCGAAATTCCCCCGCTAGATAGGCCGCACGCACCTTGGACGTGGCCACTAGCATAATGCCAGAGGTGTCGCGGTCGAGTCGGTGCACCAGTAGCAAGGTTCGCTGCGCCATCTTGCGCTCAGCCATCATGGCCAAGGTGGCGCTAATCACCGTGGTCGACTCTGTCTGAGTCGCCTGCGACAACAAGCCAACCGGCTTATTGACGGCGACGATCTGATGCTGGTGATAAAGAAGTTCGGGGCCGAAGGGCATGAAAGCCTTGAGATAAAATCTGCATATGAGGTGATATTAGGGCTTTTGATCGAGCCAAAGAAGAGGTATCTAGGACGGGAAATGATCCACGTGCAACGCCGTCAGGCGTTTGAGAAACCACGGGAGGTCATTGGGGATATTCCTCTGAGCAAGAGGCGGACAAGGGCAAAGCAGCCAGCAGCTAAGGCAGGATAAGAGCAACGATGATAAGGGCCTGTGGGTGCACCTTTTGCAGTGCTTGACCTGTGGGGCCTCCCGAGTGGTTTCTACATTCAGGATATGAAGTCTTCGGGTGTAGGTTAAATCACATCTTCACATTGTGCTAACACGTTGTTTTTATTGGATAACGAATATTGGCCGGCAAAAATTGGCCCGCCTGGTGTGCCCTGACCCATATAGTTATTGAATAATTTCAGGCAGTTGCAGGCTTGATTGGGACTTGAGCGCAAGTAAAGCAGCTCACCGCGATGAAACGCCCACCGGCACCGCTAAACGTCGCTGTCACAGCTGAAGTTTCAGTCCAGCAATAAAGCCTTTTTCCATGGTTTTTACCGTATCGCCAAGTCCCGTCGTCAGATCCCATTGCTCGACGTAGGGCCCCCCGACGAGGCGCAACAGTGAAATTTCGATAAAGGCTTGGTAGTCATAGTAGCTGCCGCTGACCTTGTTAAAGCCACCACCGCTGCTGGCCTTGCCGTATTGAACGACATTGCCTTCGACACCGAGCGCATGCAGCACATAAAGCTGAAGTTCAGCTCCAAGCATGGTGCCGCTGACCCCGCTGGTGCCAGCGCCAGCGATGTCGTCGGTGATACTGTTGCGCAGCGAGTAGCGACCGTACTTCAGGACTAACGACGAATCCTGAATATTACGACCAAAGATGCGCAGGGCTGCGCTGTAGTCTTCGAGATCAAAGCGCCGTGCAGAACTCGTGGCGGCAGGACTGCTTGGACCAGGAGTGGATGAAGCTGCGGTAAACGTCGCGCTTTGGCGATGATAAGCCTCAGCCCCAAGATCGATGTTTAGCATCCTGATGCCGACGGTGCTGGAGATCAGGTTGGTCAACCAAAGCTGCGCCTTGATGGCTCCACCGGATAATGGTCCTGAGGCACTTTGCCCGCTGCTGACTTTGTAGTTGTATTGGCTGCGCGTGGCACCAGCATGGAGCATCAGTTCCGGCTGAAATTTGTCCTTTTTTGGATCCGAGAACATCGCCAACCAGACATCCATCATCTTCATGCGCTCTTTGATCCGCAACCATTCGGTCATCGACCAGCGGGTCTGCTGACGCTCCTCCTGTGTTTTGATGACGTACGTGGTCACCTGAGTGTCGCCGCGAGCAGTTGACGCGAGTAGCGCGAGCCCCACGGCCGTGAGCAGCAGTCCGCGCCATAAGATGGTGGTCGCTGCAGGTAGGTGATCGGCTTTGTGACGGTTGGCTAAATTCACTAGCGTTCCTCCCCTAAGCACGCTATCGGTGGCACCTGGCCGGATATTGAGGTGTTTCTTTCAAGTCTTTGGGATGATATCCAAATTACCCCAGAGTAAAGCCGACGCGAGGAGTGCTAGTGGTAAAGATGCAGGTGATTTACAGCGGTGGCTTGCACTGCGAGCTGACCCACGAACCGTCGGGGTCGCGAATCGAGACCGATGCGCCAAAGGACAACATGGGCAAGGGCGAGCGTTTTTCGCCGACGGATCTTGTCGGTGCGGCACTTGCCAGCTGCGTCCTGACGACGATGGCGATCGTGGCCGAACGCGACCATATTTCGCTGCTCGGCGCCACGGCCAGCGTCGTCAAGGAGATGGTGACGACACCGACCAGGCGCATTGGCTCGCTAGCGGTCGAGGTAACCCTGCCAAATACTGTCCCAGTCGAAAGTCGCGCGAAATTGGAACGTGCGGCGCACCTGTGTCCCGTGCACCAAAGTCTGCATCCGGATGTCCAAGCGCCATTGGTGTTTAGTTACGTCTAATCATCTGGACCCACGCGGCCGTTTAGGACTGCGCATGTTTGGCGAAATGCTCGAGGATCGACATGATCACCTGTTGATCCAGGGTCTCGTTGCGCATGGCTCGGTCTAGATTGCTGAACAGTTTAACGGCAACGTCCGGTGCCACCAACTCCTCGCCATAAGCCATACTCCAGCTGGCAAACAGCCGCCGTTCGACGAAGGTCTCTTGGATCATGATGATCTGAGCGTGGCGCTTGTCATGAGTGATGCGCTCGTAGGTTTCCTTGACCGCTTCTGTGCGCCCTTCCAAGAGCTGCAAGAACCTGCCATCCCGGAAGATCAAGAGGCCGGTTACGGCGTGCTCGGAATTGAACGTCCTGGCCGTGGCCAGGATCGCCTGAACGTCGCTTTGCGTCAGGTTGGGGCTAGCCTTGCTCATATATAAAAGCTGATGAATGGGTCCTAACACCGGGGTTGCTCCGTTCAATCAAAGCGGATGAGGTACTCTACTTAGAGCCTTACACTAGCAAAACCTTAGCACAAACCTCCTTATTTGTTGATTCGACTAAGTAGCTAATCCTCTTTAACATTCTTATCCCTTTCACGCTTACCAAGCGCCAAAAGCAACTGCCGACTGTGGCGCAGCCGATCCTCCAGCAACTGCGGGTTTGGTAGGGTATGCTGACAAACACGACCAGCAGTTAGGACGCAATCCGATCGATACTAATTTCTGGCAAAACTTCCTTGAGCTTTAGTATTGTCTTCAGTGTTGGATTATTGCCGCCCGATTCCAAACGCTGATACGGCAAAAGGCCGATACCCATTTGTTTTGCCATCTTCTCTTGTGTCAAGCCTCGCTTCAGTCGCGCTACTTTCACTTGAACAGCGAATCTCACCAAGGGATCTAGGAAGTCGAGATCACTCAGTCGAGTAGAGGCGTCCATAACAGCGTGTCCTACAGCTTTACTACGACCCCGCGTCGTCCTTAGCTCAAATATGCCTTCGCCAACGTCATGTGCTACTACTTCACCCTTGTGATTTAGCACTTCTAGGTAATCCGTTTTTTCATCGTAATGAATATAAACTCTATGAGTCTCTGACATAAATCACCTCACCTGTCTTAGGTTTTGTTGTTGTCAATGCCGATGATATAAACTTGCCATCATCACAAATTTTTACGACAACACAAATAAAGCGCCTTGCCGCCTTTATTCGATAGTACAAAACGGAAGTGGCTCGATAAGAACTTTTTCGAACCTCATCTGGATCCCTAAGCGCGCTGCGAAGATGATCGAAATCAATTTCAGGATGAGCTTCTGCGATATGCCGTTCGGATTCGAGCGATAGTAGAATCTGTTGACCAGAATAATCTACGAATCGTTTCATGACGTTCCTCCGTCGAGCTTTATACTACATATAAGTAGTATTTTCAATGAATTTACTGCACTGACAAATCCCAAGCAATCTTTATTAAGAGGTAGGTCGAGCTGGTCTTCAATAATGGTGGCGACAACCTGGCGCCTCAGACGTGAAAAAGCCCCAACCATCGGGTGATGGCTGGGGCCTTTTAGCTCAGACAGCTTATTTGTTGCCTTTAGCTTGCTCTTCGCGGTGCCGGCTGACGATCTGCTCTTGGATGCTCGAAGGAACCGGACGGTACTTCGAGAATTCCATGGAGAAGCTCGCTTTACCCTGCGTGGCCGAACGCAGGTCGGTCGAGTAGCCGAACATTTCCGACAAGGGCAGTTCGGCGATGATGACGACGTAGTCATCACGCATGTCGCTACCGAGGAGGAGGCCGCGGCGGGACGACAAGTCGCCTTGAACAGGACCTTGGAAGTCGCTCGGTGTCTCTACTTCGACGCGCATGATCGGCTCAAGAAGCACTGGCTTGGAGGCCATGAAGGCTTCCTTGAAGGCAGCGCGCGAGGCGATCTTAAAGGCCATCTCGGAGGAGTCAACGGGGTGGAAGCCACCGTCCGTCAGATTGATCTGGGTACGGATCACCTGGAAGCCGCCAAGCGGTCCTTTGACGACGGACTCGGCAAAGCCCTTCTCGCAGCCTGGGATGAATTCCTTCGGAATCGCACCACCGACGCACTTGTTCTCGAAGACAAAGTTGACTTCCGACTCCTCGCCGAGCGGAATCAAGTCGCCAACAACGTGCGCATACTGGCCCGAACCACCGGTCTGCTTCTTGTGCTTGTAGTCAAACGACGCAGCAATCGTCGGCGATTCACGGTAGTTAACCTTTGGCTGGCCGATGACGACATTGGCTTTGTATTCGCGTTTGATGCGCTCGACGTAGATCTCAAGGTGGAGCTCGCCCATGCCCTTGATGATCGTCTCGTTGGACTCTGGGTCGACGAAGACGCGGAAGGTTGGATCTTCCTTCATAAAGCGGTTGAGCGCCTTGGACACTTTGACCAAGTCGTCTTGCTTCTCTGGCTTGAGCGCGAGCTCGATCACGGGCTCTGGAACGAAGATCGATTCCATCGCGACGTTGACCGATTCATCGCAGTAAGTATCACCGGACGCACACTCGACGCCGACCATGGCGACGATGTCACCAGCCGATGCGTAATCGATCTCTTCCTTCTCGGCCGAGTGCATGCGCACGATACGACCGACCCGTTGGCGCTTTTGCGTTCTGGGGTTGTAGGCGGTGTCGCCCTTTTTCAGGGTACCTTGGTAGATCCTGGTGTAGGTCAGCTGGCCGTATTGGTCATCGCTGATCTTGAACGCCATGGCGATCAGGGGCAATTTGACATCGGATTGGACTTCGACCTTCTCGCCGGTGGCCAAGGCCGTACCGAAGTTAGGTACTTCTAGTGGGCTTGGCAGGTAGCGACCGACTGCATCCAGCAACAACTGCACACCGCGGTTTTTGTAGGCCGAGCCCATGAAGACCGGGGTCATCTCGCGCTTGATCGTGGCGCGACGGATGGTGGACACGAGTAGATCCTCGGGGATCTCCTTGTCTTCCAGCATCAATTCGGTCATCTCGTCGGAGAACATGCACACCTTGTCGAGCATGATCGCGCGGTATTCGTTGGCCTTTTCGACGTAGTCGGCGGGAATTGCTTCCTCGCGGATGCGCTCGCCTTTTTCGCCGTCGAAGTAGTAGGCCTTCATTTTGACGAGGTCGATCTCGCCGTCGTGGTCGTTTTCGAGGCCGATCGGGATCTGCATCATGACGGCGTTATGGCCAAGCTTCTCGCGCAGGGCCGTAGCCACCCGGTAGGGGTTGGCACCGGAGCGGTCGAGCTTGTTGATAAAGGCGACGCAAGGAACCCGGTAGCGCTTCATCTGCCGGTCGACGGTGATCGACTGCGACTGGACGCCGGACACGCCGCAGAGCACCAAAACCGCACCGTCCAAGACGCGCAGCGAGCGCTCCACTTCGACGGTGAAGTCGACGTGACCGGGGGTGTCGATGATGTTGATCGCGAAATCCTTCCAGCCGACCGTGGTCGCTGCGGAAGTGATCGTGATGCCACGCTCTTTTTCAAGCTCCATGTGGTCCATCGTCGCGCCGTCGCCGGTCGTGCCGCGCACCTCTTGGATCTTGTGGATACGTCCGGTGTAGAACAGGATCCGCTCAGTAAGCGTCGTCTTACCCGAGTCGATGTGGGCGGAGATGCCAATGTTGCGGACTAATTCTATTTTGCCTGTTGAAGCCATGCGAAGACCCTATGTGTGTTGAACCAGGACGAGAGGTTTTCGTTGATACCAAAGGAGACCCACCGAGTATCAATATCATCTGGTAATTTCAAGTCAAAAGGACGCGGCCCTAGCGCCGCCTGCTGATCAGGGGTTTTCGCAACCCCTTTTGATCGCCCGAAGTCATGCCTTGACTGCGGTTTTCGCCAAGCGCCACTCGTAAATAAGCCTAAACCCCCTTGGGCTTTTTGACGACAGCCGTAGAGAGGACCAGACCGGACGCAGGTCGGTCAGAGGGAGAGGCGGATGACGCAGCACATACCTGACATCCTATTGCAGCCGGCACCGGCTCCGGTACCGGTCCCTGGTGCAGCGGGACCTGGTGCCGCCGGCGCTCCCGCAAAGTCCAAGCCCGCCGCTTCAACTCAAGAATACTGGGACTTCGGCAATGCTGACTTCATGCCCCAACAAGTCGAAGTGGATTATGATTTCGGCGAGTTAAGGCGGATGGACGGGCGGCGCCGGCGGCGCCATAAATGGATGCTCAGCGCCATGGTCCTCATGCTCCTGGCTGCCTCCTATGTCGGCTACGACATCCTGATCAACGACCAAAATCCGCTGGATGAATGGGCTACGAAATGGACGGCGATGTTGGACTTTTTTCATGGTGAGGACGAAGATCCAGCCCCCGTCAGTGCTCCTCCTAAAGAGAAAGTGGCTAAGGTCGAAGCAAAGAAGCTTAGACCTGCGGATGCCTTAAAGGTCGTCAAGGGCAATCCCTATTGGTCTCTGCCCAACCGCCTCCTCGGTTCAGGCACGGCTTTGGGCCGAGCCTGGACGCCCGACGAAGAGGAAACGCTGCGCCTTGGTCTGGAGCACCATTTTCGCTACCAGCACTTCAAAGCGGTGCGCAGCATTCAAACCAGCAAGTTTACCGGCAGCGAATCACTGCTTTGGGTGGCGCTCAAAGACAAGGGCTTTTGGATTCGCATGAACGCGGCGGTCACGCTGGCAGAATTTGCGACGGAGGTGCCTATCAACGCACTGGAGGGCGCGCTGACGCATGCCCGCTCCGACTTGATCGCTAACTTCTTTGAACGCTTCGTGCATCGTCCTAACGTCGGCCAGCTCTATCTGATGCGGCAAATCGTCCGTCTTCTCGATGAAAAAGGGCGATTGGTGGTGCTCAGAGCGATCAGTCGGTCAAAAGACGAACTCCGCGACCTCTATATGGTGGCCGCCACCCAAGACCCAGGCCGACACATTAAGAGCTGGATCACCAAAGCGCTGCAGGAGCGCCCCATCCCGCCCGCACGTCGCGCCGCCTTGCTCGCCGTCGTGCAAGGCGAGGGCTCGCCCTCCATCATCTTCCCGAATGAGCTAAAGCCGGCATCGGCGGCCGAGCAGCGCAAGACCCGTCCGGCCAGCAACGTCATGTCTGACGATGAGTTGGAGCAGCAGCTGGATCAACTCGACGACGATAGCTCGCACCTGCAGCTGTTCCACGATAAAACGCCTGGCATGCCAGCCACCTCGATCAAGGCCATAGGTGACACGCCACCGGCAGAGACCTTCGAGTACGAAAAATAGACCGCCGCCACTCACTTCAGCTTAAGGCTGTAGGCTTTGCTGCTATCACTACGCGGACCCGCCAGAGTTCCGGCACGCATCAGGTCGAGGATTTTGCTGCGGTCCAAAGGTCCGTAGGTGCTGATGTACACCGCGAGTGCACCGGCGACGATGGCACTAGCCGAAGACGTCCCGACATGGCTTTCGCCGTCGGAAAACACCACCGACGAGGTGATCTGCGCCTCGGGCTTGATCGTCTTGCCCGCAGCGTCGACCTGCGCGCCGCTGAAGTCGACGTCGCTAGCACCCACGGTCAAGACTGTCGCATTGTCGGCGGGGATGCCAAGGGTGTTGCCACCCGAATGATCCAAGAGTTGGAGGTTCTCGCCGTCGATGCTTAAACGCAGGACTGAGGCGGCGGTGAAGTTGTGCGAGTGATCTTCGATGCGCGCATAGTAGGTGCCGACATTGAGTATCGTGGTGATCTGCTCACGGGCATGGGCCGAGTAAAGCAGATCGGGCTTATCGAGAGGATCCGGGGCGACTCCGGTTTGATGTAAGCGACTGGAGCCAACGACGTGATGGGCCTCGTCCTCGATGATCAAGTCGAGGTCCTGAGCGGTGAGATAGTCTTTGGTTTCTTGGAAATCATTCCAACTCAGCACTGCGGTCACGGAGGTTTGATCGCGGGCAACGCTGAAGCGAACATAGCGTCCCGCATGTGGCAACACCACCTGGCTCGAGTCGCTTGACGAGTCGACGACGCTGGCGTTGAACGTCGTTTGGCCGAGGTTTCCTGCGGCGTTGATCCAAAGAATTCCGGCGGCCGTCGCCTTGTTGATCTCGGCGTTGATAAAGCCCTTGCCGTCAAAGTTGCCGCCGTATTGCCAGACCTGCGCATACAAGACGATATCGACCTTCTCGGCGATCACCGTCGCCACCGCCGCCTGCAAATTGGTGAACCCATCGGTGTTTAGCAGCAGCATGCGCGGGCCTGGCACATCGGCTGCGTACGAGGATTTGCCAGTGGCCATGGCGTAGACGATTTCAGCGAGTTTGACGCCATGCGTCGTGTCTCGCATCTGATCCACCGGCGGCTTCACCAGCTTGGTGTCTGGCGGTAGGCGATTGCCGATGCTGTGGTTGAGTCCAGTAAAGCCGTTGTCGAGAATGGCTATGGTGAGGTTTTGACCGTGTTGGCCGAGCTTGTGATAGGCGCTCAGGTTGGTCGCATCGATCAGCGTTTGCAGATTGGTTAAATAGGAATCGCCCTCAGGCAAATCCACCAGCTGCGCCGGGGTCGAACCAGCAGGCATCACCCCCGACGGGTCGACGGGAGCGACCATCGGTGCCGGAGCGACCAACGTGGGGCTGTCCGGTGCCTTGTCCTTGGTTTTTTGCCCGAATAGGTCGGCCGTCTGGCTGCATCCAAGCAGCAAGACCGCGATCATACAGAGAGGAGACAGAGTGCGGGCCACAAGACACCTCTAGGTAAAGGTTCATCGTGGCAAGATATATGACTTTATATAATAATTCAATTTTATATTATCATATTATTGATATCATTGATTTTTTATTTAGCTTAAAACTCTCAGGTCGTTCGCTTTAGATTGGACTTATGATCCCCCTAGAACATCGACTTTATTGCATAAATCCTGCTCTCCAGTGTTCCCGTCCTCCCAGTTGCGTGGAAGAAAGCGGCTGCCCAAAAACTGGGAGGACGGGAACACTGGAGAGCAGGATCCATGCAACTGAGCCCAGGACATAGGTTACCATCATGTAAGCATTGATATAAATCTCACTTTCGGCGCCGATCTTAAGTTTACTGTCTGAACGTCCGATAACTTAGTAGGACGAGTAGAGGGCAACACCTTTGGGAGCGATCATGGCCAGAAAACGATTCATCATCAGCTGGGGAATCGGAGCTGCGGCGGTGGCCGCAACTGCCGGCTTGTTGCTGTATCAACTCACCGCGCCCAGGGAGCCACATTACGCGGAGTTGGAGCTGGGCAAGCCCATCACGATGATGCCCGTAGACAAAGACAGTTTGATGCCACTATCGGCCGTACCACCGACCAAAACACTTGGCGCTGTGCATATGACGATCAACTGGGAGGGCGCCTCGATCGGCCTTGAAGATCCGGGTGCCACGATCAAATTCTATCGAGGCGCACAAAGCGCGCCGTTTTACACGGCGTCTTGGACCGACCTGAAGCGGGCTTACCGCAGCTCGGGATGCTCCAACAACCAGATCGGTAGCCTCGATGGCCCGCTTGATGCGGTGCTGATCTGTGACGGACGCCTCGGCAAGTTGTCAGAACTATCGAAGATCGAGGTGTTTGCACCAAAAGAAGGTGAGACCAAGGTCGCCACCGCGTTTTCCGCTTACAACCGTGCCGACGACGTCTTGTCGGTGATGGTTCAACTCTACTAAGGGGCATTTATGACGGCTGTCGATCACAAACCGTGGCTTCGCCTGCTCGTCCTCAGCAGCATCATTGCGGCCCCGATGGTGGCCGGCCAAGCCTGTAGTAGTAGCAGCTTCAACGGCTCGCCGTCGTCGAAGTCGGGGAAAAATGCCGCCGGTTCGACCACCAACAATCAAGGAGGGACCGACGCCACCAATAGTTCTGCCTCTGGAGGATCGTCGACCGATCCTCTAGATCAAGGTCGCATCAACCCGGGTTATAACGATGATAAAAACGGCCCATTGCCCCCCGGCAACGGCGGAACCAAAGCGGCTCCCAGTGGTCCGACCGACAGCTCCGGCAACACGCCGATTCGGATTTATAATAACGGCTTTAACGGCATCTACGTCGTCAAACCGCTCACTCCCGAACAGAGCAACTACATTTGGGCGGCCACCGCCGATGGCGTCGTGACGTTGCTGCAACTGGCCAACAATGCGGTTGTGTCGACGAAGAAATGGACCGGAGCGCTCGGCGGCGCTGGCGGGGCACAGGGCTCACGGACCTATGTGCTCGAAGGTGGCGGGGTCATCGTCTCGCGCATCGGTGGTTATATCTACTTTATCGACCCGAACAGCACTCCCCAAGGCGACATCAAGTCGGCCGGCGGAGCCTCCTTTTACAAGCTACCCGGACCGGCCGAAACCTACGACCGTGTCTGTGCCGTATCCTATCGTCGCGGCGGCAACCGCTACCTTGGGTTGGCTTGGGGCTTTGGTCATTTCGTTGAAGTCCCGCAAGACAATACGCCGCCATTTGCGCCTATTTGGTCGAAGGCGAACCTCACTGCGGCCAATGGTGGACCGAAGCAGTGGGGTTACTCATGCTTCATCGATCAAAACCGCCTCATCTTTTATTCGCAGTGGACCACGATGGGGCAGGGCACCGATCAGGCGACTGGCCCCATCCAGGCCGTTGACCTCAACACGATGAAGGCGGTCACTCCGGCCGCGGTAGCAGGTAACGGCACCTTCACGTCGAGCAACCTCGCCAACGAAACGGTTGGCCCAAAGGCGTCGTTTGGCTTGGGCAGCTATGCCATGTCCGGCGATGCCAATGGCAATATTTTGAACGGCACGGGCTACTACACCTTCGCCTATGAACCGCAGTCGAACACGATCTGGGGCTGCGGTAACGCGGGCGGAGCTTCCCTCAACGTCTTTCCAGCAGCGTGCTTCTCTTCGTTGAAGACCTGCACGGGTCATAGTTCGTTCAACTCGCAAACGGTGGGCTTCCAGATCGGTCCCATGAGTGCCTTAGGCGATGGGCACATGGTCGGCCTAGTCCGCCACTCTGGGGAAGTCATCATGCTTAGCCTGAACGATCGCAAAGACATCTCTAAGGGTGTCACCGCGACGAAGATCTACAAACTCGACAGCGATCCCTATATGTACACCGACTTTACCGGTGCGACTTTGTATTTAACCAAGACGGAGCAGACCTTTAGTTTAGGTGCTATTCAAGGTTATGATGCGACCAAACCATTTAAAACCGCCGGCTTCACCTGGGCGCCGCGCGACATCGCCAAGACGGCGTGGTCGGACATCACCTTTGAGGTCCGCTGCTATATGGCCAATGCGGCCAAGCCTAGTTACGTCGCCTTCGCGGATGTCGGGGCCGCATTGCAGCCGACGACGCTCAGCTCGGTGGCGATGTGCAGCGGGCAGACCTACGACAGCGTCGATATTCGACTCACCCAAATAAACAACGGTAGCAGTCTGATGAATGTAAGAAAGGTGCAGGTCACCGGCTTTCAGTAATCCGGTGACCTGCGGCCAGGACTAGAGTTCTAGTCCGGCGATGATCCAGGTTTCTAACACTGGCGAGACGTTTTTTGACACGTCTTTGACGCCCCATAGGGGAGAGACATTGAGGTGAAAGGTCGGTGTCGGCCGCCATTGGACGGCAGGTCCGATGTCGATTTCCTGCTCGAAGTGGCCGCGCCGGCCTGGTCCGTCGCGCCATTCGACTTTCACTTCGGCACCCAGCGAGACGTGCGGGCTTAGCGCCGTCGTGCCGATCGCCACATCAAGGGGAATCTCGCGTTCGGGTTGGCCGTATTGCTTTTGCCCCCACAGATCAATTTCGTAGCCAAGATTGATGGCGTAGTGCCAGTTAGCGGCTAGATTGTCCGATAAGAGCAGGCGAAACTCGAAGCGTTCAGGGTTATTCTTGACGGGATGGTATTCAAAATAAAGGGTCGGGTTGAGCGGGAGTTCACCCCAATCGGCGAGGGCATAGCGCAGCTCGATCTGCTGGCCTTCGCTATCGAACACCTTCTTGCCCTTTTCCTCGTTGTAATACTGCTTTTGGTTTACATAGAGGTCGAGCTGGAGGCGGTGTCCGAGGCCGACTTCGATCTCCTGCTTAAAAACCGTTTTGTTTTGATGGGTATCTTTGAACGTCTGGGCTTTGACCCAGGCTTCGACCTCGATTTGGTGCTCGTCAAGAACGTAGGCGCGGCTATTGGTAAACAGACGGTGTCTGGTCCACTGCGGCTGTTTGTAGCTGCCATCGAGCGCGTCGGGGTTTACTTGGACATCGCGCTTAGGTCGAACTTCGATGGTGTCGCTAGCCGGTTCGGCTACGGCGATACCTGCAGCGAAGGCCAACGGCATGATGGCAATGATCGGTCGCACGGACAACGAGATAGGTCGCTTTATCATGGTTTGATCTCCGTCAAAGTTTAGCCAAAACTTTAGCAGATCTCAGGATCATGACAAAAAAATTTAGTTATGCACCATCATGGTGCTGCCCAGCATCCGACAAGCGAAAGTTGAACTTTAGCTGCGCTGTGGTCGCTGCAACGCGACCGTCAGGACCTTTGGCTGGTAGGTAGCGAGCACTGCGAGCGGCCGCGAGCACACCACCATCGATGGCAAAACCAGACGGATTGCGCAGCTTGGCCTGCGCCACTTCCCCTTGCTCATCGACGAGAAGTTCAACCACCAAGATGCCTTCGTAGCCAGCGTCCAAGGCATCGCCGGTATAAGCTGGCTCGTCGACCGTGGCGCGAATGAGAGTCGCCCCGCCGCCACCGAGCGCGACCGGCATCGACGCTGGCTGGTTGGCAAGGGGCGTGCTTGCACCGGTCGCGGCGACGGCGAGTCGCGGTGTTGGTTGCACTTGATTGAGTTGAGTCGGGAGAGCAAGAGGTGCTTTACGAGCCGACTTAGCCGACCGAGTCGCGGGCTTCGCCACCGGTTGCGGCTGATCCGCAGCACTCGCCGCGGCTGCCGGAGGTGGCGGTGCCAACAATGGCACCACGTGGCCACTTGCAAGCACCGGCGCAGGGGCCCCCATATGGGTCAAGCTGATGTGGATTGGCTCGACTTTGGCAGACGATTTTGCCGCAAAATGGCCCGACGCTGCGCCCACCACCAAGGCGCCGTGGAGGGCACTTGAGCATAAAAATGTGGGAAGCCAGGGTTTCATCGGTTGCCTCGCATAACACCGCGACACAACCTCCTTATCGGCCTAAAGTTAGGGAAACTTTAATGCCCCTGGCGAACCTTGCCTAAGTTCTTGATCCATCTAGGTAAGAATCTGGAATAACCCGACTATGTCGAGGTCGTCCCAGGCGACTTGCTCGGACTGGCAGGGCTTGAAGCGGCCGCCGGGGCCGAGGCCGAAGACGGCGCATTGGCGGACTCAGCACCGGACGAGCTGGCCGAAGCGCTGGAGCTGCTCTCCTGCTTGTCCTTTTTGTTGGTCGCCTCGACATCGGCCATGCTGGGCACCTCGCCCCCGGCCGTGCCCTTGCTTTTGCTTCTAAAATCCGTCACATACCAGCCGGTACCCTTGAGGATAAACGCCGTCTTGCTGACCAACTTATTGATAGGACCACCATGGCAGACGACGCAATCCGTCGGTGCCGGATCGGTCATTTTCTGCATGATTTCCTGAACATCGCCGCAAGCTTGACACTGGTACTCATAGATAGGCACGCCGCACTCTCCCTGAAAAATTCACCGTGATCGGCCG
>Ga0315287_10002484_pt1 | contig 17493 bp, 19 predicted proteins | sample YL17G11_0_MG_FD_205037 | JGI IMG/M metagenome (GOLD analysis project Ga0315287, IMG submission 205037) | Sediment microbial communities from Yellowstone Lake, YNP, Wyoming, USA - YL17G11_0 | ecosystem: Environmental > Aquatic > Freshwater > Lake > Sediment | place: USA: Wyoming | collected...
GGGCGGCATCAGCGCCGCGCTCGGCAACATGGGCGAGGACGACTGGCGCTTCCACTTCTACGACACCATCAAGGGCTCGGACTGGCTCGGCGACCAGGACGCGATCGAGTTCATGTGCAAGGAAGCGCCCGCGGCGGTGATCGAACTCGAGCACTACGGCGTGCCGTTCTCGCGCACCGAGGACGGCAAGATCTATCAGCGTCCGTTCGGCGGCATGACGACGCACTACGGCAAGGGCATTGCGCAGCGCACCTGTGCCGCGGCGGATCGCACCGGTCACGCGATGCTGCACACGCTCTACCAGCAGTCCCTCAAGCACGAAGCGCGCTTCTTCATCGAGTATTTCGCCATCGACCTGATCATGGAGGACGGCGCCTGCCGCGGCGTGGTCGCGCTCGACATGTCGGACGGCACGCTGCACCGCTTCCGCGCGCATACGGTGATCCTGGCGACCGGCGGCTACGGGCGCGCCTTTTTCTCGTGCACCTCCGCGCACACCTGCACCGGCGACGGCGGCGGCATGGCGCTGCGCGCCGGCCTCCCGCTGCAGGACATGGAGTTCGTGCAGTTCCACCCGACCGGCATCTACGGCGCCGGCTGCCTGATCACCGAAGGCGTGCGAGGCGAAGGCGGTTACCTGACCAATTCCGCGGGCGAGCGCTTCATGGAGCGCTACGCACCCAACGCCAAGGACCTCGCGTCGCGCGACGTCGTGAGTCGCTCGATGACCATCGAGATCCGCGAAGGCCGCGGCGTGGGCACGCACAAGGATCACATCCACCTGCACCTCGAGCACCTTGGCGCCGCCGTGATCCACGAGCGCCTGCCCGGCATCGCCGAGACGACGCGGATCTTCGCCGGCGTGGACGTGACGAAGGAACCGATCCCGGTGCTGCCGACGGTGCACTACAACATGGGCGGAATTCCGTGCAACGTGCACGGCGAGGTGGTGACGCTGCGCAATGGCAACCCCGATTCGGTCGTCCCCGGCCTGATGGCCGTCGGCGAGGCCGCCTGTGTGTCGGTGCACGGCGCGAACCGCCTCGGTTCCAACTCGCTGCTCGACCTGGTCGTGTTCGGCCGCGAGGCCGCGCGCCGCTGTGCGCAGCTCGTCAAGCCAGGCGTGTCGCACCAGCAGCTGCAGAAGGATGCGGGCGATCCCGCCGTGAGCCGCCTCGACAGGTTGCGCAATGCGAAAGGCAAGCGCCGCACCGCCGAGATCCGTCTCGACATGCAGCGGGTCATGCAGAACCACGCGGCGGTATTCCGCACGGGTGAGGTCCTGGAGGAGGGCGTGCACAAGCTCGCCGCGGTGTACGAGTCGTTCGGCGACGTACAGGTGTCGGATCGCTCGCTCATCTGGAACACCGACCTGATCGAGACGCTCGAACTCGACAACCTGCTCGGGCAGGCGCTGGCCACGATGAACTCGGCGGCCAACCGCCAGGAGAGCCGCGGCGCGCACGCTCGCGAGGACTTCAAGGACCGCGACGACCAGCGGTGGCTGAAGCACACGCTCGCGTGGGTCGACGGCGCCGGCAAGGTCAGCATCGACTACCGGCCGGTGCACCTGAACACGCTCACCAGCGACGTCGAGGCCGTCCCGCCGAAGGCCCGCACGTATTGACCGCGCGGCGCCTCTTACGCTATCCGCTAATCACTAGTCACTAGTCACTATCTTATGGCGCAATTCCGACTTCCCGAGAATTCCAGGGTCCAGGCGGGCAGGAGCCACGCCGCACCCGCGGGCGCGCAGAGCGTTCGCACGTTCAGGATCTACCGGTTCGACCCGGATTCGGGCGAGAAGCCGCGGGTGGACACCTACGCGGTCGACATGGGCAGTTGCGGCCCGATGGTTCTCGACGCGTTGATCAAGATCAAGAACGAGGTGGACCAGACACTGACGTTCCGCCGTTCGTGCCGCGAAGGCATCTGCGGCTCGTGTGCGATGAACATCGACGGCGTCAACACGTTGGCTTGCACCAAGGCGACGGCGGAGATCCGCGGGGACGTGGGTATCTACCCGTTGCCGCACCTGCCGGTCATCAAGGACCTGGTGCCCGACCTGACCAATTTCTACGCGCAGTACGCCTCGGTGAAGCCGTGGCTGCAGACGCGCACGCCCGCGCCGCCCGACAGCGAGCGGCTGCAGTCGAAGGAGGACCAGGAAAAGATCGACCGTCCGTCGGCCTGCATCCTGTGCGCCTGTTGCTCGACGAGTTGCCCCTCGTACTGGTGGAACGGCGATCGCTACCTCGGCCCGGCCGCGCTGCTCGCGGCGTACCGCTGGATCATCGACACGCGTGACGAAGCGACCGGCGAGCGCCTCGACGAACTCGAGGACCCGTTCCGCCTCTATCGCTGCCACACGATCATGAACTGCGCGCAGGCCTGCCCGAAGGACTTGAACCCCGCCCGGGCGATCGCCGAGATCAAGAAGCTGATCGCCGAGCGGCAGCTCTGAGTGAACCCCGGACCGCGCGCCATGACCGGCCTCGACGCACAGCGCGAGTTCTCGCGGCTGCGCTGGCGCTGCCGGCGCGGCATGCGTGAACTCGACGAGCTGCTAGTCCGTTACCTGGAGCACGACTACGCCGCCGCGTCCGCTCGAGAACGTGCCGCGTTCGAGAGGTTGCTCGAGCTGCAGGACCCCGAGCTCCTCGGGTATCTTGTCGGCCGCCAGACTCCCCCCGAGGAAGACCTGCAACGTGTCGTCGCGAGGCTGCGCCGTGATCCGGATTGACCTGCCTGTCCGCCTGCTCGCGGACCGGGCCGCCTGCTCCGTGGCCTTCATCGCGGTCCTGGCTGGCGGGTGGGTGTCGGCTCGATACGTCTCCCTGGAGTCCACGGGGGCGATTGCCGCGCTCATTGCCGGGTGCCTGGCGCTGGCCGGGATCGGCCGCCGGCGGGCCCCACGGCGGCTGGAGGCCCTTGCGGACGGTCGCTGGGGCCTGGAGGACGCGGCCGGTCGCCGTTGGACGGCCACCTCGGGCCCGGCGACTCGGACCCTCGGGCCGACGCTGGTCCTCGACCTCCGGGCGGTGGGGCAGGCGCCCCGTTTGCCCTCCGGGCTTTGGGTCACCCCGGCCGACCTTCCCGGCGACACCCTGCGCCGGCTCCGGGTCGGGCTGACGGCGTCCGGCCAGCCGGACGCCTCGTGACCGCCGGCCCGTTGCGGTAGCCTGTCATGCAGCGAATGGCGAACTTTCCCCCACCGGACGGGTCTATGAAGCCGCGAGAGCCTGTGGACGACGATGCCCGACCGGCATCCGGCGTCGAACAGAGCGATCTGGAGCTCGTGAGGCGAGCCCAGCGGGCTGAGCGTGGTGCGTTCGACCTGCTGGTGCTCCGGTACCAACACAAGGTCGTCAAGCTGGTGGCGCGGTTATTGCGTGATCCGGCGGAAGCCGAGGATGTCGCCCAGGAAGCCTTCATCAAGGCCTACCGCGCATTGGGTTCGTTCCGCGGCGACAGCGCGTTCTACACCTGGCTCTACCGCATCGCGGTCAACACGGCCCGCAACTCGATCGCATCCCGGCAGCGGCGCCCGCTCGCCTACGAGGCCGAACTGAGCGAGAGCGAGCAGTCGGCGGTGGCGTCGCGGATGAGCCACACGGACACTCCCGAGGCGAACCTGCTGTCGGAAGAGATCCGCACCACCGTCAACCGGGCGATCGAGGAACTCCCGGAGGACCTGCGCACGGCGATCATCCTGCGCGAGGTGGAAGGATTGAGTTACGAGGAAATTGCGGCCGCCATGGATTGCCCCGTCGGCACGGTGCGTTCCCGGATCTTTCGCGCTCGAGAGGCGATCGACCGCAATCTGAAACCCTTGCTCGACTGAGAGCCCAGACCATGACAGACCAGATTCGTGAACAAGTCTCTGCATTGCTCGACGGCGAATTGCCGCAGGGCGAGATCGGCCTGCTGGTGCGACGCATGGAGCGCGATCCGGAATTGCGCCGCGCGTTCGGCAGCTATTCCCTGATCGGTGAACTGCTGCGAGCGCCCGGCGGGCACACTGCGCGGCCGTCGTTTGCGTCGCGCGTGAGCGAGGCGATCGCCGCGCCGGAGCAGCAGCCCGCGGCCGGGGTGGCGAAGGTGCCCGAGCGGGCTTTCTGGAAGCGCCCGGGATTCGCCACCGCGATCGCCGCGAGCGCGGCGCTCGCCGCCATCGTGCTGGTGCGCCCGGACGCACAACATCGCAACGCGATCGTCGCCTCGCAGACTGCAGCCGAAGCGCTGGGCGCGCTGCCGCTCGCCGGTGCCACGAGCCCGACGCCGGCACAGAGCCAGCGCCTCGCGAGCTACCTGGTCGCGCACAGCCAGTTCTCGTCGGCACTCGGGCGGCACAACGTCTGGTCGGGACTGCTGGCGGATGATCCGGGCCTGACCCGGGTGTCCTTCGATATGTCCGACGCGCCCTGAATGAAGCGAGCCCAATGAAGCGTGCGACCGTGTGGCTCGCCGCGACCGTGCTCGCGGTCGTGGCGCAGGCGGCGAGCGCCTCCCCCGACGAGGCGCGGCTGTGGCTGGAGCGCATGACCGGCGCGCTCGCCACGCGCAACTACGACGGACTCTTCATCCACACGACGGCCACGCAATCGGAGACGATGCGCATCGTCCATCGCGTGGACAGGGACGGCAACCTCGAGCGCCTGGTGTCGCTCGACGGCAGCGGCCGCGAGATCATCCGCACCCGCGAAGAGGTCCATGCGTACCTGCCCGACCGCCGCGTCGTGCTGGTCGAGCCGCGTACCGACGAAGGCTCGCTGCTCAATGCGCTGCCGACCCCCGGCGAGCGGCTCGAGGCTTTCTACGAGCTGGCCGTCAAGAAGGGCAGGAAGCTGCTGGGTCGTGACGTGCAGATCGTCGATATCCGGCCGCGGGACAACTACCGGTACGGTTACCGGCTCTGGCTCGACGAGGAAACCGCGATGCCGTTGCGCTCCGTGGTGGGCGACGGCGAGGGGCGGCCGATCGAGCAGATCCTCTTCACCCGGCTCGAGATCAAGGACACGATCCCGGACAAGGAGATCGAGCCGTCCGTGGACGCGACCGGATTCCAGTGGATCCGCACGGGACGCAGGCTCGCGAAGCAGCCGGCGCCGAGCGCCGACTGGGGCCCGCTGCGCGTGCCCCCCGGATTCCGCCTGGTGGCGAGCCGGCTGCAGTTGATGCCGGGCTCCCCTGTGCCCGCCCTGCACCTGATTTTTTCCGATGGGATGGCGGCCATCTCGATCTTCATCGAGCCCGGCTCCGCGACCGGCCCGGCCCCGCCGGAGTCGTCCTCGATAGGTTCCGCGAACGCCTATTCCACCAGCATCCAGGGGCACGTCGTCACCGCGGTCGGCGAAGTGCCGGCCGCCACGGTCCGCGACGTCGCCAATTCCGTCGTGCCGCTGCGCGGGCCGGCGTCACCCCCGCCGCCGGGACCCTGAGCCCATGCCGGTCGCCGGCGCCTGCCGGTCTTGAGCGGCTCACCCTTGCTCGCAGCGACGCTTTACGTCCGCGAAGGTTGCCACCTTTGCGAGCAGTTCCTGCTGGAACTGGAACTCGACCTGGGCGACCGGGTCGGCCAGGTAGCGGTCGTCGACGTGGACCGGGACCCGGCCCTCGCCCTCGATTTCGGGTTGCGGGTGCCGGTTTTCGAGGTGGACGGCGCTGTCGCCTGCGAGGGGGCCTACGATCGGTCCCGGGTCCGGCAGGCGCTGCGGCTATAATCGCGCGTTTTGCTGGCACCACTCCCCGCGCCGGCTGATCACCTTACCGAATGAAGCTCATCCGTAACTTCTCGATCATCGCGCACATCGACCACGGCAAGTCGACGCTGGCCGATCGTTTCATCCAGCTGTGCGGCGGGCTCCAGGACCGCGAGATGCAGGCGCAGGTACTCGACTCGATGGACCTCGAGCGCGAGCGCGGCATCACGATCAAGGCCCAGAGCGTCTCGCTGCAATACAAGGCGCGCGATGGCCAGACCTACCAGCTCAACATGATCGACACACCCGGGCACGTGGACTTCTCCTACGAGGTCTCGCGCTCGTTGGCCGCCTGCGAGGGCGCGCTGCTGGTCGTCGATGCCGCGCAGGGCGTCGAGGCGCAGAGCGTCGCCAATTGCTACACGGCGCTGGAGCAGGGGCTCGAAGTCGTCCCGGTCCTGAACAAGATCGACCTGCCGTCGGCCGACCCGGCGAAGGTCATCAAGGAGATCGAGGAGATCATCGGCATCGAGGCCGAGGACGCCATCCGCGTCAGCGCCAAGACCGGCGAGAACGTGCCCGAGCTGCTCGAGGAGCTGGTCAGGCGCGTCCCCGCCCCGCAGGGCGATCCGGACGGCCCGCTGCAGGCGCTGATCATCGACTCCTGGTACGACAGCTACGTGGGCGTGGTGTCGCTGGTGCGCGTGATGAACGGCTCGCTCAAGACCGGCCAGAAAATCCGCATCTGGACCACGGGCCGCGCGCACCAGGTGGACAGGCTCGGGCGCTTCACGCCGAAGCCGCTCGTGGCGGATGCGCTCTACACCGGCGAAGTGGGTTTCGTCATGGCGGGCGTGAAAGAAATCGACGGCGCCCCGGTGGGTGACACGATCACCACCGACGCCAGGCCCTGCACGACGCCGCTCCCCGGCTTCAAGGAAATCAAGCCGCGTGTGTTCGCGGGCCTGTTCCCGGTGAGCTCCGATGACTACGAAGCGTTCCGCGACGCCCTGCAGAAGCTCAAGCTGAACGACTCGGCGCTGCACTACGAGCCGGAAGTCTCCACTGCGCTCGGCTTCGGTTTCCGCTGCGGGTTTCTGGGCCTGCTGCACATGGACATCGTGCAGGAGCGCCTCGAGCGCGAGTACCAGCTCTCGCTGGTGACGAGCGCGCCGACCGTGATCTACGAGGTGCTGACCACCGGCGGCGAGATCGTCAACGTCGACAACCCGGCGAAGTTGCCCCCGGTGGACCGGATCGACGAACTGCGCGAGCCGATCATCGTCGCCAGCATCCTGCTGCCGCCGGACTACGTCGGGCCGGTCATGAAGCTCTGCCTCGACAAGCGCGGCGTGCAGAAGAAGCTGCTATACCTGGGTAACCAGGTGTCGATGCAGTGGGAGCTGCCGCTCGCGGAGGTGGTGCTCGACTTCTTCGATCGCCTGAAGAGCTGCAGCCGTGGCTACGCCTCTTTCGACTACGAGTTCGCTCGCTTCCAGGCCGCGCCGCTGGTCCGGCTCGATATCCTGATCAACGACGACAAGGTCGATGCGCTCTCGATCATCAGCCACCGCGACAGCGCCTACCAGCGCGGCCGGGAACTGGTGGACAAGATGCAGGAGCTGATTCCGCGGCAGATGTTCGAGGTGGCGATCCAGGCGGCCATCGGCGCGCACGTGATCGCGCGCTCGACCGTCAAGGCGCTGCGCAAGAACGTCCTGGCGAAATGCTATGGCGGCGACATCAGCCGCAAGCGCAAGCTCCTCGAGAAGCAGAAAGAGGGCAAGAAGCGCATGAAGCAGCTTGGGCAGGTCGAGATCCCGCAGGAGGCCTTCCTGGCGGTGCTGCAGGTCGGCCGCAAGGACTGAGGCGCCGCTTCGGTTGTCGCGCTGTGACGCAAGGCATTGATGGGGCCCGGAAAATACTCAATACTGCCGCCCGTTTGATGAGGTGACACTTGGTTTTCGACTTCTCCTTCGCACTCGTGGTCGCGACCGTCGTGACCGGCCTGATCTGGGCGGCCGACGCCCGGTACTTCCGTGCGCAGCGGCTCGCCCGTGCGGCCCCGGGGGACGCGGCGTCCGTCGCCGAGCCCGTGGTGGTCGAATACGCCCGCTCGTTCTTCCCGATCATCCTGGTCGTGCTGCTGATCCGCTCGTTCCTGTTCGAGCCGTTCCGCATCCCTTCCGACTCGATGATGCCGACGCTGCTGGACGGCGACTTCATCTTCGTCAACAAGTTCACCTACGGGTTGCGCCTGCCGGTACTGAACACGAGGGTCGTGGCGCTCGGCGAGCCGCATCGCGGCGACGTCGTCGTGTTCCGGCTGCCGTCGGATCCGTCCACCAACTACATCAAGCGCCTCGTCGGCCTGCCGGGCGACCACATCGTCGTGCGCGACAAGCGCGTGTACGTCAACGGGGCGCTGCAGGGCGTGAAGCTCGATGGCCTGTTCGAACCGTTCAACAGTACGCCGCTCGCGCAGATCGGCGTCGAGCACTTGGGCGACATCGAGCACCGCACGCTCTACATCGACGAGCGCCCATCCGTGGATTTCGACGACATCGTGCCGGCCGGGCACTACTTCTTCATGGGGGACAACCGCGACAACAGTCGCGACAGCCGGTTCCCGGAAGTGGGGTTCGTGCCGGTCGACAACGTGGTCGGCAGGGCTGTGCGCATCTGGCTCAACTGGAACCTGCCTCACGCACCGATCTGGGGCCGCATCGGCGCACCGATCCGGTGAAGACAAGATTCGGTGAAAACAAAGGGAGACAAGGCATGAAGCATCGTCAACGCGGCGCGACCTTCCTCGGTATCGTCACGATCCTGCTGATCCTCGGCACGGCGCTCTACGCGGGCATCCGCCTGGTGCCGATCTATCTCGATTACATGAAGGTCGCACGCTCGATGGAATCGGTTCGCGACGAGCAGGGCGCGGTGGACACCAACCCGAGCCTGATCCGCAATGCTCTGCAGCGCCGCTGGGACGTCGAGGACGTCAAGGGGATCGACTGGCATGACGTCGAGATCACGAAGTCGGAGCAGGGGGGCTACGATGTCCACGCCGGCTACGAGGTCGAGCAGCAGTTTCTCTATAACGTCTACCTGCTGGTCAAGTTCGACAAGACCGTGACCGTCCAGAAGTAAGGGCGGGCTTGCTCACCGCGGACGAATGGGCTGGGAAGCGGCTGGGTTACCGCTTCCGCGACCCGGCGCTGCTTGATGTTGCGCTGACCCATCGCAGCGCCGGAAGGGCTAACTACGAGCGGCTCGAGTTCCTCGGCGACTCGGTCCTGAATTTCGTGGTCGCCGTGCTCGCGTTCCACGAGTACCCGCTGGGCAGCGAAGGCGACCTGAGCCGCTACCGGTCCGCGCTCGTCAGCAGCCAGACGCTGGCGGCGGTGGCTGGCGAACTCGCCCTCGGCGAGCAATTGCGCCTCGGCGGCGGGGAACTGAAGAGCGGAGGCTACCGGCGCGGTTCGATCCTCGCCGACTCGCTCGAAGCGCTGTTCGGCGCGGTCTACCTCGACGGCGGACTTGAAGCGGCCCGGGTCGTGATCCACGGGTTGCTCGCCTCCCGGCTGGCGGACCTGCCTGACGCCGAGGCGCTGAAGGACCCCAAGACCCGACTGCAGGAGCAGTTGCAGAGCCGCGGGCTGCCGCTGCCGAAGTATGCTGTGGAGGAAGTGGCGGGCGAGCCGCACGAACAATGGTTCATCGCGAGCTGCGACGCGGCGGCGCTCGGACTGCGCGAGCAGGGCGAGGGCTCGAACCGGCGCAACGCGGAGCAGGCGGCGGCGGCGCGTGTGCTGGCCGCGCTCGGCAACGAACGGGAGACGCAATGACCGACGAAGCGAACCTGGAGACGGCAGCGCAGCGCACCGAAACTGCGGGCCCGCTGCGTTGCGGGTTCGCCGCGCTGGTCGGGCGGCCCAACGTCGGCAAGTCCACGCTGCTGAACGCGCTGCTCGGCCAGAAGATCAGCATCGTCAGCCCCAAGCCGCAGACCACGCGCACCCGGATTCACGGCGTGCTGACCCAGCCCGGCATGCAGATCGTGTTCGTGGACCTGCCCGGCATCCACGCCAACCAGCCGAAGGCCATCAACCGCTACATGAACCGCACGGCGCTCTCGTCGCTGGCGGATTCCGACGTGAACCTGTTTCTCGTCGAGGCCGCGCGCTGGACGGACGAGGATGAGCGTGTGCTCGCGGAACTGAAGGCGGCCGCGCGCCCGGTCCTGCTGCTGATCAACAAGGTCGATCGAGTGCACCCGAAGGAGCGGCTGTTCCCGTTCATCGAAGAACTCGCAAAGAAGGCAGAGTTCGTCGAGGTCGTGCCGATTTCGGCCACCAAGGGCTCGAACCTCGCTCGCCTGCCCGAGATCATCGCGCGGCACCTGCCGGAGGCGCCGCAGCTGTTCCCGGACGATCAGATCACCGATGCGACCGAACGGTTCATGGTCGCCGAGATCGTGCGTGAGAAGCTGATGCTGCGCCTCCAGGAGGAGTTGCCGTACGGCCTCGTCGTCGAGATCGAAGGCATGGGCGACTCCGAGGACGAACCGGGCAAGATCGTCGTCCAGGCCGTGATCTGGGTGGAGCGCACCAGCCAGAAGGCGATCGTCATCGGCAAGGCGGGCGAGCGGCTCAAGGAAATCGGCCGCGCCGCACGGCTCGACATGAACAAGCTCCTCGGCAAGCACGTGCACCTCGAACTGTGGGTCAAGGTCAAGGAGGGCTGGTCGGACGACGAGAACGCGCTGCGCAAGTTTGGACTCGAGTCGTGAGCGGATCGGCGCGGCGGGTCAGTCTCGAACCCGCGTTCCTGCTGCACCATTACCCGTGGCGGGAAACGAGCCGTATCCTCGAGCTGATCACCCGCACCCACGGCCGCGTCTCGGTGTTCGCGCGGGTATCGCGGCGGGCGTCGTCGTCGCTCGCCTCGGCCCTGCAGCCGTTCAGCGAGATCCTCGTCTCGTGGAGCGGGCGTGGCGAGGCCGGGCAACTGACCGGGGCCGAGCGCGCTCGCCCCCCGGCGCAGCTCTCCGGCGACCGGCTGATGAGCGGGTTCTACGCCAACGAGCTGCTGCTCAAGCTCCTGCAGCGCAATGACCCGCACCCCGCGCTGTTCGACGCGTACGCCAGCCTGCTAGGGCACCTGCTCGACCCGCAGGCCGAACCCACCCGCGCACTCAGGCTCTTCGAGAAAACGCTGCTCGACGAACTCGGCTGGGGGCTGAGCCTCGAGCGGGACGCGCGCACCGGAGGTGCACTCGACCCGCAGTGCAGCTATCGCTACCGGATTGATGGTGGTCCCGAGGCGCTCGATGGAGTGGCCGACGGAACCCTGATATTTTGTGGAGCCTCGCTGCTGTCGCTGGCCCGCGAGGAACTGGCGGACTCGCGCAGCCTGGCCGATGCCCGGCGGCTGCTGCGGGCGGCGCTGAACCAGTGCCTCGACGGCCGACCGCTCAGGACACGCGAAGTGCTGGTCGAAATGCGGGCGCACGGCGCCAAGGCGGACGGAGGGTGATGCACTTGCTCACACATCCCATCAAGCTCGGGGTCAACATCGACCACGTGGCCACGCTGCGTCAGGTGCGGGGTGTACCGTATCCCGATCCGTTGTATGCGGCCCTGGTGGCCGAGCAGTCCGGCGCCGACAGCATCACGCTGCACCTGCGCGAGGACCGCCGGCACATCCAGGACCACGACGTGCACCGCTTACGGGCCGCGCTGCAGACCCGGATGAACCTCGAGATGGCCGCCACCGACGCGATGCTCGCCATCGCGCGCGAGGTGCGACCGCAGGACTGCTGCCTGGTGCCGGAGAAGCGCGCGGAACTGACGACGGAGGGCGGGCTCGACGTTGCGAGCCAGGTCGTGCGCCTGCGCGACTGTTGCGCGGCGCTCAGGGAATCCGGCATCCGAGTTTCGCTGTTCATCGACCCGGAACGCGCCCAGCTCGAGGCCGCCGCCGCGATCGGCGCACCGGTCGTTGAGTTGCACACCGGCGCGTATGCGGAGGCGACCGGCGAACACCAGGCGAAGGAACTGATGCGACTGGTGGACGCCGCGCGGTTCGGTGCGCAGATCGGGCTCACGGTACATGCCGGGCACGGCCTGCACTATCACAACGTCCAGCCGGTGGCCGCGGTGCCAGAGATCGTCGAACTCAACATCGGGCACGCGATCGTCGCTCGCGCGGTGATAGACGGGCTGGCGGGGGCCGTGCGCGACATGCGCGCGCTGATGATGGAGGCGCGCCGCGGGTTGCGCACCAGCGGTTGAGGGCCTGAGGTGATTTTCGGCATCGGTACCGACGTCGTGCGGCTCGAGCGCGTGCAGGCGATCTTCGAACGCCACGGCGAGCATTTCGTGCGCCGCCTGCTGATGCCCGAGGAGGAGGCGACGTTTCGCAACTACAAGCGGCCGGTGCGTTTCCTCGCGATGCGCTTCGCGGCGAAGGAAGCGATCGTCAAGGCGCTCGGCACCGGTTTCGCGCACGGCATCTGGATCCGCGACGTCGGTATCCAGGCCAATGCCTGGGGCCGCCCGGAGGTGATCTGGTCGGAGCGCGGTCGCCGACTTCGCGACCAGCTGGGTGCTGGAGAAGGGCACGTCACGCTGACGGACGAGGCAGGCCTCGTGGTGGCGGTGGCCGTGCTGATGCGGCGGCAGGAGAAGGACGCATGACGATCAGCAACGTGTTTGCATTCGACATCGAGACGGTCCCGGACGTCGAGTTCGGCCGCAAGCTGCACGGTCTCGACGGACTCTCCGACAAGCAGGTCGGCTACGTCATGCAGACACGCCAGCGGGAGCAGACGGGCTCCGAGTTTCTGTCGCTCGAGCAGCATCGCGTGGTTGCGATTTCGGTCGCGATGCGCACGCGCGACGGCTTCAAGGTGTGGAGCCTCGGCGAGGTGGACTCCCCCGAGGACGAGTTGGTGCGCCGCTTCTACGACGGCATCGAGCGTTTTTCGCCGACGCTCGTCAGCTGGAACGGTGCCGGCTTCGACCTGCCGGTGCTGCACTACCGCGCGATGCGCCATCGCATCCAGGCCCACCGCTACTGGGAGATGGGCGAGGAGGAGCAGTCGTTCCGCTGGAACAACTACCTCAGTCGTTACCATTGGCGCCACGTGGACCTGATGGACGTGCTGGCGGGCTTCCAGGGCCGCGGTCGAGTCGGCCTCGACAAAATGGCGCAGCTGCTCGGTCTGCCGGGCAAGCTCGGGCTGTCGGGCGAGGCCGTCTGGGAGACGCACCTGGCCGGTGGCGCCGAGGCGATCCGCAACTACTGCGAGACGGACGTCATCAACACCTACCTGATCTACCTGCGCTTCGAGCTGATGCGCGGGCGGCTCACGCACGAGGAGCACGATTGCGAGTGGGCGCGCGTGAGGGAATGGCTGCAGGGCTCCGGCAAGCCGCACCTGCTCGAGTTCGCCGCCGCGTGGCCCGCGGCCTGAGCGCGCAGCGCGTATGAAGCGGATCACGGCCGCACCCGAGGAAGCGGACATCATCGACCTGTCGCACGAGGCCAAGGGAGTGGCCCGCATCGATGGCAAGACGGTGTTCGTGGCGGATGCGCTGCCCGGAGAGCGCGTCGTGCTGCGCAGGATCGAGCGTCACCGCACGTTCGACGTGGCGGTGTGCGAGCGGGTGCTGCGGGCCAGTACCGACCGTGTGCAGCCCGAGTGCCCGCACTACGGTATTTGCGGTGGCTGCGCGTTGCAGCACCTGGCGCCGGCCGCGCAACTGGCGTTCAAGCAGCACCAGCTGATCGAAAGCCTCGCGCGACTCGGTGGCGTCGAGCCCGGGCGCGTGCTCGAGCCGCTGACCGGTCCCGTGTGGGGCTATCGTCGCCGTGCGCGCCTCGGCGTAAAGGACGTCGTGCGCAAGGGCCGGGTGCTGGTCGGGTTCCGCGAACGTTCGGCGCCGTTCATCGCCGACCTGCACGAATGCCGCGTGTTGACGCCGCCGATGGATCGCCTGATCGATCCGCTGGCTGCCCTGGTACAGTCGCTGTCGATTGCGGCCCGCCTGCCGCAGGCCGAGGTCGCAGTCGCGGAGGGCACCGCCGCGCTGGTGCTGCGCGTGCTGGACGCACCGACGGCCGACGACCGTGCCCGCCTCGCCGAGTTCGAGCGCACCCACGGTGTCCGCATCTACCTGCAGCCAGCTGGGCCTGACAGCATCACGGCGCTGACTCCGGGTGCTTTGCCGATGCATTACGCGCTGCCAGCCTTCGCCGTGGATATCGAGTTCCAGCCGACGGATTTCATCCAGGTCAACGGCGCTCTCAACGTCACGATGGTGAGCCGGGCGCTGGACGTGCTCGACCCCGCGGCCACCGACTCGGTGCTCGACCTGTTCTGCGGCCTCGGCAATTTCTCGCTGCCGCTGGCACGACGGGCGGCGCAGGTGGTGGCGGTGGAGGGCGACGCGGTGCTGGTCGGCCGCGCGCGAGACAATGCGGCGCGCAACGGCATTGGCAGCGCCGCATTCCACGTCGCGGACCTGTTCAAGGACGTGACGGAGTTGCCGTGGGCCACTCGGTCCTATGACCGGGTGTTGCTCGACCCGCCCCGGGCCGGAGCCCGTGAAGTGCTACCTGTCATAAGCCGGTCCGGCGCCCCGCGGGTCCTGTATATTTCCTGTCATCCGGGGAGCCTCGCCCGGGATGCGGGATTGCTGGTGAAGGAACACGGATACCGTCTCACGGCGGCAGGCGTCATGGATATGTTCCCGCACACGACGCACGTCGAGGCGATGGCGGTGTTCGACCGATGAGCAGACGCCGGACTGACGGGCCGATGGGGGAGAGGCAGTGACGCTGGGGCCGTTGATGGTGGACGTGGCCGGTCATGAACTCACGGCGGAAGACCGTCGCGTGCTTGCGCACCCGTTGGTCGGCTCGGTCATCCTGTTCACGCGCAATTTTGCGAGCCTGCCGCAGCTCGAGTCGCTGGTGCGGGAGATCCGCGCCGTGCGCCAGCCGCCGCTGGTCGTCACCGTCGACCAGGAGGGCGGTCGCGTGCAGCGCTTCCGCAAGGAATTCACCGTGCTGCCGTCGCAGCGGATGATCGGCCACGCCTATGACATCGACCCGGAAGCCGGTCGTCGCCTGGCGTGGCGCTGCGGCTGGCTGCTCGCCGCCGAGCTGCGCTCGATCGGCATCGACATGAGCTTCGTACCCTGCGTGGATCTCGACTTCGGCGTCAGCGAGGTCATCGGCGATCGGGCGTATCACCGCGACGCGGAAGTCGTCTCGCGGCTGGCGGTGTCCTGCATGCAGGGCATGCGCGAGGCGGGTATGGCGGCGACCGCCAAGCATTTCCCGGGCCATGGCGCGGTGGCGGCAGATTCGCACAAGGCGCTGCCGGTCGATCGCCGGCCGCTCGCCGAACTCGCCGACGACCTGCTGCCTTACCACCGGCTGATCGCGAACGGACTATCCTCGATCATGGTGGGACACGTGCTGTTTCCGGAGATCGACGACGCGCCGGCGAGTTTCTCGCGACGCTGGGTGCAGCGGGAACTGCGCTCGTCGCTCGGTTTCACGGGCACGGTGTTCTCGGACGACCTGAGCATGGGTGGCGCCGCCTTTGCGGGCACCGTGCCGGAGCGGGCCCACCGGGCGCTCGCGGCCGGCTGCGACGTGCTCGCGGTGTGCAACGATCGCCCGGCAGTACTTGCTACGCTGGAGCAACTGGCCGGTGCCGCCGACCCGCTCAGCCAGATGCGACTCGCGCGGTTGCACGGCCGGCCGATGCCGGAGCGGTGCGAACTCGAACGCACAGGCCGCTGGCTCGAATGCCGCGCGGCCATCGATCACTGCATGGATGCGCCGAGCCTGCAACTGAACGCATAAGATCCGAAGACAAATATTGGGGGAGCGACGGTGAGCAAGAGTCTGGAGCCCCAACTCCTGGAGGAGGTCCTGAGGCACGCCCTGGACGGTGTGGCGGTCATTGCTGGCGCACCCGGTGCGACGCGAGTCGTCTATGCCAATGAGACGCTGGCCGGCCTGTTGCGCCGGCCCGAGGAGTGGCTCGAGGATCGCAGCCTCGAGGAATTCGAGATCGAGATGCCGGCCGACCCGGGCGTGACCGGCGCGGTCGCCGGCTCCCGGGTGCGGCTGAAGCGGGGCGACGGTTCTGCGATCGAGTGCGAACGCTGGGCGGTACTGCTGTCGGACGCGCGCCTCGCACTCTATTACCGGCCACTGTCGCGCAATGCGTCGAGCACGCTCGCCGCGGCGTTGGACCGTGCTACTGGTCTGAGCACGCCCGAGCACTTGATCGAGGTGCTGCGCCGCGACTGGTCGATCGCCCAGCGCGACGGGCGGCAGCTCACGGTGATGCGCTTCGACATCGACGAGTGGCGCGAATACCAGGACGTCTTCGGCCGCAGCGCGAGCGACAAGGTGCTGCAGCAGGTCGGGCGCACGATCGCCACCGCCATGCGCCGCACCAGCGACGTCGTCGCGCGCTGCGGGCACGACGAGTTCCTGGTCCTCGGCGTGTCGATGGACCCCGCGAGTGCCGGAGTCTTTGCGGAGCAGATCATCGGTCGCATCCGAGCGCTCGCAATCCACCATCCGCGCTCGAGGATCGGGCGTTACCTGACGATGAGTGCGGGCGTGGTCACCGTGGCACCGCCGCGTGAGCGGAGTTGCGAGGCCGCGCTGGAGAGCGCGGAGCAGGCGCTGAAAAAGGCGAAAGCAGCGGGTGGCAACCGCGCGGCGTGCGGAGTGGTGGAGTGAGGAAGGGGATAGCGGATAGGGACTAGCGGATAGGGACTAGCGGATAGGGACTAGCGGATAGGGACTAGCGGATAGGAAGAGGGGCGGCGACAACGCCAACTCTCCGTTCTTTTCTTCACTATCCGCTAGTCCCTATCCGCTATCCGCTATCCGCTATCTTGTCCGGCACGCACCGGCCCAGCCCATCGAGCAGCTGCTGGGCGGCAGCGAAGCGCTCCTCGGTTTCCTGCCAAGCCCCGGTGAAGCGCAGTTTCTTCGGGCCGTCGAAGCGCATCGACTTGCCGTGGCGCTGCACGAACAGCAGCAGCGCGCCGGTGTCCACTGGCGGATCATCGACGAACGTCACCGAGCCGCTGCCCGGACCGAGGTCCAGTCGCTCGATGCCGATGCGCTCGGCCGCGACGCGCAGGCGCGCGATGCGGAACAGGTGCTTCGCAGGATCCGGCAGCGCGCCGAATCGATCCACGGTCTCGGCCTGCAGGTCGTCGAGGTCCGTGACTGATTCCACGCTCGAAATGCGCTTGTAGAGCACGAGGCGCGCGTGGACGTCTGGCAGGTACTGCTCGGGCAGCAGCGCGGAGACGTGGAGGTCGAGTTCGGGGCCGTGGTGCAGTGGCCGCTCGAGCTCGGGCGTCTTGCCGGCCTGCATGGCCTTCACGGCCCGCTCGAGCAACTCCATGTAGAGCGCGAAGCCGATTTCCTGGATCTGTCCGCTCTGCTCGTCGCCGAGCAATTCACCGGCGCCGCGGATCTCGAGGTCGTGGGTCGCCAGCACGAATCCGGCGCCCAGGTCCTCGAGCGACTCGATCGCCTCGAGTCGCTTGGCTGCGTCGGAGGTCATCGCGTTCTTCGGCGGCGTGATCAGGTAGGCATACGCCTGGTGATGCGAGCGGCCGACCCGGCCGCGCAGCTGGTGCAACTGCGCCAGCCCGAAGCGATCGGCGCGGTCGACGATGATCGTATTGGCGGTCGGCACGTCGATGCCGCTCTCGATGATGGTCGTGCAGAGCAG
>Ga0315287_10002486_pt1 | contig 17491 bp, 13 predicted proteins | sample YL17G11_0_MG_FD_205037 | JGI IMG/M metagenome (GOLD analysis project Ga0315287, IMG submission 205037) | Sediment microbial communities from Yellowstone Lake, YNP, Wyoming, USA - YL17G11_0 | ecosystem: Environmental > Aquatic > Freshwater > Lake > Sediment | place: USA: Wyoming | collected...
CGCCGCCGATGGAGAGCCGCACCCCCTCGACGATGCCGCGGACTTTCTCGGCGACCGTCAGGGCGCCAGCCAGGTCGGTCTCGGGCAACACCACGAGAAACTCCTCGCCACCGTAGCGGCCGATCGCGTCGGTGCCGCGCAAACCGGCGGCCAGCGCCTGCGCAACGCGGTTGAGGACCGTGTCGCCGACAAGGTGACCGTAGCGATCATTGGTCTCCTTGAAGTGGTCGAGGTCGGCCATCCCGATGGTCAGCGGACGCCGGTAGCGAAGCGCTCGCTGGAGCTCGCGCTCGAGCACCTCGAGCACCGCCTCGCGGCGCAACAGCCCGGTGAGCGAGTCATGCGTGGCCGATTCGAACAGTCGCGCGTTCTCGAGCACCGTCGCCACATGGTGCGAGAGCAGGTTGAGGAGGTCGATCTCCTCGGCGGCGAAGCGTCCACCGTCGCGCTTGCCGCCCAGAAGCAGCAGGCCGATCACCTTGCCATGCGACATCACCGGCGCGATCACGTCGACCGCGAAGCTAGCCAGCCGGTGGGCGAGCGACGGCGAGCGCGCGATCAGCTGCGCCGCCGGCAGCGCGCGGTGCGCGCGGCGGATCAGCTGCAGCCCCTCGTCGTCCGGTGACAGCAGAAACGACAGCTCCAGCTCGCGCTCCTGATCCGTGCGCGTCGAGGCGAGCGTGAGGAGCAACCCGCTCGTCGGGTCCGCCACCAGCAGCGTGGCCGAGCGCAGCCCGAAGATCCTCGCCAGCTCGGCGACCAGGTGCTTGCCCATCAGGGGCAGCTTCCCCTGCGCCGGCAGCTCGGCCGCGAGAGAGACGAGGCGTTGCCGCAAGGCGTGGCGCTCGGGGAAGACGCTGCGATCGATCGCCGTCTGCAGGCGCTCCCGCAGCGGGCTGAAGAGCAGGCCGAGCACCAGTGTGGCCCCCGACGCCACCCAGATCGAGGGAGCCCCGCCGATGAAGAACTGCGCCAGCAGCGCGCTGCCGGCGCCGACCGCGGCGTAGAAGAGCAGCACGAGAGCGCCGGTCATGGTGCCGTAGACGAGGCCGCGCCGCACGATCAGGCCGATGTCGAAGAGCTGGTAGCGGAAGATCGCGACAAACACGGCCACTGGGAAGCAGAAGAGGATGAGCGGCTCGAGAATCTCCGGCCAGCTCGGCAGCTCGCTGCCGACGACCCACATGATCCCGATCACCCAGGCGAACGTCGCCCAGGGCACGGTGCCGAGCAGCACGAGCGCCGCCCGCTGGCGACCGAGCGGCTCGGGGTGGCGCAACATCTGGCTTGCGAGCAGCGCGACCACGGCGGCGCCCCAGATCGGCAAGCTGATGTCGAGGAGGATGTTGCGCAGCGCTTCGGTATCTCGGCTACCGAACTTCTCGACAAGGTAGAGCCCACACTGGATCAGGCCGAACGTCACGCCGATCGCATAGATCGCCGGAATCACCCACGGACGACGCGCGATCCAGGCCTGGCGCTCGGGGAGCACCGAGGCGAGGTGGAGCTCGAGGCCGATCTCCACCCCAGTGAGGAGGTAGAACGCCGGCACCGTCAGGAGCGAGAGTCCGGCGGCGCCGATGGCGTAGTCCGGGAGGGACAACTCCACCGCCACCGCGGCCGAGAACGCGAAGAGGAGACGTGTGCGCAGGTCCTGACGGCCCTGCATCAACACGGCGAGGGCAAGGGCTAAGTAGGCGAGCGCGGAGAGGAGGCGCGCTCCCAGCGGGACCCATGCCACGGGCACACCGGGCAGCACGCCGAGCGTGTGCACCTCGCCGCCGCGGCGGACGACGAAAGGCGCCGTGACGTTGCGATGGAGCCGCCTTGCGGCGCTGTCGTACGCCGCGTCGTCGGGAGTGGCGAGCCCCGCAACCGAGAGCAGCAGGTCGCCCTCGCGAACGCCGGCTCGCTCGGCCGCCGAGCCTGCCCCGATGCGGACGATCTCGAGACCCTCCGGCGTCGTCGCAGTGAGAAAGCCGAGCCGTCTCTCGGCGCTGCGCACGGTCGTCACCAGGGTGAGGTAGAGGAAGGAGAGGACCACCGCCGTGAGGGCGATCGCCACCACTCGCGAGCGACGGCCGCCGTCCTCCCCACGTTCGAGAGGGATAAGGCCCGCCGCGGTCGCATCACCTGCGACGAGTTTTCGACTCACCGACTCGCCTCGCCCGGATGTCGAACCCAGTCCAGGTGTGGCATCGGCCGCGCCAGCATGCGCGGAGCGTACCACGGGGTGGAGGGCCCTCCTGCTCGCGTGATGCGCGGCCGTTGGCGGGTTGGTGTGCGACCTCGGCGGGCGACGGCCGGTCGCCTTCGCTACCGCTTCTCGACGAGGACGAGCATCTCCGTGTTGCCCACCGCGAACGCCTGCTTGACGAGGCCCTGCACCCGCACGCGCTCGCCCCCCCGGGGCACGGCGCGCTCGGTCACCACGGTGATCTCACCGGTGCCGTCGGCGACGACGTAGGTGCGCAGGAGGAGGAGGTTGGCGGGTCGTCGGACCTCGCCCTTGACGGTCACGACCCGGCCGTCGAAATGCCTTGGATCGGCGCGGATGTCGCCGATCCTCGTGGCCAGAAGCGTGCCACACGCGAGCGAGCCGAGCACGGCGATGAGCCACAGGCGTCGGAGCGTCATGGTTCCTCCTCCGGTGGCGGCATCGTACCAGCGTGCCTCTGACGGTGCGCGGCGCGACGAACCACCCGTCCTGCAGTAGAATCCGGCAACCAAGGAGCGACCATGAAAAACACCCCGGCTCGCGTCTTCCGCCCCGTGCCACCTCGGCGTAACAACGCCCTCGCGGCGCTCGGCGTCGCTGCGGTCTTTGCCATCCCGTTCTTGCTGTGGATCATCTCGTGGTTCACGGCGCCTCACCCGATCCGCTACGAGCTCGACAATCAGATGCTCCGCGTTCACACCGGCGCCCGCTACAAGGACAGCGTCAAGACGCTCCAGCTTGGCCGCCTCGAACAGGTGGAGGCGGTCCGTCTGCGCAACCGCGAGATGCGCTTTGGAACCGAGAAAACCAACTACTGCGTCGGCTTCTTCTACTACCCCACGCTCGGCGATGTCTGGCAGGCGACGGACTGCTCGGACGACGGGGTCCTCATCCGCGTCGGCGGCGAGACCATCCCGGTCGTGGTCACGCCGACCGACCGCGAGTCGTTCATGGCGACAATGGTGTCGCCCCGCCCCGCCACCTTCCCGACCGCGACCAAACCGGTAAGTCTCGCGCTTCCGACCTTCCTCCTGCTCTGCCTGTTTTGCTGGCCTGTGGCGGTGGCGTTGGGAGTGAGCCTCTTCGTCGCGCCAGCCCGGCTCCGCTACGCCGTTTCCGGCGGCACATTGACTGTGCGCACGCTGTTTGGCTCCCACTCCTATCCGCTCTCCGGCGCCAGGGTCAGGCCGCACTCGCCTCTCGTCGGCGAGCGCCAGTCGGGGTTGGGGATCGGCGGCACCTACGCCGGGTCATGGGTCTTGGACACGGCTCCCACCAACGTATTCGCCACCTCGCTGGATGGCGGCATCCTGATCGAGCACGACCAGCGCCTCTTCGTCACGCCCGCCGACGGGGCGGCTTTCGTGGACGCCGTCAAAGCCGAGGGCGCCCAGAGCCCGCCGCAGCGCTAGTGTCGGAGGCTTTGCCCAGCGCTTCGCGTTGACACCGCGAGAACGCCGTTGCTATGCTCAAAAGGGATGATTCTGCCCTAGCGGAGCGCCGAAGCGTCCTCAGTGGAAAGGAGCCTGGCATGTTGCGCCGACTCGCGAACCTCCTGCGTGGCTTCCTCAGCCTGTTTATCTCCGGCCTCGAGCGTGAGAACCCCCGCGCCCTGATCGAAGCCGAGAAGGAGAACCTCCGCAAGCAGATTGCCCGCTTCAACGACAGCCTGGCCACCCATGCCGGGTTCTGCGAGCGGCTGATCCGCCAGGTCAAGATGCTGGAGGGCCAGGAGCGGGACCTGGCGGCCAAGGCGGCGGCCAACCTCAAGGTCGGCAACCGCAATGCCGCGGGGCAGTACGCGCTCCAGCTCAAGACGGTCAAGGAGCAACTCGAGGAGAACCGCCGCCAGCTCGAGGCGGCCGAGGACACTTACAAGAAGCTCCTCTCCTCCCGTGACATCTCCGTGCGCGAGGCGCAGGCCAAGATCGAGGGCCTGAAGCGGTTGCTGACCGAGACCGAGATGCTCGAGGCTCAGGCCGAGCTGCAGGAGATGGCCAAGGGGATGATCTCGACCATCGGCGGCTCGGGCGACACGCTGGCGCGCATCGAGGAGACGCTCACCGAGCGCCGCGACAAGGCCGCCGGGCGGGCCCGCGTCGCGTCGACGTCGATCGACACTGCGCAGGTGCAGCTCATGGAGGCGGAGCAGCAGGCGCTCGCCGACCAGGCGTTGCAGGAGTTCGCCACCGCCTACGGCCTCGAGGTGCCCGCCGGCGAGGAGAAAGCCGCCGCACCTTCACCGAAGGATATGGGGCCCACCGTCAAGGAGGGCTGAAGAGCCAGTCGCGCCCCCGGACGCGGCTGACGCCGCCTGGTAAGCGACGTCGCACGCGTCCCCGCGACGAGGAGGGATTTGATGGACCAGCCGCAGAAGGTCGGGCCAACGATACTCGGCAAACTCGTTCTGGGGATCTTCGTGCTCGGGTGTCTGGCGGGAGCCGCGTACTACTTCCGCGACGTGATCCTGCCCAGGGGCGGAGGCGGCCCGAAGACCGTCGATCTCGACGCCTACAGGCAGCAGCAGGGCAAGGTCGAGGCGCCGGACACCAAAGGCATCACGACCGTCAACGAGTACACCTACAAGCCGGCCGAGAAGCTCCCGCCCGTCAAGGGGGTGTCGAGCTACAAGTGGAGCCCCGCCGACAAGGTGGTGCAGTTCCCGATCAACGTCTGGATCGGCTGGCTACCCATCGTCGCGGCCAACCACGGCTTCTCGCCCAACACCGAGAGCGTCTTCTTCAAGGAGTTCGGCTTCAAGGTCAACCTCAAGCTCATCGACGACCCGGTCGTCGCCCGCGACACATACGCCACCGGCGAGAGTCACATCCTCTGGGGCACGCTCGACATGATGGTGCTCTTTGCCCCCGAGCTGATGAAGGATTCCCGCACCGCACCGCGGATCTTCCAGCAGATCGACTGGTCCAACGGCGGCGACGGCATCGTCGTCCGCGGTAACATCCACTCGGTCAAGGACCTCAAGGGCAAGACCATCGTCTACGCGCAAAACTCGCCGTCGCAGTACTTCATCAGCAATCTGCTCGTCGCGGCCGGTATCCAGCCCTCGGAGGTCAACCACAAGTACACGGCGACCGCGTTCGAGGCGGCAGCGGCGTTCGTCGCAGACAAGCGCCTCGACGGCTGCGTCTCCTGGGCCCCCGACATCTACACCATCCCGGAGAAGGTCGCCGGCACGCGCATTCTCACCACCACGTCCGAGGCCAACAAGCTCATCGCCGACGTGTGGGCGGCCCGCGCCGACTTTGCCAAGGACCACCCCGAGGTGATCAAGGGGCTGGTCAGCGGGATCTTCAAGGCGATGGACCAGCTCGCCGATGGTGGCTTCAAGGAACGGGCGTACCAGTGGATGGCTGAGGGCTACGGCATGCCGGTCGACGACGTGCGCGCCATGGCCAGCGACGCCCACTCGACCAACTTCGCCGAGAACAAGAGCTTCTTCCTCAATGCCAACGACCCCACCAACTTCGAGCGCACCTGGAAGAACATCACCTTCGTCTACCGCGAGCTCGGCCTCCTCGGCACGCCGATCCGCTTCGACGAGGTGATGGACTTCTCGGTTCTCAAGCAGCTCGACAGCGAGGGTGCTTTCAAGAACCAGAAGGACACCTATCGGACCACCTTCGCGCCGACCAGCTACACCAAGGTCTCGGCGGAAGCGCCGATCGTGACCCAGACCATCCGCATCAACTTCTACCCCAACTCGGCGAACATCTACGAACCCCAGCACGACGAGCTCGGCAACCCCGTCGCCAACACCCTTTACGACCCCTCGGTCGAGGCGACCATGGAGAAGGTCGCTCGCCTCGTGGGGCAGTACGAGCGCGCCATGATCGCGGTGGTGGGTCACACCGACTCGTCGATGAAGGGCCGCGGAACGCGCTACGAGGACGTCAAACAGCTCTCCCTCGACCGCGCCAACGCCGTCAAGCAGTCCCTGGTCAAGAAGTACAAGTTCGACCCCAACAAGTTCATGGTCGAGGGCAAGGCGTGGGACGAGCCCGCAAACCCCGACGACCCGACCAACCAGGCCCTCAACCGCCGCGTGGCGATCTCCGTGTACCCCCCTGAGCAACGGTGACAACCATGCCCGACAACGCTGTCGACAATGGCACCAAGAAGACCGACGAGAACGCCACTGGCACGCCCGTGACGCGGGTGTCCGCCGCCGCGAGGCGCCGTGATCTGCTGCGCATCCGTGAACGCGTTCCGACCTGGATGATGTGGGTGCTCGGCGTCATCCCGATCCTCCTCATCCTCGGGCTGTGGGCCTTGTTCACCTCGGGCGCCACCCCGGAGGCGCGCCTCATCTCGCCGACCATCCTTCCTTCCCCCGCCGAGGTCACGCGCTCGTTCCCGGAGCTCTGGTTCGAGCGCGCTGTGGCTCGCAACCTCCTCATCTCCTTCGGCCGGGTCCTGGCCGGGTTCGCCCTCGCCGTCCTGGTCGTCTTCCCGCTCGGCCTCGCCATGGGCGCGTTCACCAAGATCAAGGCCGCGTTCCAGCCGCTCTCGGTCTTCGGCGCCTACCTCCCCATCCCCACCCTCGTTCCGCTCACCATGAGCCTGTTCGGGACAGGGGAGATGCAGAAGGCAATCTTCCTCGCCATCGCCTTCGGCATTTATCTCCTCCCGCTCATCGTGGCCGCGGTCGACAATGTCGACGAGACCTACCTCAAGACCGCGTACACGCTGGGAGCCGGGAGGCGGCAGGTGGTCGAGAGGGTCCTCCTGGCGATCTCCTGGCCGGAGATCTACCACGCCCTGCGGCTCGGCTTCGGTGTCGGCTGGAGCTACATCCTGCTCGCCGAGATGGTCGACATCGGCAAGGGCCTCGGCGGTCTCATCATGATCTCCCAACGCCGAGGCCCGCGCGAGCACATCTACCTGGTCCTCGTCCTCATCGTGGCGGTTGCGTTCCTGACCGACCGCGTCTGGGCGGCGGTCGGCCGTCGTCTGTTCCCCTACCGGGAGGAGGCGCGATGAGCACACCAGCTGTCGTCGAGTTCCGCAACGTCTCGAAGGTCTTCAATCACGGCACTGCGCGGGAGTTCCGGGCGCTCGACGACATCTCCTTCGCCATCGAGGACAAACCCGGCTTTGGCGAGTTCATCGCCATCGTGGGTCCGTCCGGGTGCGGCAAGTCCACCATTCTCAACCTCATCCAGGGCTTCCCCGACGTCTACCCACCCACCAGAGGCGAGGTGCTGGTCCGCGGCACGTCGGTGGCCGGCCCGGGACGCGACCGGGGCATGATCTTCCAGAAGTACAGCTCGTTCCCAAACCTGACGGTGCTGGAGAATGTCACGTTTGGCCTGGAGATCAACGACGACGAGCTCGGACTGTCCGAGGCGCAAATCGTCGAAGTGGCCCTGGATTGGATCGCCAAGGTCGGCCTCAAGGGCCACGAAGCCAAGTACCCCCACCAGCTCTCGGGCGGCCAGCAGCAGCGGGTCGCCATCGCCCGCACCCTCGCGCTCAAGCCACCGATCCTGCTCATGGACGAGCCGTTCTCGGCCCTCGACGAGCCCACCCGATTCGACATGCAACGCCTGATCATGGAGCTGTGGCACAGCGTCGAGACCACCGTCTTCATCATCACGCACTCGATCGCGGAAGCGGTCTTCCTCGGGGATCGGATCTGGGTCATGACCAAGGCCCCCGGCCGCATCGGACGCGAGTTCATCCACGAGATCCCCTATACCCGTCGTGCCGACCCCATCGACGTGCAGGAGAACCGGAGCTTCAAGGACGTCGTAGGAGAGATCGGGCGCGCTTTTCGCGAGTTGGAGAAGGCCTAGGCAGTCATGCCCGGCGAGCGACTCGGCTACCTCGACTACCTGCGGGAGGCGTTCCGCCACCGGGTGCGCATCGGCTGGCTCGGTCACATGCCGCTCAACCAGATGGCGCTGGCGGTCCTCGGCATGGTGGGCTTCGTCAACCCGGGGTTCTGGTTTCTCGGTGCCGCCGGCGAGGTCGCGTACCTGGCGTTCCTCTCCACCAACGCGACGTTCCAGAAGGTCATCCAGGGCAGGCGGCTGCTCGCGCGGCAGGCGGGACACGACGAGCGCGTGCAGAGGCTCTTCGAGGCCCTCGGCAGCGAGTCCCGCGAGCGCTACCGCCGCCTCCTCCAGCAGTGCCGGGTCATCCTCGGCATCTCGCAGACCGTGGAGGAAGACTCGCTGGGGACGCTCAACGACCTCAAGACCGGCGGGCTCTCCCAGCTCCTCTGGTTGTTTCTCCGCCTGCTGTCGTCGCGCGAGCTCATCACCACCCACCTCTCGCAGGTGGACTCCGAGAGCTTGGGCCAGGAGGTGGGACGGCTGAAGGCCCGCCTGGCGCAGATGACGCCCGACAGCCCCCTCGCCCGCTCCCTGGCCGGGACGCTCGAGATCCAGAGCAAGCGGCTCGAGAACCTGCGCCGCGCCAGGGAGAGCTTCGACGTCATCCAGGCCGAGCTCGACCGCATCGAGCGCCAGGTCCAGTTGCTGCGCGAGGAGTCCGCCGTGGGCGGGACACCGGAGATGCTCTCGGTGCGCCTCGACGCGGTGACCGCGACGCTCGGTGACACCTCGCGGTGGATGGATCAGCACGCCGACCTCTTCGGCGCGCTGGTCAGCAACGAGGACGAGGCTTCAACCGCCCTGCCGCGGCTTAAAGACGCCGAAGCGACACCACCACCGCCGCCTCCGCCGGCGCGGCAGAAGGGGTAGAGGAGCTCCGATGGCGACCGAGCTTCCCGCCTGGGCGCGGGAGATGCGCGAGACGTTCCGCGCCGGCACCACGAGTCAGTTTGTTCTCCACGGCAGCGTCTTCGACCTGGTGCCGGCGGAGGACCCCAAGGGCGGGCCGGCCTACCTCCCGCTGCGGCGCTTCCTCACAGAGGTGATGTTCGCACCCTTCGACGTCGTGCTCCAGTATGACCGCGGCAAAGGGATCGTCGTCCGCAAGGGCGGTGATGCCTTCCACCGCTTCCTTAAGGCGTTCGATTCCTTCCAGGGCACCTCGTGGGCGGCGCTGCCCGACGTCGGACCGGACAAGGTCGAGACCCTCGACCTCGGCAATCTGCTTCCCCGCGAGCCCAAGCGAGCCCTCGAGCTCATCGACCGCTTCATCCGCGGGGCGTTGCGCCGGACCAAGACGGTCTCCGGCAAGGCCGTGCCCGATCCGCTCAAGGTTGCGGTGATCGTCGACTACGCTCACTTCGTGGCCCCCCAGGGGGAGCCCGTGTACGTGTCCGATCTCTCGCAGACCCTGATCCAGCTCATGGACTGGGCCTCGGACCCCGCCATCACCGGGGCGTTCGCCGCCACGGTGCTGATCACCGAGAACCTCGCCGACCTCAACCGCACCCTGGTGGAGAACCCCTACTCGACCAAGCTGCGCATCAACCTGCCCGACGCCGCCGAGCTCGAGGCCTACGTCGCCTCGCTGACGGCGGCACAGGAGGACTTCGACGCCGTCTGTGAGGTCCCCCGCGAGGCCCTGGCCGCCAAGCTCGTCGGGCTCTCCCGGGTCAACGTGCGCAACCTGCTCCTGCGGGCGCTCTCCTCGGGGGAGAAGGTCACGGGGGCCTACCTCACCCAGGTCAAGAAGGAGCTGATCGAGAAGGAGGCGTTCGGGCGCCTCGAGTTCATCGAATCCAAGCGCAACCTCGATGACGTCGCCGGGCACGTCGAGGCCAAGGCCTGGCTGCGCGCGGACGCGACGCTGCTGCGCAAAGGGCGCAGCGCGGCGATCCCCATGGGCTACCTGCTCACCGGGCGGATCGGCACCGGCAAGACTTACCTCGTCGAGTGCCTGGCGGGCGAGATCGGCATCCCGTGCGTCGAGCTCAAGAACTTCCGCGAGAAGTGGGTCGGCGCCACCGAAGGCAACCTCGAGAAGGTCTTTTCCATCCTCCACGCCCTCGGCCAGGTCATCGTCTTCGTCGATGAGGCCGACCAGGCTATGGGCCGGCGCGGCGGCAGCGAGTCCGACGCCGGGCTGTCGGGGCGCATTTACGCGATGATGGCGCGGGAGATGTCGGACACCGCCAACCGTGGCAAGATCATCTGGATCTTCGCCACCTCCCGCCCCGACCTACTCGAGGTCGACCTCAAGCGCCAGGGTCGTCTCGACGTTCACATCCCGCTCTTCCCCCCCCAGGACCACCAGGGACGACAGGAGCTCTTCGCCGCCATGGCGCGGAAGCTCAAGCTCGAGATCGCCCCCGCCGAGCTTCCCGATCTCCCCGACAACGACCAGATCGGCGGCAACGAGATGGAGGGCGTCCTCGTCCGCGCCTTGCGGGTGTGGGAGAGCAAGGAGGATGGGACCCGGGGTCCGGAGTCCGGGGTCCGGGGCAACGACGCGAAGGTGAGCCGAACAACGCTCAAGGAGTGCATCGCGGTGGCCATCACCGACGTCCGCCCCTCAGCCCACACCGAACGCCTCGAGCTCATGGACCTGCTCGCGGTCAAGGAGTGCACCGACTCGCGCTTCCTGCCCGAACGCTTCAGGAAGCTCTCCCTCGCCGAGGTCAACACCCGCATCGAGCTGCTCAAGCGGACCATCGGGGAGTAGTTCTCTCTTACCCTTCCTCTTCGCGCCCAACTCCGCCTTCGCTCGCCCACGCTCGCCGCAGGCCGAGACTCCTCCGGCCACGACCCGGCAGGCGCGTCTCGCCGTGCGGACCCTCGCGGTTCGAGGCTCGCCGACACCGCTCGCCTCGCCCGCGCCTCCACGCCGCGATCCGCGCGCCGGGTCCCCATGGCCTCCGGAGCAATGGGCGCTGCAACGAGGGGCGGGGGCTTTCCCCCCCCTCCCAACCCCCTCCCGTCCCCCGACCACCCAGAGGCTCGGGACCGGGGTCCTGGTGCCGGGGGGCAACGGCGTGGAGGTGTGGGTGGGCGAGAAGGCCGTGCCCCCCGAAAAAAGGAATGGGGGGAGAAAACCCGCCCTTGCGAGCGACGGGCCATGGCGCCGAAGACCGCGGGCACCGGACGCGCCGGTCGCGACCGGGAGACGCGGGCCGGCGCAGCCGGAACCGCGAGGGTCACGGTCGCGGGCGGCGCCCTCTGGTCGCGGTCGCAGGCGTCGGCGAGCCGACCGAGCGGGGGCGAGGCGGCGAGCCGCAGCCCAAGCTCGCAGGGGCAAGAAACATCCCGCGGACCGGATCAAAGAGATCAAGGACCTCAGCTGCGCCGAGACTCGGCGGCTCCGCCGCCTCAGGATAGCGGCGTGGCCTGAGGGCGCGAGACGATGCGCCTACGCGGCGGGGCACGGCAGCGACGAACCGGCATGTCGGTCGCGCAGGGGGAGTCGCGTGCGCCCTAGGAGCGGTGGCGGGTGCCACCGGGCGGTAGCGGCAGTGGGAGCACCTTGACGCCCGAGGTGGTGCCGTCGGAGGAGGTGATCCGTCCTGCGCCCTCCTTCTCCACCTCATCGATGCGGATCACCGAGTGGAGGGGGATAAACACCCGCCTGACCCCGGCGAACTCGGTCTTCAGCTTCTCCTCGGAGGAGTCCACGATGATCTTCGAGCGCTCACCGAAGAGGAGCTCCTCGACTTCGATAAAGCCGAACAGGTTGCCCTGGGTGACGGTGCGCGCGTAGATCTCGTAGAGCTGACCCTGGTTGAGGAAGCTGATCCGGTACACCGGCTCCCCGCCCGTCTTGCGCCGCGTCATGGGGCCCCCGAGCGGCACGATACCACGGGGCGGCTTGACAACCGTGCGCCGGTGCGGGCACCGTGCCGTCGCGGCGCGGCAGGCGCCAGGGAGCGTGGATGAGGCGGACACAGTGGGTGACGCGGCTCAAAGAGCGGATCGGCCGGCGCGAGGCCCTCATCGGCATCGTCGGGATGGGATACGTCGGCCTGCCGCTGGCGCTGACGTTCGTGGAGCGTGGCTTCCCCGTCCTCGGCTTCGACGTCGACGTCGACAAGATCGCCGCTCTGGAACACGGCGAGAGCTACATCAAGCACCTCGACGCCGGCCGGGTGGGCGCCGCGTGCTCGAGCGGGCGTTTTCGCGCCACCGCCGACTTCGCCCGCCTGGGCGAGCCCGACGCCGTGCTGATCTGCGTCCCGACACCCCTGACGCCGCAACGCGAGCCCGACATGACCTACGTGGAGAGCACGGGTCGCGCCGTGCGCGCGACGCTGCGCGCCGGGCAGTTGGTCGTGCTCGAGTCGACGACCTACCCGGGGACGACCGACGGCCTCCTCCTCGACCTCCTCGCCACCCCCGGCCTGACCTGCGGCGAGGAGTTCTTCCTCGCCTTCTCGCCGGAGCGGGAGGACCCCGGCAACCGCCAGTTCTCCACCGCCACCATCCCCAAGGTGGTCGGCGGCGTCGATGCCGCTTCCGGAGAGGTAGCGACCGCGCTCTACGCGGCGGCGATGGACCGTGTCGTCACCGTCTCCTCGGCCCGCGCCGCCGAGGCGACCAAGCTCCTCGAGAACATCTTCCGCGCCGTCAACATCGCCCTGGTCAACGAGCTCAAGGTCGTCTACGACCGCATGGGACTCGACGTCTGGGAGGTGCTCGACGCCGCCGCGACCAAACCGTTCGGGTTCATGCGCTTCAACCCGGGGCCCGGGTGGGGCGGGCACTGCATCCCCCTCGATCCCTTCTACCTGGCCTGGAAGGCACGGGAGTTCGGCGTCACCACCCGCTTCATCGAGCTCGCCGGCGAGGTCAACGTGGCGATGCCCCGCTTCGTGGTCTCCAAGCTCCAGCTCGCCCTCAACGAGCGCGGCAAGGCCGTGAAGGGCAGCCGCGTGCTGCTCCTCGGGCTCGCCTACAAGAAGGACATCGACGACCCCCGCGAGAGCCCGGCGTTCGAGATCGTGCAGCTGCTTCTCTCCCTCGGCGCCGAGGTCGCCTACCACGACCCGTACATCCCGGTGGCGCCGCACATGCGCCACTGGCCCGCGATCGGCCCCATGGCCTCCAAGCCCCTGACCGCCGCGACCCTCGCCGCCCAGGACGCGGTCGTCGTCGTCACCGACCACACCGCCGTGGACTGGGAGTTGGTGGCGCGCCACGCGCCGCTGATCGTGGACACCCGGGGGGTGTTCCGCGCCCCGGCGGCCAACGTGGTCAAGGCGTGAGCGCGATGTCGGCCGATCCGCTGCACGGCGCTACGGCACTCGTCACCGGCGGGGCCGGGTTCATCGGCTCGCACCTGGTCGACGCGCTGCTCGCCTCCGGCGCGCGAGTGCGAGTGCTCGACAACTTCGCCACCGGATCGCGGCGCAACCTCGAGCACGTGTCCTCGCGCATCGAGCTCCTCGAGGACGACATCCGCGATACCGGCGCCTGCCGGCGCGCGTGCAGCGGCGCCGCCTTCGTCTTCCACCAGGCCGCCCTCGGCTCGGTACCGCGCTCGATGGCCGACCCGGCGACGACGCTGGCGGTGAACGTGGGCGGGACCGCCAACGTGCTTGCCGCCGCCCACGCCGAGGCGGTCTCGCGCGTCGTCTACGCTTCGTCGTCCAGCGTGTACGGCGACAGTCCGCGTCTGCCCAAGCGCGAGGGCGAGGAGGGGTCGCCCCTGTCTCCCTACGCTCTCTCCAAGGTGATGGACGAGCAACTCGCCGCGCACTTCACCACCGTATTCGGCCTCGAGGCCGTGGGGTTGCGCTACTTCAACGTCTACGGTCCGCGCCAGAGCCCCGAGGGGCCGTACGCCGCCGTGATCCCCCGCTTCTTCGCCGCCTACGCCGCGCGCCAGGCGCCGGTCATCTACGGCGACGGCGAGCAGTCCCGCGACTTCACCTACGTCGGCGACGCGGTGGCCGCCAACCTGGCGGCGGCACTGGCGCCGGCTGCGGTCGCCGGCAAGGCCTTCAACGTTGCGGCCGGGCGGGCCGTGAGCGTCAACGAGCTCGCCGCGCAGGTACGCGACCTCGCCGGCGGCGGCTCGCCCCCCGAGCACCGGCCGCCGCGCGCCGGTGACGTGCGCTCCTCCCTCGCCGATCTCGGTTGCGTCCGCGAAGCCCTTGCGTGGCAGCCGAGCGTCGCCCTCGTCGAGGGGCTCGCCCACACCGCCGGGTGGTTCCTCGCCGGACCGGCAGAGACGATCTGAGCGCCTGTGTGCGGCATCTTCGGCTGGCTGACGCGACGGCCCCTCGAAGACGGGGCGCGGGCGGTCGCCGGGCGCATGCAGGACGCTCTCGCCCACCGGGGCCCCGACGACCGCGGCCTGGCGGCATTTCCCCACGCCATGGTGGGCATGACCCGCCTCGCCGTCGTCGACCTCGATACCGGCCACCAGCCGATGACCAGTCCCGACGGCCGACACACCATCGTCTTCAACGGCGAGGTCTACAACTTCACGGCGCTGCGCGCGGAGCTCGAACGCGACGGCGCGGTGTTCCTCACCCGGAGCGACACCGAGGTCGTACTGGCCGCGTACCGGCGCTGGGGCGAGGCGTGCGTGTCCCGGTTCGTCGGCATGTTCGCCTTCGCCATCCACGATCGCGATGGCGGTCGAGAGACGCTCTTCGTCGCCCGCGACCGGCTCGGCAAGAAGCCCCTCTACTACGTCGAACGTCCCGGTTTCTTCGCCTTCGCCTCGGAGATCAAGGCGCTGCTCGAGCATCCTGACGTGTCCCGCCGCATGCGCCGGCAGGCGGTGCCGCTGCTCCTCACCTATGGCTATGTGCCTCCCCCCGAGACGATCTTCGCTGACGTGCTCGAGCTGCCGCCGGCCTCGACGTTGCACGTTGCAGATGGCGGCGCGACGATTCGACGCTACTGGGAGCTCCCCACTCCGGCCGCAGCCGACCTCGACGACCGTGAGGCCGAGGAGCGTTTCACCGCTCTGCTGAAACAGGCAGTGGCCGACCGCCTCGTCGCCGACGTGCCCCTCGGTGCCTTTCTCTCCGGCGGCCTCGACTCGAGCGCCGTCGTGGCCTGCATGGTCGAGGCCTCACCACGCCGAGTGCGCACCTTCGCCATCGGGTTCGCCGGCGAGCCTTCCTTTGACGAGCTCGCCCACGCCCGCCGCGTCGCCACCCACCTTGGCACCGAGCACACCGAGTTCGTCGTCCGCCCGAACGCCGTCGAGCTGCTGCCGACGCTGGTCTGGCATTACGATCAGCCCTTCGCGGACTCGTCGGCGCTGCCAACATTCCTGGTCGCGCGCGAGACCCGGCGGGAGGTCACCGTCGCACTCACCGGCGACGGTGGCGACGAGTTGCTCGCCGGCTACGACCGTTTCGTCGCAGCCCGGCTGGCGAGGGCGTGGCGCCTGCTCCCGTCGCCGGTGCGCCGTGCCGTGCAGGTGCTGCTCGACGGGCTCGCGGAGGGTACCTCGTACCACGGTCGGGCCCGCCGGGCCCGGCGCTTCGTGGCGAGTGCCGCGCTCGCGCCCGCGGAACGCTACCTGGGCTGGGTGAGCGTCTTTCCCCCGCTCCTGCTCGCCGAGCTCCTGCGCGACGAGGTCGAGGGGGACGTCTCGACACATGTCCTCGCGGCCTTTGCGCGGCACCGGGGAGGCGACGAGCTCTCTCGCGAGCTGGCGGTCAACGCGACGACGTACCTGCCCGGCGATCTCCTGGTCAAGACCGACCGGATGACGATGGCGTGTTCCCTGGAGGCGCGCTGCCCCCTCCTCGACCATCGCCTCGTCGAGCTCGCCGCGACCCTCCCCTCCCGGCTCAAGATCTCCGGTCTGACGACCAAGGTGCTGCTCCGCCGCGCCATGGCCGCTGTGCTGCCCGCAGCGACGTTACGCCGGCGCAAGCAGGGATTCGGGGCGCCGGTCGGTACGTGGTTCCGCGGTGCGCTGGGGGAGGCTCTGGACGAGATGCTGCTCGCCGCCGACGCCGATGCGCTCGGCCTCTTCCGCGCCGCGACCGTCCGACGGCTGGTGGAGGAGCACCGCTCCGGAGCGCGCGACCACGGCCAACGCCTTTGGGCGCTGCTCACCCTCACGACCTGGGCGCGGGTGTTCCGCCCCACCTGACGAGCTCGACGATCGCCGTACCGGGGGCGCCAGCCGGGCAACCGGCCGTCGCCCGCCGCGTATGATCGTGCGGAGTGAGCGAAGAGCGCATGTCCACCCAACCGATCGTCGTCATCGTCGAGCGCTGGCTCGACCGCCTGGCGAGGTTCCTCGGCTCGGCGACGAGGGGCGTTCGGCCCGACGAGATCGAGCGCCTGTTCCGACGCGACGCGCCCCAGGCCTACCGTGTCCTCACCCGCGACCAGGCGATCGGCGTCGACGCTCCCCCTGGCATCCCCGGGGCGTGGCATCACGTCCGTTACGGCTTCAGCGGTCTCTCGGCCAAGCTCGCGCCGCCACGGCGCGCGCTCTTCGTCGCCGCCATGGTGATGGCCGTGCTCGGGCTGCTCAAGACGAGTTCGCGCACTGGCGTCGGCGAGATCTGGCTCGCCGGGAGCGTCGTGACGTTGACCTTTCTCCTCGGCCTCGAGCTCGTCGACCGCGTGCGCGTCCGCGACGAGCTCGAGGTGGCGCGGGAGCTGCAGCGCGAGCTTCTGCCTGAGGGTGTCATGACAGTTGCGGGCTTCGCCACGGCGCACTCGTACCGCACCGCCAATGAGGTCGGCGGCGACTACTACGACGCCTTTTCCACCGACGACGGACGCGTTGTGCTCGTGATCGGTGATGCCAGCGGCCACGGCATGGCGGCGGGGCTGCTCATGGCCATCGCCAGCGCCGCCCTGAAGCTCGCGGTCGAGTCCGACCCCGCGCCGCAGAAGGTGGCCGAGGCGCTCAACCGCGTCCTCGTCCGCACCGGCGATCGCCGCGCGTTCATGAGCCTCTTCTACGCCGTCCTCGAGCCCGCCACCGGTGCACTCGACTACGTCTGTGCCGGCCATCCGTTTCCACTCCTGCGGCGTGCCGATGGCCTGCTCGAGGAGCTCGGGACGGGATCGCTCCCCCTCGGCATCCGGCCACAGCTCACCGTCACACCGCACTCCACGGTCGTGGGCCCAGGAGATCTCCTTCTCCTGCACAGTGACGGGCTCTTCGAGGCGACGACGGCGAGTGGCGAGGCCTTCGGCTACGAGCGGCTCAAGGAGCTTCTCGCCGTCGGCGGCGCAGCCGAGGAGGTCCACCGGCGGATCGTCGAGGCGCTCTCCTCGTTCCTCGCCGGCGAGCCCCTCACCGACGACGTCAGCGTCGTCGTGCTGGAGAAGCTGTAGGGCGCCGCAGCCGTGCCAGACTGTGGCGGGGAGGGGGCGAGCGTGGCGGAATCCCTGTTCGAGCGTCGCTTTTCCTGTCGCAGCTTCGAGCCGA
>Ga0315287_10002487_pt1 | contig 17486 bp, 24 predicted proteins | sample YL17G11_0_MG_FD_205037 | JGI IMG/M metagenome (GOLD analysis project Ga0315287, IMG submission 205037) | Sediment microbial communities from Yellowstone Lake, YNP, Wyoming, USA - YL17G11_0 | ecosystem: Environmental > Aquatic > Freshwater > Lake > Sediment | place: USA: Wyoming | collected...
TGATCCATGTCGGCTTTGTCCCACCAGGACTCTTCGAGGTCTGACATGATTGTGGCGAACTCATAGTCGCTCGGTTCTGCCGGGATGACGTTGAAGCCCGGCCGATTATCTGTTAAGAGCGGGAGCATGGCCTGGATGGTCTCTCTGATTATGTTAAGCACGGGCTTGGCCCGATAAGCCGGCCGCTTGGCGTCCCACTGTTTTCCGGTGTAGAAGTCCCACCTTTTCGGCCAGTCTGCATCGACCGATGCCCGGGCCTGGCGTGCCTGCTCGAAAAGATCCAGGCACATCTTAACGGTGGTCTCGTCCTGAGTAGACTCGGCCTTGGGAGTGTTGCTATCTGTTAATACCTGCTCGGCTTTTGTAGCGCCGTAGTCGTTTACTCCAGTTGCCATCAGTCTAACCTCGCTGCGATCTCGCTCATCTCGCTGTGAGACAACTCGATCGGTTTAACTTTGGATTTGACGTCGCCATACTCGAACATGGATACTGGCTCTACGCCCCGCTGACGCATAACTTTGTGTGCCTGGACACGGTCGCCATTGGGCACGCTGACCTGGATGCTGTTGTATTGTCTCTGCATAGGTTGCTGGCAAACAGGGCACGGCTCTGGGCGTGAGGCGTCCAGGTAGCTCTTGTAGACCTCGTGCTCGGATCCGTCAATGGGACAGATGTAATCGTAGATCATACCAATATATCCTGTATTAAGAGATAATTTCAGTGGTTGTACCAGTCCTCGGAGTCACGGATAATGGGTCCGGAGCCCTCGAACTCACCGGCGAGTAAGCGCTCCAAGTGGGTCTTGGCGGGGACAAAGCGGTTATCGACGAACTTATCCAGGAGGCCTTTGGAAGAAACGAGACAATAACGTAGTGCATCACTTGCGTGATCATGAAGACTTAAAGGCTTCTCATTGTTCCGGTCATCCATGTCCAGCTGGTTTTCTGGATAACTATATAAGCCAAACTCCTCGACCAGGTTCGGGCACTGCTTGATCATGACTCGGAGCCGACCATCGCGAATCAGGGATGTGACATAGCCAATGCCACTCATCACAGATCCAGCACCTTTTTCACAGGCCACGACGGGTAAGCCGGCGCTGTTCATCATCTCGATGTCTGCCGGGACACTGCTATCGCAATAGAACTGGGTGATACCATAGCGCTGATGATAGTCTCTTAAGACGTTTATGCGATCACTGTGGGACATGAACTGTTTGTAGTACTCGCCACACACATAGGCGTGCTTACCCTCCTTATGGATGGCCACGACGATGATCGCGGTCGGATCAGAAAAGCCGGGGTCGATGCCGGCCACAAAGGTATACTGGTCACGCCTCGGCATATGGGGCTCGATAGCATTGTTGACGAAGTCGAAGTCGGGATAGACGAGACCGGTGAGCTTTTCGAAACTCGCCTCGTATTTCAACCTGAAAATTCGCTCGTCCATCAAAGCGCGTTGACGTTCGAGCTCGGCCGCTGGAAAGTATGGATTGTCGCTGGACTTACAGATGACAATTGATAAGTCTTCGGGACGGATCTGGCCTTTAGACCAAGGCACATATAAATCTCTGTACATCCAGTTCTGCGAGTATGGCGTGCTGGAAAGAAACATCGGTGCCCGGCAGAAAGCTGATCGAGCCAGCAAGTTCGCCCATGCCCGATAAGACAACAATCCGCTTTCGTCGCTCCAGATGGCCTGTACCGCGGGGATGCCCTCGCAGGAATCGGGATCCTGCATACTTCTGAGAAAAATCTGACCACCACCCGCGTGAAGGTTAATTACAGAGTCAGATGACCGATAATTTCCTACATGGCGGAATATTCTCAAGGTTGTATTAAGGATTGATTGCTGCAGTATACGGTAGTTGGGCGATGTGATAAGGAAGTTACCTTTAAACCTGCGTAGAGCCGCCTCTTTGAACATCCAGAAAGCACCGGCCAGACTCTTACCCGATTGGATGCCGGCGATGAACGCCGATATGCGGGATGCGGATCTGTATGCGATCTCCTGTTTTGGGTGGAGCTGGATGATGTTATCAGCCATGTACATCCAACAGGACGGTACCGTCTGCCCCTTTTACCATGACGTGGTTTGGAGTATCTATCTGGATTTTATCCATGAATAAGCCATGGTACTTGGCCAGGTCTTCCAAGGCACGGAGCCGTACGGACGGAAAAAGTTTGTCGTCTTTGGCGATCGTGGCGATGGCGAGCATGATTTCGTTGGCAGACGGAATCTGGTCAATTCCCTTTGCGATAGAAGCCTGAACCAGGTCACTGATTAATTGACGTACATCTGGGCGTTGCAGAAGTCTGGAGGCTGATTTCTGAGGATCCTTGTACCCGCAGGCCTTAGCCGCAGCTGTAGCCTTACCATTAGGCCATTGGAGTGTGCCACCGAGTTTAACGAACGTGCTGGCAAATAAAGTCCAGTCCTTAGCCGCAGGCATTACTCATCATCCTCAGTTATGGCGTCCCGTCTTCCAGCGTTATCATAAAGCACACCTCCCTTGATCGTTTTTGTAGGGGCTGACTTGGTCCTCATTGACTGGTATGTCATCCAGCATTGCAGCCCTAAAAGGCTAACTATGACGATTAAAAGGCTAACTATCATCTACCATTGACCTCCGTTGACTGGACTTTGACGATCATGTACGGTATATTGACTATATCGGTATCAATAGATAATTACCCCGGAGGTGTCTATGCTCATGACCTGCAGATGTGGCGTTAGGCTGTATATCCGCTATTACCCCGATAAGACCACTACGCTCAAGGTGGTGTGCCCAGAGTGCCAGCTGTCTCAAAAGATAAGGATTGACCTTGGCTCTGACGTAGAGGCCTCTGCCAGGGCCCTGAAGCGCATGCGTAAGGCTAAGGCGGCTCTGGATGCCCTGTCCTCAGCAGAGGTCATTAACGAGATCGAGGAGATGTTTGACATGCTGCAGTTGCCGACGGTGTGGTCGTCCGACGAGATGATGTCCCGGTCGGGGGCTCATGTGATGCATGATGATCTCGATAAGCCTGACGACGATTATTAAGATTTCCCTTGACAATTGTAGTCATTAGTGGTATTATTAGTATACACTACAAGCACAAGGGGGCAGTATGCAGATCAAGATCAACAGTAAGACTCAGCAGGCGACAGATGGCTGGTGGCATAGTGGCTCGACCAATATGCGTGCCGCGGTCTCTGGATCAGATGCGGTCGTCTACAGCCAGTATGACGATAAGGATGCGTGTAAGCGTGCTGGGCTGCGTTGGGATGGGTCACATTGGTCGACATCTGCATGGACGTCTGCCGTGGCCAAGTCTCTGGGGATGACTTACGTTGGCATAGGCGTATGGGATGGATCGGTATTGGTTAATGGTACATGGGTACCTGATCTTAAGCCGGCAAATAAGCAATATCGTGGACTTGCTGATCATATCACTGGCACATATACAATTACACTGTAGGAGGATGAAAAATGGAAATCAAGGTCGTCGTTAAGTCTGTCTACGGCAAGCGTATGATTTACCCGGTGGATCATTTGGAGATCCTGGATTTGACGGGGACCCGGACATTGGATCATCGTCACATCGAGGCGCTAAAAAAGTTGGGTTATGTGATCACGGTTGTCGTTGAGGAACCCGTTAAACTGTGATCACTAAAGGTGGAGTATGAAGAAAAAGATACCCATATTGCCGAAGGCGGATTTGGATGAATTGAAAGCTGCGGTCGATGCATTAGATCGCCGTTCTGTTGCTGGGAAAGTGGAAATGTCTTATGACTTACTTACAAAAAAACTGTGCGGATTTTCCGCCATCACAGATAAGGAGTTTACCAGATTAAAAAGAGTTTTGAATCCAATAAAATTATCACCATTCAAAAGGAGTAGTCTGTATGAACATAGATAATACCCAACTGCTTAAGTTGCATAAGAGCGCCACTCAAAAAGGGTTCACCTTTGTGGAAGTGTATGATAATAAAAATTTCTATCATCTCCGGCATGATGGTCTCCATCAGTTCTTCGGAGCCAATAAGGTACGTGATGAGATCACAGTGATACCGTCGTATAATAATATCACGGTGTTAATTGGTTATGCTATTACTAACAAAGATGATCTCTTTGATTTGGTAGATAAGACGGTAGTGAAAAAGACTACCAAGAAGGGTAAGTAAGAGGCCGTGTCCGGGGGATGTGACGTTCCCCCGGGGTAACCCGGCCCCCTCTCCGGTCGGTCAGTATAATCCGAGATCCATACGCTTAAGCTGCTTGCTTATTGCCAACCGGTACTCTTCAATCTTCATAAATTCTGTGTGTACCTGTTTAGGATCTATCCCATCCCGCATATGTTCGATGGCATCAGCAAGCACACCTATCTGTTTTTCTTGTGAGGATAATTTTCTCCAGAAAGTAAAAACGCCGCCCATTGTTTGCGTATAATCTCTGGCAGGCCAGTGCTTCTTATCTAAAGGCAAAACTTCTATCCGATTAGGGCTACCATCTTTGGGCTGAGATCCATAGAAACATTCTACTATTTTCATAACTTTTTTAGTAATCTTATCCTTAATTTCCATCCCACCCTTTACGAAGAAAACTCTATTTTCAGTAGGTGCATCCTTCATCTTTCTCTCCTTTAAATTATTGGTTGTTTCTTTCCGCAATAACAGCAATATCTCAATGCCCATTCCGGTCCAGTAGGCGTCCACCCATACATGCATTCTGTTATCTTCATTTAATCCTCCCTACCCTATGATAATAAATATTCAATACCCTCAATTGTATTATGTAACTCTTTTAAACTGTCATTTAATGCTGTAAATGCAATACGTTCTTCCTTAGCTGCTTCGACTCTATGCTCGATATAAATTTTGACTGAATCCGCTAATTTAATACGAGCGTCTTTAAGTTGCTGGATTACTCCGGGAGATATCCAGTCTTTTTTATTATTAGCTACATCAAATCCCTTCACGATATTAAATGATAGTTTGGCAATCCTACTGTTGATCGCACCCACAGATCGACGTAACTGCTCAGCAATCCGTTCTACGGGCAGGTTTTGGTTTTTCCATAGATCGAGCAGCATTCTGTCTTCATCGGCAATCCAAGGGGCTCCAGAGCGGTCTGGTGCCCTTATTCCAGGTAAGTTCATCCGGACACCGCCTTATCGAGATCGACAGTAGGGCAATCGTCCTCCATATAATCTCCTTCCGGTTCGGAAAAGTTCAGGACGTCGTCTTCATCCTCTTCCGCAGAGGTAGACTTTTCCTTACTGATGTTGATATGAATGGCAGTACTCGATGTTGAATCACTGAGAACCTTTATATTTGATTCATCGAACATGTTAGACTGGGAACGATTGGGCATTATGATAGACAAGACTCGCTGCAGGTCGAACTTATTTTCAAAATAGATATAACCGTTCGTTTCGACGGTCAGTTCGATGTAGCTGAACAGATGACCCAATAGTTCATTCTCGATTCCGGTCGGTGGAATTTCAATCTTGTACTCTGATGTGCCCATGTCTGTAGCTGCCTCAATCCTATCCAGTAAGTCCTGATTGAGAAAATCAAGGATTACTGGAATCTCTATCGCCATGGAACGCCAGCGCATACGGGAAGGATCATACTCATATCGTCCATTTTTGGTGTGCTTTACGATTTGGCGTATAACCGTACCATCATTTGAAACCTGCAAATACACCCAAGGGTATTCCTTTTTCTTCCACATGGTGATCTGTCTTAAAAGAATATTACAAGAGCGCGTGACGTTCTCCGACGTTAGGGGTAAGCCTAAGGCAGAACGCAGACCCGGTAAGTTATTCTTGTCGATTATGACCTGATTATTGAACACCTTCTGGAATTTACCTTCGTGCTTGTACCAGTTACTGAACAAGCATTCCAGGAGGCCACCATTAATTCTAACATCTACCAATATGCAGTTGTTGAGCACTTTATTATTTTCCATACGGTTCCTTTCGATAATAGAGCCGGCGGCAACCGGCTCTTGTTATTTGGTTTCATTGAGTACTGGCATCACACCACTCTTAAACCGGGAAACGAATAGCTCAGCGGCGGTTTTAGGTACACGCCACACCCCACCCTTAAGGGATCCCGGGACGGCAGGTAATTGAAACGCGCCCTCGATTGCACCCTTTTTAAGCCACTCCGTAAGTAGCTTCCGATTTACTCCGACCTGTTTGGCGATTTCTGATGTAGTCGCCCAAAGAGGATTAGACATGCAAACTCCTTTGAAAAGTGTATGACTAAAAATGGTTTAGTGATTTATAGGTGTCAAGGGTTTTTTAAAATTTATTATTTATTCCGGATTATAGGGATAACCTGGAATTCAAGGTAAGACTGGAAATAAAGGTTGTCCGGGAAATACGGGAACTAAAGGTAAGACTGGTTAACCTGATGAGTAAGGTAGGAATTGAATTCAGGGATAAGACTTGAATAGGTCTGAAATGCACTGCATATAATATAATATAGAAATTTAGAAATTCTAAATTAGAAAATTATAAATTCTAAATTATAAATTAGAAAATTTAGAAACTCTAATTTCTAATTGTATTCCTTTCTAATTAGAAATAAATGCAATTAGAAATTAGAAGTTATAAATTCTAACATAGAAATTCTAAGATCTAACTTAGGAAACTCTAACCCGTCTTTCCCAATATCCTCTTCGTCGAAGACCCACCAAAGGAAAGACATTCCATCTTCATCGTGAGATCACAGAAAGACATATCCTCTTCGTCGTAAGACCCCAGAGAAGACATGCCTCAGAGCCGAATCAACTTAACGAGTATAGTCGCACGGAAGCGAAGCGAGAGTGCCTGAGACACCGCCGCCAAACCGCACAGGAACCCCCAGGATCCACGATTGGCTCTTGGGTGATACACGGGCATCAAAAAGGCTCCCGGAGTAAACCAGGAGCCCTTCGCCTGCAGGGACGTCCTACCACCGAAGCGGAGTAACGTCGCCGATGAATACTGCCTACTAAGACTAAGCGAAAGACACGGTACGGTTTCATTGAAGAAATCTGACCACTGCTTTAAGCTATGCTTTTCAGGACGGATTCATCTAAGCCTGCAGTAAATATATCAATAAAACCTGTTAAAGTCAAGCTCTAAGTTCAATGTTTCCAACACTTAACGATTTAACTTGACACAGGTTATGAAATAACATATACTTAAAGCATGCCACAAATAGGAATATTTCTTTCAAAGACACAGTTAGCGCGGGTCGACTACCAGCAGATCATGCTTGGTACAGGTAGGTCTGGGGTGATCCAAGACCTGGTAAATCGGTATACACCTGAACCTATCGAGAAGAAGGAAACAGATGCGCCATTACCCGAAACTAATCCTTGATCCTGGTTCCACCCATGGTGGCCGGCTGAGTCGTGCTCAGGACTTAATCCAATTGGCCTCTGATTGTGGCGGGGATGCCATTAAATGGCAGCTGTGTCCTTCCGGTACCCATAACATCCCCCTCGATAGATCATGGGTTACTGGGCTCATAGACAGAGCTTTAGAGCGGAAACTCGAAACATGGTTTAGTATCTGGACTGAAGATGACCTCCGTTTCTGTGTTGAGAACAAGATCACCAATATCAAATTTGCTTATTCTATGCGGGACAGAATCGACCTCATGTACATGGCCTGCGTGATGGGCTGTGTTACCTGGTGTTCTACCGATCTTTTCTCAAGGGTGATGGGACCGAATTCCCCAGCGCTGAATAAGTTCTGGATCGATGCCGACTCTTCCGGCGCCAGATACCCGAGTTATGCGATCCCGCCGATGGCTCTTTTACCTGAGTATGGTTTTCACGGCGTTTCTCTGCACCACATGGATGCACACCTTATTGCCCGGGAAGCGCTCTTGGTTTATATGTTGCACGCCGAAGTGCATTTCTGTCTGGATCGTGATATAGATGTCCCTGATAGTCGATTTGCATTGGAGCCCAAAAGGCTTCGTGAAATACGTGCGTAAGCCCTCTGCGGTGAGCATGGTGAAAACGCACCCTATAACGTCAGAGTCAACGTCACAGGCGCAAAAACCTTTCCCTCGCCAGGAACGTCAGCGTCAACCTAAATATCAATGTTCATCATATCCACATTTTTGTCAATGTTGCAGTATTTCCGGAGAATGCTTTCCACAGGAGACACGCATGAAAATAGTAGTGGTTGGTTCTGAGGGCAGCACCGGACGTCGCTATAGTCACATTCTAAAACGTATGCATCACCAAATTATTTCTTACGACATCAACGATATAAATCAACGTATACCTTTAAGTCCAGACCACCGTTACGTCATTTGCAGTCCCACTCAGTTCCATGCCGATCAGTGTATCGACATCCTGACCTACGACCATGACGCAACCATTTTATGCGAAAAACCTTTGTGTATGTTGCAGGACCTATCCAGACTTGAAGAGGCTCAGGCTGGGACTGATGGAATAATCCACATGGTCAACAATTGGAACTTTCTGCTGCCCGACATGCAGCCATGGTCACACGTCATAACGTATGACTATTACAATGCGGGTAGACGGAATGACCTTTGGGACATGTGCCAGCCTTATTATCTTTCACAATCTCATGACTTTCAGTTCAACTCCCACATCCTTCAAGTTGCGGTCGATGGGGTACCCATCACTGCGGCCATGTTCGACCATAGTTATTGGCTCATGCTTGAGGATTGGCTGACGTTCGGGGGTCACGGTTGGGGATTGATAGACTGGCGGGATTGTTGCACACGTATCCACCAGGAGATGCAGAACCGACTGGCGGAGGCATACAAGTAAATGGATCGCTATTCTATTGCACTCCATAAGCGGGTGCCCCCGCTCACAAATGACGCAGTGATCGATATCGCCAATCGTTTATTGACCGAGCGGTACAAGCAGCGTGCAATGGATGTGCCTAAGCGTGTCCGGGATCTTCCTGAGTACAATCCCGAGTACGATGCTTATAGAGTGATGTTTCGAGAGCGGGAAGATGCATACAGGCATTACTGTGCCCAGCGGTTCATGATGGAGAATAGCCACATGCAGGTATCGGGCAACCACGGGGGCTTGGCCAAGAGAGGGCTATTACCCATGACCTTATCACGATACCACAGGGGGTTTGATGATCCTCATTCAAGCGCGGACGACATCTACGAGATTGCCCCGTAAGTGCATTAAGCTGATGGCCGGTCAGGAGCTATGGACGTATTCATACGCCACAGCAGCTATGATCGATCAGACGTTTATGGTCATCCCTGCCGACGATCAACTCATGATTGATCATTGTAAGGCTTTGGGTGCCAATTATATGACCGGGTCCCGGGATGACGTTTTAGACAGGTATTATCAGTGTGCTACCAAGCTTGGATTGCATGAAGGACCGCAAATTGTCCGGTTGACGTCTGACTGTCCTTTGGTGCCGGCCGAGCTGATCTTGTACATGATTCACAGTGCCCGGGTGATCGAGGCCGACTACTATGCCTGTTCCCAAAAGACGGGCGGGGTAGATGGCTGGGACGTTGAGGTTATCAGCTATCGGTTGCTGGAGTATGTCTGGCAGCAGACAAACTGCCCACTGGATAACCCGGACTATGATGAGATCACGGCTACCCGTCAGCATGTGGTGGGGCCATGGGTCTGGGGTCACCTCGAGGAATTGCGGTCTATGGGGTATGTGATCGAGGCGTACCGTCCTAATTATCTTTTAAGATGGTTCCCGAAAATGTCAGTCGACACACAGGAGGACTTTGATCGTGTTGAAAAAATCGTCACAGAAATCCGAGACCTGGGATGACCGTGCCCGGGCAGTCATAAGCCAAGGCTGCCTGACTTACAGCAAACGCAGTGATCAGAACTGTTCCACGGTTCCTACTCACTATGAGGAGCTGAATAACGGCACGGTCGACATGATCTGCGGTCTCGGTTCCAACCTGAAAGGCTGGGTCAATAACTTTGCGTTACCTTCGATCGAGGAAGTCGTTCTCGCCGAGGAAATCGTGAAAAAGTTTCCGGTGGAGATGGTGAAGATTTTGAAGACGGGTTCCGCTGCCTGTGACTGTGCCGTCCGTTTCGCCAGGGCTTTCACCGGTAAGATCACGGGAATCGGGTGCGGGTATCACGGTTCTTCCAACTGGACGATCGCCTGTGAAAACCCCGGGGCAGGGTGTGTGCCTGAAGGGTACATTAAGCTGGCGTCTCTTGAAGCCTGTCGTGATTATCTTTTAGGACTGACTAATCCCCATGGTCTGGCGTACTGTTTCTTGGAACCGGTCATCCTGGACTGGGATGTCGGGCCCATCCTCAAAGAGATCAGAAAAATTTGCACTGAACGCAAGGTCGTCCTGATCATGGATGAAACGGTCACGAACATGCGGGTGCTCGACTTTTCTGTATGCGGACACTATAAGATCCGGCCGGACATCATGATCCTCGGTAAGGCTCTGGCCAATGGTTTCCCCCTGGCTGTCTGTGGGGGCACCAAAGCAATCATGTCTCAGACGGGACCGTTCATCAGTAACACCCACAACGGCGAGCTGTCTGCTATTACCGCGGCCTTGGATACTATCCGTACGGTCACTAAGAGAGACCTTGAGTTATTGTGGGAACGAGGGTCTCAGATTCAATCCGCCATTAACACTGCCAATACCCGGATCCAGTTGAAAGGTTTTCCGACGCGGGGTACCTGGGTTGGTGACTTAATGGATGTCACGCTTTTCTGGCAGGAAATGTACAAAAAGGGATGGTTACTTGGGCGTGGGTGGTTCCTGAACATGAGCGTCACCGATGAGCAATGTCTTAAATTTATCGATGATGCCCTCGGGGTATTCAATGCGATGGAATCCAAACACCCCCCGAAACTTATTGGTGCCTTACCGGTGCCCCTGTTTAAGAGGTATTCATGAGGGTGCTCATCACCGGTGGATCCGGGTTCCTGGGTCGCGAGTTAACTCGGCAGTTATACGATCAGTGCGACCGCATTGTGATCTACAGCCGCAGTGAAGCCCGTCAAGCCGAGATGAAACAGATTTTTCCCGAGTATCCCGATAACAAGTTGCGGTATTACCTCGGCGATGTCCGTGACGTCAATCGTCTCTCCCAGGCCATGCGTGGCTGTGATGTAGTCATTCACGCGGCCGCCCAGAAACGAGTGGAAACCTGTGCTCTTGACGTAGGGGAATGTGTCAGAACCAATATTATCGGCACCTGGAATGTGGCGAATGCTTGTACTATTAATAGGGTCAAGAAAGCAATTTTTGTTTCCAGCGATAAGTCGGTCGACCCGATTACCACGTACGGCAAAAGTAAATCTATCGCCGAGGACATCTGGATCCAGTCCAATAATCTCCACCCCACGAAGTTTGCATGTGTCCGCTACGCCAATGTCCAGGGGTCCACGGGCTCTTTACTACAGATCTGGAAAAAACAAATCGAGTCCGGCATGCAGATAACCATTACCGATCGACGGATGACCCGCATGTGGCTCACCGTTGAGGATGCCGCTCGCCATATAATGTCGTCCTTGTCTCTGATGACAGGTGGGGAAATAGTGCTCCCCATCTGTCAATCTTCCTCCGTCTGGGACATGGCCCGTAGTCTCGTGGCCGAGGATAAAATCGAGATCGTCGGAATGCGGCCTTATGAAAAATTGGCCGAGAGGATGATCTGCGAGGGGGATGCGAGGGAGTGTTATTATCTTCCTGATAAAAAAGTCTTCGTCATATACCCGACCATCCACGATTGGGTATATACTATTGACAAAAAGGGCATTAAAGTCCCCGAGGACTTTCGATATGAATCAGATAAAATGGAGGTTGTCAATCAATGGTTAGACTCCGTCGCACAAACCGAACACTCCGTCCCCTCATCGGAAAAGTAGAGCCCCGCTACTCCTCAGAAACCATGAGGAAAGCTGGGCTTTGTGAGAATATTTTCTTACACAAAGTCATAAAGTCCAATGCCCACACGCTCTACAAGCTTTTGGCCGAGAGAGCCGGGGACAAACGGGTTAACATCTCCAATGTCAACCACCCCGACTACCATGACCACGTCAACTTCGTCAATAAGCACTTATCGGGCACCGGGCCCTATAAGCATTGGTACATGGTGAGATATTCACGCATGATCGTGGGATCTGTATACTTGACACATCAGAATGAGATCGGAATTTTTCTGTTCAAGAAGTTCCAAAGAAGGGGGCTCGGGGGGCAGATTATCAAGCAACTTTTTTGGCACCATCCTGAGCCATATTTTCTCGCCAATGTAAACCCGAAAAACACGCCCTCGAAGAAGATGTTTAAACGGCTGGGGTTTGTAAAGATTCAGGAAACTTATAGGGTGGAACGGGAATCGTTCATGGCGGACTGGAAACTCATGGATGACAAAATGCGAAATGATGGCTTATACGAGCCGGGAGCAAATTAAAATCCCAGAGGGTTTTAATCTCTGGGACACTTGTAGGAGAACACCTCCACAGCCATGGGCAATGTCTGTGGGGGACTTGGTCAGGATCCCATCATCTTACGGGCGAGGGCGGCTCTCCACTCGCCACCCTTGGATCCCTTGGCTTTTTTATCCATCATCATCGGCATGATCCCTTTATGCTCTTTCATCTCGGACTTGGGGCTCTCATTGACGATGTCTTTGGTTTCACTGGTCTTATTAGGATTACGTACTGATTGAAACATATTATTTCCCATCCCCGTTCATTTGTTTACAGTGATCACGCAGAGCCGTTAGCGCTGCGGTGTTATTCTCGATAAGCTGCATCATTCTCTTTTGTAGTGTGATGTTGTTCCAGATCATGGTTCCGAGCACCAGACCCATCAGACCGAACTCAGAGAAACCCTTCATAAATTCCACCACATACCCCCTTAAGCTGATTGATCCCCCACGACAGCACCATCGCTATCGGAGGTGGGACTCCCGTTGCAAATTCTCAACTTACCGGATGCGTCTACCCAGAAATGATAAGCCCCCATCTTGAGGTGCGGCCCGTTCCAGGCGGATCCCAGATTGACATGGGTGGAAACAGAAAAGGGTGCAGTGTCCATGACGCCCGTGGACAGATGGATTGCCGAGGTGTCGTTGTCGACAAAGCAGAACCCGCTGGTCTGATTGCCAACATTGGATTGGAACTGGGTAATACGCATGCCCGTGCGAGTACCCGATCCGTAGGCCTGATTTTCAATCACCAACGAAGTTGTGTCTCCGGAATTCGGTGATCCCAGTTTCATCCCCTCGGGACTGGTGCCGTAGTAATAGTATGATCCCGTGGAGTTGATCGGGCCCGAGATCGTGACGCCATGATCAGCGTCAAAGCCTAAACTGGCTCCATTGGCACCCAGGTACTCCACAGTAACCGTGCCGTCCTGATTGGTGTTATTGAGCAGGTCTACAGAGGCCTGGAAATTGGCGTTGACCTGGGCAGCGTAGATGACGGAGCCCGTGCCGTCACTGAAAGTGTAAGGCATTGCGAGTGTTCCCATTATTCGTTCTCCTTCTGTCTTAATAGATAATCAGGAAGATATTCCGCGGTTGCTGCTGGAATAGTTTGGGGTGCAGCATATCCTGCCCGAATAAGTGATTCCCAAACTTGTGGAGATATCAATGGGGCAGCAGCACCACCAGTAGTCATTGCAGCAGCCAGCGGGCCAGCGATACCACCGGTATGCCAGTTGGGCATCAACCCCGGTGATTTACCTTCAAGTAAACGACCTACATAAGCCGCTCTCGCTTGTTCGGCAAATGGGACTTGTCCTTTAGGATAACTTGAGGAAAACTGCGTGTCGAAATTCTGAAGCATCTTCATCTCGGCAGAAGGGTCGCCCCATTCCATGGCAGCAGGATTCTCAGCCTGAGTTCTTGCTCGGCGTACGAGTGCTTCGGCTTTCTGTGGCCACTTCGCCACTTTACGCCCGAGGGCTTCCTGAATTGGTTCTCTGACTTTCATCTTTTCAGATACCTTAGCCATCAATGGTACATAGTTTGGAGCCCCCATTAATGGGGCTACAGCCCCAATATCTTCTCTTAATTTATTACCAAGAGTACCCACCATTTTATCATATTGGGGAACATCCGTCATACCATATTCGGCCTCTTCCTGGATAGCCCTTTTCATTGCCTCGGCTTTTGGGCCCGGCAACTGCATCTTATCCATAACAATACCGGTTTCAGGATCGACGATCTCACCGGTCTTTTGCATGTATTTTGGAAGGTAAGTATCCTGCCATTTCTGCAACATTTTATACGCATTTTCCTGAGAAGGATTAGCGGGCCCCTCAGACAATAGCTTATTCAGCTCTTCTCTAAATTGGAATGGGGGAACATGGGGAATGTTTTTAACTTCGGACATGGCTTGTTTATATTCAGGAACTGCAGCTTCATAACCAGCTGAAGTACGCATGTCCTGTAGCTTTTTAGCCAGTGCCTCTCCAATGGCCAACTCCTCTTTACCAAACTCTTGCACCAACTTGGGATCCTTAACATATTCTTTGATTGCTCGATAAGGAGTTTTCGAGAAATAAGAGGCCACTGGAGCAATAGCTTTTGATTCAATGAATTTGCCCACCGGTGCCAGATATTTACCTGCTACAGGACCCGCTCCACCAAGACCACCGGCAATTGCAGTCTCCAGACCCAACTCTTTAAGCTTTTCAGGGTCATATAAGTCGCCCCACTCATCGGCAGTGGTTATGTGCTCTCCCAATCCCGTAGCTGCCATACCAGTACCCATTTTAGCGGCACTTAAACCCATCTTTGTCAGCATTGGTGCAGTCTTAGCAGCAGCAGGTACTAACTTACTGCCGGCTTTAAACACTGCACCAGAACCAGAAAGGGGGACAGCATAACTGGCAGCTTCACCGGCACCATACGCCAAAGGATGCTCTTTCTGGAGAGCCTCTTCCTCGGCCAGGTTTTCATCGCGGAACATGTCGAGTAACTTAGGGTACTCTTTTAAAGGTCGACCACCACCACCGATAGCTTCGGGGGCTATGCCTATGCCAGCCTGTATAGCCGCTGTTCCACTGGCTCCGGTACCAAGAGTCACCCCTTGGGATAAGCCATGCCCTGCAGCCTCCCAGGCACTTCTGTCTCCAGGAATCTTCTCCCCTGCCTTTGCACGCAGTTCCGCTAACTCTTTTTTCTCGGCTGGTGTGAGTGCCATGATTATTCCTCTTTCTCCTTGGCTTCTAATTCGGCCTTACGATCACGTTCTTCCGGAGTAAGTTTTCCTAACCCGCTTACTTCCCCTGGATCCGCATAAATGTCCACAATATCCGAGGGGTCTAAACCCGCATCCGTAGCCCATTGAGTGTACCGATTATTGATTCGTGACTGATTATCCAGATAGGTCCTGGTGCGTGAGTGTAGCCCCTTCTCAAAATCTTTACGCTGAGTATCATTAAGGGATTCACCATTAAGAGCCCGGTTGTACATTGTTTGCACACGACCCAGCGCGGAAGTAGCATCCCGTACCTGAGCCTGCTCACCTTCACGTACAGTCGATGTCGGATCCAGCGCTTTCATGAAAGCGAAAACCAATGACAAGTCTGAGGCCGGGGAAGCTTTACCCTCATTAGAATCAACCTGACCTTTGTAAGACTTATAGGCTGTAATAACCTCAAGGTTGGGCTTGGTCTCTTTCACATAATCCGATCGGTAAGACTGTGCCCTATCCATACCCTTCTTTTTCTGCTCTTCAGCATACTTATCGTACTCGGTCTTATACTTCAAACCAGCCATATACTGATCCGGCTCATAAATCTTGAGATACTTATCGTACTCGGTCTCACCAGTTTCTGGCGTCATTGATCCCATGGCCTTTTCCAAAGCAGCCTGCTTAGCCTTTTCAATCTCCGTCTTGGAAACGGCAGATTCCGCCTGGGCACCATACAACTTAGACTGCGACTGGTAGATCTTATTCTGCAAAGCAGTCTGATAAGCGCTTTCCATGGCCTTGTCAGCCTCAGTCTTGGCCGTAGTATATCTTTCCATGTCCTTGTTGTACTGCTCCTGCTTACGAGCCTGCTGTGCGTCATGCAATGCCATAGTTTCTACCGCAGCGTTATTGGGTGCCTTGGATAGCGCGGCTATGCCCAATGCCATCAACGGTAGACCCACATTATAAGCACCACGAGTGAAACCTTCTCCAGCACCCGTCTCCGAACCAGGAGCCACAGGAGCCTTGAGGGCCTCAGCAGCAGCCTTCTTTCCCAGGATATACTGGCGCCATCCAGCTTCAGTCGTCGGATCAGACTTATTACTCATTCGAGCCAGTAACTCCGCCTTAGAAAATCCCGGATAAGTCTCATCAGGATTGGTGGCAGAATCAAATCCACGAATAACAGGGGGAGTCGGTTCTTCCGGAACTTCCACTGGAGGCACTTCCATAGTAGGAGGTACTTCCAACGAACGGTACCCACCATCACGACGACGATACGGAGATGCAGAATAATCTATAATCATATTAATACCTCGGTTCCCATCTTTTCAGCCTTCGCGTCTCAAGCCTGGATAACTCTGGCGTGTCCGACGTCCTGTTCTTCCACTCCTCCAAATCACGAGCCTGATTAGCTTCTTTGGCCTGAGCGTAGTTACCCTTAAAACCACCGATCATGGATTCACCATTCTCGCCCAGGTAAGTCATCCCACGGCCAATATTGCCGAGCTTATTCTGATACGAATAATCCGGAGCCTTCGGACCCGTCGGGTTATCAGGTACAAAACCGGACTCACGACCGGCGCCAATAGCCCTGCCCAGCGCGGAACGGAACTCATTCCGATACTGAGCTTTTCTCTGCTCTTCGGCAAAAGCTTCCTGCTCCTTCTGAAACTTCTCAGCCATCTTCGCTTTTTCTGCATCAGATGCCGCGGAGGCAGCAGTCCCCGCTAACGATAAAATTGCAAGTAATGGCAGTGCCATAGGTAACTCCTTAAAGCTTTACTTAAACATGTTCCAAAAGCCTTCAGATAAAGGGTTTAGGGGATTCGACCACCAGTCCGTTTTATTTGGGGTTGTGGCATTAGACTCCTCTGCACCCACTGTGTATTTCTTGCCGGTGTTCTTGTCGACCGCATAGGTGTAATCGACCTGAACGGTAGACTTATTGGTGCCCCCGAAACCAGAACTGCGATCCTCAGTCTTGGATTCCTTCTGAACACTATAAGTTCCCGCGGGGAGTGTCGTCCCATTCGCCAAACTCACCGGTTTACTGTAAACCAAAGTGTTGGCGGTACTGGCCGCTGCAGGATTCTGCAAATCCGTCAACGTCATACCTGCTGTCTGTGTCCCCTTAGTCGTCCCCGAAGTCGCGTTGTCCACCTGCGTCAACATATTGTTAAACGCGATCATGGTGGCCTCGACATCGATGTCCTTTTTGTCCAGGGCACTCGATAAGGCCAGGGTCAGCGCATTGCGTTTCGCCACAGTATCCTCACGCAACTGAGCGAACTGCTCCTTTGCCATTCCACTGGCGCCGGCCATCAC
>Ga0315287_10002488_pt1 | contig 17486 bp, 15 predicted proteins | sample YL17G11_0_MG_FD_205037 | JGI IMG/M metagenome (GOLD analysis project Ga0315287, IMG submission 205037) | Sediment microbial communities from Yellowstone Lake, YNP, Wyoming, USA - YL17G11_0 | ecosystem: Environmental > Aquatic > Freshwater > Lake > Sediment | place: USA: Wyoming | collected...
GCCCGCGCAAGCCGCCTCAAGGCGGCCCCACGTTTGCGCAGGAAAATGAGACACCGTCCCCCTCATCCATCCGATCGGCTTGAGCGAACGCGCGGGCGCGGGTTAGCATTCGTGATCGCCGCTTCCCAAGCCCCCGCCATGTACCGACCGCTATCGATGCTCTGCCGCCCGTTTGCGTTGCTCGCCTTCGGCCTCATCGCCACTGCCGCCGCGCCCGTCGCGGCGCAGAAGCCGGGTTCCGCCCCGCACCCCGACACCTACCTCTGTCCGCATACGATCGGCGGCGCGGTCGATTGCTACCTGGACGCCATCGACCACCTCTACACGATGTGCCGCCAGGTGAAGAGCATCGAGATCATCGAGTTCGGGTACGAAAAATCCGACGAGGGCGTCAACGGGGCCAAGAGCGCGTATTGCGTGGACAAGCACAAGCAGACGATGGCGCGGCCCCTGCAATCCGCGTTGCGCGAAGCCGTCGCCAGCCGCGCGGCGCTCGACCTGCTGCACGCACTGCACGATGCGTGGTTGGCGGCGCTCGCCGAGCTCAAATGGAGTCCCGGCGAGAACGACGACCAGTACAAGGCCCGCGTCGCGAAACCCTATGCGGTCTTCGTCGAGCGCGCCATGCTCGTCCGTGCCGCGCTGTCCGCCGGCAAGCCCAGGGCCAAGGCGGCAAACACCGCCGCAACGCCGGTCCCGCCCAAGAGTCCGAACTGAGCCGCGCCACGCCCACCGCCCTTGCCAACAGCGGCGCGACGGCGGGGAGTACCGCGCTCCAGGCGATCTTCGGCGAGGGCGGCGCGCTCGCCCGCACCCTTCCGGGTTTCCGCTTTCGTCCCCAACAACTCGCGATGGCCGATGCGGTGGCCGGGGCGATCGCCCGCCGGTCCGCGCTGATCGCCGAAGCCGGCACCGGTACCGGCAAGACGTTCGCGTATCTCGTCCCGGCCCTGCTGTACGGCGGCAAGGTGATTGTATCGACCGGCACCAAAACGCTGCAGGACCAACTTTTCCAGCGCGACCTCCCGCTCGTCCGCGATGCGCTGAAGCTCCCCGTCACGCTCGCGTTGCTCAAGGGGCGCGCCAATTACGTCTGCCACCACTATCTCGAGGGCGCGGCGGCCGAAGGGCGTTTTCCGTCGCGCGACGACGCGCGCCACCTCGTCAGGATCATCGCGTTCGCGCGCGCGTCCGACACCGGCGACCGCGGCGCGCTCGCGGACGTCCCCGAGAATGCGACGATCTGGCCGCTCGTCACTTCGACGCGCGACAACTGCCTTGGCGGCAACTGCTCGCACCACGCCGATTGCTTCGTGCTGAAGGCGCGCAAGGCCGCGCTCGAAGCCGATGTCGTCGTCGTCAATCACCACCTGTTCTTTGCCGACGTGATGCTGCGCGACGAGGGGCTCGCGGAACTGCTCCCCGCCTGCAATACGGTCGTCCTCGACGAAGCGCATCAGCTTCCGGACACGGCGACGCTCTTCTTCGGCGAGCAGCTGACGGCGGGCCAGCTCGCCCTGCTCGCGCGCGATGCCGAAGTGGCCGCGCGCACCGGCGCGCGCGAAGTCGCGGAACTGCCGGATGCGGCGTCGGACGTGGGGCCCGCGATCCGCAAGCTTCGCCTCGTCTTCGGCGATGTGCCGGGCAAGCTCGCGCAACGCGTGGCCGCGGAAAAGGAAGGGTTCGCCGAGGCGCAGGACGAGCTCACCGTGGCGCTCGATCGCCTGGCCACCGAACTCGGGCAGAACGCGGAGCGCAGCGAAGACATCGGCAACTGCGCGCAACGCGCGGCCGACGCCGTGGCACAGCTTGCGCGCTGGCGGGCGGGCCTCGCGGAATCCGCTTCGGAAGAAGCCGTTCCGCAGGCCGCGTGGATACGCTGGGTCGACGTGACGCAGGCAGGCTGGCAGTTGCACGCGTCGCCGCTGACGGTCGCCGACGTGTTCGCGAAACAGGTCGCCGAATCGGGTCGCTCGTGGGTATTCACGTCGGCGACGCTCGCCGTCGGCGGCGATTTTTCTCTCTACCAGCGCGAGCTGGGACTGGCCGACGCCGCGACGGGGTGCTGGGATTCGCCGTTCGACTACGAATCGCAGGCGTTGCTCTACGTCCCGCGCGACTTGCCTCAACCCAATTCGCGCGAGCACACCGAGGCCGTCGTGGCCGCCGCCCTGCCGGTGCTTCGGGCGAGCCGCGGCCGCGCGTTCCTGCTGTTCACGACGCTGCGCGCGCTCAATGTCGCGCGCGAGATGCTCGTCGACGCATTCGCCCGGGAGGGCCTCGACTGGCCGCTGCTCGTCCAGGGCGAAGGTTCGCGCAGCGAACTGCTGACGCGCTTTCGCGAACTCGGCAACGCGGTGCTGCTGGGGAGCGCGAGCTTCCGGGAGGGAGTCGACGTGCCGGGCGCGGCGTTGTCCGTCGTGATCATCGACAAGCTGCCGTTCGCCCCTCCCGACGACCCGCTGCTCGCGGCAAGGCTCGAACAACTGCGCGCGGAAGGCGGGAATCCGTTCTTCGACTATCAGCTGCCGCAGGCCGTGATCGCGCTGAAGCAGGGCGCGGGCCGGCTGATCCGCACGGAGACCGACCGTGGCGTGCTGATGATCTGCGATCCGCGGCTCACGGACAAGCCCTACGGCAAGCGGATATGGCGGAGCCTGCCGCCGATGCGGCGGACGCGGGACCTCTCCGACGTCGAGGCGTTTCTCGCGCAAGCCCGGTGAACGGCGGCGCCGGAAAAACGCGTGACAGGCCGCCCAAACTCGCTACCAGAGCTTCCACCACGGCTTCGGGGGAGTCCCGGCGATATACCGGCTATCGGGAAACGTCCGCTTCAGAATGGCCTCGGTGTCCTCCCGAAGCTGCACCAGTCCGAGCACGTCGTAGCTCTTGGCGAGAATGTCGAGCGCATCCTCGTTGGCCGGCGTGCGCGGATAAAAGACGAGTGCGCCCTGCGCGCGATTGACGGCCGCGACATAGGCCCCCCGGTTGTAGTAGTAGCGCGCGACATTCACCTCGTACATCGCGAGCGAGTTCGTCAGGTATTTCATCCGCTCGATCGAGTCCTGCGCGTAGCGGCTCTCGGGAAATTTCACGACCAGCTCCTTGAACGCGACGAACGAGTCGCGCATGCCTTTCGGCTCGCGCTCCGACAGGTCGAGTTCGTACACGTAGCCGATGAGGCCCTGGTCCTCGCGAAAATTGACGAGTCCCTTCAGGTAGTACGCGTAGTCGACATTCGGATGATTCGGGTAGGTGCGGATGAAGCGGTCGGAGGCGGCGATGGCCGCCGCCGTTTCGCCGACGCGATAATTCGCGTACGCCGTTTCGAGAATCGCCTGCTGCGCGTAGCGCCCGTACGGGAAGCGCGATTCGAGCGCCTCGAACAACTTGATTGCCCGCGTATAATTTCCTTCCGACATCGCATCGTGCGCGGTCTTGTACAGCCGCTCCGCGCTGTAGGTCGCGAACTCGTCCTTGACTTCGGGCAAGAGCCCGCAACCGCCGAGCACGATAACGACGACGAGAACCGCGAGACGACGAACGAGGCTGTTGCGCGCACCGGCGCGCGCGCGGACCGAAGAAAGCGGATACGGCAAGGTAAGCATGCGGTTCGATCGCTCCTGGCACTCTCCCGATTATAACCGACGCCCCTTCGCCACTTGGCTATCCGACCCGCCGCCGCCCGTCCCCCGCCACCGCCCGTCCTCCCCGCGACCGAGGGCGCCGGCGACGCAACGACCCATGCCCTGACGCTTCCGGCGGAAGCCGCCGGAGAGCGCTTCGATGCGGCGCTGGCGCGCGCACTCCCGCAGTACTCGCGCAGCCGGCTCAGGAGCTGGATCGACGCCGGCCGGGTTGCGATCGACGGCGATCCGGCGGCCCCGACGCGCAGGGTGCGGGGGGGCGAGCGCGTCGTCGTGCGCGCCGAATCCGACCCGCGCGAACTCCCGTACTTGCCGGAAGCGATCGCGCTTGCGATCATCGCAGAGGACGACGCGCTGCTCGTGCTCGACAAGCCGGCGGGCCTCGTCGTGCATCCGGGCAGCGGCAACTGGGAGGGCACGCTGCTGAACGCGCTGCTGCACCATGCGCGGGAGCTCGCCGGCGTGCCGCGCGCCGGCATCGTCCACCGCCTCGACAAGGACACGAGCGGCCTGATGGTCGTCGCCAAGACGCTCACCGCGCAGACCGCCCTCGTCCGAGCGCTGCAGGCCCGCACCGTGACGCGCGAGTACATCGCGCTGGCCACGGGCGACATCGCGCGCGGTGGCACGATCGATGCCGCGATCGGCCGGCATCCGCGACGCCGCACGACGATGGCGGTCGTCGCCACGGGCAAGCCCGCGCGCACGCATTTCGAGGTCGTCGAGCGATTCGGCCAGGCGACCCTGCTTCGCTGTCGACTGGAAACGGGCCGCACCCACCAGATACGCGTGCATCTCGCCTCGCTCGGACATCCGCTGGTCGGCGATCCGGCGTATGGCCGGAAAGGGCCCATTCCATTTCAGCGGCAGGCGCTGCACGCAGCCCGGCTGGAACTCGTGCACCCGGTGACGGGCCGTCACTGCGTGTGGGAATCACCGCTGCCGGCGGACCTTCTGGCGCTCGTCACCGGCCTGCGTGCACGGAGTGCGACGTGAACGAGGAGACCGCGCAAACAACGCTCGGCACCGTGCTGCGCGACGCCGGTCTCGACTGGATCGTGCCCGATTGGCCCGCGCCCGCGAACGTCCGCGCGTTCGCGACGACGAGAGCCGGGGGCGTCAGCGCGGGCCCCTGCGCGACGATGAATCTTAGCCGGAACAGCCACGCCGATCCGACGGCGCTCGCCGAAAACCGGCGCCGTTTCGAGGCGTTCCTGCCCGGGAAGCCCGCGTGGCTCGACCAGGTGCATGGCGCAGCGGTCGCACGGCTGACGCGCGCCGCGTCGCCGGCTCCCGTCGCCGATGCGGCGGTCACCGGCGAGCAGGGCGTCGTCTGCGCCATCCTGACCGCCGATTGCCTGCCGGTATTGTTCGCGGATCGGGCGGGTACCGCGGTAGGCATCGCGCATGCGGGTTGGCGGGGGCTCGCCGCCGGCGTGCTCGAGGCAACGGTCGCCGCGCTCCGTGATCTCGGTGCGGAACCCGACGACGTCATCGCGTGGCTCGGTCCGGCGATCGGCCCTGCGGCGTTCGAGGTGGGCGAAGACGTATTCAGCGCCTTCTGCACAAAGGACCCGGGCGCGGCCGCATGCTTCGCGCCGCATCGTCCGGGCAAGTGGCACGCCGATCTCTATGGCCTCGCCCGACGACGGCTCGCACGACGAGGAGTGACGCGCGTTCACGGCGGCGGGTACTGCACGTTCACCGACAGTGCGCGATTTTTCTCGTTCCGCCGCGAGCGCGAGTCCGGCCGGATGGCGACGGCGATCTGGCTCGCCCGCTGACGATGCCCGTCGCGCGATGCGTATAATGAAATTCGATCGCATCGGCGATGCCGCGCCCGGCACCTACCCGCCTTGACCACCTTCACGCAGATCGTCATCGCCGCGCTTTCCGGCGGCGTGCTCGCGACGATCGCCGCCGCGGGCACGTTGGCGCTGCATCCCTCGTGGATCTCGCGCCTCGTGTCGTTCGCGGTCGGCGCGCTCTTGGGCGCCGTGTTCCTCGAGCTGTTGCCCCAGGCGCTCGAGTCCGGCAACGCCGAACGGGTGATGATGACCGTGCTTGCCGGGCTGCTCGCGTTTTTCCTGCTCGAGAAGCTCGTGCTGTGGCGTCACGCGCACGGTCACGATGCGCACCGCGACGATGCCGACGAGACCCTGCACGCGCACGCCCTGCATGCGCATGGCGCGGACCAGGGTCGCACCGGACTGATGATCCTGATCGGCACCAGCGTCCACAACTTCTGCGACGGCGTGGTCATCGCCGCCGCTTTCCTCGCGAGCACCGCGTTGGGCGTCGCCACCACCGTCGCGATCGTCGCGCATGCCGTTCCGCAGCAGGTCGGCGACTTCGCGGTGCTCGTCCATTCGGGCTTCACGCGCACGCGGGCATTCGCGTACAACGTCGCGGTCGGCGGCGCCACGCTCGCGGGCGCGCTCGCGGGCTACGTCGCGCTCGCCGACATGCAGCACGCGCTTTCGACGGCGCTCGCCATCGCCGCGTCGAGCCTTCTCTACGTGGCCGTCGCCGACCTGATTCCGAGCCTGCACCGGCGGCCCGAACCCATCGAGACAGCGAAGCAGCTGCTGCTCATCGGGCTCGGGATTGCCGTGATCGCGCTCGCGCACGTGGCGCTCGAGCCTTGACGGCCGGGACGCTGCGCGGCAGGCGTGACTGAGGTAACTTCGATCATGGCCGAAGCATCGAGTCCCGTGCCGCCCGCGCCGAGCGAACTCGCCGCGCAGTGGCACGCGCTCGCCGAGGAATGGGCGCGGTGGTATGCAAGGACCGCATCCGAATTCACGGGTGAGCCGCTGCTGGGCAGCATCGCCAATCTGGCGCTGGCGCCCTTTCCGCCGACCGGTCCCGTCGACGTCGAGCGGCTCGCCGCGCTCAACGAGAAATACCGGCCCCGCTGGGAGGCGTTGTGGTCCGCGGCCATCGCCGCGGCCGCCGCGGGCGGACTTCCGGAGCAACCGCTGCCCGACGTGGCCAGCCGCGCACCCGGCGATCGCCGTTTCGCCGCGCGCGAGTGGCGGGAGCTGCCTTACTTTGCGCTGATGAAGCAGGGCTACCTGCTGCTCGGCGAATACCTGGGCGAGGCGGCGACGCTCGCGCCGCTCCCGGAGCCGGACAGGCAACGCCTCATGTTTCTGACGAAGCAGTACGTGGATGCGCTGGCGCCGACCAATTTCATGGCGACCAATCCGGACGCGTTGAAACGCGCGCTGTCGACCGAGGGAGCAAGTCTCATGCGGGGGGTCGCCAACCTCGCCGAGGACACGCGGCGCGGCCGCATCACGATGAGCGATGAGCGCGCGTTCGAAGTGGGTCGCAATCTCGCCGTCACGCCCGGCAGCGTCGTTTTCCGCAACGATCTGATCGAGCTCATCCAGTATGCGCCGACGACCGCGCGCGTGCACCGGCGGCCGCTGGTGATCGTGCCGCCCTGCATCAACAAGTATTACATTCTCGACCTGCAGCCCGAGAATTCCCTCGTCCGCTGGGCCGTCGGCGAGGGACACACGGTGTTCATGATCTCGTGGCGCAACATCCCGCCCGAGCTCGGCCGCCTCACGTGGGACGACTACATCGAAATGGGCGTCCTCTGCGCGATCGCCGCTGCGCGGCAGATCACCGGCAGCAAGACGGTCAACACGCTCGGCTTCTGCGTCGGCGGAACGCTGCTCGCGTGCACGCTGGCGGTGCTCGCCGCCCGCAGCGACCGGTCCGTCGCGAGCGTCACGCTGCTCACCACGATGCTGGACTTCGCGGACCCGGGCGACATCGGCGTCTACGTTTCGCGCGAGATGCTCGCCGCGCGCAAGTCCGCGCTCATGGAGGGAAAGCGCATGCAAGGCAGCGAGCTCGCCGGCGCGTTCGCGAGCCTGCGCGCCAACGAGCTCGTCTGGAATTACGTCGTCAGCAACTATCTCAAGGGCGAGACGCCGCCGGCGTTCGACCTGCTCTACTGGAACGGCGACTCGTCGAACCTGCCGGGACCCATGTGCGCGTACTACCTCGAGCAGATGTATCTCGACAACAAACTGCGCGAGGGTGGCGCGCTGACGATGGCCGGCGCAAGCATCGATCTCGCGCGCGTGACGGTGCCCGCGTATCTCGTTGCTTCGCGCGACGATCACATCGTGCCGTGGCGCTCGGCCTACAGGTCGATCGGCCTCCTGGGCGGCGACGTCAACTTCGTGCTGGGCGCCTCCGGACACATCGCCGGCGTCGTCAATCCCCCGGCAAAGAACCGGCGCAACTACTGGACGAATTCATTGCTCACCGACGATGCCGACGACTGGTTCGCCCGCGCGGAGAGCCACCCGGGAAGCTGGTGGCCGGACTGGGGCGCGTGGCTCGCGCCTCACCGCGGCGCCCTGTGCCGGGCGCCGCGGGCATCCGGCAGCGCCAGGAACCCGGTGCTCGGCCCCGCGCCGGGCCGGTACGTCATCGAATCATCGGAGTGACTTCCGTCCGCGCCCCGGTGCGCGTCGGCGCTGCGGGCGCACCACGCCGCGCGCGACTGCGTTAAGATTCGACGGGACTGGAGGCATTCGCACCGGCGCAGGGGGCGTCGGGCGCAACCGCCGTCATCCCAAGAGGAGAGAGAAAATGGCCATGAAGATCCCGCGCATCGCGCTCGTCACCGGCGGCATGGGAGGTCTCGGCGAAGCGATCTGCATCAAGCTCGCCGCCCTCGGCTACAAGGTCGTCACCACGCACTCACCCGGCAACACCAAGACGAAGGACTGGCTCGAAGGCATGAACAAGATGGGCTACGGCTTTCGTGCCTACGCCTGCGACGTCGCCGACTGGGATTCGTGCGTTGCCTGCGCGCAGCAGGTCGTCGCCGACGTCGGGCCGATCGACGTGCTGGTCAATAACGCCGGCATCACGCGCGACACGACGTTCAAGAAAATGGACCGCATCAACTGGGATGCGGTGATCAAGACCAACCTCGATTCCTGTTTCAACATGACGAAGCAGGTTTGCGACGGCATGGTCGATCGCGGCTGGGGCCGGATCATCAACATCTCGTCGGTCAACGGGCAGAAGGGCGCGTTCGGCCAGGTCAACTACTCGGCGGCGAAGGCCGGCATGCACGGCTTCACCAAGGCGCTGGCGCTGGAGGTCGCGCGCAAGGGCGTCACCGTCAACACGATTTCGCCCGGCTACATCGGAACGAAGATGGTGATGGCGATCCCGAAGGAAGTGCTCGATTCGAAGATCATTCCGCAGATTCCCGTGGGGCGGCTGGGCAAGCCCGAGGAGATCGCCGGGTTGGTTGCGTATCTGTCGAGCGACGAAGCGGCGTTCGTCACCGGCGCCAACATCGCGATCAACGGCGGGCAACACATGTTCTAGGGCCTGTTCGCGCTGTGCCTGCAAGACGCGTTACGAGTGAAAACGGCCCTGAAATGAAGCTTGCGCTCGCGGCCTGCGTCGCCGCGCTGACGCTGGGCACGCCGGCGTGGGGCCAGGACGCGTATCCGGCGAAACCGATCGCGCTGGTGGTGCCCTTTCCGCCCGGCGGCGTCGCCGACATCGTTGCCCGTCCGGTCGCCGACGCGATGGGCCGCTACCTTGGCGTGCCCGTCGTCATCGAAAACAAGGCCGGCGCCGGCGGCGGCATCGGCATGGGGTTCGTGGCGAAGGCCAGGCCCGACGGCTACACGCTGCTCCTCGCCCTGTCCTCGATTTCGATCCTCCCCGAGGCGGACAAGATCACCGGGCGGGCGCCGATGTACCAGCTCAATCAATTCGTTCCGATCGCGCGCTTCACCGCCGATCCGACGGTGCTCGCCGTTCGTGCCGAAAGCCCCTGGAAGACGCTGAACGAGTTCATCGCCGATGCGCGCATGCGGCCGGGCGCGATCAGCTACGGCTCATCCGGCAACTACGGGACGATGCACATGCCGATGGAAATGTTCGCGGCGAGCGCCGGACTGAAGCTCTTGCACGTTCCGTACACCGGTGCCGGGCCTGCCGTCATTGCGCTGCTCGGTGGCAATGTCGATGCGGTCGCCTCCGGCCCCTCGACGGTGATCCAGCACGTCAAGGCCGGAAAGCTGCGCGTGCTCGCGTCGTGGGGCGAAAGGCGGCTTCTGTCGCTGCCCGATGTACCCACGCTGACCGAATCGGGATTCAACGCCGTATTCTTCCAGTGGACCGCGCTGTTCGCCCCGGCCGGGACGCCCGGGCCCGCCGTGGCCAGACTGCGCGAGGCCGCGCGCGCGGCGGCTGCCGATTCCCGGTTCGTCGCGGCGATGGCGACGGTCGAGACACCGATCCAGTACCTCGACGCACCCGAGTTGCAGCGTTTTTGGGAAGCCGACGCACAGAAGCTCGGCGAGGCCGTCCGGCGGGTGGGCAAACTCGACTGAACAGATCGCGCAGACCTCGTGCGGCGCGCGGTTGGAGCAGCGGGCAAGCATCCAATCTTGCTGAGGACAGAGTGCGCGCGAAAAAAAGCCCCCCGCGTTGCCGAGGGGGGCCGAGGCTGTATCTCTCAGGAGGAGGAGAAAGATACAGGTACAGAAGACACTTCGAATCTCGGGGTGATCCCTCCGGAATCAAGTCCGCGAAATGCGCCGGGCGACGCGCATCGCTGCGGGCCGCCCGACTTCAGTGCGCGCGCCGGGGTCACCCGCGGCGCGGCATCGCGTAACCGACAGCCCTTAGGCAGCCCTGCGGCCCTTCGTGGCGGCCTTCGTCGCATTCGCGGCGTTGGCGGAGGCGGCGCGGACGCTCGCATCGGCCAGGCTCACGACTTGCTTCGTCGCCTTCTGGAACTGGTCGAACGCGGCGGTCGAAGCAGCGAACGTCGACTTGAACGCGTTGACGGCTGCGTCAGAACCGGCCGGCGCGGACTTGCTGGCCTTCTCGACCCACGCGGCGGCGTCCTTCGTGTACGTCGACCACGCTTCTTCGGCCAGCGCAGTGAACTGCGCTTGGGCTTCCGACGAGATCTCGTACAGGCTGCGCGTGTAGGCAGTCGCTGTTTCGACGCCCGATTCGGCGAACTTGTTACGAAGCGCCAGCAGGTCCTGGACGTCCTTGACCGACGCGACGGCGGAGGCGTTCTCGACGCCATTCGCCAGCACGATCTTGGCGGCGTTCATGTTGAGCTTGAGGAACTTCTCGGCGTTCGCGAGCGCGAGCGCGGTGATCTTCTGCGCTTGCGCGACATTGGCCATGCCGAAGTCGGCGAACTGCTCGCTGGCGGTGTACATCGTGGTGTTCATGGTGTTCCCTTTCATCGACGGTTGAGTGTGGTCGCCCAACGCGACCGGTTCGTGCAAATCCTCGGGTGCCTGCCTGCCTGGCTTTCGGAAGACCTTCGATCTCCTTCGGCCGGCGGCGATGCTGCACCGCACAAAACCAATTGTAGGGACGAGGGAAGGCGATGTCAAGGGTTTTTTGTGCACTGCACCAAGATATCGCGGGGCGTCGGCAATGTGAAACCAAACGCCAAACAAATCAGAGGGTTATAATGCCGCTCCTGCCTTGCCGGAGTTCGCAATGAGCGAAACCCCACGCATCATCAAGAAGTATCCCAATCGTCGGCTGTACGACACGGCGAACAGCGGCTACATCACGCTCGTGGACGTGAAGCAGATGGTGCTGGAAAATCTCGACTTCCACGTCATCGACGCGAAGACGGGCAACGATCTCACGCGGACGATCCTGCTCCAGATCATCCTCGAGGAAGAGGCCGGCGGAATGCCGATGTTCAGCTCGGAGATGCTCGCGCAGATGATCCGGTTCTACGGCAGCGCCCAGCAGACGATCATGGGCAGCTATATCGAGCAGAACGTCACGGCGTTCCTGGCGATACAGAAGAAGCTGCAGGATCAGGCGAAGCAGATCTACGGCGACAAGATGATGATCACGCCCGACCTGTGGAAGCAGTTCATGCAGATGCAGGCGCCGGCGATGCAGGGGATGCTCGGCAACTACCTCGAGCAGAGCGCGAAGCTGTTCATGGACATGCAGCAGCGGATGCAGGATCAGACCCGCGGAATCTTTGCCGCATTTCCGTTCCCCAATTTCGGTGCCGCGCAACAATCGGCCGCGGACGACGAAAAGAAGCGCTGAAGCCCCGAAGCACCGCAACAACCGGCGGCGCAGGGCCGTTTCTTTTGCGCCGCGAAACTCCAAGGCAGCTTGATTCCGGGCGGCGAATCTGCCGCAGCGCAATGCGCGCCCGGCAAACGGGACACGCATGACACGGCGCACCTCCAACACCCTGTCGGCAACCCCCACGTCCCCATTGCGCCCGCCCCCGGCCGGACGCGCTGAGGCTCGACCGCCGCGCGTGGGCTTCGTGTCGCTCGGGTGCCCGAAGGCCCTCGTCGATTCAGAGCTGATCGTCACGCAGCTCAGGGCCGAGGGCTACGCGATCGACGCGACCTACGCCGGCGCCGATCTCGTCGTCGTCAACACCTGCGGCTTCATCGATGCTGCGGTCGCCGAGTCGCTCGATGCCATCGGCGAAGCGCTCGCGGAGAACGGCAAGGTGATCGTCACCGGCTGTCTCGGCGCGAAGGACGGTGGCGCCTTCATTCGCGAAACGCATCCGAAGGTGCTGGCAGTCACCGGTCCGCACGCGACCGCCGAGGTGATGGCCGCGGTCCACCTGAACCTGCCGAAGCCGCACGATCCGTTCGCGGATCTCGTGCCGCCGCAGGGAATCAAGCTGACGCCGCAGCACTACGCCTATCTCAAGATCAGCGAAGGCTGCAACCACCGTTGCACGTTCTGCATCATCCCGTCGATGCGCGGCGACTTGGTCAGCCGGCCGATCGGCGAAGTGTTGGCGGAAGCGGAACGATTGCTCGCCGCCGGCGTGAAGGAGCTGCTCGTGATCTCGCAGGACACGAGCGCGTACGGCGTCGACGTGAGATACCGCACCGGCTTCTGGCAGGGACGCCCGCTGAAAACGCGAATGACGGAGCTTGGCGTGGCGCTCGACGCGATGGCGCGCGCCCACGGCGCGTGGGTGCGGCTGCACTACGTCTATCCCTATCCGCACGTCGACGAGGTCATCGGCCGGATGACGACCGATCCCGCGCGGGGCGGCCTCCTCCCTTACCTCGACGTGCCGTTCCAGCACGCAAGCCCGCGCATCCTCAAGCTCATGAAGCGGCCCGCCAACGCCGACGGAACGCTCAAGCGCATCCAGGCGTGGCGCGCGGCGCGCCCCGATCTCGTCATCCGCAGCACCTTCATCGCCGGCTTTCCCGGCGAGACGGAGCGCGAGTTCGAAGAGTTGCTCGCGTTTCTCGACGCCGCGCAACTCGACCGCGTCGGCTGCTTCGCCTATTCGCCGGTGGACGGCGCGGCGGCGAACGCGCTGCCGGATCCCGTGCCCGACGCCGTCAAGGAAGATCGCCGCGCGCGGTTCATGGCGGCGCAGGCGAAGATCAGCGCGGCGCGCCTGCAGAATCGCGTGGGCGAGACAATCACGGTGCTGGTCGACGGACATGACGGCAAGTTCGCGGTCGCCCGCAGTGCGGCCGACGCGCCGGAGATCGACGGCGTCGTCCGCATTGCCGCCGGCGGTCGTCTCGCTGCCGGTGAGTTCGCGCGGGTGACGATCACCGGCGCTTCCGCGCACGATCTTCGCGCGAAGATCGCCGCGTCCGCCGGGTCGGAACCGCAATAGGCCGCAACGGCCGGCCGATCGCGGGCCGCGGCCAACTCGACCCGCGGACGAGAAGCAGGCAGCCGCCCGGGCGGGCGGCGCATGTCGGTCCGCCGATGGCCCTTGGCCGCAGTCCCGCGTCAGGCGATCATCGTCGAGCAGGAGAGCGCGCGCTCCTTCCAGTACATGCCGTTCAGGCGCAGGCTCAACTTGCCCAGCGAGTCGAATTTCTTGTTGGAAAACGACATCAGTGCTGCAGGCCGCGAGCCGGTCCCTTCCTCGCGCTGGATTTCCGTGCACTCGATCTCCGGCGCGTACTTCTTCACGAGCGCCTTGAGCTCGTCGTCGGTGGTGCCCGGCGCAATGTTGGCGATCCAGAGTCTCTCCATCGCATCTCCTTTCAGCACACGTGCGGGCCAACGGTCCGCCCTCACGCCTCGGCCTCCATCACACACTGCGACGTGCGCAGCGTGATCCGTCGGCCTCCGATGGCGGTTCGCCCGGGTCGCATCCCCTTGCCGCTTCGCGGCGTGGGGCCGCTGCTCCCAGGCTCACGCCATTATGTTGACGCCACCATCGACGTACGGCGTCTCGCCGGACAACCGCCGCGAATCATGTTCGATTCTCCCTCAGTCTTACTCGAGCAGATGCCGCGTGTGGCGCGCGATCATCAGCTCTTCGTTGGTCGGGATCGCCCACGCCGAGACGCGGCTTCCCGGGGTGCTGATGCGCGGCCCGTTGCGCTCGTTGGCCGCCGCATCGAGCTCAATGCCGAGCCACGCCGCGTCGCGGCACACGCGCGCGCGAAGCGAGCGGCTGTTCTCGCCAATGCCCGCGGTGAACACCACCGCGTCGAGTCCGCCGAGTGCGGCGGCAAGCGAGCCGAGTTCGCGCGAGATGCGATAGACGAAGACATCGATGGCGGCCTTGGCTTCCGGCGCCCCGCTCGCCTCCAGCGTGCGCATGTCGCTGGAGATGCCGGACATGCCGAGCAACCCGGACTGCTGGTAGATCAGCTTCTCGATGGCGCGCGCGTCCATCTTCAGCTCGTCCATCAGGTAAAGGATCACGCCCGGATCGAGGCTGCCGCAGCGCGTGCCCATCGGCAGTCCGTCCGCCGCGGTGAGCCCCATGGTACTCGCGAGGCTAACGCCATCGGCGACCGCGCACATGCTGGAGCCGTTGCCGAGGTGGAGTACGACCGTCCTGCCGCGTGCCGCGCGCTGATCGTGCTGCGGCAGTACGTTCGCGATGTACTCGTACGAGAGCCCGTGAAATCCGTACCGGCGCACACCGCGGTCGGTGATCGCCTTGGGCAGCGCAAAGGCCTGCGCCACGGGTGGCTGGCCGCGGTGGAAGGCCGTGTCGAAGCATGCCACCTGCGGCAACTGCGGCGAACGCTCGAAGAGCGCCCTGATCGGGGCCAGGTTGTGTGGCTGGTGCAGCGGCGCGAGCGGTATGTACCTTTCGAGCGCCCCCAGGACCGTCGCATCGAGACGGACGGGATGCGTGTACTCGAGTCCGCCGTGAACCACCCGATGGCCGACCCCGACCAGGCGGTGCTCGGTGAGCTCGGCGTGCAGGAACGCGACCAGATGATCGAGCGCGCCGTCGTGGCCGAGTTTGTCTCCGTCGCCCCATGACTTCTCGCCGAGAAGCGTTCCCGCACCATCCCTGGCGACGAAGCGAGGCGCGGTATACAGACCCTCCGCCTGCCCACGTGCGGTCAGCTCGAACTCGGGACCCCGCAGAACGAACAGCGAGAACTTGAGGCTCGACGAGCCCGCGTTCAGAACGGCGATCGCATCGGCCACGTCAGCCCGCCGTACTCATCGGCTCGTCGGTGTGCAGGCTGCCCTTCATCAACGCCTCCGTAGAAAGTGGGGCGCGGCGCAGCCTGCCACGCCGCGATCAGAAGCGTTCCGGGATGTACTTGAACGGAAAGTCCACAGCCTTGTAGCGGCCGACCTTGCGCTCGGGGAATTTGACCTTCGGCGCCGGAAGGGCTTTGTAGGGAACGTGCTTCAAAATGTGGCTGATAACGTTGAGGCGCACGCGCTGCTTGTCCTCCGACTTGGCGACGAACCACGGCGCCCACGAGCTATCGGTCGCGGCGAACATCTCGTCGCGCGCCTTCGTGTAGTCGTCCCAGTGATCGTAAGACTTCACGTCCATCGGCGAGAGCTTCCACGTCTTGCGGCCGTCGCCGATCCGCGCCTTGAGCCGCCGCGTCTGCTCCTCGGGGCTCACCTCCAGCCAGTATTTGAGCAGGATGATGCCGGATTTGGTCATCAACTGCTCGAACATCGGCACCGTCCTCATGAAACCCTGCGCCTGCTCGTCGGTGCAAAAGCCCATCACGCGCTCGACGCCGAGGCGGTTGTACCAGCTGCGGTCCCAGATCACGACCTCGCCAGCGGCCGGCAGGTGTGGCAGGTAGCGCTGTCCGTACATCTGCGACTTCTCGCGCTCGGTCGGCGCGGGAAGCGCAATCACCCGAAACACCCGCGGGCTCACGCGCTCGGTGATCGCCTTGATCGTCCCGCCCTTGCCGGCGCCGTCACGGCCCTCGAACACGATGCAGACCTTGAGTCCCTTTGCCACCACCCATTGCTGCAGCTTTACCAGCTCGACGTGCAGCTTCCTGAGCTCGCGATCATAGTCCTTGGTGGAGAGTTCCTTGCTCGCCACCGTCGCGCCGCCTTTGTTCGCCCCTGCCTTGCCGGCGTCACCTTTGCCCTTCTTTCCCTTGCCCTTGCGTTCGTCCTTCTTGCCGGCGTTCTTCTTTGCCATCTTCATCTCCATCGAGTCATTGCGTCGGATCGTTCGTCGTCCGAGGCGAACGGGCAATCGTCGGAATTGGCACTTTTTTTCCGTCCTTGGTTCACTGGGCCGCCACCGGGGCCATCGCCGGCAGGTCGAAACCACCTCCCAGCGCAAGATAAAGGTTCACGCGCTGCGCGAGGCGCTCGGTCCGCACGCGCAGCAGCGAGATGCGGGCCGAATACAGCGCGAGTTGGCTCTGCTCGACCGCGCGCAAGTCGGCGCTGCCGACGCGATACTGGATCTGTATCAGTTCGAGGGCGCGCGCGTTGTCGATGACGTTCGCGCCGAGGATGGCGTCGCGATCCCGCAACGCGTTCTCGGCGGCCAGCGCGTTCTCGACTTCGCCGAAAGAACGTTGCGCGATGCGGGCATAGTACGCCACGGCCTCTTTTTGCTCAGCAGTGCGAATGTCGACCTGCGCCCGCAACGCGCCGCCCTGATAGAGCGGTGCGAGCAGATTGGCGCCGAAGCTGAAGGCCGGATTGCTGCGGTCCTGCAACAAGAACACGTCGCTGGAAATGATGCTGCCGCCGGCGGTCAGGCTGATGCGCGGCAACAGCGCGGCCTTCGCTTCACCGATCCGATCGAATGCAGCGGCGACCCGGCGCTCTGCGGCAATCACGTCGGGGCGGCGCTCGAGCAGCTCCGATGGCACGCCTACGGGAACCGCTGCGGGCATCGACGCAAGTTGCTGCGCAACCGCGATCTCTGCCGAGGGGTAGCGTCCGAGCAGCAGTTCGAGCGCGCGCAATGCCTGCTCGCGCGCCAGGTCGACCTGACGCAATGTGTCGCGATAAGTGCCGACGTTGGCGCGGGCTTCCGCCACCGCCTGCTCGTTGCCGTTGCCGATGCGCAACCGCTCCTGCGCAAGCTTCAAGAGCGACTCGGACGAGTGCAGTGCCTCGACGACGATCACCCGCTGCATTCCCGCTTCGATGGCGACGAACCAGCTCTTGGCCACCATCGCCGCGAGTGAATGGCGGGCATATGCGTAGTCAGCCTGCACGGCCGCGGATTGCGCCTCGGCCGCGGCCTCGCCGTAACGCAAGCGGCCCCAGACGTCGAGTTCGAGGGAGGCATTCAGGAATACCGCATTTATGCCGCCGCCGCCGCCGGACTTGCCGCTCTGGGTGGCCGCCAGTCCCACCGACGGCCAGAGCGAGCCGCTGGCTACCGCGACATACCCGGTAGCCTGCTCGACGCGCGCCGCTGCCGCCTGCAGGTCGGCGTTGTACGCCAGCGCTTCGTTGACCAGCGCAGTCAATGCCGGATCGTCGAACGACGCGAGCCAGCGGTCGGCCACCGGCGCCGCCGCGCCACTCCCTGCCTTCCATGCCGCCGGCACGACTGTGTGCGGC
>Ga0315287_10002489_pt1 | contig 17486 bp, 13 predicted proteins | sample YL17G11_0_MG_FD_205037 | JGI IMG/M metagenome (GOLD analysis project Ga0315287, IMG submission 205037) | Sediment microbial communities from Yellowstone Lake, YNP, Wyoming, USA - YL17G11_0 | ecosystem: Environmental > Aquatic > Freshwater > Lake > Sediment | place: USA: Wyoming | collected...
CCTATCTCAAAGGCACGATAAATGTTTCGCCAATTACTTATAGCATTACCTCGGCCAACGTGATTAGTATTGCCCAGCAAGCAAAAGACTGGTCTCCTTATATGTATCGTTTTTTCAACAAGCAGGAAGCAGATACAGTCACCAAAGACCTGGAAATAGAATTTGAAGGAAATGTTAATAGCGGTAATTTCAGCGTTCTATATGTTATTGACTATATTTCTCAGGGCCAGCCAAATATTGGCATTATGAGCACGTTGAATCAAAAAGGTACGATTAAAATTCCTGATTTTAAAAATACCGTTGATTCTGTGACAATTCTTATTTCCAATCAATTCAAAAAAACCAACTTTACCAATAACGATCCAACTACTAGTTTTATTCTTTCTGTGGCAACAACAATTTTTACAGAACCGCCGGTTAATCCGCCAACCCCGCCAACGGGGGGAACGGCTAAGCCGGAAGACTTTGGATTAAAAGAAGGTGACTTAATTAGAGCAGAGGGCGATTTTGATATATTTATAATCAATCAATATGGTTACAAAAGATTATTTTTGAATCCTGCGATATTTAATATGTATGGCCATTTGGGCGGGTGGAGTAGTGTCAAAACTGTTAGACCGCAGGTTCGCGACGCCTTTAAAACCTCCAATTATTACCGTTATGTTATTTCGCCAAAAGTATATGAGCTGGAAATAACTGGTGGTGACACCGGAAAGTTTCATTGGTTAAACATGACCGGAGAAAGCTTTGTATCGCAAGGAGCTAAACCGGAATCAGTATTTATAATCAACAAATCAGAATTGGATTGGTACCCCAAAGGAACGGAAAAGGTTTCATTATAAAAATAAACTCAAATGTTAGAAGGATTGTTCGGTGATCCGAATAAAAAATATTTAAATAAAATTCAACCGCTGGTTGATCAAACAAATAAGCTCGAATCCGAATTCGAGCGTTTTTCTATTGAGGAGTTGAAAAACAAAACAAATGAATTTAAGGAAAGGATTGGCAGTGGTGAAGCATTGGATGATATCTTGCCCGAAGCGTTTGCTGCCGTGAGAGAAGCGGCCAAAAGAACATTAAATCAAAGGCATTTCGATGTGCAATTAATCGGCGGGATTGTTTTACATCAGGGAAAAATCTCCGAGATGAAAACCGGAGAAGGAAAAACATTAACCGCAACCCTGTCATTATATTTAAACGCATTAGAGGGCAAGGGAGCACAACTGGTTACAGTAAATGATTATTTGGCAAAAAGAGATATGGTTTGGATGGGGCAGATTTATAATTTTTTGGGTTTGTCGGTTTCGTGTATTAATCACGAAGCATCATTTATTTATGATGCCGAATATCATTCTAGCGATCAGGGTTCAAAACCCGACGAAGAGCGAGATGAAAAAGGTGGATTTAAGGTTGTGCAAGAATTTTTAAGGCCGTGTACTCGAAAAGAGGCATATGCGGCAGATATATTGTACGGTACGAACAACGAATTCGGTTTTGATTATCTTAGGGACAATATGGCCTATGGTGGAACAGAAACCGTTCAGCGCGGATATAATTATGTAATTGTTGACGAGGTAGACAGTATTTTAATTGATGAGGCCAGAACTCCTTTGATTATTTCGGCCCCGGATGCCGAATCCGCTGATTTGTATAAAAAGTTTTCTAAAATTGCACCACAGCTTAAAAAAGATATTGATTATAAAATTGATGAAAAAATGCGCGCAGCCACCCTAACCAATGAGGGCATGGATAAAGTAGAAAAAGTTTTGGGAATCGGAAATATTTATGAAGAATCGGGGATTCAAATGGTCCATCACCTGGAACAAGCCTTGCGTGCCGAGGTTTTATTTAAACGAGACAAAGATTACGTTGTAAAAAGCGGAGAAGTGATTATTGTTGATGAATTTACTGGGCGACTTATGCCGGGAAGGCGTTACTCCGGAGGGTTGCATCAAGCGCTGGAAGCAAAAGAAAATGTTGAGGTACAAAAAGAATCAAAAACCTTGGCAACAATTACTTTCCAGAATTTTTTCAGAATGTATAAAAAATTGGCCGGCATGACCGGAACCGCGTTAAGTAATGCCGAGGAATTTGATAAGGTTTATAAGCTGGATACCATTGTTATTCCAACCAACAACCCAATGATAAGGCACGATTTACCCGATAAAATTTATAAAACCGAACAAGGAAAATTTAAAGCAATTGTTCAGGAAATTAAAGAGCGCCACGAAAAGGGTCAGCCGGTTTTGGTGGGTACGATTTCAATTGAGAAAAACGAATATCTGGGACAGCTCTTAAAAAGAGAAGGAATTAAGTGTGAAATCTTGAATGCCAAACAGCACGAAAGAGAGGGCGCGATTATTGCCCAGGCCGGAAGGCTGGGTGCGGTTACGGTTGCAACCAATATGGCCGGCCGTGGTGTTGATATTGTCTTGGGGGGCAACCCTCAAAACCCCGAGCAGAGTCGAGGGGTTTGTGAAGCTGGCGGCTTGCATGTTTTGGGTACAGAAAGACACGAGGCGCGAAGAATAGATGATCAGCTAAGGGGAAGATCGGGTAGGCAGGGCGACCCGGGTTCAACACAGTTTTTTGTGTCCCTGGAAGATGAATTAATGCAGAGATTTGGGTCGGACAAAATTAAGAGTTTAATGGACATGTTAAAAATACCCGACGATCAACCCATTGAGAATAAAATGATTTCATCGGCGATAGAAAAATCGCAGGCAAAAATCGAAGGATATAATTTTGATATCAGAAAACACGTTTTGGATTATGATGAAGTGATGAATAAGCAGCGCGGGTCAATTTATAATATGCGCAAGGAAATTTTATTTGATTCAACCGATGATGAAATTCATAATAAGGTGCAAGAATTGATGGATGACGAAGAATTTAAGCAATATCAAGAAAAAATCAAAGATGTGCCCGATAATGAAAAAGTAAATCTGGAAAAATTTGTGATGCTTAGGACTATTGATATGTTATGGATGGAACACTTGGAAACCATGGAATGTTTACGAGAAAGCGTGAAACTTCGTGCTTACGGTCAGCATGATCCATTGGTTGAATATAAAAACGAGGGCCATAGATTATTTAGCGGCATGATGAATGAAATTAACAATGCGATTGTTGATATGTTGATGAAAGTAGAATTAACCAGCCCGCAACGCCAGCAAGCTGGCTTGCGTGGCGGGCGGGAAAATGGCCTTCAACAATCGAAGAGCGTTGGTAGGAATGATCCCTGCCCATGTGGATCGGGGAAAAAGTATAAAAAATGTTGTGGGAAATAAAAAGAGGGCCCCGCACTGCGGGGCCCGTTTGATCTCGGTTCGAGATCAAGTTACGATTTTGTTTTTTTTGTGATGATGCCTCCAAATCATCATCACAACCACCAGGCCGATAATCGCGGCCAGAATGGAACTAGTGAGTCCGAGAATTTTAAATAGTGCTCCAAAAAAAACGAAATAACCGACCCACGATAGCAACAAGGCGATCAACAGAACCGGCCAAGCCAACATAAGTCCGATGGTAACCAGGGTCGCATTTGTTTCCCAGTTGGGAAGTTCGAACGCCTTGTTCGGACCGAGCAGAATTTTCTGCACGACATTTGGGCCAATCGACCCTCGTGCATGATTCCACTCTTGTCCGAGATAGTACCCGATGTTGGCGTAAATCGCCACCAACACCACGATCAAAAGAACGTAAAATAACTTTTTCATTTGAACACCTCCTTTAAGCGTCATTATAAGTATAACATGTTTTAAAAATTTGTCAATGATTGATTGAGTAAAATATTGATAATCACTTTACAAAAATATTTTTTTAGGTTAGGATGAAACTTCATGCCTTTTATAAAACCACAACAGACAATTGAAAAAGGAGGAATTGCGGCCAAACAAAAAAATAAAATCAGGCTTTACGTGCTTGGGATTTTTATTTTATTTCTTTTAGCCGGTTTTATGGATTATCCGGCTCTTTGGGACAAAGGAGTTAGTTGGTTGAATGGCCAGGCAGGAACAAGTATTCCGAAGTTTTATAACAAACCATTTAAATTGGGTCTGGATTTACAGGGTGGAACTCATTTGGTTTATTTGGCGGATCTTTCCAGTATTGACGCAAAAGACAGAGATAGTTCTTTAAGTGGAATTAGAGACGTGATTGAAAGAAGAGTTAATATGTTTGGCGTTTCCGAATCAATTGTGCAAATTAACAAAGCAGGAGAATCGTATAGATTAATAATTGATTTACCCGGAGTTAAAGATGTTCATGAGGCAATTAAAATGATTGGTGAAACGCCGTATTTGGAATTTAGAGAAGAAAGGACCGCAGAAGAAACAGATGCCATTTTAAAAAAGCAGGAGGCGGGTGACGAGGCAGCAAAATTATTGGATCCGTATTTTAAGGAAACATCTTTAACCGGGAGATTTTTGAAAGGTGCGCAACTGGCCTTTGAACAGACAGCTTTTCAGCCATATGTTTCTTTGGAATTTAACGATGAGGGCGCGAAAATATTTGCCGAATTAACCAAGAATAATATCGGCAAGAGATTGGCAATATATCTTGATGGTGCTCCGATTAGTATTCCCACTGTTAATGAAGAAATCCCCAGTGGTAAAGCGCAAATCAGCGGACAATTTACCCAGAAAGAGGCCAAACAATTAGCCGAAAGATTAAACGCCGGCGCTCTTCCGGTGCCGATTAATCTTGTCAGTCAGCAAAATATTGAAGCGTCTTTGGGGCAAGAATCACTACGTCAAAGCCTAAAAGCCGGTATTATTGGATTTTTAATCATACTTTTATTTATGGTCGTTTTTTATCGATTAAGCGGATTATTTGCTTCTTTTTCTTTGATTATTTATTTGGTTGTTTTATTGGCAATTTTTAAATTGGTTCCGGTAACTTTAACCCTAGCCGGTATTGCCGGATTTTTGCTTTCAATGGGCATGGCAGTGGATGCGAATATTTTAATCTTTTCCAGAATGAAGGAAGAATTAAAACAGGGCAGAAATTTTAATAGCGCCTTAGACAATGGCGTTAAGAAAGCGTGGCCATCAATTCGCGACGGCAACTTTACCACCATTTTGGTTGGTATAATTTTATTTTTATTCGGTACAGGATTCGTGAAGGGATTCGCGCTCACGCTTATTTTGGGAAATGTTATCAGTATGTTTTCGGCAATTGTGATTACTAACTATTTAATCAAATTCTTTTCCGGATCAAAAGAAGGAAGAAAAAAAGCCTGGTTATGAACATAAGCTTTATAAAATATCATAAATTAAATTATTTATTTTTTACCATTTTAATCGCAGCAACAATTGGCTGTTTGATGATATTCGGATTGAATTTGGGAATCGATTTTTTAGGCGGCACTCTTTGGGAAATTAATTTCGAGAACAGGCCGACTAACGCCGTAATTCAGGAAAAATTAAACAGTTTTAATTTGGGAGAAATTGTTATTCAACCTACGGACAATAACGGAGTAATTTTAAGGTTTAAAACCATAGACGAAGAAACGCATCAGCAAATGATTTCGGAATTAAACAAAATTTCCAATCTTCAGGAAAAAAGATTCGAAAGTATCGGACCGACAATCGGCAATGAATTGAAAAAAAAGACAGTTTCTTTGGTGGTTATTTCCCTGGTTTCTTTATTGATTTATATTGCCATTTCTTTTAGGAAATTAAAATGGCCGATCTCTGGCTGGAAATACGGCGTGGTCTCTATAATCACTTTGGCGTTAGACGTGTTGGTGACTTTGTTGGTTTTAATTTTGCTTGGTAGATTCTATAATGTGCAATTTAATGTGACGATAGTCGCCGCATTACTAACCATTTTGGGTTATACAATTAATGACAAAGTTATTGTTTTTGACAGGGTGAGAGAAAATATTTTGAGAGAAAAATCCGATAATTTTGCCGAAACCGTTGATAAGAGTTTAAATCAAATTTTGGGCAGATCATTGAGCACCGGTGCCTGTACTTTGTTTGTTTTGTTTGTTTTGTTTTTTCTCGGCGGCGAAACATTAAAGTATTTTTCCTTAACTTTAATTGTGGGAATCATTGTTGGCACTTATACTTCTTTGTTCGTGGCCAGTTCGCTTTTGGTCAGTTGGGGGCTTAGGGGCAGAAAATAAGATTGGTCCTTGACCCCGTACCAATCTTTGTAAATTTTTCTTGAGACCATATTGTTTCTTAGGGCTATTTTGTGTGGGGATTGGTACGGGGTTGACAACGTATTTTTTATATAGTATATTATATTTATAAAACTAAACTAATTTCCGGTTGAGGGGAAAATATAAACATGTTTAAAAAATCTAGTTTTTCCAAAGATATATCAAGAAAAATTGAAAAAGCAATGTCTTATTTAACCAATCCGAGGGTCAGGGAGGTTATTGAGCGCAGATTTGGTTTGCTAAGCGGTAAAAGCGAAACCCTGGAAGCAATTGGCAAGGACCATGGAATAACCCGAGAGAGGGTAAGACAATTGGAAGAAAATGGCTTAAAGATATTGAAATCCGAAAAAGTGTTGCCTTTATTTGAGGCAGCTTTTAATTTTTTACAAGATCTATTTTCTGAACACGGTCATATCATTGGGGAAGATTATTTGTACCATACAATTACCGGCAGCGCAGAATATAATGCCTTAAAAGGCCAAGTTTATTTGACATTAACCCTGGGAGAACCATTTAAAAGAATTGTCAAAGATGAAAAATTTCATACCCACTGGGTAAGTCATACTTCTGCCAAAGAAAAGGCCCAAAAAATTGTTGACTTTTTGATAGATTATTTTGAGAAGAGCAATAAAGTTGCTCATGAATCAGAAGTAATGGATTTGTTATCTAAAAAGCACTCAAATTTCCCCACAAAAATGTTTTCGGTTGTTTTGCAAATTGCTAAAGATGTAGATAAAAATATCTTTGGTGAAATCGGTTTAACTTATTGGCCGGAAATTTCTCCGCAAGGAGTTAAGGATCGTGCTTATTTGATGCTTAAAAAGGCGGGAGAGCCAAAACATTTTACAATCATAACCGAGTTAATTAATAAAAATTTTCCAGACAGGCCAGCCTATACACAAACAGTACACAATGAACTTATTAAAGACCCAAGGTTTGTTTTGGTCGGAAGGGGAACATATGCTTTAAAAGAATGGGGCTACGAAACGGGTACGGTAGAAGATGTGATTCATAAAATTTTGGCTGGGAACAAAAAACCATTAAGCAGAAAAGAAATTATTGATTCGGTGTTGTCCAAAAGACAGGTTAGGCCCAATACTATTGCTTTAAATCTTCATAGATCTTCCAAGATTAAGAAATTGGAAGACGGAAGATATGTTTTGGTCTAAAGCTTAAGGGGTCAAATTTTTAACCCGCCAGCAGTCGCTACGCTCCAGCCTTGGGCGGGCAAGCAATTTAACTATTTTATGACTGAAATTTTAAATATATATAGGGAAATATTTGCGGGCTATTGGTGGATTATCGCACCGGTGGCTCTTTTTTTATTTCTAAATAAATTCTGGCTTGATTACATGACCAAAAAATACCTAATGAGTTTGCAATGGATTATGTTAGAAATAAAATTTCCGCGAGAAGTAGTTAAAACACCGAAGGCAATGGAACAATTTTTTTCCGGACTCCATGCAGCTCAAAAAGACCCCAAAAAGAAAGACAGATATTTAAAGGGTATGTTGGCACCCTGGTTTAGCATAGAAATACTTGGCCACAGCGGAGAAATTCATTTTTTCATAAGAACCGAAGATAAATATAGAAATTTAATAGAGTCTCATATTTACGCCCAATATCCGCAAGTAGAAATTTCAGAAGCGGAGGATTATGTTAAATCTATTCCTCTCGGAATTCCGACAAATGATTTTGATGCCTGGGGTTCAGAGTTGATTTTAGAAAAAGAAGATGCCTATCCGATACGAACCTATCCGGTATTTTTTGAAGAAAAAGAAGCAGAGGAAAGAACTGATCCCATAGCCGGTCTTTTTGAGTTTTTGAGCAGCTTAAACCCGAAGGAGAGTATAGCATTTCATATTTTGGTTAGTCCGACTGACGATAGTTGGAAAAAAGATGGCGAAAAATTAGTCGGAAAATTGATTGGTCGAGAAGTTAAATCGGATAAAAATAAGGGATTCTTAATAATTGAAGAGGGGCGGAGCTGGGTCTCGGCACTTGGAAATGGCATAGCAGAATTTTTTAGCATGGGGGGGGCAAGTAAAATCGAAGCAAAAAAGGTTGAAAATATAACTCCATATTTATCACCCGGCCAGAAAGATGTGGTTGCTGCCATAGAAAAGAATATTGCTAAAATCGGATTTAAAACCATGATTCGTCTTTTATATTGGGCCCCCAAAGATATTTTTAATAAAGATAAGCCCACGGTGGCAGCAGGATTTTTTAGACAGTTTAACACTCAAAATTTAAATGGTTTTAAGCTTAATAAAAAAGTTACTCCTGGCCGAGGGAAAATATTTAAAAGAAGGAGAGAGCCGGGCCAAAAAAGATTTTTTGTGGGAATTTTTAAAAAAAGATTTTTTCCTGGACACAAAATTAAAACCAGGGGATTTGTATTTAACACGGAAGAACTGGCAACCATATTTCACGTTCCCGGAAAATTTGTCGAAGCTGAAAGGTTGTCTAAAATTGGCGCCAAAAAAGGCAGTCCGCCAAGCGAACTCCCAATAATATGAGCGAAGAAGACATAAATAATGAAAAAATAACGGTTTTAGGCGAAACCAATTTCCGTAATCAACGGACTAAATTTGGCATTAAAACCAAAGATAGACGCCAGCATGTTTATATTATCGGAAAAACCGGCGTTGGCAAGTCATTCCTTTTACAGAACATGGCAATTCAGGATATTCAAAGTGGACACGGATTGGCCATTGTTGATCCGCACGGAGAATTTGCGGAAAAAATGTTAGATTATATTCCTTCGCACAGAGTTAATGATGTGGTTTATTTTAATCCGGCTGATATCGATTACCCTTTAACCTTCAATATTATGGAAAAAGTTGACCCCGAATATCGCTATTTGGTTGCCTCGGGGTTAATGGGTGTATTTAAAAAAATCTGGCCGGATGTCTGGAGTGCACGTATGGAATATATTTTAAGAAATTCTGTTTTGGCAATGCTTGAATACCCGGGAGCTACGCTTTTGGGTATTAATCGTCTTTTGGCAGATAAAGATTATCGACAAAAAGTTGTTGAAAAAATTACCGATCCGGGAGTTAGGGCGTTTTGGTTAAATGAGTTCGCGAAATATCCGGATAAATTCAGAGAAGAGGCAGTGGCCCCCATTCAGAACAAGGTTGGGCAATTCATTTCAACGCCCCTAATCAGAAACATTATTGGACAAGTTAAATCATCGATTGATATGCGCGAGATAATGGACCAGGGTAAGATTTTAATTGTTAATCTTTCAAAGGGGAGAATCGGTGAAGACGCGTCCCAATTATTAGGAGCATTGGTAATCACAAAATTGCAGTTAGCAGCCATGGGCAGGGTGGATATAGCGGAACACGAAAGAAAAGATTTTTATCTTTATGTCGATGAATTCCAGACCTTTGCCACCGATGCTTTTGCCACTATTTTGGCTGAAGCAAGAAAATACAGATTGTGTTTAACCTTGGCCCATCAGTATGTTGCACAATTGGATTCAATGGGAGACAGGGGCAAGAATACCAAGGTGAGAGATGCAATTTTTGGCAACGCCGGAACCTTGATTGCCTTTCGGGTTGGCGCAGATGATGCCGAATTTTTAGAAAAAGAATTTTTACCGGCATTCCTTATAGACGACTTGGTTAATTTGCCGAACTATAATATCTATTTAAAATTGATGATAGATGGAGTTGCTTCGCGCGCTTTCAGCGCGGCAACGCTATATACTCCTCCAGTGCCGGATAAATCCTATAAAGATACCGTTGTCAATCTTTCTCGAGAAAGATATACAGTGCCGCGAAAAACAGTAGAAGAAAAAATTGCCAAATGGAACGAGGCGGTTGAAATTGAAGACGAAAAGAAAAAATTTGAGGCAATATGTTCAAGTTGTGGCAAGAAAACCAAGGTTGCTTTTGCGCCAGATGGCGTGAGGCCGGTTTATTGCCCGATATGTTTGCAAAAAGTAAAAGAAACTAAATCAATAGAATCGCAACCAATCAAAAAACCAAAACCCGCAATTGATCTGGTTGGTGTGCGCGAAGCAATTAAAAAAGCAATTGAAGACAAAAAATAATAATAAAAAAGATGGGCCAGTGGCCCTCTTTTTTTATTAAAAATACTGTGATATTATGAAATCATGGACAACTTAGAAGAAATCCGTAAAGCGAGAATACAAAAGCTTGATAGTCTAATAAAGGCCGGGATAAATCCTTATCCAGCCAGAGTTTCGCGTACCCATACCAATCGAGAGGCACTGGATGATTTTAATAAACTTTCTGGCAAGCCGGACGCAAACGGATTTATTAAAGGCGGTAAAAAGATAATTTTGGTTGGAAGAATTCGTTCAGTCAGGGGTCATGGCGGTTCAACCTTTTGTCATATTGAAGATGGTTCATGTTCCATTCAGGCCTATTTTAGAAAAGATGTAGTCGGTGAAAAGGCATATAATTTATTTGTAAATAACATAGATATTGGTGATTTTGTTGAGGTTTCCGGAAAATTGTTTTTAACAAAAAAAGGTGAAAAAACCATTCAAGTTGAGTTTTGGAAAATTTTAACCAAGTCTTTAATGCCCATTCCGGATGAATGGTATGGTTTAAATGACATTGAGGAAAGGTTCAGAAAAAGATATTTGGATTTAGCTTTGGATAAAGAAGTCAGAGGCAAATTTATAAAACGCTCAAAAATTATAACCAGTATAAGAAAATTTTTGGATGAAAACGGATTTATGGAAGTTGAAACACCAATGCTTCAAACCTTGGCTGGCGGAGCCAAGGCAAAGCCCTTCAAAACCCACCTAAATGCCTTGGATATGGATTTATATTTGAGAATCGCGCCGGAACTATATTTGAAAAGATTATTGGTTGGGGGGTTTGAAAAGGTTTACGAGTTGGGAAGAAACTTCAGAAACGAAGGAATGGACAGAGATCATAATCCGGAGTTTACAATGCTCGAATTTTATGCCGCTTATTGGAACTATGAAACAATGATGGACTTTACGGAGAAACTATTAAATTCATTAGATAAAAAAATATTCAAAAAACCATTTAAAAGAGTTGAATACGACAAAATTGTAAAAGGTGATAATGAAAAAGAAGTTTTCGGAAAAATAAAAGAACCGACTTTTGTTATTAATCATCCGATGGAAATTTCGCCTTTATCCAAAAAAATGGACAATAACCCGAAAAAAGTAGACAGGTTTCAGTTGGTTATTAATGGAATCGAGCTTTGTAATGGGTTTTCAGAATTAAATGACCCAATCGACCAAAAAGAAAGGTTTAGAATGCAGGAAGTCGAAAGAAAAAGCGGCAACGAAGAAGCTCATCAACACGATCAGGAATTTATAGAAGCATTAGAATATGGAATGCCCCCGGCAGCAGGAATTGGCATTGGCATCGATAGATTAACAACCCTACTTACTAATTCTAAGTCATTGAGGGAAATAATTTTATTTCCGACAATGCGAACAAAAGAATGAACAGAGAAAATGCAATTAAATTAGTTCAGGAGAAAATCCAAAATCAGAATCTGATTAAACACTGTTTAGCTGCCGAAGTTTGTATGCGAGCGCTGGCTGATAATTTTCAAGAAAACCAAGAAAAATGGGGATTGACAGGATTGCTTCATGATATTGATTATGAAGAAACAAAAGACAATCCAAGCATTCACTCAATTAATGGTGCGGAAATTTTAGAAAAAGCCGGACTGGAAAAAGATATAGCGGATGCGGTTAAAACCCATAATGAAGTTCACGGAATTTTGCCGGAAACCAGAATGGCAAAAGCGATTTATTGTGTTGATCCTTTAACTGGTTTAATTGTTGCTTCGGTATTGGTTTTACCGTCAAAAAAAATAGTTGATTTGACAACTGAAAATGTTTTAAATCGTTTCAAAGAAAAAAGCTTTGCCAAGGGCGCAAATCGGGAAATAATTTCCAAGTGCCAAGAATTATTAAATTTAAATTTAGAAGAATTCGCCAAAATTTGCCTTGAGGCAATGAAAAAAATTAATAATGAATTAGGATTATGATCGATATAAAATTATTACGGGAAAATCCGGAAAAAATAAAAAAGGCCTGCGAAAACAAGCAAGCCAATATTGATATTGATAAAGTTTTAGAAATGGACAAAAAAAGACGAACACTGGTGCAGGAAATCGAAAATATGAGAGCAAGGCAAAAGAAAATGGGTAAAGAGCAAATTGAAGAGGCGAAAGAGTTGAAGAATAAAATTAAAGAGTTGGAACCGGAGCTGGAAAAGACGGAAAAAGAATTCAGTGAATTATTTTTAAAAATCCCAAATCTGCCGCTAGATAATGTAATTATTGGGAAAAACGAGACAGAAAATAAAACCTTAAGAGAAGAAGGGGAAAAAACAAAATTCGATTTTAAGCCAAAAGATTATTTAGAAATTGCAGAAGCGTTGGATATTATTGATGTTAAGCGTGCGGCCAAAGTTTCGGGTGCACGATTTGGATATTTGAAGGGCGACTTACCTTTGCTGGAACTAGCCTTAATTCAATTGGCAATGGATATTGCGCGAAAAGAGAAATTTGTTCCTGTTATTCCGCCAGTTATGATTAAGCCGGAAATGATGAAAGCCATGGGCTATGTTGAGCGCGGGGGAGACGAAATTTATTATTTTGATAAAGATTATTTATATTTAATCGGTACATCAGAACAATCTATTGGGCCGTTGCATGCCAATGAGGTTTTTGAAGAAAAAGATTTGCCAAAAAGATATATTGCCTTTTCAACTTGTTTCAGAAGAGAGGCGGGTTCGTACGGCAAAGACACCAAGGGGATATTAAGGGTTCACCAATTCGATAAAGTTGAGATGTTCGTATTTTGCAAACCGGAAGATTCATTAAGCGAACACAAGCTGGTTTTATCCATAGAAGAAAAATTAATGCAGGAATTAAAAATTCCTTATAGGGTTGTTGATATTTGTACTGGCGATTTAGGCGATCCGGTAGCGGCAAAATATGATATAGAGGCCTGGATGCCAGGTCAAAATGAATATCGGGAAACCCACTCAACGTCAAACTGCACCGATTATCAGGCACGAAGATTAAATGTTAAGTACAAAAGAGAAGACGGCAAAACAGAATCAGTCCATACTTTAAATGGTACCGCGTTTGCGATCGGTAGAACTTTGATTGCGATTATTGAAAATTATCAGCAAAAAGACGGCAGTATTAAGGTGCCGAAAGTTTTACAAAAATACATTGGAATAAAGGAAATAAAATCGAGTCTGACTCGATAAATAAATGTATCATTATAAAGTAAAAAAGAGGAGAGGGGCCAATAAAGGAGTGATAATTTTGATTATCTCTCTTTTTGTATTGGCTGGATTAACCTACGCCTTATTTTTATCTCCTATTTTTAAGATTAAAGAAGTTGTTGTTTTGGGAAACCAAAAAATTTCGCAAGAAGAGATTAAAAATAATTTAAACTGCGACAATATTCTTTTAACAACCAATAAAAATGTCAAAAGCCGGTTACTGAAAAGAATTCCGGAAATTTTGGACTTAAAAATTAGTAAAAATTTATTTAAAAGAAAATTAGAAATTAACATTCAGGAAAGAGAAACCATTGGGATTTTGTGTAAACAAGATACCAGCGATTGTTTTTATTTTGACAAAAACGGTATTGTTTTCGAAAATGCGCCAAACACCAATGGAAGTTTAATTATTCTAATAAAAGATTATTCCCAGAGAGATTTAAAATTGGGGGAAGCGGCTGTGGATCTAAGTATTATAGACACCATCACAATTATTAAAGAGGAATTATTTCAAAAAATAGGAATAGGGGTGTCGAGCTTTGACATAGAATCTTATCCAACAGAAAAATTAAGGGTGATAACTGGTGAGAGCTGGTATATTTTGTTTAGTTTAAAAAGAGACATAAAAAGCCAGCTTTCAGCATTAAAAGTGGCCTTAGACGAAAAAATTTCAAACAGAATGGGTTTGCAGTATGTTGATTTGAGGATTGAAAACCGAATATATTATAAATAATTAAGGAATATAGTACACAAATATTGAGTTTCCAATAACGGTTACGGGAGTATATTCATTAAGCCAGAAATAGAAGTCAGTTGGCTGACTCCATCCTTTGGTTGATAGGGCTTGCCCCTGTTGCTTGAAGGTTGCAGAAACAGCTATCCATTTGCCCTTGGCTTCTTTTGGATCGCGGCTTCCCCACCATCCCTCAACTTTATCACCGAGATAATATGAGGGAATTCCCCCCCCAAAGTAATCAAGATATATCTTTTGAATTTTATTATCCTCAACCCACTTGGTGAGTCTTTTTAAATCTTGGCCCCAATCAAGGTTGGAATCAGTTACATAAACATGCCCATTTTTATCTCCTCCAACCAGTTCGTTGAAGTGAGTTAGATAATAGGGGAAAGAAGATAATGATGAAATTGCATACCATAACAAAAGGCCAATAACTAATACCCAATACCCAATAACCAATGGTTTTTGGTGGTGTATTTTTTCGAATAATTTTTTAATTTGTCCGGAAACAAGAATGTAAACAAACGGGAAAGTTGGTAATATGTGGCGGACCCCGATATTTAAATTACTGGTAAGGCTTGCGCCCCAGTATATTGCCAAAAAAAGGAGCATCGCAATTTCTGTGAAATTAGTTTTCAGAAAGCGTGGGAAAAATTTAAATATTTTTTGCCACGCTTCTTTTGTTCCGCCAGCTGCAAGTATTAATAAAGCAATAATGGTAAAAATATGCAGCGCCAAAGGTTCTTTTATGGCATAAACAATCGGGAAATAACTTTTCCAGCCCTTATTGGTAACATCTCCCAAAAAGTAGGTTGTGTTTCCGCCGGTTGCTCTCTGAAAAACCATAAACAGTCCCAATGTATATTGAGCGTAGGGTCTTAATATTGGTTTTTGTGTCATCCAGTTTACAATGTCTCGTGCTGGTTTAAGCGGGAATTGTGATGTGATATATTGCGCGTCGGAAATTTGTTTTTCAACGGGGTATTTGGCGACATGAAACATATAAACCGGATATACCAACAAATAGCCAATAACTATAATTACAATAAACTTAAAAATATGGCTAAAAAATGTTTTCCAGAATTGTTTGTTTTCGCGCCATTTAATATAGATGTAAATTAAAAGCAAAATTCCGAAATATGGTAATAATAAGATTAAAGAAAATTTTATCATTTGAGCAATACCAAAAGAGATTCCCGCCCAAAGTAGGTTTTTCCAATTTTGATTTTTAAGCCATTTAATAAAGAAATAAGAAGCGAAGAAAAATGCAAAAGCCGCCCCAACGTCAGTGGTAACGTATTTTCCATGCGCCAGAAATGTTGGAGAAAAAGCAAAAAAGAAAGTTGCCAAAAGTGCCGGGACCTTGCCGTATAATTCTTTTGTCCACCTATACACGAAAAATCCCATGAGAATTAAGAGCAAAAGCATAGGGATCCTGGACCAGAAAATAATATTATCTGCGTTGTTGCCGGAGTTGTATAAAAACTTAAACCCGAAATCCCACTGGCTATTAACTTCGCTTGTCCATGATTTTAGATCTTTGGGGAAATTAATGTTTTTATTAAAAAGCGCCGGAATGGCGGATAAATCTTTTAATAGTGGCGGGTGCTCCGGATTTAAGCGCATGTCTTGTTGTGTTAAATAAGAATAACCAGCCGGAATATGGGCAACCTCGTCCATAATTGCTGATTCTTGTTTTTGGCTGATAGTCGCCAAAATTAGCATTAGTGCAACCAACGCGATGGATAAAATTGGTGATAGTCTTTTCATATATTTTTACCCTGTTAAATATTCGCCCTGCGAATACCCGCTATGCGGGATTTAACAGGGTAAATTATTAATTCCTTATTATTTATTTTATTATATCATTTTATATGATACAATAATAGATATGGAAGAAATATTTAAAAAATTTGAAGCCAAAAAAGCCGAAGTTTTAAGACAAGCGGAAAACCAAGAAGTTGAGCTAAGCACAGAGAAGCAAAAAGAAATTCTTAAAGATGCTGTTTATGAAAAGATACAGAATGCAACTTTTGCTCCTGGCCAACAACAAGCGGTTCAACAGCAGGCACAGAAATTAAAAGACGAGCCCAAAGAGAGGCAGGTTGAGCTTTTGATTCAGATGGCTTTTGATAAAGGAGTTGTTGAGGCAGTGGAAATCGCTAAAAACCTTAATAACCCGCACCTTTTGGATGAATTTCACGATACCTTAGTCGACAATCTTTACAATAAATTAGTCGAACAAGGCAAGCTAAAACAAGTATAAATACAAATAAATGGCTACAACACAACTTATTTATATTGTAGGCGGATTGATAATTTTGTTGGTTTTGGGGCTGGTAGCGGCTTTAATAACGGAAAGGAGACGAGGTAAAGGACTCATTGTTCGCGCTTTGAACATGAGTTTGTTTTCAATTAGAATTCCCAAAGAAACAAAAGAAGATTTATCGAGCGAAGAAAAGAAAAACAGAATTGCGGTAATGGAACAATTTTTATCAAGCTTGGGCGCGCTTCGTGAAAAAAGCTCAATTTATGGACAGCCATATATTGTTTTGGAAATGGCCGTTCCCTTTTCCGGATCGGAAATTTCTTTTTACATGGCAGCCCCTAGAAAATACGAAACATTTTTAGAAAAACAAGTTTATGGATTTTACCCAAGAGCTATTGTGCAAAAAATCGAAGATTATAATATTTTTAATTCCGAAGGTTTTGGTGCGGGTGGATTTTTAAAATTAGAAAAAAATAGCGTCTTGCCGATAAAAACCTATAAAGAACTCGAAGTTGATCCGTTGGAAAATATTTCCAACTCATTAAGCAAAATAGCGGAAAGCGGCGAAGGAGGCGCATTGCAAATTATTTTAAAACCAGCTTACAAAAATTGGAATAAGTACGGATTATCAATTATTAAAAAAATGAATAAGGGGCAAAGCTTAAACGATGCCATAAAAGGAAAGCAGATTAAAAAGCCAAAAAAAGATGAGCCGCAAGTTCAACCACAAATTACTCCCGATGTCCAGGAAACCATAAAATATTTGCAAGCCAAAACATCCAAAACCGGGTTTGAGGTAAATGTCAGACTTGTTTTTTCGTCGAAAACCAAAGAAAGATCGGAAGAATTATTATCTCATTTTGAGGGCTCTTTCCAGCAATTTAATTCACCAAACTTAAATTCTTTAAAACTGGATAAGGTGAAAAACAACAGTCTTCAAAAAATGTGTTTTAATTTTTCCTTTAGGATATTCAGCAATAGACAAAAAATGCTTTTGAATAGTGAGGAAGTAGCAAGTATTTTTCATTTTCCACTAAC
>Ga0315287_10002490_pt1 | contig 17478 bp, 17 predicted proteins | sample YL17G11_0_MG_FD_205037 | JGI IMG/M metagenome (GOLD analysis project Ga0315287, IMG submission 205037) | Sediment microbial communities from Yellowstone Lake, YNP, Wyoming, USA - YL17G11_0 | ecosystem: Environmental > Aquatic > Freshwater > Lake > Sediment | place: USA: Wyoming | collected...
AAAGATATTTTAAAAGCCATAAAATAAAATGATAAATTTTTATTCTGAAAAAGAAATAAAAATAATGGCCGAGGGCGGAAAGGTTTTGGCAAAAATTATTAAAGAAGTTGCCAAGGAAATTAAGCCCGGGGTCACCACAAAGTACTTAGATAAGGTCGCTGAAGACCTTATTTTTACTTTTGGGGCAGAACCGGCTTTTAAGGGTTTTAACAATTATCCCTCTGTGTTGTGTACGTCCGTAAACGAAGAGATAGTTCACGCAGTACCGAGTGACAGAAAACTAAAAGAAGGCGATTTGATAACCTTGGATCTGGGAATCAGATATCCCGCAAATATGGCGGGTAAGAATTATTGCACCGACATGGCCATTACGGTAGGCGTTGGCAGGGTTGATAAAAAATTAAAAAGATTAATGAACGTAACCGAAAAATCTTTAGAAATAGCCATTAAACAGTGTAGGCCAGGAAACAGATTGGGAGACATTGGATGCGCAATTCAGAATTATGTTGAAAAAAACGGATTTAATGTGGTTAGAGATTTGGTTGGGCACGGAATTGGTAAAAAGGTACACGAAGAGCCGGAAGTTTTAAATTATGGTAGCAAGGGCGAGGGAATGGTTTTAAAACCCGGGATGGTAATGGCCATAGAACCAATGATTGTAATGGGTAATTTTGAAATTGAAAGAGCCAAAGATGGCTTTACGTTTTTATCTAAAGATCGGTCTATCTCGGCTCATTTTGAGCATACTGTAGCGATTACAAAAAGAGGCGTAAAAATATTAACAAAATAGAAAAATCTCCCGCATTGCGGGAGATTTTTTGTTTCCCATAATTGTGATATAATTTGAATATATGGAAAAAATACATTTATCGGTAGTAATACCGGCTTATAATGAAGAAAAAAGAATTGCGCTTACGCTTTTGGATATAGACAGGTATTTGTCCAAACAAAATTATACTTACGAAATTTTGGTTGTAAGTGATGGGTCTAAAGACAATACGGCAAAAGTAGTCACAAAAACGGGCGAATTAATAAAAAATTTGCGTTTGATTGATAACAAAGAAAATCATGGCAAGGGCTGGGTCACGAAACAAGGGATGCTGGAGGCAGTGGGTGAATATAGATTGTTTACGGACGCAGATAATTCAACCAAAATCGATCATTTGGATTTGTTTTGGCCAGAGACAAAAATCAATGATATTGTGATTGGGTCAATTGAGGTTAAAAATGCAAAAATCCACGAAAACGCCCAATGGTATCGCCGTTGGCTGGGTCATCTCGCAAAATATATTATCAGATTTGTTGCGGGGCTTTGGGAGATAAAGGATACACAGAGGGGTTTTAAACTTTTCAATCAAAAATCAGTTGAAGCTATTTTCCCCAAGCAAACATTGATGCGCTGGGGTTTTGATTTTGAAATTTTGGCCCTAGCAAAAAGAATGGGATTTAAAATAAAAGAAGTGGCGGTTGATTGGTATAATCCGGGCGAAAGCAAGGTTAGTATCGGTTCTTATGTTAAAACTTTTATTGAACTTCTAAAAATAAAATGGAATTTTATAACCAATAAATATAAACTTAATGAAATTAAATAATTTTAAGAAAAAAACAATCAACGAAGGCCAGAAATGTGTTTCGGAATTAAGACAGGATCTGGTTAGCGGGGATTGGATGATAGTTGCTGCGGGTAGGGCAAAAAGACCCAATAGTTTTATCGGCGGCAGGCAGAAGTTTAAGCAAAAGACTTCTGAATGTCCATTCGAAGACCCGCAAGTTACTGGTCACAGCGAACCGCTTTTGATTTATTACCAGGATGGGCAAAAGAAAAAAATAAAGGGTATTAAAAAACTTGTTAAAGAGTGGAGTTTGCAAGTAATCAAGAATAAATATCCAGCGCTAGGGCAGGGAAACTGTTTCAAAAATTATAAAGAGGGTCCGTATACGCTTATGGATGGCGCTGGTTTTCATGAGATTATTATAACTCGAGACCATAACAAGCATTTCGCTTTAATGCCGGTTGAAAAAATAGAGGAAGTTATAAAAGCGTATCAAGAACGCTATTTGGTTCTAATGGATCACAAGTGCGTTAATTATATTTTTGTTTTTCATAATCATGGACGGGAGGCCGGGGCAACCGTTCCTCATCCGCATTCGCAATTGGTTGCTTTACCGGTTTTGCCCGCAGATGTTAAAAGAGGATTAAGGGGCGCTAAAGAATATTACGATGAGCATAGGCGCTGCGTGTATTGTTTAATGTTGGACTGGGAAAAAGAAGAAAAAAGATGCATTTTCCAAAATGAATATTTTATTGTTTTTTCTCCTTTTGTGCCGCGGGTTAATTTTGAATTAAGAATTTATCCAAGAAAACACCAGCCTAATTTTGAAAAAATCACCGAGATCGAAAGAAAGTATTTAGCCGAAGCCATATGGCAGGCAACCCGCCGCCTTTATAAAGGATTAAAAGATCCGGCTTACAATCTTTTTATTCATACTGCTCCGTGCGATGGTAAGGATTACAAATATTATCATTGGCACATTGAAATTTACCCCAAAACAAATACTTGGGCGGGCATTGAATTGGGCACGGGTATAGAGGTTATCAGTGTGAAGCCGGAAGAAATAGCTAAGTTTTTAAGGAGGATAAAAACATGATTAAGGTTGTTCTTGCTTGGTTGGCCTCTTTAGTAATAAAGGTTATTTCTGGTTCCGGGTACTTAGGAATTACCGGCCTAATGGCGTTAGAAAGTGCTTGCGTCCCAATCCCTTCAGAAATAATTATGCCATTTGCCGGATATTTGGTGACTACCGGAAGATTTTCTTTTTTGTGGGTTGTGGTTCTGGGGGCAATCGGGAATCTAATTGGTTCTATAATCGCTTATGTGGTGGGATTTTATGGTGGCAGGGCTTTTATTATAAAATACGGAAAATATATTTTTATCAATCAAGAAGAAATGGATGGGGCCGATAGATTTTTTAAGAAATATGGGAATTTAAGCGTTTTTTTCTCAAGGCTTTTGCCGATAGTCAGAACCTTTATTTCACTTCCAGCCGGTATTGCAAAAATGCCGTTTTGGAAATTTTCTTTCTATACTTTTGTCGGCTCTTTATTTTGGTCTGCCATACTTGCTTATTTGGGAGTATTTTTAGGAAATAAGTGGCAGACTGTCGAATTATATTTTAAGAAATTTGATTGGCTGATAGCGGCTATATTAATAATTGGTATTATTTATTTTATATATAAAAAGTTTTTTCTTCGCACAAGCGCGAGTAAAAATTAAAACATGAAACCATTAATTGTTGCTAATTGGAAATGTAATCCAACCACTATAGCCGAGGCCAAAAAACTTCTTGGCGAGATGGTAAAAAGCATTGGAAAAACGGAAAATAATGTGGTAATTTGCCCGCCGTTCTTATATTTACCGGAGTTAATAGATTTTGTGCGCAAGGAAGCTGATTTAAGCAGAATTGAATTTGGCGCACAGGATTGTTTTTGGGTAGAAAGTGGTCCGTATACGGGTGAGGTTTCTCCGAGTATATTGAAAGATTCGGGGGTTAAGTATGTAATTATTGGGCATTCGGAAAGAAGAATTCATTTTAATGAAACCGATGAAATGATAAATAAAAAATTAAAATCGGCATTAAGCGTAGGATTAATACCGATTTTATGTATTGGTGAAAAGGGGGGAGAGATCGTAAACCAGGTTATTGAAAATCAATTAAATCAAGACTTGGATGGGATTACGGAAAAGGAGTTAAACGAAATAATTATTGCCTATGAACCGGTTTGGGCAATAGGTACTGGTGATTTTTGTGAACCGGCCAAGGCTGCCGAGACCTTAAAATTTATAAAATCAAAAACCCTGCCTACCGGCAGGCAGGTTAAAAATAAATTATTATACGGTGGAAGCGTAACCAGTAAAATTTCCAGAGACTATATTGATGTCGGATACGACGGCCTGTTGGTTGGTGGCGCCAGCCTGAAAGCCGATGAATTTATAAATATAGTGAAAAATGTCTAAATTTACAATTCTAAAAAAATTAAATGTAAAAAATAAACGCGCATTGGTGCGCGTTAATTTCGACGTTCCGCTTAATGAAAGGGGTGGAATAATTGATAATTTTAGAATAAAAGAAAGTTTGCCAACTATTGAATATTTAATAAAACAAAAAGCAAAAATTATTTTACTTTCGCATCTGGGTCGTCCCGATGGCAAAAAGATCAAAAAATTGTCTTTAAAACCGGTTGCCGATGAATTAGGGAATCTATTAAAAAGAAAAGTTATTTTTTCTAAAGACATTTCCGGCAAGAACCTGGAAAGAATAATCAAAAAAATGTTTTTTGGAGATATTATAATGTTGGAAAATATTAGGTTTTGGAAAGAAGAAGAAGAAAATTCTTTTGAATTTGCGGAAAAATTGGCCAAACTTGGAGATGTTTATATCAACGAAGCATTTGCGGTTTCGCATCGTACACACGCATCGATCGTTGGTATTCCTCAATTATTGCCTTCGGCAGCAGGGTTTCTTTTGGAAAAAGAAACAGAAGAAATGGATAAAATTCTCAAAAATCCCAAAAGGCCGTTATTGGCTATTATTGGTGGCGCAAAAATTGAGACCAAAATAAAAGTAATTAATAAATTTTTAAAAATTGCAGACAAAGTTCTAATCGGCGGTGCATTGGCAAACACTATTTTTGCCAGCCAGGGAATTTCTATGGGAGAATCAATTATCGATAAAGATTCTTTTAGGGAGATTAAAAAGATAAATTTTAAAAATCCCAAATTATTCTTGCCAATTGATTTGGGAATATGGGACGGTAAAAATTCCACCTATCGAGATATTGGTCCGCTTCAATGGTTTGAGAGGGCGTTAGACATAGGGCCGAAGACAACCCATTTGTTGAGTGATATGGTTATGAACTCTAAAATGATTGTGTGGAATGGACCCCTGGGATTGATTACACAGAAACCATTTGATAAAGCAACCGCAGAATTAATTGAAGCGATAGAAAAAAATGGTATAGATACAATTGTTGGCGGAGGAGACACGATTGGATTTATAAATGAAACAAAAAAAGAAAAAGTTTTTGATTGGATGTCCACCGGAGGTGGCGCAATGTTGGATTATCTGAGCGAAGGAACTTTACCGGGGATCAAGGCATTGAAACAAAATGAATAAAGATTGGACGATTAAAAAGAGGGCGCCGAAGAAGTTTTTGGAAAAATTTCCAGAATTTTCACAATTAATGCTTCAGCTCCTTTGGAATAGAGGATTAAAACATCGGGAAAAAATCGATGAATTTTTTAATCCCGATTACGAAAAAAATCTACACGATCCATTTTTATTGAAAGGTTTAAAAAAATCCATTAAAAGAATTGAAGGGGCGGCACGGCGTAATGAAAAAGTGGTTATTTTTGCAGATTATGACGCTGATGGGGTTTGTAGCGCCACTTTAATGGTTGAGGTTTTGGCGTTGTATGATTTAAAGCCATACGTTTATATTCCCGATCGCCAAACTGAGGGTTATGGGTTGAATTTTGAAGCAATTAATGAGTTTTCAAAACGCGGTTATGAATTAATTATTACCGTTGATTGCGGGATAACCGACATCGAAGAAGTAAGATTAGCCAAACAATTAAAAATAGATGTTTTAATTTTTGATCATCATGAAGTTTTGAAGAAAGTTCCTCCCGCCCTTGCAATTGTTAATCCAAAGCAGAAAAAATGCCGATATCCGTTTAAAAATCTTTCTGCAGCTGGTGTAGTGTTTAAACTGGTTCAGGCGGTTTCCGAAATAAAAAAAATGCCCAAATCGTGGGAAAAATGGCTTTTGGACTTAGTGGCTATTTCAACCGTAACCGACTCAATGCCGCTTTTTGGCGAAAATAGAACATTGGTAAAATATGGCTTAATAGTTTTATCGCAAACCAAAAGAAAAGGATTAGCGGCCCTGATGTCGCAGGCGAGAATCAATCCTTCGTATGATGCGGAAAAAATGGAAACAAATTTAAGTACAGTGACCCTGGGCTTTATGATCGGTCCGCGCTTAAATGCCGCTAGCCGTATCGATAGGGGGTCACTGGCATATGAATTGTTAAATGCTAAGACCGAAGAAGAAGCACAAGCTGCAGCAAAAAAATTAGAAGCCAAAAATCTAGAGCGGCAAAAAATAGTTAGCGTTACACTAAAAGAAGCCCGTGGAAAAATTTTAGATACACTTGATGGTAAAAAGGTTATTTTTGTAGGAAACAAAAATTGGTCTAATGGAATTGTGGGGTTAATTGCCCAAAAATTATCTGAGGAATTTAATCGGCCAGCTTTCGTTTATCGGGAATTAAATGATAGATGCGTGGGTTCGGTGCGCAGCTTGCCGGGATTTAATGTAGTGAAGGCAATGGCCAAATGCAAAGATTTATTGATGGAATTTGGGGGCCACCCCGAGGCTGCGGGATTTACGGTTTTAAATGAGAACCTACCAGGATTTAAGCAGGTTATAGAAAAAATAGCAAAGAAGGAATTAAGCCAGGGAGAATTAGCCCGTAGTATTTATATTGATGCAGAAATGGATGAAAACGATTTGAGCTGGAAAACCTTTGATGAAGTACGCAAATTCGCGCCATTTGAAAACAATAATCATATTGCAGAAACCTGTAATAATTTGCCTTTATTTTTAATTAAAAAAGCAAAAATTAAAAGTATCAGAAGCGTTGGCTCTAATGGCAATCATTCCAAAATGAGCATAGGAATAAAGGATAAGCAATTTACCGCTATCGGCTTTGGCCTGGCAAACGATTGTGCTAATATAAAAACAGGAGACAAAGTCGATATTGTTTTTGAAATGATTTCTAACGAATGGAATGATACCAAAGAGCTTCAATTAAGAATTGTAGATCTAAAAAAAGTATGAAAACGATAATATATACCGATGGCGGAAGCAGGGGAAATCCGGGGCCGGCAGGGATCGGGGTGGTTTTTTCCGACGGAAAAGGAAAAGTAATAAAAGAATATGCAGAAAAAATTGGCAGAGCCACAAATAACGAAGCCGAATACGAAGCGGTAATTTTTGCCCTGCAGAAAGCCAAGCTTTTGTTCGGTGGCAAAAAAAGCAAAACCATGGAAATAGAAATAAGAACCGATAGCGAATTTGTAGCCAAACAAATGAATGGTAAATATAAAATTTTAGACCGAAGAATCGAGCAATTATTTTTAAAACTTTGGAACCTGAAAATAGATTTTGGCAAGGTTGAAATTGCACACATTCCCAGAACCGAGAATACGGGTGCGGATAAATTGGTAAACAAAGCCCTGGATGCGAAAGAAAAAGAAGTTAGTGGTTTGCCGGGGATTTGACACGATGATTTAAATTTTGTATTATATTTATTGTTGGGTAAGTGAGATGATTGCCCCCGCTTAGCGGGGGAGGAAAGTCCGAACACTTATCCCGATTTTATCGGGAAAGCCTAGCGGGTAACGCCCGTCGTCCGTAAGGATAGGGATGCGAACAGAGACGCCGAAACCCGAAAGGGTTGAGGCGGTCCGATAATCATCGGACCGAACTCCATAGTAATATGGAAGGTGAAACGGCTAAATTCCTAGGTGAGTGCAAGAACAAGTATCTGATAAAAGTGTTTATGATTTTTATCAGTGAAAGGTAGTTCGCTTGAGTCCAAGAGTAATCAAGGACCTAGACAAATAATCATTTTATACAGAATTCGGCTTATTGCTTGCCCAACTTCAAAAAACTTCAATTATAAATTGAGGTTTTTTGATTGAAAAAAACACAGAAATAAGCTAAAATGAAAATAATGAAAAAATCAGAGCTCATATTCAGCGCTTTGTTGGTGCCGGTAGATTTTACGATGTTTATTTTGGCTGGGGTCGTGGCCTATTTTTTGCGTGTCAGTCCCATAGTTTCCAGGTTGAGACCGGTGCTTTTTGCGATGAATTTATCGTTTGAGAGGTACTTTTTTTTGGTATTCGCGGTTGCAATTTTTGGAATTTTAATTTTTGCCATTTCCGGACTTTATAACATTACTGCGCAGAAGAAATTATTTAAAGAATTTTTCCAGATAGTGGTGGCAATTTCGGCCACCCTGTTAATTGTTATTCTTTATATTTTCTTTAGCCAAGATTTATTTGAATCCCGTTTTATTCTTTTGGCCGCCTGGATTCTATCAATAATTTTTATTAGCTTTGGCCGTTTTTTTGTTAAGAAACTTCAAAGATTTTTAGTCGGAAAATACAACGTAGGAGTTAGAAATGTGGTTATGATTGGCGAGGATAGATTGAGCAGAAAAGTAATTAAGGAAATAAAACACCACCCAGACTTTGGCTATAGGATAATCAAAAGATTTTTTGAATTAAACCCCGAAAAAATTAAAGGGTTTCTTTTAAATAGTACCTTGCGAGTTGATGAAGTAATACTAGCCAGTCCGCATTATGAAAGAAGTGATGTTTTGGAGTTTTTAGATTTTTGTGAAGAACAAAGAATAGGTTTTAAATTTGTGCCGAATTTATTTCAGACTCATACCCTTAACGTTGAGATGAACACTTTTGATGGGGTGCCGTTATTGGAAATAAAAAGAACCCCCCTGGATGGATGGGGAAGAATTTTAAAAAGATGGATTGATGTAGTTTTTTCTTTTATTGGTTTAATAATTCTTTTGCCATTTTTTTTAATTGTTGCAATTATTATCAAATTAAATTCCGAGGGTCCTGTTTTTGTTAAATTAAAAAGAATCAGTCAGCGCCAAGAATTTTGGCTATATAAGTTTAGATCAATGGTAAGAAATGCCGAAGAAATTAAAAGAGAACTGATAGAGCACAATGAAAGAAAGGATGGACCACTATTTAAAATGAAAAATGATCCGAGAATAACCAGCGTGGGTAAATTTTTAAGAAAATCAAGAATAGATGAGTTGCCGCAATTGATTAATGTTTTAAAGGGGGAGATAAGTTTGGTTGGACCGCGACCACACCAGCCAGACGAAATAGAACAATATGAAAAACATCATAAAAAGGTTTTATTAATTAAGCCAGGAATGACTGGTATGGCGCAAATTAACGGTAGTTCAGACCTGCCGTTTGAAGAAGAGGTTAAATTGGATACTTACTATATTGAAAACTGGACTCTCTTAAAAGATATTTACATTTTATTTAAGACATTAATTATTTTATTTAAGGATCGCTCGGCCTGTTAATATGAAAATTGCATTAGTCCACGATTATTTGAATCAATACGGAGGGGCCGAAAAGGTGCTTGAGGCATTTGTGGAAATTTTTCCCGATGCGCCGATTTATACTTTGCTTTATGACAAAAAAATAGTTAATAAATTTTTTCCGGGGAAAAAAATCCTGGTTTCATTTTTACAAAAATTGCCATTTATCAGAAAACATCATCGTTTTTTCCCTCCGCTCATGCCATTGGCAGTAGAAAAACTGGATTTGTCAGAATACGATATTGTTCTTTCGGACTCAGCAGCTTTTGGCAAGGGGGTAATTACCAAGCCGGAAACTTTGCATATTTGTTATTGTCATACGCCCATTCGTTATGCCTGGGACGATAGCCATAAATATATCAGAGAATTTAGCATGCCGAAATTAGCCAAGTTTTTTGTTCCGATTTTTATGAATTATCTTCGCATATGGGACAGGGAGGCGGCTCACAGGGTTGATAAATTTATTTGCAACTCTAATTTTGTAGCTCAAAGAATAAAAAAATACTACAAGCAAGACCCAGAAGTAATTCATCCGCCAGTAGATACGAAAAGTTTCGGTATAAGCCCGGCAAAAAATGGGGCAAGCCCCGCCAAGGACGGGGTAAATTATTTTTTGATGGTGGGTCGGCTTTTGCCCTATAAAAGATTTGATATGGCAATTGAGGCATTCAATAAATTGGAACTGCCATTAAAAATCGTTGGTAGTGGGCCAGAGATGAGAAAGTTGAAGAAAATGGCTAATTGGAATATTAAGTTTTTGGGAGAATTAAGCGGAGAAAAGCTGAAAGAATATTATCAAAATTGCCAGGCCCTGATATTTCCCCAAGAAGAGGATTTTGGCATTGTCGCCTTAGAGGCAATGGCTTGTGGGAGGCCGGTTATAGCTTTTAGGGGCGGGGGTGCGCTGGAGAGCATTTTAGAGGGCAAAACGGGCGTATTTTTTAATGAACAGAGCATTGACTCGTTGGTCGGGGCAATTAAAAAATTTGATGCTTCTAAATTTAACCCCCAAACCATTTATCAACATGCCCTAAAGTTTGATAAAGAAAATTTTAAGAAAAAAGTTAAAGATTTTATAGAGAAAAACCATAATGACCACAGGAATAGATATTAGGGTTTTGGCAAGAGGGACGAGGACGGGGGTAGAGGATTATACGATTAATCTCCTGTCTCATCTCTTAACTCTTAATAAGTCGGTTTGTCCCGCTGCTGCGGGGATAAAATATCGACTTTTTTATAATGGGTTTAAAAAATTTGATTTAAAATATCCATGGCTTAAATCTTCTAATGTTAAAATTATTAAAACAAGAATCCCGAACAAAATTTTTGATTTGATTTTAAGATTTATAAAATTTCCCAAAATAGATAAAATTCTTGGCAATGCGGATGTTTTTATCAGCCCGCACTTTTTAATCACCCCTTTATCCAAAAAGTCAAAACGCATAATGATTTTTTACGATTTGTCGTTTTTAAGATTTCCGGGATTCTTTTCTTTTTCTAAAAGAATGTGGCATAAATTTATGTTGCCGAAAAGACAAGCAAAAAAAGCAGACTTAATTATTGCGATATCCGAATCAACCAAAAAAGATTTAATTGACTTATATGGTATTGATTCCGAAAAAATAAAGGTTATTTATCCCGGGGTTGATGATAAATTCAAACCGATAGCAAAAAATGATTATAAATTATTGGAGGTGGTAAAGAAATATAACCTGCCCGCCGATGAGGTGGGTTTACCCCCAAAATTTATTCTTTATTTTGGTACCATCGAACCAAGAAAAAATATAGTAGGGCTGGTTAAGGCATTTGAGTATATTAAAAAAGAAAGAAATGGGAAAATATTAGAAGTTGCCTGGCGAGGTTTTGAAGGGTTTGTGAGGGGCACAAAAGATAAATTGTTTAATTATTCGCAATTAAAATTAATAATAGCCGGGACAAAAGGCTGGCTTTATAGTGAAGTTTTTGATGTGGTTAAAAACTCTGAATTTAAGAACGATATTATTTTTACCGGCTTTGTAGGCGAAGAAGATAAGCCGTATTTATATAATTTGGCCAGCGCCTTTGTCTATCCGAGCTTTTTTGAGGGATTTGGCCTTCCGCCACTAGAGGCCATGGCGTGCGGCGTTCCAACCATTGTTTCCAATAAGTCGTCTTTGCCCGAAGTAGTTGGCGATTCTGCGATTATGGTAGATCCGCAAAACATTGATGAATTGAATATTGCCATAAAAGAGGTTTTAGAAAATCAGGAATTAAACAGCCATCTGAGAAGACGGGGAATGGAGCGGGCAAAAAAATTTAGCTGGGACAATGCAGCAAAACAACTTTTAGAACAAATTAAAAATTTACAGGTTTAATATTATGCGCATAGGAATTGATGCCAGGTTTTTTGGCGCCAAAGACAAAGGATTTGGCAGATATGTTGAAAATTTAATTAAAGAATTGGAAAATTTAAGCCCACCAGAAGACGAGAATCATTTTTTTGTTTTTTTAAAAAAAGATCGATGGGAAGATTATCAGCCAAGGGCTCAAAACTTTCAAAAAGTATTAGCGGATTACAGATGGTACGGGATTAAAGAGCAAATATTATTTTCCCTACAGCTTAGAAAATACAACTTAAATTTGATGCATTTTACGCATTTTAATGTTCCGATTTTATATCGGAAGAAATTTGTTGTTACAATTCATGATTTAACCCTGCGTTATTTCCCGACATTTAAAAAAAGCTTTTGGAGCTTTTTAATTTATCCGATGAAAAATTTGGCCTATAGGATTGTTTTTAAGTATGCGGTTAAGAATTCCGAAAAAATCATTGCGGTTTCTCAATTTACCAAGAAGGATATTTTAAAACATTATCCCGTTAATCCGGATAAAATTAAAGTAATTTATGAGGGGATCAATTAATCCTTACATTTTATACGTTGGCAACAACTATCCGCACAAAAATTTGGATAGATTAAAATTGGCCCACCAAAAACTGGTTGAAGATGGTTTGAATTATGAATTGATTTTGGTCACCGACTATGTCAGCGATAAAGAGTTGGACGAGTTATATAAAAATGCAAGTTTGTTTGTTTTTCCGTCTTTGTGCGAAGGTTTTGGATTGCCACCGCTTGAAGCAATGAAAAGGGGAGTGGTGGTTGCTTCCTCAAATGCTGCTTGCTTGCCGGAAATTTTAGGGGGTGCGGCAGTTTATTTTAATCCGTTAAATGTCGATGATATGGCCCTAAAAATAAAACAATCCCTTATTGATAGGGATCTTAGAGAAAAATTAATCAGCGAGGGCTTTGAGCGCATTAAAAAATACGATTGGGGAAAGATGGCGCAAGAAACCCTAGAGATATACAAAAATGTCCCGATGTAATCGGGACATTTTATTTATATCACATTAACTTTTATTTTTTTGGTTTTGATTTTTTCTGATTTTGGAAGGCGGACCGTGAGTATTCCGTTTTTAATGTCTGCCCTTGCCTTATCCACATCAACTTCTACTGGCAAGATTACAGATCTTGAAAATGCTCCCCAGTAAAGTTCCTGATAATAGTAATCTTCGGTGGAAATTTCTTCATCTTTTCTTCTTTTGCCTCGTATGGTAATCATGTCGTTTGTAAAGCTGATATCAATATCTTCCGATTTTACTCCCGCAACGGTTGATTTAATTACCACATCGGAAGGGGTTTGATAAACGTCTATGGTTAATTGTCCTTCCTCTCCATCGCCGGCATCTTGCAGCCAACTTTTATCTTCTGCATCTTCTTCGGTTGTCTCTATTTTTTTAACGGATTTTCTCGGCCTTTTCGGGGTAATGTCTTCTTTTGGAATGATTGGTTTTTCTTCAGGAGTCTCTTCCTGAATTTGTTCTCCGTCGCCATTCATTGAGGCGCCGGTTAATTTTTCAAAAAATGATTTTGCCATATATTTTTCTTGCCCCGCCAAGGCGGGGTAAAATTTAATTATAATTTACAAACTGACCTAAATTTGTTTATTTTTTTAAACATAAAATGGATCATTATAGCCGCGCCCAAAAGCAGCATGAAAACAAAAACATTTCTTTGGAAGGCATCAATAAGTCCATCTATATTTAATATTATAATGTAGTTAAAAACCGAATGCAACATAGTAGCCGCAATTAACCCCCCGAATATTAGGGTTTTTCTAAATTTCAATTTTCTGCAGAACGATGCTGCCAGAAAATACCCCATGATTCCGGAGGCGAGAGCATGCAAAAGAGTTGCCCCCAAAAAACGAGTGGTTATGAATTCTATGGTTTCACCAATGGGAACGCTTAAGGGGGATATTTGGGTTAAAAGATAAATATTTTCAGCGGCTGCAAAGCCCAACGCAGATATTATTAAATATATCATCGAATCAATTGGCTCATCAAAGTTCAGGCTTTTTAAAACTCCAAATTTAACAACCAGATACTTTAGCAATTCTTCGATAAAGGCAAAGCTAACTACCAAAATTATTATTTTTTCCGATAAAGATATTAATTTTAACCCTTCAAAAACCCCTTGTTCCAAAAGTGCTGCAAGCGAAATCATTATTGCCCCCAATAAGAAAATTTTTACCACTATGCGATTTGGCTCAGGGTGTTTATCTTTTCTCAAATAAAAAGCTAGCCAAATGATTGATGGCAGGGGAGCTAAAATAATGCAAAGTAAAAGCTTCATTTTGTTTTTTTAAATTTTGGCCACTCAGTAATTATTAATGGTTCTTTTTCTTTATAATTTATTTGCCAAATTGATTCGGTGATAAAGGGCACAAACGGATGAAGTAATTTTAGAATTGTTTTGAAAACATAAATATTAAGATTTTTTTCTTGTTTTTTGCTGGCTTCAATGTATTTATCGGCATATTCGTGCCAGACAAATTCGTATAATTCTCGTGCTGATTCTCCCAATTCATAATTTTCGATTTTTTTGGTAATCGACTCGATGGTTTCGTTCAGCCGCTTCAATATCCATTTATCGTCCAGGGTCAAGTTTTTATCCTTTATTGAATCGTATTGCTTGTCCGCCGAAGCTCCTTGCCTACCGGCAGGCAGGTCAGCGAAGGCGGAAGGTTTCATTTGTATAAATCTGTTTATATTCCAAAGCTTGTTGCAAAAATTTCTGTTTGCCCTGATTGTGTCTTCGGAAAATTTTATGGCTTGTTGGTCGCGGCTGGTTTGATATAATAAGCCAAAGCGCGTTGCATCGGCCCCATATTTTTCAATAAGTTCCAATGGATCAACCCCGGTACCCAATGATTTGCTCATTCTTTTACCTTCAACGTTTAACACCGTTGCGTGAATATAAACATTTTTAAAGGGGATTGTTTTTAAAAACTCCAAGCTTGAAAATATCATTCTGGCAACCCATAGATAAATAATGTCTTGGGCTGTAACCAACAAGCTTGTCGGATAAAATTCTTCTAAATCACTATTTTTTCGGGGCTTGCCCTGAGCGTAGTCGATGGGCCAGCCAAGAGTTGCAAAGGGCCACAAGGCAGAAGAAAACCAAGTATCCAGCACATCCTCTTCTCCCTTAAGTGGAATTTTGTGCCCCCACCAAAGTTGCCTGGAAATGCACCAATCCTCAATATTTTTCATCCATTCAAGATAGGTTTTTTTATAGCGTTCCGGGGTAAATTTAATCTTTCCGGATTTGACCGCCTCAATTGCCGGTTTTGCGAGCTTGTCCATTTTAACAAACCACTGTTTTGAAATTAATGGTTCAATTGGAGTTTCGCACCTGTCACAAATTGCCAAAGAATGATCGTAATCTTCTTCTTTTTCCAGTAAATTTAGCGTTTTTAGGTCTTCAATGATTTTGTTTCTGGTTTCTGCGATTTTAAGGCCGGTATATACACCGCCGTCTTTGGTTATTTTACCGTCTTCGCCAATAACATTTATGGTTTCGAGCTTGTGGGTTTTTCCGATTTTGTAATCAACCGCGTCGTGGGCTGGAGTAATTTTTACCGCACCGGTTCCAAACTCGGCATCAATTAATCTATCGGCAATTATGGGAATTTCCCGATTCATTAATGGTAAAATAACTTTTTGATCAATTAAATTTTTATAACGATAATCTTTGGGGTTGACCGCGACCGCAGTATCGCCGAGCATTGTTTCGGGCCGAGTTGTAGCGACTACGATATATTTAGGATTTAGGGTTTGGGATTTAGGGTTTGATAAAATCGGGTATTTTATGTACCACAATTTTGTTTTGCGCGGTACGTGTTTTATTTCGATATCGGAAATGGCTGTACCGCACCTCGGGCACCAATTAACAATTCTTGGTCCTTGGTAGATCCAGCCCTTTTTATAATAATGCAAAAACGCGGTTTCCACGGCTTTTGCATAATCTTTATCGAGGGTAAATCTTAACCTTGACCAGTCACAAGAGCACCCCAGTTTTTTTAGTTGATCTATAATAATATTTCCGTATTTTTCTTTCCATTCCCAAGCCTTTTCAATAAATTTTTTTCTGCCCAATGAATGCCGGCTTAGCCCTTGTTTCTTCAGCTCTTTTTCAACTACATTTTGTGTGGCAATTCCGGCATGATCGGTTCCCGGTATCCAGAGCGTTGGAATTTGTTGCATTCTTTTATATCTGATTATGGTGTCTTGGACTGTTTCATCCAGTGCGTGGCCCATATGAAGCGAACCGGTAATGTTTGGCGGTGGAATGGCTATCACAAAAGGGGGTTTCCCGCCTTCGCCAGGGCTTCGGCGAGGCAAGAAAAAATTGCCCTTTTCCCAAAGGTCGTAAATTTCGGTTTCTACTTGTTTTGGATCGTATGCTTTCGGAATTTCCATGTTTTTATCTTATCATTTTTTAATTTAATCGTAAATTTGCGTTGGCGATAATCCTATTCCAAGATTTACCCCGACCAAAGTCGGGGTCTCGCTTTGCAGCGAGATATCCAGCCATGGCAATCATTACGCCGTTGTCCATGCACAAATTTTTAGTTGGCACTAAAAATTGAATTTTGAATTTTGCTTGCCCGCCGAAGCCTTGGCGAAGGCGGGAACTTTGAACCTCGAACTGTTTACGTAGCTCTGTATTTGCTGCTACTCCGCCGGAAAGAATTATGGTTTTTGCCTTATATTTTTCAACCGCCTTAAAGGTTTTGTTGATTAGAACATCAATTATTGCTTGTTGGGTTTCCTTACATAATTCCTGAATAAATTCAGGATTTTTTATTTTATCTTTATTGTCTTGAACCAAATACAAAACTGCCGTTTTTAATCCCGAGAAACTAAAATCAAAATTTTTGTGTTTAATCATTGGTCGTGGCAATTGAATTTCGAATTTCGAACCCTTAACTTCAAACTTTTCTGCTTCAGCAGAAATTTTTGGCCCTCCTGGATATCCGAGCCCAAGCAACTTAGCCACTTTATCAAAACATTCTCCGGCAGCGTCATCTCGTGTTTCGCCAATGACTTTGTAATCACCAATTTTTCTCATCAGTACTAATTGCGTATGCCCACCAGACACCACTAGCGCAATCGCTGGTAGGAATTTTTGTTTAGAAATTAGAAATTTGGAATTAGAAATTCCGCGCTCTGGTGAAAACAGAGCCACGGCTATGTGTCCTTCTAAATGATTTACTCCCACAATCGGAATATTATATTTATATGCCAATGCCTTGGCAAAATTTACACCGATTAGAAGAGAGGGAATTAGGCCGGGGCCGATTGTAACAGCGATTAAATCAATTCGTCTCATATTAATACTTGCCTCTTTCAGTGCGGTTTTTAAACAGGGTTCGATATTTTTAAGATGTTCTCGGGCAGCCAGATTCGGAACAACGCCCCCAAATGGCGCATGGATTTTTATTTGCGAAGAGATAACATTGGAAAGAATATCAAATTTAACCCCGACTAAGGTCGGGGTTGCCTTTATAACAGCAATTCCTGTATCATCGCAAGATGTTTCTATCCCCAGTACAGTCATAATATTAGAATACCAAAATATTTGCTATTTTTCAATATTTTTGCTATTTTATTACTATATGGCGCTATCGTCTAACGGTTAGGACAGCAGATTTTCAATCTGTCAATCGGGGTTCGATTCCCCGTAGCGCTATTTGTTGTTAAAGGTACGCCAGTTCCCTGCCCGCCATCGCTTTATGCGGTGGTAGTTCAGCGGTAGAATGTCTCCTTCCCAAGGAGAAGATCGCCGGTTCAAATCCGGTCCACCGCTCAGGCATAAGGCAGGCGGGGATTCTGGTATCCCGCTGTAATTGCCGCCTTAGCTTAGTGGTAGAGCAATTGTTT
>Ga0315287_10002491_pt1 | contig 17478 bp, 13 predicted proteins | sample YL17G11_0_MG_FD_205037 | JGI IMG/M metagenome (GOLD analysis project Ga0315287, IMG submission 205037) | Sediment microbial communities from Yellowstone Lake, YNP, Wyoming, USA - YL17G11_0 | ecosystem: Environmental > Aquatic > Freshwater > Lake > Sediment | place: USA: Wyoming | collected...
AATTCCGTCAGAGCCAGCGGTTGCAGTACCCGCAGAACCACCTGTTGTACTGACTGTTCAGCGTCGCGGCGCCCCTGCAGAAAGGACACGTCGTGGTCGGGCCTGAAATGGTGTTGAAGGCGTCCGTCAGCTCGCGCCCTATCGAGGACGCCGTGCTCTGGACTGGCGCCGCCGGTATGTAGGCCTGGCACCTGGGGCAGAACCACTGGTTGTACTGCTGCACGTAGGTCAATTGCGTCCCGCAGCGCTGGCATGGATAGGACTGGGCCATGTTACTCGACCTCTGTTCAACCGGCTGTTACGGTCTTCCTGATATTATTGATATCGGTCCTTATCTTCTCGTTCTCCACAAGCGGGCACGAGTAGCAGGTGCCGGTGCAGCTGAGCTTGGTGCGACCGTCCTCCTGAAGCCCTTTTCGCTTCTCGAAATAGTAGGAGAAGGGCTGCTGGCCTCCGAACTTCTCCCCGAATGCGTCCTTGATTATGGGCAATATCTTCACGTTGGCGCCGAGGGGCGAGCCGCTGATGTGCGCCGCCATGACACCGAGATAGAGATGGATGGCGACCTTGCCCCGGGGGACATCCAGATTGCGCAGTATCATCTCTATTCCCTGAGGTGTCCTCTCGAGACCGAGCGGGCAGCTCAGAGCCGACATTGACACGATGTTCACCGCCTTTTTGGGCGCCGCATGGTCTTGAAGCTTCTTTATCTCGACCCCGCCGGCGGCGGGCTCTGCCTGGGGCAAGGCCATCGGGACCACGGGCTCCGCCTTGGCCACGGCCACCATATCGGAAAACCTGGGAGCGACGGGCTCCTCGACGGCCTTCTTTGCAGGAGGCGATGTCGGCGCCGCCACGGCAGGAGGCCGAGAAGGTGTCAGAGATGTGACCGCTGGCGCGGCCGGAGCCTTGGCGGACGGCGCACTGACCGCTGGTTTTGGAGGAGTTGCTGGCCGTGCTGATTCCGTCGGCGGTGGCGGCGCTTTTTCTGCATCTTTCGACGTAAAAGAATCCGGAGTGGGGGCCCTGGCCTTGAGCTTCTTTCTCAGCTTGCGGACGGGCTCGCCCGCGTTCATTTTCTCGTCTGGCATTATTTCGGGACTACTCCTTGACCATGTAGACCTTGTTCATCTTGTCGCCCATCTGGACGGCGTCGACGACGTTCTGGCCCTCGATGACCTGCCCGAAGACAGTATGCTTGCCGTCGAGGTGCGAGGTGGCCCTGTGGGTGATGAAGAACTGGCACGAGCCGGTGTCCTTTCCGCGGTGGGCCATGGAGAGCGACCCGCGCTGGTGCTTCCTCGGGTTGTGGTCGACCTCGCAGGGGATATTGTAGCCGGCGTCGCCGGTCCCGGTACCCTTGGGGCATCCGCCCTGTATCATGAAGTCCGCTATCACCCGGTGGAACTTTATCCCGTTGTAGAAGCCCTTCTTGACCAGCTTGATGAAGTTGGCCACGGTCCCGGGCGCGTCGTTCTTGAAAAGCTCGAGCACTATTTTTCCCCTTGGCGTCTCAATAGCCACAACTGGCAGGTTACCTTCGGCCGGCATGGAAATCCTCGGGTTTGCGACGTGATTAAGGGTATATAACGATGGCGGCGCCGTTTTCCCTCGCAACATTTATTTGAGCCCTTTCTGTATGGGGAACGATTGCGATGCGACTGCTGTTCATTCATTCGGACTACATAAGGTACGAGGTCAAGAACAAGGCCACGAAGGCCGCCGAGGAGGTCCCCGAGAATAAAATGAAGGGCTCCATGGTGGAGGCCCTCGTTGTCTTCTGCTCGGTCGAGGAGCGCGACACCGTCAACCCGGGGAAGGTCGCTTCCAACGCCGTTGACAACATCAAGGACGTCCTGGAGAAGGTGAAGGCGAACAAGGTCATGCTCTACCCCTACGCGCATCTCTCGTCCTCGCTGGCGAACCCCGAGACCGCAAAGGCCGTGCTGATAGATATGGAGAAGCAGCTCTACGACGCAAAGGTTACCGTCGAGCGCTCGCCCTTCGGCTGGTACAAGGCGTTCCAGCTGGCGTGCAAGGGCCATCCCCTGTCCGAGCTTTCCCGCGAGGTCACCGCCGAGGAAGAGGTGAAGCTCACCCGCGAGGATGTTGTCAAAGACATCAAGAAGGAGTTCGTAATCCTGACCCCCGAGGGCGAGGAATATCCGCTCGATATGAAAGAGGCGCCCACTGACGCGAACCTCGCCAAATATCCCTCGCTCCAGAGCTTCGTGCTCACCGAAGAGGCGAAGTCAAAGCACATGCAGGAGCCGCCGTCCGTCAAGGCGATGCAGCGGCTCGAGCTCGTGGACTACGAGGCGGCCAGCGACAGCGGCCACTTCCGGCTTTACCCGAAGGGGCACATGATATTCCATCTGCTCTCCGAGTGGGCCCGCAAGCTGGCCCTCGAGCGCCTCAACGCCATCCAGATAGATTCCCCGATAATGTACGACTGGTCGCTGCCGGACATCCAGGGCCAGGCCAAGTCGTTCCACGAGAGGCACTACATAATCAAGACCGACGAGAAGAGGCAGTTCGTGCTGCGCTTCTCCGGCGATTTCGGCCTTTTCAGGATGATGGCCGGAGCGACCATCAGCTACCGCCACCTGCCCGTCAGGGTCTACGAGTTCTCGAAGAGCTTCCGTCTGGAGCAGAGGGGCGAGCTCACCGGCCTCAAGCGCCTGCGCGCCTTCCACATGCCCGACATCCACTTCTTCACCAAGGATGTGGAGCAGGGCTGGGACGAGTTCCTCGAGCTCTTCAAGGGCTACACGGAATACCACCAGGCGATAGGCGCCGAATATGCAATCGCATTCAGGATCGTCAAGGAGTTCTACGACCAGTACAAGGACAAGCTCGTGGGGCTGCTCAAGTTCGCCGGAAAGCCGGCGCTCATCGAGCTACTCTCGGGGAGAAAGCACTACTGGGTCGTGAAATACGAATCGCAGGGCATCGACTCCCAGGGAGGAGCGGTCCAGCTCAACACGGTCCAGCTCGATGTCGAGGACGCCGAGCGTTACGGCATACTGTACACCGATACCGACGGCAAGAAGAAGCCGTGCATCATAGGCCACTGCTCCGTCGGCTCATTGGAGCGCTGGATATATCTCATCCTCGAGAATGCCCTCAAGATGGAGAAGCCGACGCTGCCCTTCTGGCTGGCGCCGACGCAGGTCCGCCTCCTGCCCGTGGGCGGCGAGTTCATGAAGGACTGCGAGGAGCTCGCTTCCAAGCTTCACGCCCGCGTTGACATCGACGACCGCGATGAGAAGGTCGGCCGCAAGATACGCGACGCCGAGAAGGAATGGGTGAACATGATAATCGTCGTCGGCGACAAGGAGAAGGCGTCCGGCAAGTTCCCTGTTCGCTTCCGCTCCGGCGAGCCCAAGGAGTTCACGGTCGAGGAGCTCAAAACGGAGATAGCGAAGCTGCAGGGCGATTATCCCTACGACGACCTCCCGATGCCGAAGCTCCTGAGCAAGAGAATAATCTTCAGGGGCTGAAGGGGCAACGACGGCCGCAAGGGGACACCGTGGAAGACCGGTGCTCTGGTCCTCTCGGCCCAGGAAGACCAGCGGGTCTTCCGGGCCTAGATGAGCAGTTGCTCATCCACGGCCTTGACGAGCAGTTGCTCGTCTGCGGAGGCCACAAAATCGTTCGTCGTTCTTCTTCACAGCACAGACACCAATGGCACGGTTTGTGTGGCTGCACCCGGTGCCCCGCCCTCTTCACCGTCGTGTATTGCAAGGCAGCAAGGCCACCAGGCCACACGTCGTCGTTATTCTCCACAGCACAGGTACCAATAGCGCAGCTTGTATAGCTGCACCCAGTGAGCGGGCCCTCTTCACGACGAAAACGATTCACAAATAAAGCGACACAATAGAAAGCGATCACGGGCCCTGTCTTTTCGGGCCGCGGTACATCCCGCTCCGGCCGCATCTCGGGCATGATATCTTCACCGGATAGGCCGACGAATAGACGGGCACGGCGGAACCGCAGCCCGTGCATCGGATGTTGCGCACCGGCGCCGCCCTTTCGACGGCATTTGGTGGTGTGGAGGGCTCTTGTCCCGCTGGCTCTGGGGGCGGCACAGCCGCAAGGGCGGCCCCGCCGGGGCTATGGTTCTGCACGCGCGGCTTGAAGTTCCCGCTCCACCCGCAGTTCCCGCATTGGATGCGCTGGACCCCGTCCCCGCGCAGTGGTATCTTGGTCTTGCATCCGGGGCACTTGACATGTTTGCCTGGCGCAGGGGCCGGTGCCGGCGGCCTGGCGGGCATCTGCCCGCCTGCAGTTCGAACAACCGCCGGAGCGGCCGCGCTTGTCCCTTCCATCTGGAGCGTCTCGACATCATCGTCCCCGTCGGAAGAATAGGTTGGCCTGTATCCGGTGCGGGGCGCAGGTGCGCTGCGCGCCTTGCGCCTCGTGAGGGCGACCGCCGCAACGATCACGATGACCGCCATTGCCAGCACCAGCGCCACCCAGAGCCACGGGAAGGGAGCGGAGACCGTGGTCGTGGCGCCCGTTTTGAGAGTGGTGAAGGTCGCATCCATGCTCGGCGTCGCCGCGTTGCCGCTCGGGTCCGTCGCGGATACCCTCAAGTGATGCACGGTTCCAGGCTTCAAACCCGTAAGAACCATCGAATGGGTGATCACGTTCGACTGGGAGGCCTGCCGCAACCCGTAGGAGGTGCTGTTGCCGTAATCCACGGCGCTGCTGGCGGGCTCGTCCGTTGTCCATGTGATGGTGGCGCTGTTGTTGGTGATGCGCGTGACCTTGACGGCGGATATTTTCGGAGGGGTGGTATCAGGCGTCGCAATGGTCGTGAAATTGATATCCGTACTTATCGTGGGCCCGTTCCCGGAGGCATCCGTCGATTTGACCCTCAGATGGTATTGCGTGGACGGAGCGAGGTTCTCGAGCAGCACGCTGTGAGCGGGAGTGAGGGTGCCGTCGCCGGCCTTGAGACCGTATCCCGTGGTAAGACCGTAATCGACGTCGCTGGTGGCGGGCTCGTCGGTCGTCCACAGCACGACCGCCTTCACATTGGTGATTCCCTGGACGGTTATGCCGGTGATTACCGGCGGTGTGGTATCGGGCGCCGACGGCGTTTTGGCGGTGCGGAAATTGAGGTCGCCGCCCTTGCCTGCGTTCCCGCTCGAGTCCGCCGAAATTACCTGGTAGTGATAGACGCGGTCCGCCGTCAGCCCCTTCAGTGCAACGCTGTGGTGGAGTGAGAAGGTCTTGTCGGCGGAGCTCTGGCCGTAGGAGGCATTGGGACCGAACTCCACGAAGCTGTCCGCCACCTCGTCGGTGTCCCAGAGCACTAGCGCCGACGTCTCGGTGATGCTCTCCACCCGGATGTTCGATATCTGGGGCGGGGTCTTGTCAGGCAGGGCCTGCGTCGTGAAATTGAAATCGGCGCTGACGGATGGCCCGTTGCCCGTTGCGTCCCTGGATTTGACACGGAAGTGGTAAATGGTGGAAGCCTTGAGGCCTGTTATCGTGATTTCATGGAGTATCACATACTTGCCATCCTCTGTCGTTGTGCCGTAGGATGTCGTGATGCCGAAATCGACGGCGCTGTCTGCCGGCTCATCCGTATCCCACGATACCACGGCGAGCCTGTCAGTGATGCCGCTCACCCTTATGTTCGAAAGCACTGGCGGCGCCGTATCGGGGGCAGCAAGGGTGGTGAAGGCCCCATCGGTACTCTTGGTGGGCCCGTTCCCGCTAGCGTCGGCCGATGCCACGCAGAAATGGTACACAGTCGAGGGCGAAAGGCCTGTGAGGGTCAAGCTATGGTCCAGCACGAACGCGCCCTCCGTGGCCTTCTGGCCGTAACCGGCCGTGGTGCCGTATTCGACGGTGCTGTCCGCCGGCTCGTTGGTGCTCCAGCTCACGACCGCCAGCTTGTCGGTTATCCCGGAGACCTTCACATCGGATATCACCGGCGGCGTCGTGTCCGGCGCCGGACCTATGCAGATGGGCCCGAAGTGGGTCGCCGTCGCATTCCAGTTGAGGGCGTTGTCCCTGGCCCGTATGTGGAAGAACCATTTGCCGGGGCTGAGGGCCTGGCTGGTGGCATCGTGCACGCTCTCCTCCACTTCCTTGATAGTGTCAGGTAGCGTGGAAGGGGCGCTGTCCCATACGTAAGAGTATCCGTCCAGTCCACTTGGGTCCGTCCCGACGTCCTTCCAGAGAACATGGACTATGCTGGCCACGTACCATGTCCCGGGACTGGGATGGGTGTCGCTCCAGACCGCGGGATTGTTGGGCGGGTTGCGGTCCACGAGGAACTGGTAGCCGTGGCCGTCGTCACAGGCGGCATACACCTCGTTCTGGGCAGAAATCCCCATCGCGCTCCCGACGGCGACGCCGTTGATGGCGCCGTTGCCGGAGCCCACGGAGGTGGAGAGCCATCTCGCTGTTCCCTTGTCGTAGAAGATGCTGTAGACCTGGTTGTTGCTGGTTCCGACGAATATTTCGTTGGCGCCATCCGAGTTGCCGTCCCCGATGCACAGGCTCCTGGCGTTCACTTTCGAGCCAAGGGACACAAGTGCCGTCCGGTTCCACTTCGCTGCGACTGCGTCGTAGCTGAACATGTATATTGTCGCGTTGGCCCAGGAAGCGCCGTACACCTCCTTCTGACCGTCGCCGTTGACGTCCCCGATGGCGATGCTGGCCATGTCGGAGCCCGAAGGCCCGCTGTCCCCCTGGCCGACATCCGTCCGCTCCCAATCGTATCCCGTGTAGGAGAACCTGTAGACCCATCCCGTGGCTGCCGAGCCGTAGACCTCGATGCGGCCGTCGTTGTCCCCGTCCCCGACAGCGACACCGTCCATGGACGTGCTGCTCTGTCCGGAAGGGGGCGTGGCAAAGCCGATGTCCTGGGTGTTCCAGGCGTTCACCTTGTAATACATGTAGATATGGCCGTCGCCGCCGGTGCAGTAGACCTCAGTGCGGTTGTCGTTGTTCCCGTCACCTATCGAGATCTCGTTGCCGGCGGACATGGCGTTGGCGGTCCCGACCTCCACATCGTGCCAGCCTGTAGCGTTGTGGTATACCTGGTGAAGGGCCATCTGGCCCTGCGGCGGCGGCCTTGGTGGCATGGGCCGGGTCATCCCCAGGACATAGAGTTCGCGGTCGCCGCTGTCGTCCCCGTCGCCGAGGGCTATTGGACCCGCATTGAACCCCTGTTCAATCAGGTTCTCGGATTTCCACGTGCCGCTGGCCGTGTCGTACGTATATTGGTAAACGGAGCCGGTCTTGCCGGCCGTGAAATAGACCTCGGTGGCGCCGTCCCGGTCTCCGTCACCGACGACCGACGCGACGAATCTGAAATTGCCCCCGGGTCCTCCTCCGGAGGGCGCGCCCAAGTCGTTCTTGACCCAGGCCTCGGCCGAGGCTTGCTGAAATAATGGAATGGGCCCGGCTCCGCACACAAGAAGGGCCAGACACAATATCGATAATATTCTAGTGTTGCTCATCATATGATTCATTCCCTTGGGTCTTTTCCGACATCTAGTAAAAGGTGCTTGCCTGCGTAACTATTTTATGGTCTGGAGGTCGGGCATCCGAGACGCCCTCCTCGGCACGTACGATGCGGCCGTCATCTTGGCTCACAACAGCCTCCCTGCCAGATAGTGCAGCAGGAACGCCCCGAACAGGGCGAACGCCAGGCATGTCGCAACACCGACCTTGAGAACCGCAACCGTTGAATTGATAGCCGTCGTCAGGCGGGCGGTGTTTCCGTGGCCGAAAACCCTCAGGTCCACGGGCTTCGAAGCGGCGCCAGTCTCGACCTCTTCAAGGTCGGCAACCGCGCGCTGGACGGTCTCCCGCGCCATATTGGCCAGCTTGTCGTTGGGATAGCGCGAGCCGACGGGATTGTATCCTCCCATGGTCGCATGAACGCAGTGATTGTCCGTGGACAGGACCTCGGCCTCGTCCACGAGCGGGGCTCCCTGCGCCATGCCTCCAACTCCGCCCGCGACCGGTCCCCTGACCGCTTCGAGAATCATTTCCCGCAGGCCCTTAACCATGTTGTTGCCGTCGAGCAGGATGTAGGCCATCTTCTGGCCTCCGGCCTCGATGACCGCCACCTGTATGCCCTGCGGGCCCAGGCCGTCCTTAGTCCTGTCGAAGCCCCCCGTGGCGGCAAATCCCGCTTTGAATGTCCCGTCGGGTTTCACATACGCCGAGGAGGCTTCATCGGCCTGCTTGAGAAGCTCCTCCGCCTCGTGCGTCCCGAAGTGGACCGCCCCGCTCCCCCTCTCGAGGCAGTTGTGGGCGTCCGCAAAGAAGGGATGCGCTATGCCGCGCCTGCGGAACGAATCCTGCACGGACCTGCCCACCGGAAAATCGACATCGTCCGTGGGGTTGGGCGCGGAAGTATGCACCGCCACCACTGCGTTTCCGAGAGGCTGGACGAGCAGCGCGGACCTTCCCTGATTCCGCTTCACGGGCCCGCCGGAAGGCAGGAACTGCATGTCCTTGAGCGCATCCTGAGATGCGACCGTGAGCTTTGCGACCTCTTCATCAGATTCGGGATTCTGGTCATGGGTCGAGGCGCCGTGGAATACCATGACATTGTCGGTCCCCGCATTGAGACCGGCCTTCAGCTTGGCCGGCAGGTCGCTGCCCCCCAGCATTCCGAAAGGCCCCGGATGCACGGGCGGGAAGAGCCACAGCCCCTTGAGAGCGCGGTCCTTCTTCCGGAATGCGACAACTCCCGTTTCCGCATGGAACGGCACGGAGAACGTCCTGAAGAATTGCTCCATCCCCTTCTGGCCGGCGCTCCCGCCCTCCGTCCAGTGGGCCAGCATGTTCTTGACGAGCTCAATCCCGCTGGCGCCGAAGTTGCGGCGCAGGGGGGATTCGGCCAGTTTCACGAATGCCGCCGCCGACACGAGGAATATCGAGTGGAAGCCGAGCGCCAGCACTATCTCCCGCGCTCCGAAAGGCTGGAGCCAGTATGCGGAGGTCACGAGCCCCAGGGCCCAGGAAATTATCGACACGGGGAACGTCCTGCCGTGATTGCTGTGGGACGTTGTGAGCAACACGAGGTGCCAAAGCCAGAATATGAGCGCCCACGAGAAGAGCATCATGTCGAGAAGTCTCGTGGAGAAATGCGGCTCGAGTATGAACCTCCAGATGAGCGTGAACGGCAGGAATATGATGAGCGATATCAGCGCAAGCAAGGTCGTGCGCCTCAGATAGGTGGTGCCTCCCAGTCCCCGCGCAACGGGAACGCAGAGCAACGCAGACACAACTGCCGGCACGAAGAACAGGACGGTGCTCGTTTGGAGCAGCGAGGTCAGGTCGCCCGTGTTGACGATGAGGCCGAGCATCAGCGACAGAAGGAACAGTATCGGAAAGGTCATCCAAGGTCTTGGAGATGTGAAAACATAGTCGGCCACGCGCGTGGCCTGCACCACCCCTTGCTCGGTGGTCAGCTGAGGCATTTGGCCCTCACTTCCCGGATGCGCCGCTCGCTTTCCTAACGGCGCTGATGATGTCCGCCAGCACTGCCTCGCCCTCTCTCTCCGCGACGGTGCCGGTGACGATGATGTCCGCCCCGGCCTCGACGACCTTCCTCGCTGCGTCCGGCGTCGTTATCCCGCCGCCCACGATGACCGGTATGGAGAGCACCCGGCGGACCGCCTTTATCGTGGCTCCGGGCAGGGGCTTGGGCGCGCCCGAGCCAGATTCCAGATATACGCAGGCCATGCCGAAGAGTTCCGCCGCCAGCGCATACTCGACCGCTCTTTGAATGTCCGTGCGGCCCACGAGGTCAGCGCGCCCCACCTCGCCCACTCTCATTCCGGGCTCGAAGACTATGTAGCCCATCGGTATGGCCTCGATACCGAACTTCTTGACATAGGGCGCACCGCGCCTCTGCTCGTCTATGAGGAAGCGCCTGTCCCTCGAATTGAGGAGGCTCATGAAGAAGAGCGCATCGGCGTGGGGCGAAAGGCATGCAGCCCCCGCCGGGAAGAGTATCGTCGGCAATTTGGTGGCGCGCTGTATCTCGAGGATGGTGCCGTCGGTTATCCTGGGGTCGACGCCCGTCGAGCCCCCGACCATTATCCCGTCGCTGCCGGCCCTCGAGAAGGCCCCGGCCAGCAATCCTGCCTCCTCCGGGCTCTGCTTGTCCGGGTCTATGAGGCCCAGGTGCGCGGCCCTCCGGCACACGACATTGGTCAGCTTCCTCCAGACATTCTTCATCGGACCACCGTCATCGCGCCCGCCAGGAAGGCCAGAAGAGCCGCCACCATGGCAAGCTTCGTGGTCTTGGAGGCTATCGCCGCGTTTTTAAAGACAACAAACACAGAATATATAAAGATTCCATCGGCGAAAACGACTATCGGCAGGTACAGCCAGGGTGAGAACAGCCCCAGCGGGTAGACGGGCAGCGGGGATAGGGCGATGGCTGCACAGGTCCATCCCGCCGCCATGTACCCCGCCCTCCGGACTCCGATGGTCCTGGGCAGTGTCTTCCTGTCGCGGTCGCCCCTCACATCCTCGATGCCCTTTATTATCTCGCGGCCGACGGACGCGAGGAACGCAAGCATCGCCAGGATTATGACGGGCAGGGGGAAGATTGTCGGACCCGGGTCGGACACGACGCTGGCGCCCCCGAACAGGAACAGGGAGGCGGTGAGCCAGCTGACGGTGAGGTTGCCCACGAAACCCAGCCTCTTGAGCCTCATCTCGTATCCGGCAAGAAGGACGCCGTTGACGAGCGCCACCGCCAGACACAGCAGGTTGAAATCAGGCCATCCTATGAAAAGGGCGAGTAGCGCGCCCAGCCCGAACAGTATCCCGGCGAGCTCCTTTGCCGCCCTCGGCGTTATCTTCTTCCTGGGGATGGGCCTCGTCGGATGGTTGACCCTGTCCGTGAAGCGGTCGTAGTAGTCGTTGAGCGCGTTCCCGGCGCCTGTGTAGATGAACGCCACCAGCATCGCCACTCCCATCCCTATCAGATGGGGAGAGGAGAACAGCGAGTAGCCCGTGGCGACGAGCGCGCCGACGAACACCGCCACGGCCGCCATCGCCGAGTTGAGCGGCCTGAGCAGCTGGATGTGCGGTTGCATCTGGCACTCTATCGGGATTGGGTGTTATAAGTCTTTGAGCGCGATATTGCGAATAGTATATATATTACCACGATTATACTGTCCGTCAAGCGGAGGACAGACGAGGCCAACTCGACCCCCCGTTCGCCACCTGAAAAAGGGCTAGAATATGACAAGGGACGAAAAAGTAACAGTAAGGCTGCCGAAAAGGTTCGTCGACGGGCTCGATGCGCTCGTCGCCGTCGACGATTATCCCTCCCGCTCCGAGGCCATACGGGTGGCGGTCAGGGACCTTGTCTACAAGAGGTCGGGCCTGGTGGCGAAGAAGGTCGGGAAGATGATGGAGTTGAGCCGGAATGTGGCCAAGATCCGCAGCATCGAGATGGAATATCTCAACAAGTAATCACGATCGCTCCTTTCCCCTTTTTTTTTGTTGTCCCTGAGTGGAAACTCTCTTCCCCTCGAATGACATGTCGGTGATTGGAGGTGCGAGCCCTGAGCGAAATATTGGAAACGGACCTGCCCGGTGTTGGCAAGAAATTCACGCTTGCCACCATCGAGGGCGAAACTGTGACAGTGATAGTGCACACGAGCGGCCGGAGGGACGTCTACTTTTCGGCCGACGAGGATGGCGACGAGGAGCCCGCGATGTTCAAGCTCACGGACGAGGAAGCCCGGCGTCTCAGCGCGGTGCTGGGCGACACGTTCTACAAGCCGACGCCCATGGAAGCCCTGCGCTCCGCCATGGCCTCGAAGATGATGATAGAGATGGTGCAGGTGATGAAGGACGCCGTCGCCGTCGGAAGATCGCTCCAGGAGCTAGACATCCGGCGCGAGACGGGCGTTTCCGTGCTGGCGGTCCAGCGGGGAGACAAGGGCATAGCCAACCCGCCCGCCTCGACCAGGCTCGAGGCCAACGACGTGCTCATAGTCATGGGCGGGACCGACGAGGTCAAGAAGCTGGAGAAGCTCATAAAGAAATGACCCCAGAGGAAATAGCGTGCCCTCATTCCTCGTAGAAATCGCCATAATCATAACACTGGCGTTCCTCTGGGCGTGGCTCGCCGGCAAGGTTCACCAGTCCGCCCTTCTGGGCTACATTCTGGTGGGCATCTTCATCGGGCCCTTCATGAGCATCGCCATCCCATGGACCGACTTCACATACAAAGGACTGGTCTCGGACCCGACGTTCATACAGAACACGTCCAAATTGGGCCTGATGTTCCTGCTGTTCTTCACCGGACTGGGGTTCCGCGCCTCGGCGCTCAAGGCCACATGGAAGCCGGCGGTGCTGCTGGCCTTCTCGGACGTGCTCATCAATCTGTACATTGGCTTCTTCATAGGCGCCATATTCGGCTGGCCCATCCAGGACACGCTCTTCCTTGCCGCCATCATAGGGATGAGCTCCGTTGCGGTGGCGGCCAAGTCCGCCGAGGAGGAGAAGCGCCTTGCGCGCAAGGAAGCTGCCTATCTGTTCAGCACGATGATAGTGGAGGACTTCATATCCGTCATCCTGCTCACGCTGGCGAGCGCGTTCGTGCTGGGGAACATCCTCTCCACCGAGCAGCTGGTCACAATGGGCATCGGCGTGGTCATCCTCTATTCATTCTTTTTCATAATGGCGCTGTTCGTGGCACCCAAGGCGTTCCACTACTTCGAGAAGATAGAGGGCAACGAGCTGTTCGTGCTCTTCTCGATCAGCATCGTTTTCATGTCCGCTGCCTTCGCTGACTCGCTTGGCCTTCCTCCGGCCATCGGCGCGTTCCTCGTGGGGATGGTCTTTGCCGAAACGAGCCTCAAGGACAAGCTCGAAAAGCAGATGGCGTCCCTCAAGGACTTCTTCGTGGCGATATTCTTCGTCTCGTTCGGAATGCTCGTGGACCCCTCGGTCCTCCTGAGAGTCTGGCCCATGGTGGCAGTGGCGGTGCCGATGGTGGTGTTCAACGAGGTTCTGCTGCTGGGCGCCATCACGTACCTCGTAGGGTTCACAAGGCGGGCCTCCATCAACATAACCACGGGCTTCGTGGGCCGCGGGGAGGATGCCGTGATGTTCGCCTCCGTGGGCTCCTCCCTGAAGAACCCCGATACGGGCGCTTTCGTGCTGGCCAAGGCCTCGGATATCTCGCCTTTCACGGGCGCGTTCTGCTTCTTCATGAGCGGCCTCACGCCCGGGCTCATGAGGTATTCAAACAAGATAGCGGACGGCGTGGGACGCATCCTGCCCGAGTTCATGAAGTTCGGCGGCGCCATCGTGGCCCGCAACATAAAGACGTTCGTCATGTCCTCCGGTTTCCATCCGACAATCAAGGACAGGCATCTCATAGCGCTCATCCTGGCATACGGCATCACCGTGTGCGTGACGCTGATGACATCCGGATTGTACCATCTCATCGCGGCCGCCGTGGGCATCGCTCTCCTTCTGGCGTGCTGGTGGGGGATATCCGCATTCATGCAGCACCATACGAGCTCGCTGGACCTCCAGGACCTGGATATCGTGAGGATTGACCTACCGGCCATCGACAGGTACGTTGCTTTGGTGCTGGGCCTCCTTCTCGCGATGATACTCGTGCCGGCGCTGTTCTGGGTCTACGTGTGGCAGCTGGGGATGCTGTTGAACGTCGTTCTGCTGTTCATCGTATTCGGCTGCATGAAGTGGATCCACAAAAGGCTGAAACCCTCGCCCGGGGCGGCGGCAAGGGAGCGCACAGCCTCGGCCGTGAAGCCCCGTGCGCCGCCGCCGGTGGAGCCGCTGGACTTCGGGCCCAGGAGGCCGAAGCTTCGCGTGGCCATCCCGGTCAGGGCCCCGAAGCCCAACAAGGTCTACAAGCCGGTGCCCAAGGACAAGCTCCTGCCCCAGAGGCCGCATCTCAAGAAGAAATGAGGGGCGATGGGGCTGTAATCGTCCCATTCACCGTAGTCGTTCTTCTTCACAGCAAAAGCAAAGAGCGCAAGGGTTGCATGGCCGCACCCAATGCCCCGCCCTCTTCACGAATTTGGCTCGAAGCCAAATTCGGGTGAGGAAGACCGTGTTACAATGGCACTGAGGTCTTCCGATTCACAATCCGTGGTCAGTATTCGTCCCAGCTGGCGTCCATGTCCGCCACCGGCTCGATGAAACATTCCTGGACCGCCGGCACCCGCATCTTGACGGCCTGCTCTATCGTGTGCATGATGTCGTCGAGCTTCTCCAGCCTGATGTCAGGGTCAAGCTCGACCATTATGTGAACGATTATCCGGTTCGAACCCATGAACATCGTCTTGACGCTCAGCACGTCCTTGATGCCCTGGACGGACCTTGCGGTCCCGACTATAAGCTCCTCGGTGCCCTCGTCGGCCGCGGCGCCGATGAGCTTCTCCCGGTTCTGCTTGGCAAGATATATGGCCAGAACGCCCAGTATCACACCTATCAGTATCGAAGCGTACCCATCGATAGCGTGCGTGCCGGTCTCGTGGACTATGAATATCGCTCCAAGCGCGATGATGGCGCCGAACAGGGCGGTGAAGTCCTCCACGAAGATGAGCTTGAGGGTCGGGTCCTGGATGCGGGTGAACGCCTTGAAGGGGTTGTTGGTGCATACATGGAGCTGGCTCTCGGCGCATCTGGTAAGACCCCGCATGGCGAAGGAAACGGCGATGGCCTCGAGTATGACCGAAATGCCCAGGCCCGTGAGCGCAATGTCGATGTTGGCCACGGGCGCATTCTCCATTATCTGACGCTCGCCGCGCCAGATGGAGCTGACCGATATCACGCCCAGCATGAACATGGCGGCCACGAAGGACCAGAAGAACGTCTCCTTCCCGTAACCGAAGGGATGCTTGCGGTCCGGCGGCTTGAGGGCCAGCCTCAGCCCCACCAGCAGGAACACGCTGTTCGTGGAGTCCGCAAGGCTGTGGAGCGTTTCTGAGAAAAGAACGGCGCTGCCCGTCCATATTGCGGATACAAGCTTCACGCCGAAGATGCCCAGGTTCGCCGCCAGCGCTATGAGCACCGGCGTCCTGCCGTAGACCGTTTCCCTCTGCACCCTTTATGCTCCATTGAGGCCATATGTCCCTGAAATAATCAAACTATCCCGACGAATCGGCACATTTTGGCAAAAGGGGGAGCATACGTGGATATTCAAGCCGGTGAAATGGTGCCTGACAAAGGAAAGATGAACAAAAAATAATATTGAGGGGCCTCTGGCCCCTCATTGTCCTTTCGATAGGTCCATGTATATCCGGCTACTCCTCCTCTTTCTCGGAAGATTTCTTGTCATCCTCTTTTTCGGAATCGTCCACATCTTCCTCATCTTCGGAAGATTTCGATTCATCCTCTTTTTCGGAGGCTTCCTCGTCATCTTCCGATTCGGAGGATTTCGGATCCTGGTCCTTGTCGTCGTCATCCGATTCATCCTCGTCCTCGGAATCTTCCGCATCGTCCCCATCGTCGCTGTCGCCGGAGCCTTCGGTCTTTTCCGGCTTCGACCTCGTAGAGTAGAGGATGACGGCCCCTATGGCCAAACCGACCATCAGCATCGCTATGGCTATTCCGGCCATCATGCCTGTCGAAATCCCGCCGTCGGTCGTCTTGCCGCCTGTCACCGTCGCCTTGGCCACGGTCACATTGAACGATGCTGTCGTCGAATTCTTGCCGTCCGTCAGGGAAACGGTAATCACATGCTTCCCAACCTGGTCCTTTGAGGGTACCCAGAACAGCAGACCGTCGGCGGACAAGACCACCCCTGTCGGGGGCGAGACGAGCCGGAAGGTGAGGTTCCTCGCATCATAGCTGTCGGCATCGGTGCCCGTTATCTGGACACTGAGGGCCTTGCCTTCCGTGGCCTGCCTGTCCCCGATTGCGTCCATGGTCGGCACCTTGTTGGCCGGAGGCACCGGCGGCGGGGGCGCCACCGGGATGGCGTTGACGGTGATGTTGAACGCCACGCTTATATTGAGCAGACCGTCTGTTGCCGTAATGGTCACAGTGTAGTTCCCGACACTTACGTTGAGCCACCGTATCGCCCCAGAGGCCGGATTGACCGATATGCCGCATGCGGGCACGCTCGAGATTGAATATCTGATACTGTCCATTGCATCCGTGTCTGTCGCCTGCACATCAAGAAACAGGACGGAGCCCTCGGTCAGATTGACATCGGACGGGACCGACACCCAGACCGGCCAATCGTTGACATTCAGGACACGGAGGGTGTACCCGACATTGGCCTTGGCGCTGGAAGCATCCGCCACGGTCACGCTGACCCATACCGACCCGACGTCCTTTTCCGCCGAGGTGCCGGATAGAACTCCTGTGGTGGAATTGATGGAAAGCCAGTCTGCGATGGTATCCAGCGTCCAGAATAGCGTGTCGCCGACATCGATGTCGGTGGCGTTGAAATCGACCAGATATTCCACGCCCTCCGTCGCGTTCATTGCCGGAGAGGTCACGATGACCGGCGGGTCGTTGACGTTGGCCACAGTCCCCGTGAAATTACGGCTGTCGGACCCGCCCCGGCCGTCGCTGACGCTCACATTGACATACCACGAGCCCACATCGGAATTGCCGGGGAGCCCCGAGAGGTGCCCGGTGGTGCCGTTCATGCCGAGCCAGCTTGCATTCGTCGCAAGGCTCCAGGTGAATGTCTGGGCCATCGCATCGATGTCGGTCAATTGATAGACGACACTGTAGGGAACCCCCTGGGTCGCGGTCAGGACGTCGGGGGTCGTGATGTGCGGCGGGTCGTTGACATCGACAACGGTGATATCAACCGTGTAATTGGTCCGTCCGCCCCATCCGTCATTCGCAAACAGTACAACGGTATGCAGACCCACATCCGCATTGCCCGGTTTTCCCGATATCACGCCGGTGCTCGAGTTGATTGATAGCCAGGCGGGAGCTGTGTCGAATCCATACCGGGTCATTCCCAGACCCTCGTCGTCACAACCGAAATCGAATGTGACATTCAGGTCCTGGTTCACGGAAATCTTGTTGGAAGGCGGTACGTTCGTGAAGACGGGGGGAATGTTGTTCACGGTGATTGTGAAGTTGCGCGAGGAATAGAGGCCGAAGGTGTCATTCACCGTGAAGTTCACCCAGTACGAGCCAATGTCAGTGTTGTCGGGCGTTCCGGACAGGTTCCCGGAAGTGGAATTGAATGAGAGCCATGCGGTCGCATTGGTATTGAACGACAAATTGTAGATGTTGGTAATATTGGGGTATGGTGAGAGTTCAACCTCGTAATGCGAACGATAGGATGCATCCTCGTTCATAGCGAGCACATCCGTTCCCAACACTCTCGGAGGGATGTTGAAGTTGCCAATGTAAGGATAGCTTTGTTTCTCGCTTATGCCCCATACCCCGCAAAAGTCCTAACCATTAAACGTGGCCAGTGTCTTCATTTCCTAAGTCGTCTTTCCGGTCCCAAAC
>Ga0315287_10002492_pt1 | contig 17475 bp, 30 predicted proteins | sample YL17G11_0_MG_FD_205037 | JGI IMG/M metagenome (GOLD analysis project Ga0315287, IMG submission 205037) | Sediment microbial communities from Yellowstone Lake, YNP, Wyoming, USA - YL17G11_0 | ecosystem: Environmental > Aquatic > Freshwater > Lake > Sediment | place: USA: Wyoming | collected...
TTGATTGCGCCGATTGCGATGGAAGAGGGGCTGCGGTTTGCGATCCGCGAGGGTGGCCGCACGGTCGGCGCCGGCGTCGTGGCCAAGGTCATCGAGTGATCAACTGTCGGCTATCCGCTTTCAGCAAGAGCGGACGGCGGCCGACGGCGTGATTTTGCTGACGGCTGAGTGCTGACAGCCGACAACTGACCCACCAGGGACACCTATGCAGAACCAGAGAATCCGTATCCGTCTCAAGGCGTTCGACTACAAGCTGATCGACCAGTCGGCGCTGGAAATCGTGGATACCGCCAAGCGCTCCGGCGCCGTGGTCCGCGGCCCGGTGCCGCTGCCGACCAAGATCGAGCGTTACAACGTTCTCCGCTCGCCGCACGTGAACAAGACGTCGCGCGACCAGTTCGAGATCCGGACGCATCTGCGTCTGATGGACATCATCGACCCGACGGACAAGACGGTCGACCAGTTGATGAAGCTCGATCTCCCCGCCGGCGTCGACGTCGAGATCAAGCTGAAGTGACGAATGCCCGGCGCATGGCCGGGGAAAATGGACGCCGCCGGTCAATCGCAATCGGCGGCCTGAAAAGGAAAACGAAAATGAGTCTAGGACTTGTCGGTCGCAAGATCGGTATGACCCGCATTTTCACCGACGACGGCAGCGCCGTTCCGGTGACGGTGCTCGACGTGGCCAACAACCGCGTCACGCAGATCAAGACGCCCGAGACCGACGGTTACTCCGCCGTTCAGGTCACCTTCGGGAAGCGCCGCGCGTCGCGCGTGTTGAAGCCGCAGGCCGGCCACCTCGCGAAAGCGGGTGTCGAAGCCGGCGAACTGCTGCGCGAATTTCCGGTGAAGCCGGAACAGCTTGCCGAACTGAAGCTCGGTGGCGTGATCGGCGTCGATACCTTCAAGGTCGGCGAACTGGTGGACGTCACGGGCACGACCAAGGGCCGCGGCTTTTCGGGCGTGATCCGGCGCCACCATTTCAGCTCGAACCGCGCGTCGCACGGCAACTCGCGCTCGCACAACACGCCCGGCTCGATCGGCATGGCGCAGGATCCGGGCCGGGTATTCCCAGGCAAGCGGATGGCCGGCCAGCACGGCAACGTCACGCGGACGACGCAGACGCTCAAGGTCATCCGGGTGGATGCCGAGCGCGGCCTGCTGCTCGTCAAGGGCTGCGTGCCGGGCGCCGACGGCGGTCACATCATCGTCCGCCCGGCGGCGAAAGCCCCGGCCAAGAAGGGAGCCTGACGATGGATCTCAAACTGATCAATGAACAAGGCCAACCGGCGGCGACGGTCACCGGCTCGGACGCCCTGTTCGGGCGCGATTACAACGAGGCGCTGATTCACCAGGTCGTCACCGCGTTCCAGGCCAATGCGCGCAGCGGCAACCGCGCCCAGAAAGGTCGTGCCGACATCAACAAGTCGCACAAGAAGCCGTGGGCGCAGAAGGGCACCGGCCGCGCGCGCGCGGGCCAGGCCAACAGTCCGCTCTGGCGCGGCGGCGGTCGCATCTTCCCGAACTCGCCGGACGAGAACTTCTCGCAGAAGCTGAACCGCAAGATGTACCGCGCGGGCGTCGCGTCGATCCTGTCGCAGCTGGTCCGCGAGGGCCGGCTGGCGGTAATCGAGGACCTCGCCCTCGAGGCGCCGAAGACCCGGCTGTTCGCCAGGAAGATGAAGGCGCTGGGCCTGACCGGGACCGTGCTGGTCGTGACCGACAAGCTCGACGACAACGTGTTCCTGTCGTCGCGCAACCTCGCCGATATCCTGGTGCTGGAGACGCGCGAAGTCGATCCGGTCAGCCTCGTCCGTTTCAACAACGTGCTGCTGACCAAGGGTGCCGTGGCGCAATTCGAGGAGATGCTGGGATGAACATCCGCGCTCACCACAAGCCCCGGCAATTCAGCGCTGACCGCCTCGCGCTGGTTCTGCTCGCGCCGGTCGTGTCCGAGAAGGGCACGTTCATCGCCGACAAGCACGAGCAGGTGATCTTCAAGGTCCTGCCGGACGCGACCAAACCCGAAGTGAAGGCGGCCGTCGAGGCCATGTTCAAGGTCGAGGTCGAAAGCGTCCAGATCGCCAACGTCGGCGGCAAGGTCAAGCGCTTCGGCCGTTTTACCGGCCGGCGCCGGGGCTGGAAGAAGGCCTACGTGTGCCTGAAGGCGGGCCAGGAAATCAACTTCGCGGCGGAGGGATAACATGCCCCCAAGCTCACTTTGTGCGGCGGAGCCGCATCCCGCTTCGCGGGACCAGCCTTCGGCTGTCCTTCGGCCTTCGGCCTCGTGTTCGCTACCCCCCGAGGGGGCGCAGGTCTCCCTCGGGGCGGCCCATCGGGAGACTTGAGATGCCTCTGCAAAAGGTTAAACCCACATCGCCCGGCCGGCGCGCAGTCGTCAAGGTCGTTCACCCGAATCTGCACAAGGGTCGTCCGGTCGACGCGCTGACGACGAGCCAGAAGCGCGGCTCGGGCCGCAACCACAATGGTCACATCACCATTCGGCACAAGGGCGGCGGCCACAAGCAGCAATACCGGATCGTCGATTTCAAGCGCAGCAAGGACGGCATCGCGGCCAAGGTCGAGCGCCTGGAATACGACCCGAACCGCAGCGCGCATCTGGCGCTGCTGTGCTACGTCGACGGCGAGCGCCGCTACATCATCGCGCCCCGCGGCGTGACGGTCGGCTCGGAACTCATGTCGGGTGCGGAAGCCCCGATCAAGCCGGGCAACTGCCTGCCGGTGCGCAACATCCCGGTGGGCACGACGATCCATTGCGTCGAAATGCTGCCGGGCAAGGGCGCGCAGCTGGCACGCTCCGCCGGCGCCGGCGTCCAGTTGCTGGCGCGCGAAGGCGCCTACGCGCAGGTGCGCCTGCGTTCGGGCGAAATCCGCAAGGTCCACGTGGACTGCCGCGCGACGATCGGCGAAGTCGGCAACGAGGAGCACAGCCTGCGCTCGATCGGCAAGGCCGGCGCGAATCGCTGGCGCGGCATCCGTCCGACCGTACGCGGCATCTGCATGAATCCGGTGGACCACCCGCACGGCGGCCGGTCCAACGGCGGCGGACATCCGGTGTCGCCGTGGGGCACGCCGACCAAGGGCTACAAGACGCGGCGCAACAAGCGCACCGATTCGATGATCGTGCGCCGCCGGCACGCGACGAAGGGGTAAACGAAGATGGCACGTTCGATCAAGAAGGGTCCGTTCGTCGACGACCACCTGGTGAAAAAGGTGGATGCGGCGCGCGCGACCAGCGACAAGCGCCCGATCAAGACCTGGTCGCGCCGCTCCACGATCACCCCCGATTTCGTCGGGTTGACGATCGCCGTCCACAACGGCAAGCAGCACATCCCGGTGTACGTGTCCGAGAACATGGTCGGGCACAAGCTCGGCGAATTCGCGCTGACGCGCACCTTCAAGGGCCACTCGGCCGACAAGAAGGTTGCGGCGCCGGCGCCCAAGCGAAAGTGATGGGGGCGGCAATGGAAACCAAGGCAATCCTGCGTGGCGTCCGGCTTTCGGCGCAGAAGGGCCGGCTCGTCGCCGACCAGATCCGCGGCCTGCCGGTCGATCAGGCGCTCAACGTTCTCGCCTTCAGTCCCAAGAAGGGCGCCGTCATCATCAAGAAGGTGCTCCTGTCGGCGATCGCCAACGCCGAGCACAACGACGGCGCCGACGTCGACGACCTCCGGGTCAAGACGATCTATGTCGACAAGGCGGAAAGCCTGCGCCGGTTCACCGCGCGCGCAAAGGGTCGCGGCAACGTGATCCTGAAGCAGACCTGCCACATCCACGTCGTCGTTGGCGACGGAAAATAGGGAAGAGGCCATGGGACAAAAAATTCATCCGACCGGCTTTCGCCTGTCCGTCACCCGCAACTGGACCTCGCGCTGGTTCGCGAACAGCAAGCACTTCGCGCCGACGCTGAAGGAAGACATCAAGGTTCGCGAGTACCTGAAGAAGAAGCTCGGTCATGCGTCGGTGGGCAAGATCACGATCGAGCGTCCGGCAAAGAATGCCCGGATCACGATCCACAGCGCGCGCCCGGGCGTCGTCATCGGCAAGAAGGGCGAGGACATCGAAACGCTGCGCGCCGATCTGCGCAAGATGATGGGCGGAGACGTCGGCCTCAACATCGAGGAAATCAGGAAGCCGGAAATCGACGCGCAGCTCATCTCCGACTCGATCGGGCAGCAACTCGAGAAGCGGATCATGTTCCGGCGGGCGATGAAGCGCGCGATCCAGAACGCGATGCGGCTGGGCGCGCAAGGCATCAAGATCATGTGCGCGGGTCGCCTCAACGGCATCGAAATCGCCCGGACCGAGTGGTACCGCGAAGGCCGCGTTCCGCTCCATACGCTGCGCGCCGATATCGACTACGGCTTCTCGGAAGCCATGACGACCTACGGCGTGATCGGCATCAAGGTCTGGGTGTTCAAGGGCGAAATCCTGGCGCATGGCGCCGAGCCGGCGGGGGCTCCGGCCCTGGCACCGGAAGCGCCGAAACGTCCGCGTCGAGCAGGAGCGAAGAATGCTGCAGCCAGCTAGAAGGAAATACCGCAAGGAGCAGAAGGGTCGCAACAAGGGCGTTGCGACCATCGGCAACAAGGTCAGCTTCGGCGAGTTCGGCCTGAAGGCGATCGGCCGCGGCCGGCTGACCGCGCGGCAGATCGAGGCCGCGCGGCGGGCGATGACGCGCCACATCAAGCGCGGTGGCCGGGTCTGGATCCGGATTTTTCCGGACAAGCCCGTGTCGCAGAAGCCGGCCGAAGTGCGGATGGGCAACGGCAAGGGCAATCCGGAGTACTACGTCGCCGAGATCCAGCCGGGCAAGGTGCTCTACGAGATGGACGGCGTGGAGGAAGTCGTCGCGCGCGAGGCGTTTGCGCTGGCCGCGGCCAAGCTGCCGATCAAGACGACGTTCGTCCACCGTCTGGTGGGCTGACGGAGGCCATGATGAAGAAGACGGAAAGCAGGAAGGCGCTCGCCGCGAAATCCCCGGCGGAGCTCCAGACCGAGTTGAACGCGCTGCTCAAGGAGCAGTTCGGGCTGCGGATGCAGAAGGCAACGCAGCAACTCACCAACACCGAGAAGCTGAAGCAGGTGCGGCGAAACATCGCCCGCGCGCGGACGCTGATCCACCAGAAGGCGGGGCAGGCATGAGCGCGGCGGGCGTAGCCGAAGCGCGCAGCGCGTGGCGCCGCGCGATTGCCCTGGCCGACGCGCGGCCGGCGCGATCCACTCAGATGACACAAAGAGGCTACGCATGAGCGCGGCAACGCAGACGATACGAAGGGGCGACGAATGAGCGAACAGACCCAAGCCGCGGCGCCGGGCCCGACCCCGGCGCCACGCAAGACCATCATCCAGACGCTGACCGGACGGGTTGTCAGCGACAAGATGAACAAGACCGTCACGGTCCTCGTCGAACGCCGGGTCAAGCATCCGCTGTACGGCAAGGTCGTGACCAAGTCCAGCAAGTACCACGCGCACGACGAAAACAACGAGTTCAAGCAAGGCGACCTGGTCGAGATCGAGGCGTGCCGCAAGCTCGCCAAGACCAAGGCGTGGCGCGTGAAGCGCCTGCTGGAGAAGGCAAAGACGGTCTGACGGTGTAGCCCGGGTTGAACGAACGTGAAACCCGGGTCGTCGTGGCCATGGGCGCAATTGCCCCGGGTTTCGCTGCGCTCAACCCGGGCTACGGATTCCGGGCTACGGATTCCGGGCCGCAGGACCACAGTGGTAAGTCGCGAAGGATTGCGAAGAACGGCAAAAGCTGCCATAATTCCGGTTTGGCTTTCCGCGGCGCGTTCTGCCTCCTGGCGGCGATGCCGCGGTTCCTCCCCCGAACGGGGTCCAAAACTGGCCGCGGCGCCGTTGGCAAATGCGCGCGACTGCAGTCAATCACTGCGGCGCGTTCCGCGGGTTAAGTTGGAGAAGCAGCAATGATCCAGATGCAATCGGTGCTGGACGTCGCCGACAACACCGGCGCGCGGCGAGTCATGTGCATCAAGGTGCTCGGTGGCTCCAAGCGCCGCTATGCCCACATCGGCGACGTGATCAAGGTGACGGTCAAGGACGCCGCCCCCCGGGGCCGCGTCAAGAAGGGCGAAATCTACAGCGCCGTCGTGGTGCGCACGCGCCACGGCGTGCGTCGCAGCGACGGCGCGAGGGTGCGTTTCGACACCAATGCCGCCGTGCTCCTCAACAACAAGCTCGAGCCGATCGGCACCCGCATCTTCGGGCCGGTCACCCGCGAGCTGCGCAACGAGCGATTCATGAAGATCGTCTCGCTGGCGCCGGAAGTGCTGTAGGAGGCTTTGATGCGCAAGATCAAGAAGGGCGACAACGTCGTCGTCATCGCCGGCCGCGACAAGGGCAAGCGCGGTGACGTGACGCGGATCGTCGATGCCGAGCACGTGGTCGTCGGCGGCGTCAATCAGGTGAAGAAGCACCAGCGCCCCAACCCGATGAAGGGCGAGCAGGGCGGCATCGTGAACAAGGACATGCCCATTCACGTCTCGAACGTTGCGGCGTGGAACCCGGTGACGCAGAAGGCCGACCGCGTCGGCTTCCGCGTGCTGGCGGACGGCCGCAAGGTTCGCTTCTTCAAGTCCAACGGCGAGCTGCTCGGCGCCTGATGAGGAAGACGAGGAGACCGACATGGCCCGCCTGAAGGATATCTACAACAAGGAAGTGGTGCCCGCGCTGATCAAGCAGTTCGGGTACAAGTCCGTGATGCAGGTCCCGCGCATCCAGAAGATCGTCCTCAACATGGGCGTCGGCGAGGCGATCGGGGACAAGAAGCTGCTCGAGAACGCGGCCGGCGACATGCAGAAGATCAGCGGGCAGAAGCCGGTGATCACCAAGGCGCGGAAGGCGATCGCCGTGTTCAAGATCCGCGAGGGTTATCCGATCGGCTGCATGGTGACGCTGCGCCAGGGCCGCATGTACGAATTTCTCGACCGCCTGATCTCGGTCGCGCTGCCGCGGGTGCGCGACTTCCGCGGCGTGTCGGGCCGCTCGTTCGACGGCCGCGGCAACTTCAACATGGGCGTCAAGGAACAGATCATCTTCCCGGAGATCGAGTACGACAAGATCGACGCGCTGCGGGGAATGAACATCACGATAACCACGACCGCGAAGACCGACGCCGAAGCCAAGGCGCTCCTCTCCGCGTTCCGCTTCCCGTTCAAGAACTGAGGGCGTCATGGCGAAACTGTCTCTGATCAACCGCGACCAAAAGCGTCGCGCCCTGGTAAAGAAATACGCCAAGAAGCGCGATGCGCTGAACGCGATCATCAACAACACGAAGGCGTCGGACGAGGATCGTTTCGCCGCGCGGCTCAAGCTGCAGCAGTTGCCGCGCAACGCGAACCCCACCCGCCTGCGCAACCGCTGTGCGCTGACCGGGCGCCCGCGCGGCTTTTTCCGCAAGTTCGGCCTCGGCCGGAACAAGCTGCGGGAATACGCCATGCGCGGCGAGATTCCGGGCATCGTCAAGGCGAGCTGGTAACGAGGTGACGCATGAGCACGCCGGGCCGTCCCAAGTGCGAATTGCTCCCCCTCGGGGGGAGGGCGCGTAGCGCCAAGGGGGTACAGAAATGAGCATGACTGATCCGATCGCCGACATGCTGACCCGCATCCGCAATGCGCAGATGAGGGAAGAGACCGTCGTCAAGATGCCCTCGTCCAGGGTCAAACTGGCCATTGCCAAGGTATTGAAGGACGAAGGCTACATCGATGGTTTCAAGGTTTCCGGCGACGAAATCAAGCCCGCGCTGGAAATCGGCCTCAAGTATCACGCCGGGCGCCCGGTGATCGAGAAGATCGAGCGGGTGTCGCGGCCGGGGCTCCGCATTTACAAGGGCAAGGACGACATTCCGCGCGTGATGAACGGGCTGGGGATCGCCATCGTCTCGACGTCGCACGGCGTGATGACGGATCGCAAGGCGCGCGCCACCGGGGTCGGCGGCGAAGTGCTCTGCATCGTCGCGTAATGGCCGACTGAGACCCAACCGAGACGTAAACGAAGGGGCAGGACAAATGTCGCGCATTGGCAAACACCCGATTCCGCTGCCGCCGAAGGTCGAGGTCACGCTGGCCCAGGGCTCGATCACGGTCAAGGGTCCGCTCGGCACGCTCACCCGCGCGTACGGCGAAGGCCTGTCGATCGAGAAGGACGGCGACCAGCTCGTCTGCAAGGCCGCCAACGAGAGCGTCAACGCGATGCACGGGACGCTGCGCGCGCTGGTGGCCAACATGGTCAAGGGTGTGACCGACGGCTTTCAGAAGCGGCTGACGCTGGTCGGCGTCGGCTATCGGGCGCAGGCCGCCGGCGACAAGGTCAACCTGTCGCTCGGTTTCTCGCACCCGGTCGTGCACCTGATGCCGAAGGGCGTCAAGGCGGAGACGCCGGTGCAGACCGAGATCCTGGTCAAGGGCATCGACAAGCAGCAGGTCGGCCAGGTCGCGGCCGAAATCCGCGCCTACCGCCCGCCCGAGCCGTACAAGGGCAAGGGTGTGCGCTACGCCGACGAACGCGTCGTGATCAAGGAAACGAAGAAGAAGTAATCGCCCGCGGGGCCGCGAGGCTCCGCCCGCCGAACGAGGTTATCGATGAACAAGAAAGATGCTCGAGTCCGCCGCGCCCGCCAGACCCGGGTGCGCATCGCCCTGCAGCGGGCGATGCGGCTCGTCGTGAGCCGTTCCAACTGCCATATCTACGCGCAGATCATCGCGCCGACCGGCGACAAGGTCCTCGCCAGCGCGTCGACGCTGGAAGCCGAGGTCCGCAAGGATGTCCCGAACGGTGGCAACAAGGCCGCGGCGGCGCTCGTCGGCAAGAGGATCGCCGATCGGGCGAAGGCGCTCGGCATCGAAGCGGTCGCGTTCGACCGCTCGGGCTACAGATACCACGGCCGCGTGCAGGCGCTGGCCGACGCGGCACGCGAGAACGGCCTCAAGTTCTGAATGGACCCCCAAACTCACTTCGTTCGCCTCCCCCCCAGGGGCATGCAGGCCCCCCTTGGGGCGGCCCGGCGGGCGGCTTGACGCCGCACGGATAGGAAAAGCTCATCATGGCGAGAATGCAGCAGCGCATGCAGCAGCAGGACAGCGGGGACGGTCTCCGCGAGAAGATGATCAGCATCAACCGCGTGACCAAGGTGGTGAAGGGCGGCCGGATCCTCGGCTTCGCCGCGCTCGCCGTGGTCGGCGATGGCGACGGCCGCATCGGCATGGGCAAGGGCAAGGCGAAGGAAGTGCCGGTTGCGATCCAGAAGGCGATGGAAGAGGCCCGCCGCAAGATGGTCAAGGTCCGGCTGAAGAGCGGCACGCTGCACCATGCGGTCGAGGGCCGGCACGGCGCGACCAAGGTTTTCATGCAGCCTGCATCGGAAGGCACCGGCGTCATCGCCGGCGGCCCGATGCGCGCGGTGTTCGAGGTGGTCGGCGTTACCAACATTCTCGCCAAGTGCCATGGCTCGACCAATCCGTACAACCTCGTTCGCGCGACGATCAACGCGCTCGAGAACTCGAATGCCCCGGCCGACATCGCCGCCAAGCGCGGCATGACCGTCGAGCAGCTGACGGAGGCCTGACCATGACCGCGCACAGCAAGCTGCGGGTAACGCTGGTCAAGAGCATCGCCAGCACCAAGCAGGACCATCGCGACACCGTGCGCGGCCTGGGCCTCAAATGGACGAACCACACGGTCGACGTGATCGACACGCCGTCGACCCGCGGGATGATCAACAAGGTCGGCTACCTGCTCAAGGTCGCCGAAGTCAACGGCAGCACAGGGAACTGAGGGGAGCCGGCCATGCGGTTGAACACGATCAAACCGGCCGAAGGGTCGAACAAGGCCCGGCGCCGGGTCGGACGCGGCATCGGGTCCGGCCTTGGCAAGACCGCCGGACGCGGCCACAAGGGCCAGAGCTCGCGTTCGGGCGGCTTCCACAAGGTCGGGTTCGAGGGCGGTCAGATGCCGCTGCAGCGCCGGCTGCCGAAGCGCGGTTTCGTCTCGACGACGCGCGACGACACGGCCGAAGTGCGGCTGTCGGACCTCGCCAAACTGCCGGTTGCCGACATCGACCTGCTTGCGTTGCGGTCAGCGGGGCTGGTCCCGGCGCGCGCGAAGGCGGCGAAGGTCATCAAGAGCGGCAAGCTCGAAAAGGCCGTGAAACTCACGGGCATCGGCGTCACCAAGGGCGCCAGGGCGGCGATCGAAACCGCCGGCGGCAGCGTCGCCTGAACGGCGACGGCAAACGGATCACCAGGAAACAACGTTGGCCACGACCAATCCAGCCCTGAAGAGCGGGACCAAGTACGCCGATTTGAAGCGGCGGCTGTGGTTCCTGCTCGGCGCGCTCATCGTCTACCGGGTCGGAACGCACATTCCGGTGCCGGGGATCAACGCGGGCGTCCTCGACGAATTGTTCAAGTCGCAGCAGGGCGGCATCCTTGGCCTGTTCAACGTGTTCTCGGGCGGCGCGCTGCAGCGCTTCTCGATTCTCGCGCTCGGGATCATGCCGTACATCTCGGCGTCGATCATCATGCAGCTGTGCACGGTGGTCGTCCCGACGCTCGAGGCGTTGAAGAAGGAAGGCGAGGCCGGCCGCCGCAAGATCACCCAATACACGCGTTATGCGACGCTGGGGCTCGCGTTCTTCCAGGCGCTCGGGATCTCGATCGCATTGGAGGCGCAGCCGGGCCTCGTGCTGGTGCCCGGACTCGGCTTCCGGCTGGTCACCGCGGTGACGCTGGTCACCGGCACGATGTTCCTGATGTGGCTGGGCGAGCAGATCACCGAGCGCGGCCTGGGGAACGGCATTTCGCTGCTGATCTTCGCCGGCATCGCCGCCGGGCTCCCCAATGCGATCGGCCTCACGCTCGAGCAGGCGCGGACCGGCGCGTACTCGATCCCGCTGGTGCTTGGCATCGCCGTGCTGGTGGTTCTGGTGACCGCGTTCGTCGTGTTCGTCGAACGCGCGATGCGCAAGATCCTGGTCAACTACGCGAAACGCCAGGTCGGCAACAAGGTCTACCAGGGCCAGAGCTCGCACCTGCCGCTCAAGCTGAACATGGCCGGCGTGATCCCGCCGATCTTCGCCTCGTCGATCATCCTGTTTCCGGCGACGTTGGCGCAGTGGTTCGGCAGCGGCGAACGCATGATCTGGCTGCGCGACCTCGCGTCGTCGCTCGGGCCCGGCCAGCCGGTGCACGAAATCCTGTACGCGGCGGCGATCATCTTCTTCTGCTTCTTCTACACGGCGTTGCAGTACAACCCGAAGGAGACCGCGGAAAACCTGAAGAAGAGCGGCGCGTTCATTCCCGGTTACCGTCCGGGCGAACAGACCGCCAAGTACATCGAGAAGATCACGCTGCGCCTTACGCTGCTCGGTTCCATGTATCTGGTGGTCGTCTGCTTCGTCCCGAATTTCCTGATCGCGTGGAAGAACGTGCCCTTCTACTTCGGCGGCACGTCGCTGCTGATCATCGTCGTCGTCACCATGGATTTCATGACGCAGGTGCAGGCGTACCTGATGTCGCAGCAATATGAAAGCCTGCTGAAGAAGGCGAATTTCAAGGGTGGGCTGCCCACGCGCTGATGTCGAAAGAAGAAACGATTCAGATGCAGGGCGAGATCCTGGAGACGCTGCCGAATGCCACGTTCAGGGTAAAGCTGGAGAATGGCCACGTCGTGCTTGGCCACATCTCCGGAAAGATGCGGATGCACTACATAAAGATACTGCCGGGCGACAAGGTGACGGTGGACCTGACGCCATACGATCTCACCCGGGCGCGGATCATTTTCCGCGCGAAATGAGTCGGACATCAGGCAACAGGAATCAGGGAACAGGGATCCGCTGCGTCGGAGGCTCCCGTGGCGCGCCGGCAAGGCGCGATGGGACGCCGGTCAGGAGAACGAAATGAAAGTACTGGCATCAGTGAAGAAGATCTGCCGCAACTGCAAGATCATCCGGCGGCACGGCGTCGTGCGCGTCATTTGCACGGACCCCCGCCACAAGCAGCGGCAAGGGTAACGAGTCCCATTTCGACACGGTAGAGACAGGTAACCGCTATGGCCCGTATTGCAGGCGTCAACATTCCGAACCACCAGCACGCCGTGATCGCGCTGACCGCGATCTACGGCATCGGCCGGCCGCGCGCCAAGGCGATCTGCGTCGCCGCCGCAGTGCAGCCGACGACCAAGGTCAAGGACCTCTCCGACGCGGACATGGACCGCCTGCGCGAGCAGGTCCAGAAGTTCACCGTCGAGGGTGATCTGCGCCGCGAAGTGACGATGAGCATCAAGCGGCTGATGGATCTCGGCTGTTACCGCGGCGTCCGTCATCGCCGCGGGCTGCCGGTGCGCGGCCAGCGCACGCGCACCAACGCGCGCACCCGCAAGGGCCCGCGCAAGGCGCGCTCGGCCTCGACCCGCACGCCCACGACCAAGTAACGGCAAGGACCGAATCGCATGGCAACGCAATCGCAAAACCCGAAGACCGGCGCCCGCGCGCGCAAGAAGGTCAAGAAGAACGTCGCGGAAGGGATCGCGCACATCCACGCGTCCTTCAACAACACCATCATCACGATCACCGACCGGCAGGGCAATGCGCTGTCGTGGGCGACGTCGGGCGGCGCCGGGTTCAAGGGCTCGCGCAAGTCGACGCCATTCGCGGCGCAGGTCGCGGCCGAAAAGGCCGGCAAGGTCGCGGTCGAATGCGGCGTGAAGAACCTCGAGGTGCGGATCAAGGGCCCCGGCCCGGGCCGCGAATCGGCGGTGCGCGCGCTGAACGCGCTCGGCATCAAGATCTCCAGCATTTCGGACGTGACTCCGGTTCCGCACAACGGCTGCCGCCCCCCGAAGCGCCGCCGCATCTAACTCTCATCCATCACTCGGACAAGCATCGTGGCTCGATATCTCGGACCCAAATGTAAGCTGGCGCGACGGGAAGGCACTGACCTTTTCCTGAAAAGCGCGCGTCGTTCACTCGACTCCAAGTGCAAGCTGGACACCAAGCCCGGCCAGCACGGCGTGAAATCCGGCATGCGTACGTCGGACTACGGCAACCAGCTGCGCGAAAAGCAGAAGCTGCGGCGCACGTACGGCATACTCGAACGGCAGTTCCGCCTCTATTTCGCGCGCGCCGCGCGCGGCAAGGGCTCGACCGGCGAGAACCTGCTGCGGCTCCTCGAGTCGCGGCTGGACAACGTCGTGTACCGGATGGGCCTGGGCTCGACACGCGCGGAAGCCCGGCAGCTTGTCGGCCACCGCTCGATCACGGTGAACGGCAAGGTCGTCAACATCCCTTCGGCGCTGGTGAAGGCCGGCGATCTTGTCGGCGTCACCGAGAAGGCCAAGGGCCAGCTCCGCATCCAGGACTCCCTGCAACTCGCCGAGAAGGTCGGCTTCCCGTCGTGGGTCGAAGTCGACGTGAAAAAGATGTCCGGCACCTTCAAGGGCGCGCCGGACCGCTCCGAGTTCGGGCAGGACATCAATGAAAGCCTGGTGGTCGAGCTTTACTCGAAGTAACCCCCGGCTAGCCGGCTTGAATTTCGTCTAGGAATTCCGCATGCAGAGCAATGTCTTGTTGAAACCGCGCATCATCGATGTACAGAGCAGCTCGCCGTTCCATGCCAAGGTGGTGATGGAGCCGTTCGAGCGGGGCTACGGGCACACGTTGGGCAACGCGCTCCGGCGCGTGCTGCTGTCGTCGATGCCCGGCTACGCCCCGACCGAGGTCAGGATCACGGGCGTGCTGCACGAATACTCGGCGCTCGACGGCGTCCAGGAAGACGTCGTCGACATCCTGCTGAACCTGAAGGGCGTCGTGTTGAAGCTGCACAACCGCGACCACGTGCTGCTGAAACTCGCCAAGTCCGGCGAAGGCCCGGTCACGGCCGCCGACATCGAGCCGAACCACGATGTCGAGATTATCAATCCCGAGCACGTGATCGCGCATCTGACCGCGGGCGGCAAGCTCGAGATGGAAATCAAGGTCGAGAAGGGCCGTGGTTACCAGCCGGCAACAGCGCGTCTGAAGCCGGAGGGCGGCCGCACCATCGGCAGCATCCTGCTCGACGCCTCGTTCAGCCCGGTGCGCCGCGTGAGCTACGCGGTCGAGAATGCCCGCGTCGAGCAGCGCACCGACCTTGACAAGCTGGTGATCGACATCGAGACCAACGGCGTGGTCGAGCCGGAGCAGGCCGTTCGCTACGCGGCGTCGGTGCTGGTCGAACAGCTGTCGGTGTTCGCCGACCTGCAGGGCACCGGCACGCCGGCGGCCGAGCGCATGTCGCCGCAGGTCGATCCGATCCTGCTGCGCCCGGTCGACGATCTCGAACTGACGGTCCGTTCGGCCAATTGCCTCAAGGCCGAGAACATCTACTACATCGGCGACCTGATCCAGCGCACCGAGACCGAGCTGCTGAAGACGCCGAACCTCGGGCGCAAATCGTTGAACGAGATCAAGGAAGTGCTGGCCTCGCGCGGCCTTTCGCTCGGCATGAAGCTCGAGAACTGGCCGCCGGCCGGGCTCGACCGCCCGTAGCCTCGCGCCGCCACACGAAGGGAAGACACCATGCGCCACCGCCACGGCCTGCGAAAGCTGAATCGCACCAGCAGCCATCGCCTAGCGATGCTGCGGAACATGACCAACTCGCTGTTCACGCACGAGGTCATCAAGACCACGCTGCCGAAGGCGAAGGAGCTCCGCCGCGTCGCGGAACCGCTGATCACGCTCGGCAAGACGCCAACCGTCGCCAATCGCCGGCTCGCCTTCGACCGCCTGCGCGACCGCGCAGTCGTCACCAAGCTGTTCAACGACCTCGGCCCGCGTTTCCAGGCCCGTCCTGGTGGCTACCTGCGGATTCTGAAGTACGGATTCCGTCAGGGCGACAACGCGCCGATGGCGCTGGTCGAGCTCGTCGATCGTCCCGGGCCGGCAGCCGAAGGCACGGCCGCCAAGGCCGGATGACGCGGCGCGCGATCAGCCACTGAAAAGCCGGGCTGCGTGCCCGGCTTTTTGCTTCAGCGCGGATCTGGACTGACGCTGCACGCCTGCCCGCGGTGAGGTAGCATTGGCACTATCCATGACAGACACCATTCTGGTCACCGGGGGCGCCGGCTACATCGGCTCGCACGTCGTCGTCGAGCTGGCGCAGGCTGGCTGTGCGCCGGTCGTTCTCGACAACTTCGCCAACAGCTCGCCCGAGGTCCTCCCGCGACTCGAAGCGCTTGCCGGTCGCCCGGTGCCGTGCATCGAGGCCGACGTCCGCGATCGCGCGGCGCTGCGCCGCACGTTCCACGATCACCCGATCGCCGCCGTCATCCACTGTGCAGGACTGAAGGCGGTGGGCGAATCGGAGGCGCGACCGCTCGCCTATTACGACGTCAATGTCGGCGGTGCGCTGGCGCTCGCCGAGGTGATGGGCGAAGCGGGTGTGGCGACGCTCGTCTTCAGCTCGTCGGCGACGGTCTACGGGCAGCCCGAGCGGCTGCCGGTCGCCGAGGATGCGCCCGTCGCGCCGCACAGCGTCTACGGCCGCACCAAGCGCATCGTCGAGGATTTCCTGCGCGATCTGGCGCACGCCAATCCGAACTGGCGCATCGCCATCCTGCGTTATTTCAATCCCGCCGGAGCGCACCCCAGCGGCACCATCGGCGAGGCGCCGCTCGGCAAGCCGAACAATCTGGTGCCGCTGCTATGCCGGATCGCCGCCGGCGAGTTCCCCGAGCTGTCGATCTTCGGCACCGACTGGCCGACGGCCGATGGCACCGGCGTGCGCGATTACATTCACGTGCAGGATCTCGCCGCGGGCCATGTGGCCGCGCTGAATTACCTTGCGCAGAACCCGGGCGCCGCGACGATGAACCTGGGTGTCGGCCGCGGTTACTCGGTGCGGGAAGTCGTGTCGGAATTCGAGCGCGCCTGCGGCCGGACGATCACGCGCAAACTGGACCCGCGCCGGCCTGGCGACGTTGCCTGTGTCTATGCCGATCCGGCGCGCGCGAATTCGCAGCTCGGTTGGCGCGCGACGCGCGGGCTGGACGCGATCTGCGCCGACGCGTGGCGGTGGCAGGCGGGCGGCGGAAAGTATTGATGCGCGGCCCGCGGCCGTAGCCCGGGTTGAGCGAAGCGAAACCCGGGCGGATCTTCGAGAGGGCGATTGCCCCGGGTTTCGCCTCGCTCAACCCGGGCTACGCGGCTACGCGGCTACGCGGCTGAGCCGCTGGAGAGGGGAATGACCCCCTCCGACGCCCGAATCGCCTCGACCCGGATCTCCTCGGTGAGGCGCGCCTTCAACGCCGAGAACTCCGGCGTCGTCTTCACCGTATAGTGCCGCGGGTGTGGCAGACCGACGGCGACTTCGGCCTTGATGCGTCCCGGCCGCGCCGACATCACCACGACGCGGCCGGCCATGAAGATCGCCTCCTCGATGTCGTGGGTGACAAAGAGCACGGTCTTCCGCTCCGACTCCCAGATACCCAGCAAGAGCTCCTGCATCAGGCCGCGCGTCTGATTGTCGAGCGCGCCGAACGGCTCGTCCAGCAGCAGGATCTTCGGGTCGTTGGCGAGCGCCCGCGCAATCGCCGTGCGCTGCTGCATGCCGCCCGACAGCATCTTCGGATAATGGTGCTCGAAGCCGGCGAGGCCGACCCTGGCGATGTAATGCGCGGCGATCTCGTCCTGCCCAACCTGCGGCATCCGCTTCTCGCGCAGCCCGAAGCAGATGTTTTCGCGCACCGTGAGCCAGGGAAACAGCGTATAGGACTGGAACACCATGCCGCGGTCCGCGCCGGGCCCGGTCACCCGCGCGCCGTCGAACAGAACGCGCCCGGCGGTCGGTGCGTCGAGTCCGGCGACGATGCGCAACAGCGTCGATTTCCCGCAGCCCGAGGGGCCGAGGATGGTGATGAAGTCGTTGTCGGCAACGGCGAGCGTCGTCGGTTGCAGCGCCTGCGTCGGCGCGCCGCCGCGCACTCCGGGGAAAGTGCGGCTGACGCCATCGATCAGCAGTTTGCTCAATTCCGCGACCCACGCGCCGGGTAGCTCACGCGGCCTCCTCGATGTCGATGGGAGTCAGGCGAGCGCTGGAGTGTCGGAGGCGGGCCGCGATTCGCCTTGCCGTCGATCCCCGCCCTTCGGCCGGGGCGACCGGCTCGTAGAAGCAGGGGCCCCGTGCCGCGCACGGGGATGCGACCCGAGACGGTCGCATGGGGGCGCCGGTCGGTGTGGCCGCCTACGCGGTCGAATCCCCATCTGGCGATGGGGCCCCTCCTCCACGCTGCGGCGTCCCTCGCCGGGTAGCTCACGCGGCCTCCTCGATGTCGATGGGAGTCACGCGAGCGCTGGAGTGTCGGAGGCGGGCCGCGATTCGCCTTGCCGTCGATCCCCGCCCTTCGGCCGGGGCGACCGGCTCGTAGAAGCAGGGGCCCCGTGCCGCGCACGGGGATGCGAC
>Ga0315287_10002493_pt1 | contig 17473 bp, 19 predicted proteins | sample YL17G11_0_MG_FD_205037 | JGI IMG/M metagenome (GOLD analysis project Ga0315287, IMG submission 205037) | Sediment microbial communities from Yellowstone Lake, YNP, Wyoming, USA - YL17G11_0 | ecosystem: Environmental > Aquatic > Freshwater > Lake > Sediment | place: USA: Wyoming | collected...
GCGGAATATTGGGTTTCGCCATCTCGCTTAACCGCGACAGGGCCATGGCATGGACCATGCTCGGTCTCGGACTGGTCATGACGGCGATATGGGCCCTGCTCGGACCCGTAATAATCGGATAGTGTACGGCGCTCCGACGCACCCGCTGTTCTTACCCGAATGTCAGGCCCGTTTCAGGTCCTTCGTGGCGCCCCTTATTGATTCGACGCCCTTCCTAAGGTTGGCAAGCGAATTGGCATACGAGAAGCGCATGTGCCTCGCGCCCTGGGAGCCGAACGAGATTCCCGGTGTGCATATGACATTGTTCCTCAGGAGATGCATCGCCAGCTCCCTGTCGTCGAGCTTGAAGTCGAAAGAGGGGAACGTGTAGAAGGCCCCTCTGGGGTTTGTGCATATGAACCCGGGCGTCTCGTTCAGCGCCTTCACAAGGTAGTCCCGCCTTTCATGGAATTCATTCACCATCCGCTTCACGGCATCCTGCGGGCCGGTGAGCGCGGCGATGGCCCCGTGCTGGTAGGGCGTGGAGGGGCAGGCGATGGTGTAGTAATGTATCTTGGACAGGTTCTCGATGAGGGACAATTCGGCGACCATGTAGCCGATCCGCCAGCCGGTCATCGCGTAGGACTTGGAGAACGAATTGATGAGCACGAGGTTCTCGCACTTGCCCATGAATGACACGTGAGGCCTGTCGTAGACTATCTCATCGTACACTTCGTCGGAAATGACGAACAGCCCGTGGTCCTTGGCTATGTCCGCGATGCACCGGACCTCCTTTTCCGTCAGCGCCCCGCCGCACGGATTCGAGGGGGTGTTGACGACGATGGCCTTCGTTTTGTCGGTGACGAGCTTTTTGAGCTCCTCCTCGTCAATGCCGAAATCATTCTCCTGGTCCAATGAATAGGTCAGCGGGGTGGCGCCGCCCATCTTCGCATGTGGCGCGTAGAAGACGAAACCGGGGTCAGGCACCAGCACCTCGTCCCCTTTATCGTACAGGCCGAGCGCACAAACGAGGAGCGCCTCGGAGCCTCCCGCGGTCACGACGACATTCTCCTTCGTCACGTCGGCCTTGTATTTCCGGTAGCGGGCGGCAATGGCATCCCTGAGCGCGGGCAATCCCGCTATGGGGCCGTACTTGTTGTGCCCTGAATCGATGGCCTTCTTGACAGCTTCCCGGACGTGCTCAGGAGGCTGGAAATCAGGCTCGCCGATGCCCATGTTGATGGCGTCCGGCGGCGCCTTCTCGAACAGCTTCCGGATATCCGATGTCTCCAGACCGTCCAGTCTGCTCGAGAACTTCATCTGACCCCCCTGCCCCTGATTTACCATATGAGGCCGAATCTAATAAAACCTCGCCCGTGTCATTCCGAAAAATCAACCGGGTCAGCGTCCGAGCTTCTTTACGATGGCGGCGGTCATCTCCATCGTGGTGCATTTGCCGCCGAAGTCCGGTGTCCTGAATTTGCCCTCGCAGATGACATCTGAAACGGCCTTCCCGATCTGGGCGGCCTTCTCCTTTTCACCAAGCCATTCCAGCATCATCCTCGCCGACAGGATGGTCGCTATGGGATTCGCCGTCCCCGTCCCCTCGATGTCGGGAGCGGAGCCGTGGGCTGGCTCGAAGACCGCATAGTCGTCGCCGATGTTCGCGCTCGGGGCGAAGCCCATCCCGCCGACAGTGCCGGCGGCCAGGTCGGAGAGGATGTCCCCGAACAGGTTCGTCGTGACTATGACATCGAAATGCAGCGGGTCCTTGACCATCGTCAGCGCGCAGGCATCGACCATCATCTCCTCGTACTTGATGTCATTGTATCCGGCTGCAACACGACGGGCCGTGTCTAGGAACAGGCCGCACGTGGCCCGCAGGACGTTCGCCTTGTGGACCGCTGTGACCTTCTTCCGGCCCTCATGCTTGGCATGCTCGAACGCGGCCCTCACTATCCTCTGGCTGGCCTTCCTCGTGATGGTACGCAGGCTGACAGCAGCGCCGCGCGGTATCCTCTCCATGCCAAGTAGAGGATAAAGCTCCGGGGGGACCTTGTCCCATTCGATGCCGGCATAGAGGCCCTCCGTGTTCTCCCTGAAAATCACTATGTCTATGTTCTCCTTCAGGTTGGCGTGGTTGCCTGGAAATGCCTTGCACGGTCTCAGGCACACATAGAGGTCCAGCAGCCTTCTCATCCTCAATACCGCGCCTATGTACTTCACGCCCTTGTTCCGGAGGTTCTCGGGAAGCTCGGACATGGTGTCCGATGGAGGTTTGGATGTGACGGCCCCGAACAGGGCGCAGTCCGTCCTCCTGAGAAGGTCAACTGTACGATTGGGAAGGGGGTTCCCTTCTTTCTTCCAGAACTCCCAGCCAATATCGCCTGGAATGAGCTCGGCATCGAGCGATACCGCCTCGAGCACGGGCCGTGTAGCCTCCAAAACCTCTTTGCCAATTCCGTCTCCCGGAAGCCATGCGATCTTGTACTTGGCCATCTCCAGACACCTCTTACCTGCGCTTCTTCTCCGAACGGAGCTTCTTCCTGAGATGGGCCACCAGCCCGCCGTCGGACAATATGTCGAGCAGGAACGGCGGCATAGGGCGGCCCTTCACGACCTCGTTCGTTCGCGCCACGGCGAGCTCCCCCTTTCCGAGGTCAACGGTGATACGCTCCCCCGCTATTATCCTCTTTCGTGGTCCGGGGAGAGCCATGACCGGAAGACCGATATTTATGGCATTCCTGAAGAATATCCTGGCGAACGAAGAAGCCACCACCGCTTTGAGGCCGGCAGCTTTGATGGCCAATGGCGCCTGCTCCCGCGAGGAGCCGCAGCCAAAGTTCCGTCCCGCAACAAGGATGTCCCCCTTTCTGAGCTTCTGCGACCGGTTCGGGCCCATGCTCTCGAATACATGCCGGGCCAGTTCCCGAATCTCCGCGCTCTTGCAGTATTTGCCGGCGATGATGAGGTCCGTGTTGATGTCATCGCCCATCACCAGCGCCCTTCCATTCAATACAATTGAACGCTGTTTTGTTGTTTTGCCTTGCTGCCCGTGCTGCCTCGCTGCCCCGTCATTCATTTCATCACCTTCCGCGGGTCGGTGATGACGCCCCTGAGGGCGGAAGCGGCGACCGTGGCAGGAGAGGCGAGGAATATTCTTGCGCCGTCGCTGCCCATCCGTCCCTTGAAGTTGCGGTTCGTCGTCGATATGCAATTCTCCCCGGGCGCGAGGACTCCCTGATGCGCTCCGAGACAGGGTCCGCAGCCCGGATTGGGGACGAGCGCCCCGGCGCCGACGAGAATTTCCAATATGCTTTCGCATCTCCCGCGCGCCGACCTGCCCCCGATGCCGGTCCGCATCGAGTCCAGCAGGGTCTCCCGCGACGCAGGGACAACGATGAGGCGCACGCCGCGGGGTACCTTTTTCCCCCGAAGGATTCGTGCCGCTGCCTCGAGGTCCTCGAGCCTCCCATTGGTGCAGGAGCCGATAACCGCCTGCTGCACCTCGGTGCCCTCGACTTCCTTGACTGGCGAGACATTGTCCACGGAGTGCGGGCTTGCCACCATTGGCTCCAGTTTTCCAATATCTATCGTGATGTCAAATTCATATTTCGCGTTCCTGTCCGCATTCACGGGCGATAGCTTCCCGGACGTCCGGCCTTTCAGGAATGCCGATGTTTTCGCATCCGGCTCGACCATCGCAGCCTTGGCGCCCATCTCCATGGCCATGTTGCACAGCGTCATCCTCGAGCCCATGCTCATGCTCGCTATGGCCCTGCCCCTGTATTCGACGGCCCTGTACTCCGCCCCTTCCGCTCCCAATTTTCCGACGAGGAACAGCGCAAGGTCCTTCGCCGCCACCCATTTTCCAAGCTTTCCTTCCGTCCTGATAAGAATCGTTTCCGGCACCTTGAGCCATATTTTCCCCGTGGCCCAGACAGCGGCCATCTCAGTTGCGCCAATTCCGGTGGCGAAGGCCCCGAACGCGCCGTGGGTCGTCGTGTGGGAATCCGTGCCGACGATGAGCTCTCCTGGCCTTGCGTGCCCTTTCTCGGGAAGCACCTGGTGGCAGACGCCCTCGTTGAGGTCGTAGAAATTGGGAATCTTCTGCTCCTTGACGAATTCACGAATCATTCCATGGGCGACGGCGGTCTCCTCGCACTCGGCCGGCACCCGATGGTCGAAGAGCAACACGAGCCTCTTGCGGTCCCAGACCTTCTTCACCCCAATCTCGCGGAACGCCTTGATGGCGAGCCTGGCGCTCTCGTGCGAGAGCGCGACATCCACCCGAGCGTCCACTATGTCTCCGGGCGCAACGCGCTCCCGCCCGGATGCCCGGGCGAGTATCTTCTCCGATATCGTGGAATGCATCCGCTCAACTACCTTTTCTCGATGAGCTCTATCAGCGTTCCGTCAGGGTCCTCGATGAACGCTATCCTGCTGCCGCCGGTACCAAGGGTGAAGGGCTCGTCCGTGACGGTGACGCCGGAATCCTTCATCTTCTTCACCATGTCATCTATGCCTGAAACTGTGAATGCAAGATGGTCGAACAGCCTGTGCTCATACTCGGCCTGCTCGAACCTCTTCTGGTCCCTGAAAAAGGTGAGCTCGAGCCTGAACGGGACCCCCTCGCTTTCGAGAAATGCTATCTCGGCGTTGTTCTTGGGGATATCGCGCCTGCTGGAAAGCTTCATCCCGAAATATCCCTCGTAGAACCGGATGGAGCGCTCCATGTCGCTCGTCCTGATGGAAACGTGCGCGAAGGGCATCATCACACCTGTGAACTCCGCACCCCCTGATGGGGCTGCGTTCGTTCCCGAACCTTGCGTCCATTTCAGTCCGGGCTGGATGGCCCGGTATTCCTGGCTCGGTCCGTGAAAGGGCATCGTGCCTGTCCTGTAAATAGGTAACGGATTGGCCTGACCCACAGATTATAAGAGGGAAGCCTCATTCATGCCCGTGCTCTGCCTTGGGATAGAGGGAACGGCCCATACGTTGGGCGTCGGAATAGTGGAGGGCGGGCCCGATGGTGCCTTGCCCCCCAAGGGAAATGCGCCGGGCCGAAGAACGAGGGAAGCGCCACTGAAATGCATCGTGCGCTCCAACGAGATGGTCACATATGTTCCGCTAGAAGGAGGCATCCATCCCAGGGAGGCGGCGAACCATCACGCCGAGCATGTCCTGCCGACCGTCAAGCAGGCGCTCGAGAAGGCAAACCTCACGCTCAAGGACATCGACCTGATAGCGTTCTCCCAGGGACCCGGTCTCGGGCCCTGCCTCAGGACAGCCGCCACGGCGGCACGCGCGCTGGCTGCGTCCCTCAGGGTCCCGATAATCGGCGTCAACCACTGCATCGCCCACCTGGAGATAGGCACCGCCACGACGCCGGCCAAGGACCCGGTCCTGCTCTATGTTTCAGGCGGGAACACTCAGGTCATCGCGTTCGTGGAGGGCCGCTATCGGGTCTTCGGCGAAACGCTGGACATTGGCGTGGGCAACATGCTGGACAAGTTCGGCCGCAGTCTGGGCATCCCCTTTCCGGCCGGTCCCGTGTTGGAGAGGAATGCTGCTTTGCACCGGGATTCCGTCGACTCGACGATTCCGCAGTTCATCGAATTGCCCTATTCAGTCAAGGGCATGGACCTCGCTTTCTCGGGCATCCTGACCGCGGCCGAGGCGAAGCTGCGAGATGGAGCCTCCGTGCCAGCGCTGTGCTACTCCATGCAGGAGACGGTTTTCGCGATGCTGGTCGAGGTGACGGAGAGGGCGATGGCCCATGCCGAGAAGGGCGAGGTCCTGCTGGGAGGCGGCGTGGCCTCCAACACGCGCCTGCGTGACATGCTTGCCAGGATGGCCTCGGACAGGGGAGCGAAGATGCATGTCCCCGAGAGAAAGCTTTGCGTTGACAACGGTGCAATGATAGCCTGGACCGGCCTGAAGATGTACAAGGCGGGCGTGCGAATGCCCATGGACAAGACCCAGATACGCCAGCGCTTCCGCACTGATGAGGTGGAGGTGACGTGGCGGTGAACGACCCGGTCGAGGAGGGAAAGCTTGTCGGCAGGGGAGCGGAGGCCGAGCTGCGTCTCGTGGAATGGATGGGCCGGAAGGCGCTGGCCAAAAGACGCGTCCCGAAGGGGTACCGTCTGCCGGAGCTGGACCGCTCATTGCGCCACGGGCGCACGAAGGTCGAGGCCCGCCTGCTGAGAGATGCGCGTGCGGCCGGCGTGCCCACGCCTCTTGTCTACGATGTTGATTTGGCCGAGGATTCATGCACCATCACGATGGAGTACATAGAGGGGGAGCAAGTCAAGCGCCTCCTCAACCGCGGCTCCAAGGCGGAAACGAAGAAGCTATGCCGCATCATCGGCGAGAGCGTAGGAAGGCTGCATGCCGGAGGGATAGTCCACGGGGACCTCACGACATCGAACATGCTCTGGTCCGAAGGAAGGATGTACTTCATAGATTTCGGCCTCGGCGGGCTCTCGGAGGAGCTCGAGGTGCAGGGAGTTGATATCCGTGTCCTGAAGGAGGCGTTCACGAGCACCCATGCCCAGCTGAAGGGCGCCTTCGAGGAGATACTCAAGGGCTACGAATCGACATTCAAAGGCGGAAGGGAAGCGGTCGCGAGGATGAAGGAGATAACCGCCCGTGGAAGGTACAGCGAGTAGATGCGGCGGGTGGGGCATCACCGGGGCCTCAATACAAGGTGAACAGGAATGTGCAGGGGGAAGTACATGCAAATCCAGTTCGTGACATCCAACGAGGGGAAGTTCAGGGAGGTAGCAGAGGCTCTGGCCAGGAAGGGCTTCGAGCTCCAGTGGAAGAAGCAGACCTACCCGGAGCTCCAGGTGTCGACGCTCGAGGAGGTCGTGGATGCAGGCCTCAAGTGGCTCAGGGAGCGCCTGGGTCCCGATACTCATTTCATGCTGGACGATTCGGGCCTGTTCATTCCCGCGCTCAAGGATTTCCCGGGGGTCTACTCCGCCTATGTGTACAAGACTGTCGGGAATGACGGAATGCTGAGACTCATGGAAGGGCAAAAGGACCGTGAGGCCCGCTTCGAGTGCATGATCGGATTCTATTCCCCATCATCGGGGTTCAGGAAATTCAAGGGCGTTTGCGAGGGCAGCATCGGCACGAAGCCCGCCGGAAAGGAGGGTTTCGGTTTCGACCCGATATTCATCCCGAAGGGAGAGAAGCGAACGTTCGCGGAGATAGGCATCGAGGAGAAGAATTCCTTCTCGCACAGGGGAAAGGCCGTGGAAGAGCTGCTCAAGTATCTAGAAAAATTATAATCGGTCCACCTGCATGGGCATGGCGCCGAAGAAATGGGAGAAGGACGCTTGAAAGAAAAAGTTTCGGGAGCCGGGCCCGCTTGCATTCCGGGGCGAATTGCTCCTGGACTGGCCGTTCTGTTGTTTGTTCTTGGTCTGGGAATCACATGCCTCGTCCCCTCGGCAAGCGCAGCCGGCGCAGACCCGGATGTTTCCATCTTGCCATCGGATGTGACGCTTTCGTTCTATACACCGACCGAGGGCGACACGGTCAGTATATATGTACAGCTTGGCGTCAATTACACCGGCGAGGAAACGGGTGTCGTCGTGGAGGTCCTGCTCGACGGCTCTGTGGAGTTCCTGGCCGAGGCGATGATCGGTCCGGACCGAACAAGCGCTATGGTCTCGTTCGACTGGGCCGCGAAGAATGGCATTCATACGATAACGGTCGTTTTGGACCCTCACGAGGATTTTCCCGAAACGGACGAGCACAACAACACTGCGTCCGAAACGGTCACCGTGAAAAGGCTTCCCCCGAGCCCGTCCCAGTTCGACTGGGCCCAGTATGTATGCGGAGCGTTCATCGTCATATGCCTGATCCTGGTCGGCGCGCTGATTTACGCCTCATGGAAAAAGGGGGGCGGCGAGAGCAAAAAGTCCGAACCGGACGCGGAAAAGCACCCTCCAGATGAGGTAACGGCTGAGCACAGCAACCCCAAAACTAAGAGTGCGTCAAAGGAAAAGGGATGATGAATTGGCGGTCCGGTCATTCATTTCAATGTGAATGAGTACGTGGCATTTGCGGTGTTGGAGGCCGAGTCGGTGGCAACGATGTTTATCGTGTGGGGGCCTCCGGTCCACTGGTGGCCCGAAACATTGGAGCGTATCTTGTAGATACCCGTTGCGTAGGAGGCGTAGCCCTTCCTTTCCATCTTCACCATCAAATGCGCCCCGTCCGAGTCGAGCGTGTAGTAGACGCCGGCCATCTCGGCGTTGTCCGAGATGTGGAGCATTATAGGTTGGTCATAGGTGATGTCCGAGCCGTTGGAGGGCGCGATGAGCTCGATGACGGGGGGCGCCGAGGGCACTATCTCCGTCATTCCTTCGTAGGTCTTCGAATGGCCCGAATTGTCCTCAACGCGGATGCTGAAGGAATAATTGCCAAGCGCCGTGAAGTTCAGGTCCTGCCGGTACAGGTGGTTCGAAACCTCCGGAATGTCCAGGTAGGACTGCGCCGTCCCGAACGGGGTCCGTACATCCATGCTCATGGCGGAAATGCCCGAGTTGTCCGTGGCAGTGAATACTATCTTTATCGGGCTGCCCAGCTCCTGTCTGAGCGGGGTGCTGTTCTTGATGCCCGGTGGCGAAAGGTCCATCATGGGCGGATTGACCATCAGTATCCAGAACGCCAGCCAGGTCAGCAGGTACGAGAATCCGGCACCGAGCCACTTCATCTTCTCGAAATCCTTGGTGACCACCTTGGCCATATCGAAAAGGGGCTTGAGCGCAAGCATCGCGCCCACGCCCGCGACTGCGCCGATTGCGAAATCGTGGCCGGCGGCGATGAATATCGCCGCGCTCACGAGGGACATTATTATGCCCCAGATGACGGCGATGATGGTGGACTTGGCCGCCTCCGTCTCCGTGAGGTAGAACTTCTTGAGGTCGAAAGGCGGAGGGCCGAGCTTCTCCTCCTTCTCATCTTCCGGCTTCTTTACCTTCTTCTTGGCCATCTGCACCCTCAAGTGAGCGCCGGGTTTAAAAGAGTTGCCTTGCGTCGATACCGCCTTGCGGGGACGAAATGTTAATTGCTCACCCGACAGATTCACATTGGGGGTTCGATTGGAGCTCATCGACAGGTACCGGGGCGCACTCATGGGCCTGGCGGTCGGGGACGCACTCGGCGTCCCGCTGGAATTCAGGATTCCCGGTTCATTCAAGCCTGTAACGGAAATGATCGGGGGAGGCGCTTTCCGCCTCAGACCGGGCCAGTGGACGGATGATACGTCCATGGCGCTCTGCCTTGCAGAGAGCCTCATCGTGAAGAAAGGGTTCGACCCGGTGGACCAGCTCGAGAGGTATGTCCACTGGTGGAAGGATGGACACATGAGCAGCACAGGCGATTGCTTCGATATCGGGAATGGCACCAAGATGGCGCTCATGACCTTCGAAAGGGAGCGCCTTCCCTATTCTGGCTCCATGAACCCGAAACATGGCGGCAATGGCTCCGTGATGCGGCTGGCACCCGTGCCGATGCTCTATGCCCTCAAACCGGAAGACGCAATAGAGCGCTCAGGAGAGAGCTCGCGCACCACGCATGGCTCACCGGGCTGCATTGACGGCTGCCGGTACCTTGGAGCTATCATCGTTGGGGCCCTGAATGGAACCTCGAAGGAGGACCTGCTCTCAGAGCGATTCTGTCCCGTTCCAGATTATTGGGAGAGAAAGCCGCTCATGAATGAGATAGACCGGGTGGCCAGGGGCTCTTTCAAGCACTCCGACCCGCCGTTCATTCAAGCGACGGGATACGTTGTCAAGACGCTCGAGGCGGCCCTCTGGGCTTTTAACAGGACGGACAATTTCCGCGATGGCTGTCTCATGGCGGTGAACCTCGGGGACGACGCGGACACCGTTGGGGCAGTATACGGACAGATAGCCGGCGCGTTCTACGGACTTGGCGGAATTCCGGAGAGCTGGCGAGACCTGATACATCAAAAGGAGATGATACTCGGTTTCGCGGACAAGCTGTACGACCATTCACGTACCATTTGAGCCTATACAATCATATTGATGTCATGTACATAATTATTTCGATGTCATATACAGCGAGAGCTTTATTATTTCACGGAGCGTTGTCCGTGTCATGGCGAAGAAAACCTTGGAACTTTTGGGAAAGCCCCCTTCCGATTCCGGCAAGACCCAGTACCACATCGCCCTCGGCCCGGGTGAGCTGGCGGAGCATATATTGCTTTGCGGCGACCCCGACAGGGCCACAAGGGTCTCGAAGCTCTTCGACAAGGTGACCGTGGAAAGGCAGCACCGCGAATATGTCACCTACACGGGCATCTGGGGCCGCAAGCCCATTTCCGTGATGTCCACCGGCATCGGGCCCGACAACACCGAGATAGCCTTGGTCGAGCTCTCGCAAATAACCCTCAATCCCACGCTCATCCGGATTGGCAGCACGGGCTCTCTGCGAGAGGAGGCAAAGATAGGGGACCTGATAATATCGTGGGGCTCCGTGAGGCTCGAGAACACGACGACCTTCTTCGTAAACGAGGGATACCCGGCGGCTGCGCATTTCGAGGTGCTCATGGCGCTCATCGCGGCGGCGGAGAAGAAGAAGCTCAGGTATCATGTCGGGCTCACGGCCACCGCTCCCGGTTTCTACGGCGCACAATGCAGGGAGGTTCCCGGATTTCCGCTCCGCAGGCCTGAGCTGATAGACGAGCTCATCGCACAGGGCGTGCACAATTTCGAGATGGAGGCAAGCGCCGTGCTGACGCTTTCGGCCCTCAGGGGCTTCCGCGCCGGAGCGGTATGTGCGGTATACGCCCACAGGCCCTCGGGGAAGTTCATAGACAAATCCGACATCCCCGTTGCCGAGGGCCGCTGCATCGATGCCGGAATGGAAGCGATACGGGTCCTGCGACAGATGGACGCCGTCAAGAAAAAGAGGAAGCGCCGTCACTGGACCCCCGACCTGAAGGTTTGAGCCTCACGATTTCCGGATAATTTCATTGTTTAGCGTAGCTTTTAAATAATACACCTCCGTTATCCGTAGTTTGTGTACGGAAATCGCAGCGGAATGGTCGAGACGGACGAGCTGGACGAGAGATTGCTCTCGGCTCTGAGGGAAAATTCCCGTGAGTCGTTCGTGGAGCTTTCCAAGAGGCTGGACACGTCCGAGGGGACGGTGAGGGCCCGCCTCAAGAAGCTCACGGACGGCGGGGTGATACGCTCGTTCACCATCCGGACCGCGATGAAGAACGTCAAGGCGATAATCGATATCAACATAGACACGAACGTCAACACGGTGGACATTTCGACCAAGATTGGGAAGATAAAGGGCGTGGAGCAGGTCTTCGAGGTCTCGGGGGACTGGGATATCGTGGCCATCGTGGAGACCATGTCCACCGCGGAGCTCAACGACATCATCGAACAGATAAGGAAGATTCCAAGGACCCAATCGACCCAGACCAGGCTGATACTCAGAGAGATATGAGGTGATTGACATGGTGGAGTGCACGGAGTGCGGATTCGAGATAGAGCTCAAGAGCGCCGAGGTCGGCGAAATAGTGGACTGCCCCGATTGCGGGATGGAGCTGGAGGTCACCGCGGTGAACCCGCCGAAAGTGGCTCCCGCACCGCAGGAACAGGAGGACTGGGGCGAGTAGCTCCGGGGCGTTGCCGGCGGAAGTATGGCAGAGACCGAAGCGCATTGCTTCAGCGCGTGCTCTCTGCCACCGGCATACCTCATTGCTTCGTTGATGTTCTTCATGGAGGAATTCTTGTGAAAGCCGCGATGATTTTTTCGAGGATAAGGACCGAAGAAAAGATGCTCTCGGACGCCGCAGCGGCCAGGAACATCGACCTCGTGAAGCTTGACGACAGGGAATGCTGGTTCGGCCTCGAGAACGAGGTCGCCGAGTTTGACGTTGTCCTCGAAAGGTGCATCAGCCACTCGAGGGCCCTCTATGCCCTGCGGTTCTTCAAGCACTACGACATCCCCACCGTGAACGATTACGAGGTCGGCGCCATCTGTGGCGACAAGGCCATGACGTCGCTGGCGCTCCACAAGCACCATGTCCCCACGCCGAAGGTGTATGTTGTCTTCGAGCCCGAAAAGGCCATTGCGGCCATCGAGAAGATGGGATATCCGTGCGTCATGAAGCCCGTCATAGGCTCCTGGGGCAGGCTGCTTGCCAAAATCGACAACAAGGACACGGCCGAGGCGATAGTCGAGCACAAGAACGTCCTGGGCGGTTTCATGCACAACATATTCTACATCCAGGAATACGTGGACAAGCCGGGCCGCGACATCAGGGCATTCGTCGTCGGGGACGAGACCATCGCAGCAATATATCGCACCTCGAAGAACTGGATAACCAACACCGCCAGGGGCGGAGTTGCCACCAACTGCCCAGTGACGCCCGAGCTCAACGAGATCTGCATAAAGGCCGCGGAAGCGGTGGGCGGAGGGGTCCTGGCGATGGATGTGTTCGAGACCAAGAACGGCCTCACAATCAACGAAATAAATTACACGATGGAGTTCAAGAACAGCGTTGCCCCCACCGGCGTGGACATACCGGGCAAGGTCGTCGAGCATGTCGTCCGGGTGGCGAAGAGATAGGAGCGAGGACGGTGTAAAAATTGAAGGTATCCATAGTGGGAGGGTCCGGTTATACCGGCAGCGAGCTGCTGAGGGTGCTCCTGCGCCATCCGAAGGTGGAGGTGCAGGAAGTGAGCTCGGAGCATTACGTCGACAAGCTGCTCTACAAGGTCCACCCCAACCTCAGGAAGGTCACGGACCTGAAATTCGTTCCCAGGGAGAAGATGAAATCCTGCGACATACTGTTCACGGCCGTTCCCCACGGGACTTCGATGAACTCCATGGAGGAATATCTCAAGGTGGGAACGAAGGTCGTTGACCTGAGCGCCGACTTTCGCCTCCGGAACCCGGACGACTATCCGGCGTGGTACGGACATCCCCACAAGAATCTTGAATTGCTCAAGGAGGCGGCCTACGGGCTTCCCGAGCTGCACCGCGACCAGATAAGGAAGGCGCGCATAGTATCGGGCCACGGATGCCTTGCGGTATCCGCCATTTTGGGGCTGTATCCCCTTTTCAAGAACAGGAAGGTGGACCTGCAGCATGTGGTGGTGGATTCCAAGGTCGGCTCCTCGGCCGCAGGAGCGGAAGAGAGCACCTCGAGCCATCACCCGGAAAGGTCGGGGGTCGTCAGGCCATATGCGGCCACGATGCATCGCCACACGGCGGAGATGGAGCAGGAGCTCAACTACGACGCAAAGGGCGCGCTTTCGACGGACAAGACCACGAAGCCGCTAGTCTCTTTCACGGCACATGCGGTGGACATGGTCCGCGGTATAATGTCAACGTGCCATGTCTTCCTGAACGAAGATTTGGACGACAAGGAAATATGGAAGCTCTACCGCAAGGAATACGGGAACGAGCCGTTCATAAGGATAGTCAAGGAGCAAACAGGCATCTACAGATTCCCCGAACCGAAGCTCATCACAGGCGCCAATTTCTGCGACATAGGCTTCGAGAGGGATGCGCACTCCAGGAGGCTGGTGGTGTTCTCGGCCATCGACAACCTGATGAAGGGCGCCGCGGGAAGCGCCGTGCAGTGCATGAACGTCATGTGCGGCTTCGACGAGCGCGAGGGCCTGAGGGATTTCGGTTTCCACCCGATATGATATTGGCAGCAAATCAAAATCTATTGGCGGCATATCAAAAGGGCATGATATTCCATTTCAATTGCAGCGTCGGAACGAGCATGGTCGGAGGATGATAATATGATAGTGATAAAGCTCGGAGGCGGAAAGGGCATCGAGAGCGAAACTCTCCTTGAGGAGCTAAAGGTCATGAAGGACTGGGTGCTGGTCCACGGGGCCTCCAACGAGATGAACGAGCTCTCGGAGAAGCTGGGCCACCCGGCGCGCTTTGTGGAATCCGTGTCGGGCTACACGAGCCGCGTCACGGACCGAAAAACAATCGAGATGATAGCCATGACCGCCGCCGGCAAGATAAACGTCGGACTGGTCGAAAAGCTCCAGGCCCTCGGCGTGAATGCGGTCGGCCTGTGCGGCGTGGACGGTCGCCTTCTCGAGGGAAAGCGCAAGGACGCCATAAAGATAGTGGAAGATGGCAAGAAGAAGGTGCTCCGCGACGATTATACGGGCACCGTGGAGAAGGTGAACACCCATCTGCTGAACCTTCTGCTTACCAACGGTTATTCTCCGGTAATAACCATTCCGATAATCAGCACGGAAGGCGAGGCCCTCAATACGGACGGCGACAGGATAGCCGCGGCGGTGGCGGGCGCGTTGAAGGCGGATGCCCTCGTCATCCTCTCGAATGTGGACGGCCTGCTCGAGGACCCCGACAAGCCCTCGACCCGAATCAAGAGCATTCCGAGGGCCGAGCTCGACAAATTCACCCGGTTCGCAAAGGACAGGATGAAGAAGAAAATGCTCGGCGCCAATGAGGCGCTCGAATCCGGCGTCGGGAAGGTCGCTTTCGGGAATGCGAACAATCCCATGCCTGTGACGGCGGCGCTTTCGGGCAGCGGGACCGTAATATCGTGATGGTGAATCTATGAATGGGAAATACATTTCATGAAGGTGATGGGATGAACACAGCACAACTAGAAGAAATGCACTCGGTGGGGCTCTATCCCCTGAAACCGGTGACAATCGTTTCGGGGAAGGGAGCGAAGCTCTTCTCCGAGGATGGGAAGGAATACCTCGATTTTGGCGCCAGCTACGGCGTTGGGAATGTGGGCCACTGCGCTCCGCCCGTGGTGGAAGCCATCCGCCGCCAGGCGGGGGAGCTGCTCTTCGTCTCCGCCACATATCCGAATCCCGTGAGGGCGAAGCTCCAGCAGAAGCTTGCTTCAATAATGCCCGAGGGGCTGGACAGGGTGTTCCTGTGCAACTCCGGGACGGAAGCCGTGGAGGCCGCCTTCAAGTTCGCCCGATTCGTGACGAAGCGCGAAAGGATTGTGGCGATGAAAAGGGCGTTCCACGGCAGGACGTTCGGCGCGCTCAGCGCCACTTTCAAGAAAGAGTATCGCGAAGGCTTCGGCACGTTGCTGCCGGTGGATTTCATATCGTTCAACGAGCCGTCGGAAGTGGCCAAGGCAGTCACCTCCGACACGGCAGCGGTGATAGTGGAACCGGTTCAGGGAGAGGGCGGGGTGCATCCCGCGACGCCGGAGTTCCTGAAGGCCATCGAGAGCGCCTGCCGCGACAAGGGAGCGCTATTCATCCTGGACGAGATCCAGACCGGTTTCGGACGGACGGGGAAGATGTTCGCCATGGAGCATACCGGCGTGAGACCGGACATCGTGTGCCTGGCCAAATCCCTCGGCGGCGGATTCCCAATCGGGGCAATGGTCACAACGAAGGAGCGCTGCATCCTCCCGAAAGCCGCCCACGGCTCCACTTTCGGCGGGAACCCGCTGGCGTGCGCGGCCGCTCTTGCGGCCATCGATATGATACAGGAGCAAAAGCTCTGGGAAAAGGCGGAGCGGCTTGGCAACATCGTTCTATCGGAACTCAACGCCGCCAAATTACCTGCCGTGAGGGAGATCCGGGGCAAGGGCCTCATGATAGGCATCGAGCTCAAACAGAAATCAGCGCCCTACCTGTCGAAGCTTGTCGAGAAGGGCCTGCTGGCGATGCCTGCCGGCGTGAACGTCATCCGCCTGCTTCCGCCGCTCGTGATATCCGAGGAAGAGCTGCGGCAGGGCATATCAATATTGAAGGACGTGCTCTCGACCGAATGAGAACGGTCGATGCATTTGGAGACCATTGAAAGCGAAAATGCGATGTAAAGGGTGTGCTAAAACGTGAGCGACGAAGTCGAACTGCTCAAGGGGCTTGTCGGCCGCTACAGTCCCACGGGACACGAGCAGGAAGCTGTCAAATTCCTCGTCGGCGAAATGAAGAAACGGGGCCTCGACGCCAGAATCGATGAGGCCGGAAATGCCGTCGGAGAGGCGGGCAACGCCTCGGCCCCCGTTCACATTGCGCTGGTGGGCCATATCGATACAGTAACTGGCGAACTGCCCGTCAAGGTCGATGGTGACTCAATCACGGGAAGGGGAGCGGTGGATGCCAAGGGCCCGCTCTGCGCGTTCGTTTCCGCCGCAACTGCGTTCGCCAATTCGAGGACGGTCCATCTCACCGTAGTTGGAGCGGTTGCAGAAGAGGGAGATTCGCACGGCGCCATCCACATCGCAAAGGGCCCTGCTCCGCAGTTCTGCATAATCGGGGAGCCGAGCGGCTGGGACGGGGTGGTCATCGGATACCGCGGCTCCATGCAGCTATCCGTTTCATGCAAAAGCGAGAAGGCCCACAGCAGCCGCGGCGTTCCCACTCCCTCCGAAAGGGTCGTGGAGCTCTGGGGCCGCGTGAAAGCCCTCAGCGATGCGCATAAGAAGGAATCCGTTTTCGAATCCCTCGACTGCCGGCTTTCCGAAATAAGGTCGGACGACAACGGTCTCGCGGAGAACTGCCGCGCAATGTTCCGTTTCAGGACCCCTCCGGAATTCGACATGGCCGGTTTCGTTACCAAGGTAGAGAAGGCCGCGGAGGGTTTCGAGCTCGACTGGCGCGAGAAGGTGCCTGCGGTGCAGGCCTCCCCTTCGAATCCATTGGTCGCCGCGTTCAACCAGGCATTGAGGGCCGAGGGAGCGAGGCCCCAGCACCGGAAGCGCTCCGGAACGAGCGACATGAACATCCTCGGGCCGGCATGGAAATGCCCAATCCTCGCCTATGGCCCCGGCGACTCGAAGCTCGACCACACCCCTCACGAGGTGCTGGATTTCGACGATTTTAGGAAGGCCGTGAGAATATTGAAAGCCGCAATAGCCCAACTATCCAAATGAGAATCTGAATTGGACCGGTGGGGACTTGGACCCGTTTGGGTTTGGACCGCCATTGACACTCTTTTTTTCAGAGGGAAAATTGTCCACTGAACGGAGTGCCGTCCACCTACCTGTGACGCCCTGCAGAAACATAATTTATTAATTGCGCATAATAATATTTCATTGCAAAAAAATTTGTAGCGAAAGCAACAGGGATTAAAAAAGACAAATCTAATCTATCGAATTTACTATCTGTAAATGCGATTATTACAATCAATATCGCAAAGGGAATGCAAATAATCCCGGCAATTTGAAAAAACTTCAGTAGAATTTGCCGTTTCCGAATGAATTGTTGAGTATCCGCAATCTCAACTTTATATGTATCCTGGTTACGAAGTGTATTACCACCAGCAAAGAATGCAATTGTATTTGCTATCAATAGTATTACAATAAGCAATACTAATGTTAAATAGATTTCAATCATTCGTTCCACCCCTCGATAATCATATCAATTGCACATATAAAAGCTATTATCAATGCACCCCAAATTGCAGAATGTGACGTCTCTAGTAATAAAGCTAATCCTCCTGAAATAAT